>Ga0256405_10004111_pt1 | contig 28039 bp, 17 predicted proteins | sample RumenRJG_02DNA_FD_189096 | JGI IMG/M metagenome (GOLD analysis project Ga0256405, IMG submission 189096) | Bovine rumen microbial communities from Lethbridge, Alberta, Canada - RJG_02 | ecosystem: Host-associated > Mammals > Digestive system > Stomach > Rumen | place: Canada: Alberta... | reverse complement strand
AGAGTTGATCCTCTCATCCTTGTTGTTCTTGATGTTCCTTACTGTGTCGATCTGGTTTACCGCAATTACAAGAGCATTGATGGAAGACTTGATGATATCTTCGTCAATTCCAACGCCCCAGAACTTCTGGCCATTGTAGGTGATACCAACATAGGAGCAGGCCTTGGATGATGATCCTCTTGAAAGAGCGTGCTCTTCGTAGGTTGAAAGCTCGTAGCTGATATTGAAGTACTGCTTGATAGCATTACTTACAGCATCCAGGCGTCCGTTACCGTTTGCCTCAACCACGTGCTCTTTATCCCCGTGGCTTACAGTAACTTCAGCAAGGATTCCGTCGATCTGCTTGAAGTGTACATCAGGAATGCGGAATATGTTGTCGTTGTGAACATACTTATCTTCAAATATCTGATATATCCTTGCAGGTGAAAGCTCAGCATGCTCTCTGTCCGAGATATCCTTGATGGTGTAGCTGATATCTGCCTGCATCTCCTTTGGAACCATCATGCCATAGTTGGTCTTAAGGATGTAGCTTACGCCGCCCTTACCGGACTGGGAGTTGATCCTGATAACGTCTCCGTCGTACTCTCTTCCAAGATCCTTGGGGTCGATTGGAAGATAAGGAACTGACCAGATACCGCCGTCCTTTTTCTGCTCATGCCAGGAGAATCCCTTTGAGATAGCATCCTGGTGAGATCCTGAGAATGCTGTGAACACCAGCTGTCCTGCGTAGGGCTGTCTCTCATAGATGCGCATTCTTGTAAGGCGCTCATAGGTTTCAGCAATCTCTGTGATGTGGCTAAAATCAAGTCCCGGCTCAACACCGTGGGAATACATGTTGATAGCAAGTGTAACGATGTCGACGTTACCTGTTCTCTCTCCGTTTCCGAAAAGAGTTCCCTCAATCCTGTCAGCTCCAGCAAGGCATCCAAGCTCAGCATCACTGACACCTGATCCTCTGTCGTTGTGAGGATGGAGAGATAAAGTAACAGCATCTCTGTACTTAAGATTCTTGCTGATATACTCAACCTGGGTTGCAAATACGTGAGGCATAGCGATTTCTACGGTTGTAGGAATGTTAATGACCACCTTGTTCTTCTTAGTGGGTTTCCAAACATCAAGAACTGCGTTACATACGTCAACCGCATAATCTACCTCTGTTCCAGGAAAACTCTCTGGTGAATATTCAAAAGAGAAATTGCCGTTTGTCTCTTTTGCAAGCTTATTAAGAAGCTTGGCTCCGTCGACAGCAATCTTCATAACTTCTTCTTTGCTCTTTTTAAACACCTGCTCACGCTGTGCTACAGATGTGGAGTTATACAGATGGATAATGGCCTTTGGAGCACCCTTTACGGCCTCGAAGGTTCTTTTGATGATATGTTCTCTTGCCTGAGTAAGAACCTGAACAGTAACGTCGTCAGGGATCATGTTCTTCTCGATAAGAGTCCTTGCAAACTCAAACTCAGTCTCAGAAGCTGCTGGGAAACCGATCTCGATCTCCTTAAAGCCAAGCTTAACGAGCATTGTAAAGAATTCCAGCTTTTCATCAAGGCTCATGGGCTCGATAAGGGCCTGGTTGCCATCTCTTAGATCAACGCTGCACCAGATGGGTGGGTGATCGATGTAGTCCTTCTTGACCCAATCATAAGAAGGCTTTGGTGGCATGAAGTACTGTCTCTGGTATTTCTCTACGTTTTTCATATCTGCTCCTCGATTCTGTATTTGATGATTTTTTATCTCATTTTCTTTGCACTGATTGATCATTATTAATTACATCGGCATATTTTTGATATGTATTAGTTGATAATTAATATAATCGCAAGATAATTTTCATCATTTTTATTGATGGTTATTATCATACCACAATTTTGCGCAATTACATCATGGTGAATTTAATCACTTTTCTTGATATAAATTAATAAAAAGTCAGCGAAGCTTATCCTTCGCTGACTCTCTTTTTCCGTTACTATCCCCTTAAAACACCAATTTTTGTGCCATTTCTTTTAGTTCCTGCTTTCTGTCTGACAAAAGAAGGAGCTTGTTGTACCTATAGTAGGCTTCATTGCCTGTTTCTCTTACGAACTTAAGGCTGTGATAAGCGCTTGAAAGCTCCGTTAAGAAGATCACCATTTCCTGGCTGCCCGATAGTGATTCACCATTGCCAAATACTTCCTCAAGAAATGCAAAGCTGTTTGAGAGGTGCTCTCCTGTGCGCATAATCGCTTCCTGTCTGCTATCCTCCCGCTTTGTAAACCACTTCTTAGCTTCTGCCAGCTGCTCTTCCCATGGAGCCGTATTTTGGCCGCCTTCCGCAAGCGCCTTTACGCACTCACCCATAGCCTCTGCCGCAAGGAGCGTATTCTTTTCGCTGTCCCTATCGATCATGCCAGCTTCCTTCTTGTTCTTAACGTCCTCCAAAAGTGCTGTCTGCCTTGCAGTAAGCTCTTTTGAAACGCTGGTCTTGTCAATTCCGCCTATATCAGCTTCACCATCCGCCTTACTGGTCACTGATCCTACTGCAGCCACAGCTTTTATAGTCTCAAAGAGCCGCTTCTGGACCGCCTGCTGCCCTGCATAGTCCCTGAACTCTCCCATAAGAGCGTCAGTAAGAAGCCCAATTACACTCAGCTTTTCGTCAAAAGAGCCTTTCCTGAGCCCCTCTTTATCCTCAGGGAACCTGCCTTCTAAGATGTCCGGAATCCTGTAGACCTGATTATATCTAAGATACAGCTCATAGTAGGTAGCAAAGTCCCTTGCGATCTCAGTGTTCTGAAGGTACTGGCTGCAAAGGTTTTCATCGATGATAATGCCAAGCTTTTCATGGACCTTCATAACCCTTGAAAGGTCCTCCCAGCCTCTTGCTGTCACAAAGCTTCTGCCATCAACGTCTGTCTTTATGCTGTAGAAATTGTCCTTCTTGATCTCAAGATAAGCAAGGATTGCGCCGTGGATCCCAACCTTATAAGCATAGTCCTTCCAGGCGTCAAAGTCCTCTTCAATGTTGATCTGCCTTACTCTGTCCAGAGTTACGATGTCAAAGTCTCTCACAGACTTATTGAACCTTGCAGGGTTTCCAGCTGTTACGATTATGAAACCATCTGGGATCTTGTGGCTTCCGAAGGTCTTGTACTGTAAGAACTGGAGCATTGTCGGAGCCAGCGTCTCAGAAACACAGTTTATCTCATCCAGGAAAAGAATTCCCTCTTTGACGCCAGACTTTTCAATCTGGTCGTAGACACTGGCCACGATCTCGCTCATGGTGTACTCGGTAACCGAATACTCTTTTCCCCCGAAACACCTTGTTGATATCTTGGGAAGGCCTATGGCACTCTGCCTTGTGTGGTGGGTTATGGTGTAGGCCACCAGGTTGATATTAAGATCGTGGGCGATCTGCTCCATGATGGCGGTCTTGCCTATTCCGGGAGGTCCCATGAGAAGTATGGGTCTTTGCCTCTCCACCGGGATCTCGTACTGGCCAGCCTCATCCTTTGAAAGATAGGCCCTTACTGCGTTTTTAACTTCCTCTTTTGCCTGATCAATGTTCATGTTATCTCCAATCCTACATGTATAGCTTAAGTGCCCAGTCAGGCACCTTCTCATCATCGTAATCCGAATCCTCTATAAAAACAAAAGCTGTATCATAGTCCGTGGGCTTTTCAGGAAAAGTCCCGTAGCCATCGGTAAAGTAGATAAGACCCTTTAAGTTTTCAAAATAGCTACCCCTTCGCAGCTCTTCAACCTTTTCAAACACCGGCCGAAAATCAGTGCCGTAGCCACCTTCCACGTGAATGCCATCTGCATACTTTTCCATGTCCGCTGCAGATGTGATGGTATCCACCTTCTGAACCTGATCGTCGCACTGCAAAACCACGATCTTTATCTTTTGAAAAAAGTTCTCGGAGGATAAAAGCATCGATCCTGTCTCATTAAGAAATTTCTGTACCATCTCATCCTGACAGGAAGCGGAAGTATCTATAGCTATCACCAGCTCCTGCACCTTCTTAACTTCCCTGAATTCATTTTCCTCGATCAGCGGCATATCGCCGTAGGTATCAAGGCCAAAGGCGTACATCCCGTAGTCAAAAGAGTCAAGATCTATCCCGCCTTCTTCTCGGAGCTCCTTAAATCTTTCAAGGAATTCTTTGTAGTCGCGCCTGTTTGTGTTCTCGAACTTCAGTATCCAGGAGAGCTTACCTATCTTGTCGCTGGCGTTTTTTCCAATGGTCTCAATCTCAGTCTCAAGGCGCTTTGCCTCTTTGTCCCAATCCTTCTGCCTGTTTTTTATCTTCTGAAGGCGGCGGGGATTTATGTACTTCTCCGTCTTCTTGCCATCGCTGTCAGGCCCGTTTGGTGCATCCAGATCATCTGGAAGATCAGGCTTTTCCTTGTCATCCTCTGACTTATCATCGCTTTTATTATCTTCCATCCTTAGCCAGAACCCGTGGTCATCTAAAAAGAACTCTCTCTCAAGTTTCTCATACTCCGGCTCATCTGGCATATTTGCCTCATCAGAAAAGTACCGGTAGAGCTTCTCAACTGTAAGCACCTTTAGCTCTTTTGTCAAAAGAGAATACCACCTGTCGCGGAAATCGCTGCTGACCCTGTAGATACACTGATAGTCCATGTCATCAAGGATTGACTCTACCACAATATCTGCGCACAGATCAAAAAGTCTTGTATCCTCATACCTCTCCGAGGTGTACATATGCCTGAAGATGCAGTGCAGCAGCATGTGGACGTAGGTCCTGTTAAGCTTCCCGGGCTCCTCCACAAAAAGCCGCAATATATACGAAGGGTTAAAACGAATGCTGACTGCATCCGTGCCAACACTGGTAGTAGAAAGATCCATCTCATAGGAAAGGCTAGAAAGCGCAGCCCCCATGAATCTCATATCCATATAAAGTTCAGTCCTTGCAGCATTAAGCACCTTAAGCCCAAGGTCATTTAGCTTTTCTCTCATACACCCTATTATGGCTATTAAAAAAGACTACCGCAAGCTAAAAGTGACCATGCGGTAGCCGTAATGTCTTTTCATCAAATAAGTCCGTTGATGATGATTATAAGTATCAGGACTGGCAGAACAAAGCGAAGGTAGTTTTTTATCCAGCGAGGCATTTTTGTGCCTTCTCCGGTATTTACTTCCTCAAGGTAGTTGTCAAAGCCCCAGCCAGGGCCTGTTACGCAGAACAGGAGAATCACCAGCGCTCCGATAGGGAGAATAAGGTTACTTACCAGGAAATCCTCAAAATCCAGAATGTTCCTGCCCCCCATGAAGGTAATGCCGCTCCACTTGTTAAAGCCAAGAACGCAGGGAAGGGATGCAAAGAGCATGAAGATGCAGTTTATCACAATAGATGCTGTCCTTGTGAGCTTAAAGTTGTCAACAAGGCATACAATGAGGTTTTCAAAAACTGCAGTCACTGTAGAAAAGCTTGCAAAGCACATAAATACAAAGAAAAGTGTACCCCAGATTCTGCCAAGAGGCATGTTGATGAACAGCTCAGGGAGAGTTACGAAAATAAGTGATGGTCCCTGCTCAGGCTCAACTCCAAAAGAGAAGCATGCAGGGAAAATGATGATTCCTGAAAGGATGGCAACCATGGTATCCAGGGCGCTGATCCTCATGGCTTCGCCGCTAAGAGCCCTGTCCTTTGACATGTAGCTTCCGAAGACTTCAATTGATCCCATACCAATGCTAAGGGTAAAGAATGCCTGGTTCATGGCAGCTGCCAGCACCTTGTGTATTCCAATGGCCTTTGCTTTGCCAAAGTCTGGTAAAAGGAAAAATGAAAGCCCTTCCTTTGCTCCAGGAAGCATTACGCTGTGGACCGCCAGAACTGCTATAAGTAAAAGGAGCCCAAGCATCATGAATTTATTAACCCTCTCAAGACCATTCTGTACACCAAAGCTAAGTACCAAAAATCCGATAAGGACAGTGATTATAGTAAAGATCCCCATCTCGATAGGGTCTGACATAAGCCCGTCAAATGTGGCCTTAGCGCTGCCATTTTCAAGATGCTCAAATTCACCTGTGGCGAACTTATAGAAATAGTCAAACATCCAGCCTGCAACGGTGGTGTAATACATCATAAGAAGGTAATTACCTATCATTGATACCCAGCCGTGAAGGTGCCACTTTGAGCCCTTCTTTTCAAGGGACTTGTAGCCTTTGACCAGTGTAAGCCTGCTCTTTCTTCCAACTGCAAGCTCCATGGTCATTACAGGTACTCCCATGATGATCAGAAACAAAAGGTAAAACAAAACAAAGACAGAGCCTCCATTCTGCCCTGCCACATAGGGAAACTTCCACACGTTTCCAATTCCGATAGCACATCCTGCGCTGACTAAAATGAATCCAAGACGTGACCCGAATCCACCTCTGCTATTTTCACTCATAACAAATAATCCTTTAACACTTTAAATTCTAACTGCAAAGGCAGCCAACGAAGATTATACCATCTGTTGGCAAATATTCAATTATCAAAATTCTGTACCAATTGCTACTTTTTCTTTTATAAATGCCCCCCAAAAAATCAGAAATCAAATCTCATTGGGTCGCTGTTATCTGCTAAATTCCTGCTTCCGGACTCCATAAGAACTGCTGTTACCTGCGTAAGTCCAAGCTCTACTGAGTAGGAAATTGTCTTATCTATGGTGTCGTTTGAAAAGAGATTTTTCTCCCGGCTGTATTTTAGAAGCTCTTTAATTATGTTTATGGCCTCGGTATTTTCTTTTGCGCCTTCGATATATCTTTTCAATATGGAAAGACCACATCCTGATACATATTCCTCGTACATCTGGCGGTACCTCTCACCCAGCTCCACAGGAAACATAAGTCTTCCAATAGCTATGTCCTCCGATATACTTCCGCCGTCGATCTTGGCCTTTTCAAAGAGTTTGTCGTATTCGCGGTAGTTGATACTGCGCCTGTCCACGCACTCCCTGTAGAACATGCCAGAGCCTGCGATAGAAAACTGTATGGTGCGGGCCATGGTGTTTTCGTTGAAGTCATAGACGTACTCAGGGAAAGTCAGGGAGCTTGTTACGTAAGATGCTGATCCTGCGAAAGAACCCGACTTAAGGTTTTCATTTTCCCCGTCGTCTTCTTCCTGCCTGACCCTTACTGAAAAGTGCAAGGTCTTATCGTTGTCTGCAAGGAAGTTCCTGATCACCTCAAACCAGTTCCTGTTTATGGTGATATCGATCTCACTCAAGCTGTCGCACTGCCTGCATACCCCGTCGTAATAATCATCAATACTGTCGAAAAGAGATATCTTTTTTAAATTCCTGCAGTTGTGAAATGCAAAGCCGTAGAGAGTTCTAATGGTCTCAGGGAGCGTAACGCTCTTTAAATCCTGTCGCCCTGAAAACGAGTGATTGCCTATGGCCTCCACCGGTAGTCCCTCTATCTGCGCTGGCACCACCAGATCGCTTACTGTCCCTTCAAAGCCTGTGATCTCAATATATTCATGAGCATCCTTTTTATGCTCTTTTTTCTCGAATAAAAATGGCATGTCGATACCTCGCTTTATTCATTTGAACATATGCTTTACTTTACTCAGCAGTTTGTGTATAGTATTACCAATTAAATCAACACTTCAGTTGAATCAGCTTTCCAGTCTGGAACAGCTGACATTTTCACTAACAATAGGTTTCGCTAGTCTTTGTTTTAGGTAATGCATATACAAAGCGGCTTAGTTCCATCTTTTATATGCCTTTTTGCCCCCTATCAAAAGTCGCGCTCGCGTTATTCACTGATTAGACATATAAAGGACTATATCAACAGTTCTATTTATATGCCTTTTCTATGATTCCTTTTGAAAAGAGAAGCAAGAAGCCTTCAATAAGCATATAAATCGAAGGAGCTTTACACCATTTATATGTTTGAACAAAACAATACCACGCGTACCAAGAAAGGACAAAGCACAAAGATGCCATTACACAACCTTCAAAAAGAACTTGTGAAACGAAAAGAGCTATTAACAAGCATAATAAATACAAAAAGTATATCACTAAAATCCGCGCCACAGGGCAATTTGCGGATATTAAAAAGAAAAAACCATTACCAGTACTATTTAAGGAATGATCCAAAAGATACAAACGGAATATACATTCCTAAAAAAGATATTAAAATAGCCTCAAGTGTACTGCAAAGAGACTATGACAAAAAGATAATAGAAATAGCCAGTAGGGAATTGTCAAAGATTGAAGAATATCTGGCTTTATTATCGAACAATTCCATAGAAATTGTAATAGACACCTTTAGTGAGTCCAGAAAAGGGCTAATAGAGCCTGTGTATATGTCTGATGAAGAATTCATTCGAGAATGGATCAGTAAACCTTATGAACACATGAGCTTTGATGAAGATTCAGATGAATTATATTCAACTAGTGGGACACGCGTTCGTTCTAAATCCGAGGTTATAATCGCCAATATGCTAGAACAGTACAACATTCCTTATAAATACGAATATCCTATCAAATTGAACGGAAGTCATTTAGCAAGGCCTGATTTTACTTGTCTGAACATCAAAACAAGACAACAACTGATCTGGGAACATCTTGGAATGATGGATAATCCGGATTATGCTGACAGAAACATCCGAAAATTGTCATTATATGAGAAAAGTGGCTATATTGTTGGAAAAAATATGATAGTTACATTTGAGTCTTCACATGTACCACCTGCATCAAATATAATAAAGAGTACTATTGAAAATTTCTTGTTATAAGCGGGAAAGGATGATCAGTAATGCCCAACACCCCGGTAGCACTCGTTAAGTGCGACAGTTATGAATACGAAGAGATAAAAAGAGCTGTGGACGAGAGCCTTAATCTGATCGGCGGCCTTGACTTTATAAAGCCCGGCATGAAAATCGGTATAAAGGCGAACCTGGTTACAGGTTCTGCTGCTGATAAGGCCATCACCACTCACCCGGTGCTTCTTAAAAGACTTTGTGAACTTTTAGTTGAAAGAGGCGCCAGTGTAGTTATTGGAGACAGCCCAGGGGGGCTCTATACCCCGGCCTTTGTTCAGAACATATACAAAGCATGCGGACTCTATGAGCTTGAAAGTATCAAAGGACAGGATAACGATATCCCTGGCGCGCCAGTTCCTTCCGTTACCCTCAACACCGACTTTTCCATAAAGGACGGCAAGTTCCCGGATGCAGCATCCCTTAAGAGCTTCATTTACACTGGATGGCTTGACGATGTGGACGCCATTATCGGTTTTTCCAAATTAAAAACTCACGCCATGATGGGCATGAGCTGCGCAGTAAAAAATATGTTTGGCTGCATTCCCGGAACCACCAAGCCCGACTACCACATGAGATTCCCTGAGGAGAAGGCCTTTGCCAACGTCATGGTGGACCTCAATGAATTCTTTAAGCCAACTCTCTACCTTGTGGATGCCATAGACGGCATGGAGGGTAACGGCCCTACAGCCGGAGAAAAGAGACATATCGGCGCCATCCTTGCTTCCAAAAGGCCCTACAGCCTTGATATGGTCTGCGCTCATATGATCGGAATGGGAATAAATGATGTTCAGACACTGCTCGTGGCAAATGAAAGAGGCCTTGGTCCCAAGGATATAAATGAAGTTAGCATTCTTGGAAGCTATAGCCTTTCCGATGCAGTAATAAAAGATTTCAAAAGAGCTACCATCCATCAGAGCATTACCTTCGAAGGGGGAAGTGCTTTTAACAGGATAAAATCAATTGCCGTAAAACTGGCCTACTCAACCAAGCCCCTTGTTAAAAAGGAAGAGTGCATAGGCTGTAAAAAGTGCCATGACACCTGCCCCGCAAAGGCAATCACCATGGTTCCTTCAAAGGGTGCATCCCCAAAAGGTACCGGCAACATTCCGCATATCGACCGAAGCAAGTGCATCAAGTGCTTCTGCTGCCAGGAGTTCTGCCCAGTAGGCGCCATGAAGGTCCACTACAACCCTGTAGGGAACATGCTAAATAAAATGCAGAGATAAACAAGACTCGGGGACGGGAAAAAGCCATGGGGACGGTTCTTTTGGCTGGTTTTGTTTTGCCAAAACCAGCCAAAAGAACCGTCCCAATGTCATTTAGTTAAGAAAAAACATCATTGTAATAGAAAAAGTGATTCCACGAAAAACGTGAGAATCACTTTTTTATTTGAATTTTTTTAAAATTAGGCTTGACTCAAACCTCAAAAAGTGCGGCCGCCTTTGCTAAAGAAGCTTTAGCAAAGGCGGCCCCTTAAATCAAAGGTATCCGACCACACATTGATTTAAGGGAGACACTTATGAAAGCATCATACATCAAAAAGAAGTTTTTTGAAACCATTGATTCTATTGTTGCCGATCCAACACCATTTGTTAAAAGACCTGGTACGGATTTTACTCGTAACAGACTATGTCCGCTCAGAGATCTTGTTACATTCCTGCTTACTATGGAAGCAGGAACACTTAATCGTGAGATCAGGCGGTTCTTCTTCAGACCAACATCTTCCAAGAAACAACCTATCACAAAAGCTGCGATTATCCAGCAAAGAGATAAGCTCAATGACAAGTTTTTTCCATTTATTTTCTCCGCCGTCAACAAGATCAAACCATTCAAAAAAACTCTGAAAGGATACCATCTTCTAGCTTGTGACGGATCAGATTTGAATATACCTGCTTATGATGATAAGAAGACATATGTAGCTTCTAACACAGAAGGTGTTGGCTATTATCAGTTTCATCTCAATTCCATCTTGGATGTACTCGAACAGCGTTATGTAGATGTGAACATTCAACCACGCAGCAAGATAAATGAACGGTCTGCACTTATTGATTTTATCAAGCGAACAGCTTTTCCCGAAAAAAGTATTTTTATCGCTGATCGTGGCTACTTCTCGCTGAATGTCCTTGCTCATATTTCAGTGTCTAAGTATCACTACGTATTAAGAATGAATTCTGATGAGGCTTCTATGGCATTTATCAGGCGGTTTACCCTGCCAGAGTCAGATGAATTTGACATAATACTGGATTTTGACATAACCCGTAGCTGGAAGAAGTGTTATACAACACGACCTGACAAATATGTTTGTCTCAAGCATGGCAGGCAGTTTGATTTCATACCACCAGAAGATAAAAAATCTATGTTTCATGTCAAAACAAGGCTGGTAAAGATCAAGTTATCAGAAGGGAATTATGAATTCCTTTTCACTGATCTGCCACAAGAAGAGTTTGGATCAGAAGAATTGAAACATGTTTATCATTTGAGATGGGAAATTGAAACATCCTTCAGCTTCTTAAAATACAACATGGCATTAAATTCCTTTCACAGCAAGAGAAGGGACTTTATCTGTCAGGAAATATATGCACGCATGATTCTTTTCAATCTTACAATGCTACTGGTTCATAGCGTAGAACTCCCGAAAAAGGACTGCTTGTTGGAATACAAAGTCTCTATTTCTGATGCTGTGATTACTTGCAGGGATTTCCTGCATAACAGAATGTCTAGTGATACAGTGGAACTGTTGTTGATAGGTAACGTCACGCCAATCAGAGAAGGCCGCACGTATCTAAGAAAAAAGCATACCAAACGTGTAGTTCCACTAAGTTATAGAGCATAAATTTCTCCAAGAATAAATGGCACGGAAGAAGCAGGAGCAATCCTGCTTTCTTGGCGTGCCATTTGTTTTGCAAACAAGATATGAAGTTTTCTAAAACGTGGTTTTTACGCCATCCGTTATGTATTAAATGCACTTGAATACCTTAACTAAATGACATTGGAACCGTCCCCATGGCTTTTCTCAATCATCTTTTTTACAGTGTATACTGGGACAGGTCGGAATTGATCTCGTCTGAGTACTTGTTCAGGTTCTCTGATACAGATGTGATGTTTTCGGTCTCCTGGCGGAGTCTGTTACTCTCTGTTACGATCACGTCGCTAAGTCCAAGAACTTCGTTGATGTTTGAAACCTGTTCCTTGGTGGTGACAGCGTTACCTGATGCAACGTCGTTGATCCTCTCAATTCCACTTGCTATCTCTACGATGCCTTCTGTAGCCTTGCTGACATCTTCGAAGATGGTGTTGAAGGAATCATTGGCCTCGTTAACACCGCTTATGCAAGCCTCCATATCTCTTACGCAGATATCAGCCTTACTGTTGATATCTTCAATATTCTTAGTTACATCCTCTATAAGCCTTCTGATATTGTCTGTAGCTTCAGATGACTGGTTAGCCAAAGCGCCAACCTCCTGAGCTACTACAGCAAATCCCTTGCCCATCTCTCCTGCTCTTGCAGCCTCAATAGAAGCATTAAGTGAAAGAAGATTGGTCTGAGCTGAAATAGCATTGATGGCCTCTGTGATTCCGGTGATCTCTTCAACTGACTTGGCAGTAACTTTGATAAGGTCTGTTAGCTCGTTGATGGTATTTCCAAGTGTTGTAACATTCTTGGTCATAAGTTCCATCTCGCCCTTACCCTTACCAGATGCTTCCATAGTCTGATCACAGAGAGCACGTACATCCTCGGCGTTGGTTGCCAGCTGGCTTGATGTGGATGCCAGTTCATTGGCAGCATCTGCGATTTCTTCGATTGAAGTAGTCATAGCATTTAAGGTGCTGTTGAGTTTTTCAATGGACTCACCCTGATTCTGGTTGGCATCTGAGAGGCTGTGAGAGATGTCGAAGCACTCTCCTGCGCGGCTGCTCATCTCTCCGGAAATTCCAGACAGGCTGTTGAGGGTTGTCCTCATCTTCTCAATATATGCATTTAAGCTTTCACTAAGCGTTGTGATCTCGTTGTTTCCTTCAGGAACAAGCGCAACTGTAAAGTCGCCCTGGCTGATGTCTGTAAGTCTCTCTGTAACTGTGGTTACAGGACCGATGGACTTTTTGATGGTGAAGTACATCAGAACAGCCATAAGGATTATAAGTATCAATCCAATAACCATTGTCAGTACAATGACTTTGACGATGGCACCACTGAGAATATTTGAAGAAACAGCACTTACTACAACCCAGGATGTGCCTGCAATATCAGTAGCAACAAAAATCATAGAACCTGCAGCAGTCTTTGCTGTCTTAACCCTGCTGCCATCACTTGTAGCAGAAGTATTTAAGGTATCATATATAGCTGAAAGCCCCTTTGTTATTGGATCAGTTGTATCAGCAAGAGTCTGGCCAACGCTCTCAGTCACATTGCTTATAAGTATGTCTTTTGTATCCTTATTTATAATGTAGTACTTGGCATCCGGCGCATAGGAGACAAATCCGTTTACCTTCTCAGCCACTTTATCAAAGTTGATATCGCTGCTTAAGACTGTACCGTCACTTATCATTGCAGAACATGCAAGACAGGTCTTTCCTGTGGAGGCATCTACATAAGGCTCTGATGAAAAGACATTTCCTCCTGCAGCTATAGCTCCCTGATACCATGGTCTGTCTGTAAATACAAAGGTATCGTCAGGTACCCAGCCTGATCCGTCAAGGAATACATTTTCATTTCCATAAGCCATGTAAATATCCTGAGAATCAGGGTCCTCTGCGGTTAGTGCAAGCAAAAGATTTCTCATCTCTTCATGAGACATGGCTGGAGACTTTTTGATAACAGATGCAGTCTGCGAAACTCTCTCCTGAACACCGCTCCACCAGCTCTGTATCTCACTTGCATATGTCAGTGATTCTCTTGCCAGAATGTTGTAAGTAAGCGGTTCGATATTATCAACCGCAAGCTTAATACTAATCTGTGTGATAACAACGATAATGATTGCTGAATAGATGATGATCTTGGTAAGTAATGTCTTTTTAAGGGATCCTCTTTTAGTCTTCACTTTTACCATCTCCTGTTCTGAAAATTCGCCATAAAAAAATAGCGCTACTACAATATTAATACACGGAATGTTGTTTATCAATTGTCCAAAAATAAGATAATCATAATTATTTCTAAAATTTTTCAGCGTCTGACTATTTCCTCCTTTTTATTTGCTTTTTAAAAGAAAAGAAGGTATACTTTACTTTAGCACTTTAAAGCGGGGGAGAATTATATTATGCCAATTACAGATTTATTAGAGAGAAACTCTAAACTCTATGGAGATGAAGTTGCGCTTGTTGAGATCAATCCTGAGATAAAGGAAGAACAACGTGTTACCTGGAAGGAATACGAACTCATCCAGCCAACATCTACCAACTATTACAGAAGACAGATCACCTGGTCCGTGTTTGATGAGAAGGCAAACCGCGTGGCCAACATGCTGATCGAAAGAGGAATCAAAAAGGGACAGAAATGTGCCATTTTACTTATGAACTGCCTTGAATGGCTGCCAATCTACTTTGGTGTTCTTAAGGCCGGCGCTGTTGCAGTTCCTCTTAATTTCCGTTTTGACTCAGAGGAGATCGATTACTGTCTCAAGGCATCAGATTCAGATGTTTTGTTCTACGGACCAGAATTTATCGGAAGGATCGAGGACATCGCCCAGAAGCTGAAAAAAGAGATGCTTCTTTTATTTGTAGGCGATCAGTGCCCATCCTATGCAGATGACTACTACAGATATGCATCCAACGCATCCTCAAGGGCTCCCAAGATCCTTATTGAGGACAAGGATGATGCAGCTATCTATTTTTCATCAGGAACTACAGGCTTTCCTAAGGCTATTTTGCACATCCACACAGCTTTAATGCAGTCAGCTCAGATGGAGGCCATACACCATGAGACCACTCACGCAGACAATTTCCTGTGCATCCCGCCTCTTTATCATACAGGAGCTAAAATGCACTGGTTCGGATCTCTTTATACCGGAAGCCGCGCAGTCCTTCTTAAGGGCAATTCACCTGAAGCGATCTTCAGAGCAGTGTCCGAGGAGAGATGCACCATCGTGTGGCTCCTTGTGCCATGGGCTCAGGACATTCTCGCAGCTCTTGACAGCGGCAAGCTCAAGCTTGAGGACTTCCACCTTAAACAGTGGAGACTTATGCACATCGGTGCTCAGCCTATCCCACCATCACTGGTGCGCCACTGGCTTGAGTACTTCCCACACCATAAATACGACACCAACTACGGCCTTTCAGAGTCCACAGGCCCAGGCTGCGTACACCTTGGCATGGAAAATGTCAGAAAAGTTGGTGCCATCGGAATTCCCGGCTACGGTTGGAAGACCAAGATTGTTGATGAAGAAGGAAATGTTGTTAAGCAAGGCGAGATTGGCGAGCTTTGCGTTAAGGGCCCTGGCGTAATGGTTGAATACTACAAGAACCCTGAAGCTACAGCTGAGATATTAAAGGACGGCTGGCTCTTTACAGGAGACATGGCTCGTCAGGATGAGGAAGGCTTCATCTTCCTGGTAGACAGAAAGAAAGACGTCATCATCTCCGGCGGAGAGAACCTGTATCCTGTTCAGATTGAGAGCTTCCTTATGAAGAACAACAAGATTCACGACGCAGCAGTTATCGGCCTTCGCGATCAGCGCCTTGGCGAGATCGCAGCAGCCATCATCCAGGTAAAAGAGGGAATGACCTTAACAGAGGAAGAGGTTGACGAGTTCTGCGTTGACCTTCCAAGATACAAGCGTCCAAGAAAGATCATTTTCGCAAATGTAATAAGAAACGCAACCGGCAAGATCGACAAGCCAAAGCTTCGCGAGATTTACGCCGGCGCACATATCGTCGAAGACCAGAATCAGTCTTGACAATAAATATTGAACTGTAAAAAGTAGGAGGTTTTGCAATGAACGACAACAAAGAAAAGCAGATCATGCTGGGCAATAAGGCTGTTGCCCGCGGTCTTTATGAGGCCGGTGTCTGCTTTATTTCAAGCTATCCCGGAACCCCAAGTACTGAGGTCACCGAGGAAGCAGCTAAATATGATGAGATCTACTGTGAATGGGCACCTAACGAGAAGGTTGCCATGGAGTCCGCTTTTGGCGCCAGCCTTGCAGGCCGCAGGAGCTTTTGTGCTCAGAAGCACGTTGGGCTTAACGTGGCTGCTGACCCTCTTTACACCATGAGCTACACTGGTGTAAATGCAGGAATGGTCATCGTTGTAGCTGACGATGCAGGCATGCACTCATCCCAGAACGAGCAGGATTCAAGGCATCATGCCATCGCATCCAAGGTTCCCATGATCGAGCCATCAGACTCAGAAGAGGCTCTGGAGTACACCAAGCTTGCCTACGAGATTTCTGAAAAATTTGACACTCCAGTGCTCCTTAAGATGTGCACGAGAGTTGCTCACTCCCAGTCCCTGGTATCTGTTGGCGAGCGTCAGGTTCATGATTTTCCTTATGAAAAAGACATCGCAAAATACGTTATGATGCCTGGCAATGCCAAAAAACGCCACCCCATCGTTGAAGAGCGCACAAGAAAGCTTATCGAATATGCAGAAAACTGCCCTTTAAACCGCGTTGAAATGGGCGGCACTGAGATTGGTATCATCACCTGCTCTACTTCTTATCAATATGTAAAAGAGGTATTTGGGGATTCCGTTTCAGTTCTTAAGCTTGGAATGACCAACCCACTTCCAGAAAAGCTCATTAAGGACTTTGCTGCCAAGGTAGATAAGCTCTTTGTTGTTGAGGAGCTTGATCCCATAATCGAGAATCATGTTAAGGCCCTTGGACTTACTATCACAGGAAAAGACCTTCTTCCTGTATGCGATGAGTTCTCACAGAATCTCATAGCTAAGGCCTTCGGAAAAGAGACTGCAGACAGCTTTGCTCTTTCTGACAACATTCCAATGAGACCTCCTGTAATGTGTGCAGGCTGCCCTCACAGAGGACTCTTTTACACTCTTAAAAAGAATAACTGCACAGTTCTTGGAGACATCGGCTGCTACACTCTGGGCGCTGTTCCACCTCTTGGTGCCATCGAGATGACTCTTTGCATGGGCGCGTCCATTGGTGCTGTTCACGGCTTTAACAAGGTAAGGGGAAAAGAGTCTGAAGGGAGGACTGTAGCTGTTATCGGAGATTCAACATTTATGCACTCCGGAATGACAGGTCTTGCAAACGTTGCCTACAACCAGAGTAATTCAACCATCATCATCGTAGATAACTCCATCACAGGTATGACAGGTCACCAGCAGAACCCTACAACAGGCTACAACATCAAGGGAGACCCTGCCGGCAAGATCGATCTTGAGGCCCTTTGCAGAGCTATGGGCTTTGAGAGAGTTCGTGTTGTGGATCCATATAACCTTAAGCAGTGCGACGAGGTCCTTAAAGAAGAGCTTTCAGTAGAAGCTCCTTCAGTTATCATCTCAAGGCGTCCATGTGCACTTCTTAAGTATGTTAAACACAATCCTCCGCTTTCTGTTAACACAGATAAGTGCGTTGGCTGCAAGTCCTGCATGAAGATCGGATGTCCTGCAATTTCCATGAAGAATGGCAAGGCAACCATCGACAACACACTTTGCGTTGGCTGCAACGTATGCAGTCAGCTGTGCCCAGTAGGAGCGTTTGCGTAGAGCACTTGGTGAGGTAGTATCGAACCTAGTGCGAACCAGTCACGTGCACTTAACGAGGTATTTTCGAGTTTAGTGCAGCGGGACAAGAATAAGGAGAAAAAAATGAATACCAAAAATATCATGATCGTGGGCGTTGGCGGACAGGGCTCACTTCTTGCAAGTAAACTCCTTGGACATCTCTTAATGAGCCAGGGCTATGACGTAAAGGTTTCAGAAGTACACGGAATGAGCCAGAGAGGCGGCTCAGTTGTCACATACGTAAGATACGGCGACAAGGTCTTTTCACCAGTCATCGACAAAGGTCAGGCCGACTACATCGTATCCTTTGAGCTCCTTGAGGCTGCAAGGTGGCTTCCATTCCTTAAAAAGGACGGACAGATCGTTACCAACACTCAGCAGATCGATCCAATGCCAGTTATCACCGGCGCTGCAGAGTATCCTGATAACCTTGTTGAAAAACTCAAAGCAACAGGCGCAAAGGTCGATGCCCTTGACTGCCTCACATTGGCTGAGCAGGCAGGTAGCGCAAAGGCAGTAAACATCGTGCTCCTTGGAAGACTCTCCCACTACTTCGACCTTCCGGAAGAGGCTTGGCTAGAATCGCTGAAAGCCAATGTTCCTGCTAAATTCCTAGACATGAACATTGAAGCATTTAAACTTGGCAAGAATAACTAATTAAGTAACTTCTCGTTCTTCGTGGTGGCATCGCCAAATATTTTTCATTTTGCGATTTTTAAACCACGGAGAGGAGACCCGAGGGCTCCTCGGAGTGCTCGGTTTAACATGAGCAAAATTAAAAATATTTGGCGATGCCACATTGTAAAGGAGGAGAAGAAACTATGGAGCAGTATTTTCAACCGGAGATTGAATGTGCCCCAGTGGAAAAAATTAAGGAGATCCAGTCTGAGAAGCTTGTTAAACAGGTAAAGCATGTCTGGGATAACGTACCTCACTACCGCAAAAAGATGGAGGAGAAGGGCGTAACTCCTGATGACATCAAGTCTGTTGATGATCTTCACAAGCTCCCATTTTTATCCAAGGCTGACCTTAGGGAAACCTATCCAAAGGGACTTCTTGCTGTTCCTCAGGACCAGGTTGTAAGGATTCATTCCACTTCAGGAACTACAGGAAAAAGAGTCATCGCCTACTATACACAGCACGACATTGATCTCTGGGAGGACTGCTGCGCAAGAGCTATCGTGGCAGCCGGCGGAACCAAGGATGATGTCTGCCAGGTATCTTACGGCTTTGGACTTTTCACCGGTGGCGCAGGTCTTAACGGCGGATCCCACAAGGTTGGCTGTATGACTGTTCCTATCAGCTCCGGTAACACAGACCGTCAGATCATGTTCATAAACGACCTTCAGGCTACTATCCTTTGCTGCACTCCTAGCTATGCTGCATATCTTGGCGAGCGCATGCAGGAAATGGGCTATGGTCCTGATGATATTCCTTTAAAGGCAGGTATCTTCGGAGCAGAGGCCTGGAGCGAAGAAATGAGACACTCTATCGAGAAGACCATGGGCATCAAGGCCTTTGATATCTATGGCCTTACAGAGCTCTCCGGCCCCGGCGTTGCTTTTGAATGTTCAGAACAAAAGGGTATGCATGTAAACGAAGACCACTTCATCGTTGAGATCATCGACCCTGAAACTGAGGAAGTCCTTCCTGAAGGAAGCCAGGGAGAGCTTGTATTTACAGCCGTTGATAAAGAAGCCTTCCCCATGATCAGATACCGCACAAGAGATATCTGCAGAGTAACAAGAGAAAAGTGCTCCTGCGGAAGAACTCTTATAAGAATGGCTAAGCCTATGGGAAGATCCGACGACATGCTCATTATCCGTGGTGTAAACGTATTCCCAAGCGAAATAGAGACAGTTCTTTTGAACAACGGTTATGCAGCTAACTATCAGATTGTCGTTGACCGTGTTAACAACACTGATACCCTTGACGTTCAGGTTGAGATGACTCCTGAGATGTTCAACGATAACCTTGGTGAAGTTGAGGCAAGACAGAACAAGCTCTCAGCCGACCTTAAGTCAATGCTTGGCATCAAGGCTAAGGTATCTCTCCTTGCTCCTAAGTCCATCACAAGGTCTGAGGGCAAGGCTGTCAGAGTCATCGACAAGCGTAAGATCTGATGTGATATAATATTATATCCACCAACAACATTATTCACAGGAGGATAACCATGAGCGTACAGCAGATATCCGTCTTTTTGGAAAATAAACCCGGAACCCTCAAAAAGATGACCGGGGTTCTTGCAGAACACAAAATTGATATGAGAGCTACATCCCTTGCAGAGACCAAGGACTTCGGAATCGCACGACTTATCGTTGATGACGCCATCAGCGCCGTCAACACCCTTAAAGAGCACGACTTCGTAGCAAGCCTTACACCTGTTCTCGCCATCGAGATTCCTGACGAAGCAGGCGGACTTGACAAGCTCCTTGAGATCTTTGCCGCTGCAGAAGTAAACATTGAATATATGTATGCTTTCCCAGGCGGAAAAGACACTGACAAGGCAGTAATGATCTTCAGAGTTGCCGACACTAAGGCAGCTGAAGCAAAGCTTATTGGCAAAGGAGCCAAGATCCTTACCCAGGAAGAGATTTCAAACATCTAACAAAAAGACGCTGCCACCACATATAGGTGACAGCGTTTTTTGAATTTCTAATTATTTAAGGATTGTCTGATCACCACGAGGCTGACCGTACTTGGATGCAGGAATTGTTCCCTTAAGAACAGTCTTAACATAATCCATAACTGCCTCATCCATAACTATACCTGTGTCAAACTGTGCGCTTGCGTTCTTGAATACATAATATGTATCGCCACCCTCTGCGCAGAAGTTGTTTGTTACAACTGCATATGTATCATCCTTTGAGAAAGGCTGACCATTGATAGACTCAATAGTTACTCTGTTGATTGAGCTTGGCTTAGCATATGTAGAATCAGGATAGTTAGTGCCCTTTGCAAATGCCTTCTTGGTATCAATAGTGAACTTGATGCCTGCAGTCTGAGGATATCCTCCGATAGCCTCTGGTGTGTTAAATGTAGATGCCTCAAGAGCCTCAAGAAGCTCAGCACCAGTTACATAAACAACAGCTACTGTGTTTCCGAAAGGAAGAACTGTGTTGATGTCCTTCTTAGTAACAGAACCTGTGTGAAGTGCTGCACGGATACCACCACCATTTGTGATAGCTACGATGTGATCGTTGTCAACTGTGATGTTGCCCTTATTCTGAGTTACGCTCCAAAGGAGTGCATCTGTGATAAGATCACCAAGGTTTGTCTCCTCTGTTCTGTTTCCAGGAGCCTTAGCGCCGTTAAGCTCTACTTCACTCTTACCAAATGACTGGCCATACTCTTTGTCAACTCTCTTGATGATAGCTGTAGTAACAGCATCAGTGATAACTTCTTTCTGAAGTCCTTCGAGAGATACAAGGTAGTTGTCCTCAATCTTCTTGGTTGCATTGTCAATAACTACTACACCGATGTCCTGAAGCTTGGTTCCTGTAGACTGGATAGGAAGGTTGTTGCTTGAAGCAGACATAACTGTATGTGAATGTCCATCAAGCATGAAGTCAATGCCTTTTACCTTAGGAAATACATCAACGCTTCTGCAGGCATTGCCCTTAGACTCTTCATCAACACCAAGGTGAGCGATACAAACAACAATATCTGCGCCCTCAGCCTTAAGTTCATCAACCTGAGTCTGAGCACATTTGTAAAGTGCATCCTTCTCAAGGAATGTGTAAGGTCTTACGAATACAGGGTTTGCCTTTGTCATGGTTTCTGGTGTCTCAAGTCCAAAGAAACCAATCTTTACGCCGCCCTTTGTAATGATTGTGTGTGGCTGGAAAATAGAATTGCCGTTGGCATCAAGTACGCTTGCGCATACTGTCTGGAACTTAGCTGTTGCAAGGTTAGCCTTGAGCTGAGTTACACCATAATCAAACTCGTGGTTACCTGGAGTAACAACGTCATAACCTGCTGCGTTCATAGCAGAAATAGCATCAAGTCCCTTAGTTGTGCTTACATAAGCTGTTCCCTGGCTGAAATCACCTGCGTCTGCAAGGATAACTTCTGCGCCTCTGCCAATCAGGTTCTGCTTAACTGATGCGATGTACGCATAACGTCCAACAGCTCCATGAATATCATTGGAGTGAAGGATTACAGTCTTGCCGCTGAAATCGTCAGGAAGATCAAAGATTGACTTCTCCTTAACTGGCTCTGCAGCTCTTGCTGTAAGCTTTGGCATACCAAGTGAAAGAACAAGTGCCATTGCCATAACAATAGATACAATACGTTTAACTACACTGTGTTTTGTCATAAACACACCTCCCGATTATTCTTACCCTTTATGAGGGCTCGTGACTATAATTATATGACAATTGTCCCTTAAATTTAACAGTTAAATACACAATTTTGTCACTTTTATTTTGGCTGTTATGCACAAGGTAAAGAAGGTCACTCCCTGAGATAATAATTTCTCAACATTATTGATATTTTTTGTCTAAAGAAAATCTTAAGAAATTTCGATGGTAAATCTTAAGAATTGTCTGGTATTCTGATTCCTGTGCTCATCTGTAGCACGTTCAAAGTTACATTCTTTAGAAATAATCAGGCATTCCCTGTCACAGATTCCATGGAGGTAACAAAACTAATGAAATGAGGAAAAAAAATATGCAAGAAATTATCACTACCTTGATGCAACAGGATTGTTGCATTACAACATGACAAATGACTACATGTTTCGTATGGTACTGCAGCGGGACAAGAACACTCTAATAAATCTGATAAGTTCCATTCTTGGTATTCCTGTAAGCAAGATTAAAGATGTCAAAATTCAGAATCCTGTCGAAGTTGGTAAATCAATCAATGATAAGGAATATCAAATGGATATTCTTGTGCTTCTGAATGATGATACTTATATCAATATCGAAATGCAGGTTGAAAACTACAACAACTGGCCAATGAGATCCCTGTCATACCTATGCAGAAGATTTGATAACGCAGCTCGTGGCCAGGACTACAATCAGGTTAAGCCTGTATATCACATAGGCTTTATTGACTTCACTTTATTTGAAGATCATCCGGAATTCTTTGCAAAATATCAAGTAAGGAACACCAAGGACAACTATCTGTACACTGGCAACTTCAATCTCTACGTGATAGAATTGAATCACACAGATATAGCTACTTCAGAGGATAAAGCCAGTCACGTTGATATCTGGGCGAAGCTTTTCAAAGCAACTACATGGGAGGAAGTCAAGATGATCACAAAAGATAATTCATCAATGAATTCCACTGCTGAGTCTATCTTCATGTCTAACGCCGACATCTCCATCCTAGAGCAGTGTCGTGCAAGGGAAGATGCCATTGCGCATGAGAAATATCAGAAGGAGCTTATTGAAAGCTTGAACAAAACTATTGCTGATAGAGATGTGGAGCTCGATAATGCCTATGCCACCATTTCAGAGCTCCGCAAGCTCTTACGAGAACACGGCATATCAGAGACTTAACATCATAATAACAAAACACAAGACCAGCCCACATTATATGGGCTGGTTTTATAATATTTATCTATTCGTTATTTCTTTATTCATCCTCATCAGAAAGGGATGTACTCTGGTGTACCATAACCTCTTTTTCGTAGCATGCGAAGGCGCCGTCCACAAGGGCCTTGTCAGGCTTCTTGGTAAAGAGTGAAACTACAGGTACGATCACAAGACCTGCCAGCATGCAGAATGCTCCGGCATTGATGGGTGACTGCAAAAGCTTTGGAAAGCTTGATCTTACAAACATGTTAAGGAGCATCACAACTGTTGAGAACACAAAGCTGCACCATACGCCTGCCTTACTTGTGCCCTTCCAGTAGAGTCCATAGAGGAACGGTGCAAGGAATGCTCCTGCAAGAGCTCCCCATGAAACACCCATGAGCTGAGCGATAAATGTCACATTCTGCTTGTACTGGATGATTGCGATAACTACAGAGATTCCAACAAATACAACTATCAGAGCTCTCATGATAAAGAGCTGTTTCTTTTCATTCATGTCCTTGATCACATGGCCCTTAAGAAGGTCAAGGGTAAGGGTTGATGAGCTGGTAAGTACCAGTGATGAAAGAGTTGACATAGATGCTGACAAAACAAGTACCACTACGATCGCGATCAGGATATCAGGAAGTCCTGAGAGCATTGCAGGAATGATGGAATCGTAGCCGCCTGCAGCGATGTCCACCCTGTCTGAAAAAAGTCTTCCGAAGCCGCCAAGGAAATAGCATCCGCCTGCAACAATGAAAGCAAAGAATGTAGAAACGATGGTTCCCTTGGAGATTGCCTTTTCACTCTTTATTGCGTAGAACTTCTGGACCATCTGAGGAAGTCCCCAGGTTCCGAGAGATGTAAGAATTACAACTCCAAGAAGGTTAAGTGGGTCAGGTCCGAAGAATGATGCAAAGATACCAGGAGTTGCTGATACGCTCTCATCGCTTATCCTTGCAAGGCCGTCAAGGGCTGCGATAAATCCGCCCTGGCTGTTTAATACAGAACCAATAACAGCGCAGATACCGATCAGCATGATGATACCCTGGATAAAGTCGTTGATGGCTGTTGCCATATATCCACCTGCGATAACATAGATACCTGTAAGAACTGCCATAACAATAACGCACACTGAATAGTCAATACTAAATGCCATTCCAAAGAGTCTTGAAAGACCGTTATACAAAGATGCTGTATATGGAATAAGGAAGATGAATGTGATGATAGATGCTGCAATCTTAAGTGATCTTCCGCCAAATCTTGCTGCAAAGAACTGTGGCATTGTAGCTGAATCAAGGTGCTGAGTCATGATCCTTGTTCTTCTTCCAAGTATGACCCATGCAAGCAGGGAACCTATAAGGGCGTTTCCGATTCCGACCCAGGTTGCAGCAATTCCGTATTTCCAGCCAAACTGCCCCGCATATCCCACAAAAATAACCGCTGAAAAATAGCTCGTTCCATAGGCAAAGGCTGTAACCCAGGGGCCAACATTCCTTCCACCTAAAACAAAACCTCCAACGTCAGTGGCATTCTTACGGCAGATAAAGCCGATGGTAAGCATGACTGCAAAGAAAACCACAAGAAGTAATACCTTGATGATCATATGAACTTTTCCTCCAACAATTTTGTTGCTGTAACGCTTTAAATTTTAACGCTTTTAAGCGATAAAGTCAACAAACAAAAAAGAGCCATGCACCTCAAATGCATGGCTCAAAAGCTCCGCTTATTTCACAACAATGTTTACGATTTTTCCAGGAACGTAGATCTCTTTTACAATGGTCTTGCCCTCAAGCTTGTCAGCAATAAGCTCTTTTCCCTTGGCGATAACTTCGTCCTTAGGATCCTCTTTGCCGATTGCCAGAGTAGCCTTAACCTTACCGTTGATCTGGACAGCGATCTCTACTGTATCCTCAACACACTTGGACTCATCATAGGTTGGCCATGGCTCGAAAGCAATAGTATTGTCGTGACCAAGAATCTGCCAGATCTCCTCTCCTACGTGAGGGCAGATGCAGGACAGCATCTTGATGAAGCCTTCTGCGTACTCTCTTGGGCAGCTTCCCTCTTTATATACAGCGTTTACAAAGATCATCATCTGAGCGATGGCTGTGTTAAATCCAAGGCTCTCAAAATCGCTTGTAACCTTCTTGACTGTCTGGTTGTAAACCTTATCAAGATTTCCATTGTTTTCATCAACTACGTTGGCAGCTTCTGTAAAGAATGTATATACACGATTGATGAACTTCCTTGCACCTGTAACAGCTGTACTGTTCCATGGCTTTGATACCTCAAGAGGTCCCATGAACATCTCATAGAGACGAAGTGTATCTGCGCCATAGTCACGAACGATGTCACTTGGGTTAACAACGAACTCAGGGAAACGCTTACCCATCTTGATGCCGTTCTCGCCAAGGATCATGCCCTGGTGAACAAGCTTCTTGAATGGCTCCTTAACTGGTGAAAGGCCGTTATTGTAAAGGAAACGATTCCAGATACGTGAATACAGAAGGTGACCTACTGCGTGCTCAGGTCCGCCAACATAAAGATCTACAGGCATCCAGTGCTTTAAGAGCTCCTGGTTTGCAAACTCTTTGTCGTTATCAGGATCGATATATCTAAGGAAGTACCATGAAGATCCTGCGCTTCCTGGCATGGTTGAAGTCTCACGAACGCCCTTAAGTCCATTCTTGTCATACTGCTTCCACTCTGTCGCATTCTCAAGAGGAGCCTTGCCGTTCTTGCCCTTGTAATCTTCAAGCTCAGGAAGAACTACAGGAAGCTCAGAATCATCAAGGAACACAATACTGCCATCTTCCTTGTATACACATGGAACTGGCTCGCCCCAGTAACGCTGTCTTGCAAAGATCCACTCACGGAAGTGGTAGTTTACTTTTTCCCTTGCAACGCCCATATCTACAAGTTTCTTGGTAATTGCCTTCTTGGCATCCTCAACTACCATTCCACTAAACTCGTCAGAATTTTCGAGGATGCAGCCCTTGCCAAGATAATCCTGTTTTTCAAAAGCGTGCTTACTTACATCAATTGTACCCTCCGTATTGTTGATAACCTGGATAAGAGGAAGGTGATGAACCTCAGCGTACTCAAAGTCTCTCTGATCGTGAGTAGGAACCGCCATAACGGCACCTGTACCATAGCTTGCAAGAACGAAGTCACCAATGAAAAGAGGTACTTCCTTGCCGTTTACAGGGTTAATGGCATATACGCCCTTTAAAGGACATCCTGACTTGGTCTTGTTAAGATCTGTACGATCAAGGTCGTTCTTTTTAAGTGTCTCATCAATGTATGCCTGAACCTCATCAGGGTTCTCTACACGGTCCATAAGGCTCTTTACGATCTCTCCGTCTGGAGCAAGAACCATAAATGTGATACCGTAGATGGTCTCGATACAGGTTGTGAAGATTGAGAACTCACCGCCGCCAACGATCTTGAAGTCAACCTCTACACCAGTTGACTTACCAATCCAGTTTCTCTGAATCTCTTTTGTTGACTCTGGCCAGTCGATCTCGTTAAGGCCATCAAGAAGCTCCTCTGCAAAAGCCTGCTGGTCAATGACCCACTGCTTCATCATCTTCTTAACAACCGGGTATCCGCCACGCTCTGACTTGCCGTCTATAACCTCATCGTTTGAAAGAACTGTTCCCAGCTCCTCACACCAGTTAACAGGCATGTCGATGTGCTTGGCATATCCAGCCTCGTAGAGCTTTTTGAATATCCACTGTGTCCACTTGTAGAACTTAGGATCACTTGTTGCGATCATCTTGGACCAGTCGTAGTCAAATCCAAGTTCTTTAAGCTGTTTTGAGAAAGTCTGAATGTTCTTTTCTGTAAATCCTGCAGGGTGGTTACCAGTTGTAACCGCATACTGCTCAGCAGGAAGTCCGAAAGAGTCATATCCCATAGGATGCAAAACGTTATAGCCCTGCATACGCTTCATACGAGACATAATATCAGTAGCTGTGTATCCCTCAGGATGTCCTGCATGTAGACCTACGCCTGAAGGGTATGGGAACATATCAAGCGCATAATATTTAGGCTTACTAAAATCCCAAACATCAGTCTTGAAGGTTTCGTGTTCCTCCCAGTACTCCTGCCACTTTTTCTCAATCGCATGATGGTTATAAACTTCTGACATAACTTTTTGCTCCTCTACTTATTAAAATAGTGCACGCACCTTAATTCACTAAAGATACATTATACAATATCGCTCCCTCATCAGCAAACAAATTACGAAGCGCTGATAAACTGGGACGCATACAGGTTATAGTAAGCTCCCTTTTTCGCCATAAGACTCTCGTGATCGCCCCATTCAAGGATTCCTCCGTCGTCGATGAAAAAGATCCTGTCTGCATTCTTTATAGTTGAAAGCCTGTGAGCCACAACGAAGGAAGTTCTCTTTTTAAGAAGCTCCTCAATTCCCCTCTGGACCAGGATCTCGGTCTTGGTGTCGATGCTGGAAGTTGCTTCATCAAGGATCAGGATCTTAGGGTCAGTTAAAAGAGTTCTCGCAAAGGCGATAAGCTGCCTCTGTCCATTTGAAAGTCCTCCGCCCCTCTCAGTTATCACCGTGTCGTACCCCTTCTCCATCTTTTCAATGAAGTCATGGGCATGAACAGCCTTGGCTGCTGACAGCATCTCTTCGTCTGTAGCATCAGGACGGCCGTACTTGATATTGTCCCTTATGGTTCCGGAAAAGAGATAGTTGTCCTGGGTCATGATTCCCAATTGGCTTCTAAGTGACTGGATCGTAACCTTACTGATATCATATCCGTCAACAAGTACCCTTCCGCTCTTGGTATTGTAGAAGCGGCTTATAAGGCTCACAATAGTGGTCTTACCTGCGCCAGTTGGTCCCACAAGAGCAATGGTCTCACCCTTCTTTGCCTTAAATGAAACGTCGTGTAAAATGTCCACATCAGGCTCATCAGGATAAGCAAATGTCACATGGTCAAACTCAACATTTCCTTCAATCTCAGGAATGTCCACAGCCTTAGTTCCATCCTTTACCAGCGGTTCCATATCCATGATCTCGTAAACTCTCTCCGCTGAAG
>Ga0256405_10004110_pt1 | contig 28056 bp, 18 predicted proteins | sample RumenRJG_02DNA_FD_189096 | JGI IMG/M metagenome (GOLD analysis project Ga0256405, IMG submission 189096) | Bovine rumen microbial communities from Lethbridge, Alberta, Canada - RJG_02 | ecosystem: Host-associated > Mammals > Digestive system > Stomach > Rumen | place: Canada: Alberta... | reverse complement strand
GCAGCTGCACCATTTCACCGGCCGAAGCCACGTCAAAGCAGGAGCCGAGGCCCGCCACGCGCTCTAAGAGCTGCGGCGTCGGATTCGCCTTCATGGCATAATAGATTCCCACATGCGGCATATGCTGGCGCAGGAAGCGGTAGTTGTCCTCGACCTGCGCAGCCGAAGCCACGAGGAACGGCGTCTCATAACGCTCTGCCAGCTGGTTCATTTCTTCTTCGCTCAGATGGAACTTTTTCATAACACCGTAACACAACCTTTGCTCAAATCTATCATTTATCGGATTATCGGGGAATTGATTTAAGGCAATTATATAATGTATAACATTATTAAGTATAACTTTATAATGTATAGCCTTTAATTGTATAAAATATTTCTACTTAAAACAATACATCCTTTTGCCCTACGCGTGTATTGTACGCTTTTTTGCCGCCGAATACAATAGTTTTTGCAAATTTATTTGTATACATTTATGAGGCTGCGCTGCGCGATGCGAAAACCTATGAGGAAAATCTTTTTTGCGCAAGATGCACAAAAAGCGTATAATAAGTATGTATGTGCAAAATCTGACGACACGGCAGCGACTCTGCCGCCCGTGCCGTCTCCAACCGGAAGGTGTAAAAACAATATGGCAAACAGATATTATGAACTGACCGTAGCTGGCGTGAAGCGCCAGCTGCCCGTCCTCAACGTGACCAAAGATCTCGCGATCGCGGGCTTCATCATGCTCGGCGACAACGAGCTCGTCGACGCCTGCGCCGCCGCGCTGGCGAAGAAAGTCCCCGCCAATACCGAGATCATCCTCACGGCCGAAACGAAGGGCATCCCCCTCGCCGCCGAGCTCGCACGGCAGCTGGGCATGAAGCGCTTCGTCGTGGCGCGCAAATCCATCAAGGCCTACATGGAGAACCCGATCTGGGTCGACGACGTCTCCATCACGACCAAGGGCACGCAGAAGCTCTGCCTCAACGACCCCGACATCGAGCTCATCAAGGACAGCCAGGTGCTGCTGCTCGACGACGTCATCAGCACGGGCGGTTCCATGCGCGCGCTCAGGGAGCTCACGGAGAAGGCCGGTGGTAAGGTCTGTGGCGAGGCCTGCGTACTCGCCGAAGGCGACGCCTCGAAACGCGACGACATCATCTTCCTCGAGCCCCTGCCCCTCTTCGACGCAGAGTAAACGGGAAAATCACGGAACCTGTATCCGCCCGCTTCAACATCGGTTGCAGGACATACCACAAAACCGCATAACAAAAAGGCAAAGCCAGCATCGTCCGGCTTTGCCTTTTTCTGTGCCTTAACAGGGCTGCCCCTCTTTGAAGCGCTGCATCATTTCATTCGTGAGGCTCCAGTCGTCGGGCTGCAGCTGCACTTCCCGCCGCGGCACCCAGAGCGCACGGCGCAGTTCCCGCGTGTCGCGGTGGATGTCCGTGCTGCCATCTACGTCGCAGAAAAAGCCCGCGAGAATGTCCGCCGCGCTGCCCCAGGGCTGAGACTTGTAGTAGCGCACGTTCCTGACGTAGAGCCCGACCTCCTCGTAGACCTCCCGCTGCACCGTCTCTTCCAAGGTCTCGCCGATCTCCGTAAAGCCCGCGATGAGCGCATAGAAGGTACTCCTATGCCCCGTATGCTGCGTCGCGTACTGCGTCAGCAGGATTTCGTCATCATGGATCACGCCCGCGATGATGGCCGGATTGATGCGAGGGTACTCGATATGGCCGCAGGCCGGGCAACGCATGGCCCGCTCCGCCGTATCCGGCTGCATGGGCTGGCCGCAGCGGCCGCAGAAGCGGTTGCTCCGGTACCACGTGGCGAGATGCCAGGCCGTATAAAAGGCGTAGAAGTCACTCAGTGCCGCCTGCTTCGCCGTACGTACCTGCCGCGCCGGCTCATAGCCATAGCCCGCCGGCACCGCCACCTGCGCCGCCAGGCAGAGGAAATAGCCCCGCCCGTCGATACTGAACAGATACCGGCACTCCCCGAGCCGTGCCACGCCGCCCAGCTGCGCCGCCGTGGGAAACAGCGGTTCTGCCGCCACTCCCTGCGCGCGCACGAGCACCTGCTCGTCCCGGAAATGGAACACGACACTGTCCTCCCGCACAACCTGCCCCGGCTGCCAATGGTTATCCAGCCTGAGCGGTGCAATATCCTGTATCATCGCCGCCTCAACTCCTCAAAATTTCTCTGTCCTGAATCAAGTCACCAAATCATCGAATCAGCTGAAAAAATCTATCTCGTTATGCTCGTAGGCGATGGCTACCTGCATGGGCTCGCGCTGGCAGAACTGCTGGGTATCGGCCTTGCGGATGACGAGATGGTACGAGGCATGGGCATCGTAGGTGCCGTCCTTCAGGCGGAAAGCACAGCGATAGGTACGCTCGGGATCATCCGTACTGGTCTTGTCCGCGATGATGCGCTGGGTATCGCTGACTGCATTGTCCTGACTGTCCACGAGGCAGATATCGTAGACCGCCGCCTGCCAGCTGCCGCCCACGGGCTGCGGCTGGTAGAATTTCAGCGAAAAGGCCATATTGCTGATGGTGCGCGAGGCCGTGAGCAGCTGCAGCCCGACCGGCTTCATGGCGTAGCGGTCGCTATGCTGCTGATAGCGCACCGAGCTTGCCCGTACATGCTGGAACGCGATGACCGGCACGACCATTTCCTGCAGGCTGATGCCGCCGTGCACGTAGTTCATGCCCGCGCCCTTCAGCTTCAGGCGGATGGACTCGCGCGGGGCGAAGCCCTCATAGTCCGTCGTTCCCTGCAGAAAACGCACGGGCAGCAGGTTCTCCGGGCTGGCGCCCTGCCGCGCGAGCAGGTAGCGGCGGCCGACGTCCAGCGTCTGCTCTGCCGCCACGCCCCGAGCCACCTTGCTGTCCTCCTGCAAGGGCCGATAGGTATAGAGGAAACCGTGGTCCGCCGTGATGATGACGTGCGCACCGCCGAAATCATTGACGATGATGCGCACGAGGGCTTTCAGCTCGTCGATGGTCTCGCTACAGGCGGGGAAGACCTTCGTATCATCCGTATGGCTGGCCGCATCGATGGTGTCGTGATAGATATAGACGACCTCCTGCCCCTGCACCATGGCCTGGCGTTCGGCCCGCCTGGCCTCCCTGATTTGCCGGTAACGCAGGGCGACGCTCCGCGGCTGGGCGGACTGCAGCACAGCCGTGCGCGCGCCCGCCTCGGTCGACTGGCCATCGGCCAGCACGCTATAGCCATGCGTGCCCACACTCAGGCCGAGCTGCTGATGCGGCAGCAGCGCCGCCATGCCGAACTTCGTAATCGTCGGGAAAATGCCCTGGCACCCTGTCAGCTGAACCTCGCTGGGCATTTCCTGCCGCAGCGCCGTCGCCAGGCTGGCCGCCACCTCATAGCGCAAGGCATCGGAAATGATGACAAAAATGCGGTTCTTCTGCCCCTGTACCTGCGTCGCATAGAAATCTTCCTGCCGTGGAATACCCTCGATAAAGCCGTTCGCGGCCAGTTCCTGTGCGCAAATCCGGCTCCAGTTCTCCCCTAGCTGGCCGAGATACCAGTTCGCATAGAGGTCCTCCGCCCGCTCGGCCAGCTGCTTGAACAGGTCATCCAGCTGCGGATGCTGCTGGTTCTCCAGCACGCGGGCAAAGGCTACATGGAACATACGGTACGCCGCGTCCATCTGGTAATAGGCGCTGGTATAGGCCTGCCAGAGCTCCTGCGGCTGAGCCGCGTGAAAGCCCAGCGCGTGCGCATCGAAGAAGGCCCGCATCGCCGCATACTGGCTGAGGCCCTCGTAGAAATCATCCGTCTGCCTGCGCCGGCCGTGCTCCGCCTGCCCCTGCCAGTTCAGGGGACGGCGGGCCTCGATGATGGCCTGCAGGTCCTCAGGGGAGATGAGGTTATCCAGCACGTCACGCATGACCTGCCGCAGGATGGCCACATCCACACAGGGGAACAGGTCAAAGCTGCACAGATCATGCGGCCTGACCTGTTCCAGTTGCTCCAGCGCGGCCAGCATCTGCTCTGCATAATGCGCCGCCGCGCCGAACGTCTCACGGCCGCTCTGCTGCCACTCCGTGAGCAGGTCATAGCAGAACGTCTGCTGCTGCACTGTCCCCGGCTCCCAGGCCGTGAACAGCCGCCGTCCCAGGCCATAGTCTGAGGCCAGCACGAAGATGCGCACGAGCAGCTGGGACAAAGCGGGCTTTTCCTCCGCCTGATAGCCTGTGGCCTGATGGGCAAGCCGCCAGAACATATCATCGAGGCCATAATGCTGCAGCTGCGCATAGCAGGTATTGTCCGTCCGTTCATCCCCTGCCGCCAATACCTGCCGCAGAATGGCTTCGGGCGTCGCCACCCCGGCCCCCACCGTCACCCCCATGAGGCCCAGGATAAACCGGGCTGGCGTATAGTTGCCCTGCAGCAAGGCCGCGAACTTCTGCCGCCGCTCTTTGGCCTGAAAGAAGCGGCGATAGCGCGCCACGAGGTCGTGGAACTCCTGCGTCTCGGGGATATGCAGCTCCTGCAGCCAGCTGGAGACCAGATCGGCATGGAACGGGGGCTGGCTCATCAGCTCGATGTCCAGCAGCCAGTTATCCGTCAGCTGCTCATAGCGGAACGGCACGTAGACGAGGAAGTTGTGCTCCGTGTCGTCCACGGTCAGCAGTTTCTTCGCCATAAAGCTGTTGTGCCCATCCAGCACGAGTACCCGCACATCGGGCAAATCCAGCGAGGCAATCTCCTCACGGAACTCTCCCTCTGGGTCCTGCCAAAAGACAATGTGCCGCCGATCATACTGAGGCAGAGGCTGCGCAAACCGCTTCGCCAGCTCCACCTGTACCGCCGCTAAATCCATAATCATTGCTCCTTATTGGATATATGATTCCCCATCTGTATATAAAGAAAGGCACCTATTTCGCTGGTGCCACAAGTGTTTTATTCGTATTGATTACCTCACGACAGCTGGAGCTTCTTTCTTTTTAGAAAGCTCTTAATCTGCTCGACCGACCAATCCGTGGCATCGGCAATATCGGTTAAATCCCAGCCCTTGCGAATCAGCCGCTCAACCGTGCTCTGCTTCTCCAAGTCACGGCCATTGACTTCACCACGCTCGTAAATACCCTCACTAAGATTGCACATGCTGTCCAGCTCCTTTCCCATATTGCTCGTTAATTGCATATCGTATTTCTGTTCCAGCAGTTGCCGCTTCTCTTGACCACTTAGTTCCTGCTTAAAAATCAATCGCAACAGGTTAAGCAGTTTATCACCTGTGCTATGGTCGCCGACGTAAACTACGACGGCGTTCAGCAGCTGGTAGTTTTCCGGCAATTCGTGGTAATTGCCACGAACATGCTTTTCGCCCATACTGTAGAAGTTGATACCGCTGCCGTACCCCTCCGGCGGGGTAAAGCAAAGCCAAATGGTGTAGACCTTGCATATCTTGCCATAGTCGCTGTGCTCAAAGTCGCGTTCCTTCTGCGACGAAACCAGTCGGCATCCGTAGAACATCACTCGCTTGAGCAGGGGATAATCCTTGGGCATTGCCTTTTGGGCTTCGAGATTGATAATGAACTTCACGACTTTCCCACCCTGCGGCAACTTGGCGTAGAAAAGAATATCAAACGTAATCTTCCCTTCGCCCTCGTCACTGTGTTCCTGGGCAAAGCCACGGATGGAGGAATTATTGGGCTGGTTCGTCTCCCCAGGGTTTACCGGCACCTCGCTGACCAGCGGCGTGCCAAGGATATACTTCTCCTCAATGGCCTTGCGGCTGACCTGCTGAAACTCGGGGATAAGATGCTGAATAATGAAGGCTAGCAATCGTTTCTTCGCGAGAAAGTGCTTTGCCGTCTGGTCATACGAAGCATTGTCATCAGATAATATATCTCCATCGGGATGCCTGTTCGTCGTCGACTTATCGCTCATGTTCTGTGCCCCTGCCTATGCTATGATTTGCTATTATTATACCCCTATCCATCCTGACAGTGCAATACTCCTTTCTCTTGCAACTTACTTGATTTTCGCGAGGATGTCTTCGAAGAGGGTGTAGTTGTGCTTGACGCCGTCGTCGAGGTCCAGGGGCTGGCGGAGGTCGGCGTAGTGGTGGACGCGTTCCTCGTAGGCGTGGATTTCGTCGAGCTAGTCGCGCATTTTCTTGAGCTGCTTGTGAGTCCTGGTGCGGTCCGCGTATACGAGCCCCGGCGTGTCGAGGCTGTAGCGGCCGAACATGCAGCCCACGGCATAGGAAAGCAGGCAAATCACCTAATCTCCAAATTGCACAGGCTTTTTCTACCAAAAAAGCTCCTTCATATTCTGAGGAGCTACGGTTTTAATCCATTTCGCAAAATTCAGCTGCCGTCACCATACGCGGTTTTTCCAATCCAGACTCCAAGAAGTCTTTATCGCCCGTCAATATAATGTCAGCTTGAGCTTTTATTGCAGCCCGGAGAATAGGACGGTCGTTTTCATCGCGGATGGCCTGTTCCTGCAAAACTGGTGCATTCGGTACACGGACAAGCTCCAACGTCTGCAAAGCCAGGCTCAGGAATTTCTCCATATCAGGTACTCGCTTAGGAAATTTACGATTAAAGATGCGTCGTATCTCGTGGACATTCTGCTCACAAACTATGCCCTGATTAGGATAAGTGACAGCCTTAATATAAGCCTTGAACGGCGTGCCATGCCCCAACACGGATGAAATCAGAATGTTGGTGTCAATCAGGATTCTCACGACTTACTCACCCTCCGCACGAACCTCTTTGACCAGCCTATTGACATCCTCCTCCGTCTCCAGCCCGGACTTCGATGCTTCTCCCGCCATTTCGTTCTGAAGCATCTGCATAGCGTAAACAGCAGAATTAACCAAGCGTACGGCACCTTTCTCCACGATAAAAGTAACCCGGCTGCCGCTTGATACACCTAATACCGCGCGCACATCCTTGGGGATTGTAACCTGTCCCTTCGCCATAACTTTGGCATTATCGATGAACGTATCCGGAACGGTTGCTGCCATCATAATAAAAACCTCCTTCCGAAAAAGTAGGGATTTCCATACTTTCATTATATCGTGTTCTTCAACCTTCAGCAAGAACTATTTGCTGAAGCGATAAAAAGCCCCGCACGGGTCTGCCAGCAGGCCGTCCATTCGATGGCCTACCCTGCGCCTTACCGATGATGCAGGCCGATCCCTCGGCGTTTGGTAGTCTCCCGCTCCTTACTTGATTTTCGCGAGGATGTCTTCGAAGAGGGTGTAGTTGTGCTTGACGCCGTCGTCGAGGTCCAGGGGCTGGCGGAGGTCGGCGTAGTGGTGGACGCGTTCCTCGTAGGCGTGGATTTCGTCGAGCTGGTCGCGCATTTTCTTGAGCTGCTTGCGGGTCCTGGTGCGGTCCGCGTTGCTGGCGGCGTTCGCCTCGCGCTGCTCCAGCATGTCGATTTGGTTCTTGTAAATTTCCTGCTGGTTGTAGACGTAGCCCGTGCGCAGGCGCGCCATCGTGTCCCTGTCGTAACGGTGGATGTAGATGAGCGCCTTGAAGCTGTTGCGCCGTCCCGCGTCGCAGAGCCAGTAGATGGGGCGTTTCTGGTAGCGCTGGCAGTGGTCGCGATAGAAATCGCTCAGGAAGTAGCTGCGGATGGTGTCGAGCGCGGAGCCCTTGCCGCCGAGCGATGCGGCGATGAAGTCGAGGTTCTCCTGCAGGCAGGTGTCGCCGTAGGCGGCGCGCAGCCAGGCGACGAAGCGCCCCGTAATGTCGTCGGGGAAATAGTCCTCGTCGCAGATGGGGATGATGGCATCGTCATCGGGCGCAAAGCTCGGATACTTGCCGGTGTCGAAGGTGCCGCCCGCGTATACGAGCCCCGGCGTGTCGAGGCTGTAGCGGCCGAACATGCAGCCCACGGCATAGGAAAGCAGGCTGCGCACGACGTCCGCGCGCGTGAGCACGTAGGCGTTGCCCTTCATCGTCTCGGGGATATCCTCCTTCGTGTCGTAGATGCGCGCCACGGTCACGTCCCGCTCCGCCACGTCCGGCGTAAGCTCGTCCTGCAAGCCATAGATGTCGATAAAGATGCGGTTCAGCTCCTCCTCGTTCGCCCGCAGCTGGCAGAAACGCTCCTCGCACGTGGCCTGCCACGCCCGATAGGCGTCCGCCAAGCGCGGCGTGTCATAAGTCAGCAGCGGGTGCCGCTGAAAGTCCCACGAAGTCTCAAAGGAGTCCCAATCTACCTTCGCAAGCAAAATATTCTTTTTTACTAATTCGGAAGCTTTATCTTTTTGTACATTTAACAAAGGCAATTTTTTCAAATCACTTATCTGTAAAGATAACGTTGGATTGATTGCATTAAGATACATAGAAGCAATCTTTGAATTCAAGAAACCCAATAAATTAAATATATCCGGCTCATCCGCAAAAATCATTGGCCCTTTATTTGAATCAAAAATGGCTCCTTTATAACTATATCGAAAAGAATTCGTCCCACTGGTAAGTGCAGTCCATGTGATACCTGGGCGGAAATAATCTGCTTCATTCGTAATTTTCCAGCCTAGATTATCACCAAGTTTCGGATAATGTTTTTTTGTGTTTTCTTTTATTTCAAATCCATCATTTTCCCAATTTACTACTAAATCATTGTTTCCATACCACTGACGGAAATTCCCCCCTTTATTATAGGGGAACCATTTCCTTCTAGATTGCTTTGCTTCTATTGCATTTGGGTAATTAAGGCCTAGTTTGCTACTGTTAATTTCATACCAATGACGTAAAAATCTTTCATTATCACCAGTTCTCATTCCAGTTTTTGGTGCATAAGTGTTGCCAAGATTATTTTCTTCTGTAAAGGCATTAAGTGCACTTTGTGGAAGCCAATATACAATAGGTTTGCCTGAGATGCGAGAAAAATCTTCTGCACTTGTTTCAAAATAGATCCCCTTCGCATGAGTCGTAATCGCATCTAACGCTTTTCTCCTTTGTACCTCCATACCTCCTCTAAATTCAGTTAATCTCAAGTAGCAACCTTTTTTCCCTGTATGTTGATTCCGTAAAACAAACGCACAAATTGGAACAGTAGCTTCTGCTAAAGCGGAATACTCAAATTGAATCAAGGTCTCTATAGTTTTCGTATCAATAAAATAATTTCGTAACCTTTCGTACGATGATATAAACATCCAAACATACGGTGACAAAAATCCAAGATAACCATCATCTTTTGCCATCTGCGTAAACTTCACAATGCACGCCGCAAAAAGGTCTGATTTATAATCTGCGAAGTTCTTTTTGACAAACCTTTCAAGGTTAGGGCTCATGCCACTCCCCATATACGGCGGGTTGGTGACGACGATCTCGTATTTCTGCGCGAGGATTTCCGCCTGCTGCACGAGCTGCGGCAGGATTTCGTCGACGCTGGCGATCCAGCTGGCGAGCAGGAGATTGAGGTCGGCCTCGTTCTTGAATTTCTCCCAGCGGGCCAGCAGGTCGGGGCTGGGGGCCTCGGGCGTGAGCAGGGAGCCGTATTCCTTCGCATCGCGGAATTGGGCGAGCAGGTCATTGACCTCCTCCACCACGATGGTATCGAACCCAGGCTCTTCCGCGAGCTCGAAGGGCTCGATGCCATTCGTCTCTACGATGGCCGCGAGGTGCGGCTGCACGCCGCGCGTGAAGATGCGCGAATCGATTTGCCGCGCCTGCATCATCACGGCGAAATAGGCTAGCTGGTAGGCGCGCTCGTCGATATCGAGGCCGTAGAGATTGTGCTCGAGGATGAGTTTCGCAATCTGGCGGCGCGGATAGCCCGCCTGCGTATAAATCTGCGCGAGCACGGTGAAGGCGTAGACGAGGATATGGCCGCTGCCCATGCAGGGGTCGATGAGGCGGATGTCCTCGGGGCGCACGCCCTGGGAGGCCGCGCGGATGGCGGCGAGCTGCTGTGCGACCGCAGGCTCCTGCTCTGCCTCAGGCAGATAGTAGCGCCAGCCGAACGCCTCCGCGCTGCACTCAGGATGACGCTCCAGCCAGTAGCGGCCGAGGCTGTTCTCCACCATATAGCGCACAATCCAGTCCGGCGTGAAGAGCTGCGTCGCGGCGGGGATATCTTCTTTCTTCACCTTGTCCTTCGCCGCGAAGACCGCGTTCTTCGGCTCCGTATTGTAATACTGATAGAGCCAGCCGATAATCTGCACGGCGTCGCGCCAGTCCTCCTCGGGGATATCGGCCACGAGATGCGCGAGCACGCTTTCCCCGCGCAGCAGGTTGTCGGGCAGCAGCAGCTCCGTCCAGTCCGCGAGGGGCTCGAACATCGCGGGCAGCACCTCGCCCAGTGCGTTGCACTGCGCGATGAGCAGGTATTTATAGAGTGCCTCCGTCTCGTTATTCTCCTGCATGGCGAAGATGCGCGCCTGGTCCAGCCACGGCTCGTCCATGGTGAGGCACGCGTGCAGGATCTCCGGCTGGAACGCGCCCTGCTCATCCGAGAAGATGCGCACATGCGAGGGCAGATAGCCGTTGACCTCCATGAAGCGCAGCGCCGCAAAGCGGTTGAACCACGTGTAGGCGGCCTCCTCCATCACGGCCTGGAAGCCATGCGCCTGCACCTCGCGCACCAGACGCTCGCGCTGGCGCTGCTCCACGGGCTCCAGCACGCGCCCCTCGATGGCCGTGAGCCCCGCCTGCGGCGTATTATCCTTTACCTCATAGCGCCACGCCCGCTGCGTCACGCGCTCGATGAGCTCCCGCCGCGCCCAGATGGCATATTTCTTAATGGCGTTCTTATCCATGCCGGCCTCTCCTTTTCCTTTGTTCTCCGTCCTATCTCGCGCTCTCAGCTCAGGCGCACGCTGTCGGCGCCCTTGAGCTGCTGTTTCAGCGTATCGCCGATGCGGCGCAGGTAGGCGTCAATCTCCGCTTCCGAGTGGAATGTCTGCACCGTGAACAGGCCGCGGCGGTCCACCGTATGCACCACGGGCAGCTTGGGGCGCGGCGTCGCGGGCTTTTTCTGCTCCGCATCCGTGCCCTGGGGCTCGACCTTTTGCCGCGCCGCTTCCTCATGGTGCTGGATGGTGCTCGTGATGCTCTGCAGCGCGCGCTCCTGCTGCTCATAGAGCATGTCCTTCATGCCGTTGAGCTCCACGATGCTGTGCGCCAGCTCGAACTTCTGCAGCTGGCCGAGATAGTAGTTGTTGTAGCGGTCGACAATCTCCCGCACACAGGTCGTCTGCCCCGCAGCCTCCTTGATGTTGTAGACGCACTGGTCGACGATGGCCTGCTGCTGCTGACGCTTCTCCGCCAGCAGTGCATTGTGCGCCGCCCGCACCGCGTCGATGAGGCCGCGCAGCTCGGGAATGCGCGTGTAGTCATAGGGCTGGCCCTCCGGCACGTGCAGGATGGCGCGGATGCGGTTAATCTGCTGGAGAATCTCCGGCTGGTCCTGGAAATAGTCGATATCCTTGCCAATGCTCTGGAAGAAGTAAAAGCCCTCGTCAAACAGCTCGCGCTGGTTGTCGAAAAAACTCTCCAGCTGCTCCAGGTCATCCATGATGCGCTCAAAATCGTCGATGTGCGCCGCCAGGGCCTCCAGCAGGGCAAAGTCGTCCTGCTGCGCCGCGAGGATTTCCTGCAGGAATTTGCAGGCCAAACGGAGCGTCAACTGGCCGGGATACGTAATATGGGCATAGTCGCGCTCCCAGGCCTTGTAGGTGTCCAGCTTCTTCTGCAATTCCCGCTTGATGAAGTCCACGAGCCCGTTCTGGTCACGCGGCACCGACATCGTATTCAGGAACTCGCCGAGGAACTCCGTGGCCGCGCGCAGGCGGGCCTGACTCAGCTGCTGGCGCTGGGCGATGATGGTCCTGCCAATCTCCGAACGCTTGCGCAGGAGGTCCACCACGTGCGGGTCGCCCGGCCGGACGCTCGCGCCCGCGTATTTCAGCGTGGCCTGCTGCGCCGCGAGCAGCATCGCCGCCACCGCCGCCACGTCGATTTCCCGCCAGCCATAGGGCACGGCCTGATAGCGGCTCTGCACATCGGCCATCGTCGTGCGGCGTTTCTGCGCCTCGCGCACCTGCAGGTACTCCGCCATATCCCGGGCCGCCTGCGCGTTGGGCAATTTGCCCGTCAGGTCCGCCGCCGGCTGCGTCCCTGTGAGGATGGCCCGTATCTCATCCTCCGTGGCCACGGGCTGGTCGATGTAGGCCAGCTTGCTGTAGATATGACGCGCGAGATATTCCAGCGCCTGGTTGATGCGCGTGACAGCCTCGCCCGCCTTGAGCGTGAGGTGCTCGCCGTCGGCATAGAACCTGCCCTGGCGGATGGCATCGCGGATGGCCTCGAGCGCGCGCCCCTCCAGCCGGGTCGCCTTGGCCTCCTGCATGCCGATGAGCCCCGCCAGCTTCGACGTGCGCTCCCGCATGTGCTGATTGAGGTACTTGCGGATCTGCAGCGACTCCTCGACGAACTCATAGTAGCGCGACTCTGCATCCAGCACGACAAGCGCCTCACCAGCCGAGCGCCCCACGAGGCTGAGCTCGTTCATGGAGCTGACATCCGAGGCGTTCGTGAGGAACTCCAGCTTCAGCCCGTCCGTCACCGACTGGCCCATCAGCGCGCCGTCGATGATTTTGTTGAAGGCGAAATCGCTGTTCTGATAGTGGAACTTGCTGGCTTTATAGATGTCCGCGAAAATCAGCTTGCCGATATGCTCGCGAATCTGGCTGAGATCCACCTCCTCGTTGCGGATGGCGTCCTGCATCTCCTGCTCCTCATCCGTGAGGAACTGGAACACGTCGCCCGTGCGGCCGACATAGTTCTGCCGCAGCAGGCGGTCGAGGGAGGCCTGCACGCGACGGCGGGCCTTGATTTTATCGAGGTTGATGTCATCCGCCAGCAGGATCATCACGTTGTCGGCGTTGCCCGGCATCTCGTCCTCCACGTAGCGGATGAGATAGAGGCATTTCAGCACGGTCACGTCGAAGTGCTCCAGTCCCTCGCCCCGCTGCGCCGCTTTCTCGCAGCGGTCCACCACGCGGCGGATGCTGCCGTCGAGGAAGGTATTCATCGTATCGTAGAAGCGATAGAACGGCACGAGCGCCGTCTCCTGCGCGTGCTGGACTTTCTGCGCTGCCTCCTGGAAACTGGAGAGCATGGAGCGCTCGCCGCCCGAGAGATGCTTGCCCGTCTGGCCATGCTTGCGCACCTGATAGAAGACCTTTTGCAGCAGCAGGAACTGATAGGGGATGAACGGATAGTTGACCTGGAACTCGTGCAGGTCGCGGTAGGTGTGCACATCCGTCTTGGTGTCCTTGAACACGAAGAGGTTCGCCAGGGAGGCCGCATGCTCCTCGTAGACCCGGGCCAGCACCGCCTCCGCCGCGTCCGTCTTGGCGAGCACGCGGCGCTGGATGACCTCATCGACCGAGGACGAGGACAGCGAGAGCCGCGTCTTGAAGCGGGCCATGATGCGCGAGAACTCATCCTGCCGCAGCTTGATAATCTCGTCCAGCGCCTCCTGGCCCGTGGCCATGACCCAGACCTTGCCACCGCATTGTGCGCCGAGATCCTCGACGAGAGACTGGAGATTAAGCAACATGTCCGTGTCGCGGCCCACGTACTGGCCCACCTCATCGATCATGAAGAGCAGGCGGAAGTTGTCCGGCTTGCCCGCCACATAAGCCTTGATTTCGCGGACCAGCTGCGCGATGCTGAGTTCCTGCTTGCTGCTGTTATTGAACCAGTCCCGCGCCGAGGCCTCGCTCATGCCCAGCACCTGGGTCATGGCCGTCACGACCTCATCCTCAAGGAAGGCAAAGGAATCCCGCGCATCCTCCCAGCTGTCGCCATACGCCGCCGCAAAGGCCTGCCTGAAGGCGTCCAGCTTGCCCTTGCCCGCGAGGTATTGCTCCAGCCGCGCCGTCTGCAAATCCTCACCGTAGTAACCCAGATGATTGTAGAACATCTTCGCGAAGACGCGCAACACGGCCGTCTTGTCCTTGTTGATGGGGCCCTCGATGTCGATGTTGAACAGGATGGTCTCCGTCTCGCCCTGCGTCGCCTGGGTCAGGAGATGCTGCAGCTCCGGCGACGGCGCGAATTTCTCCTGAAAGCACGCGCGCACCTGATACGCGGCCGCCAGATCGCTGTCCAGCAGATAGGAGAGGATCTTGAGGAAGTGGGATTTACCACTGCCGAAAAAACCAGCAATCCAGACACCGATATCCGCGGTCGGCTGGGCAAAGGCCTTGCCATATGCGGTCAGAAAAGCGCGGAAATGCTTGCGTAGTTCGTCGGTGATGACGTACTCGTCCACCTCCTGGCGGATGACATCCCGGTCTTCCTGATTGACTTTGATGACACCATTGATGGGACGGTTGATATCCTTGGCGAACATCTGCTGAATTTCCACGGTAAATCAGTCCTTTGCTATATGCTATGTCAGGGAAACACGGACGAAAGCGTCGGCGTTCCCATAGTGCTCAGTAGAATGCGGCTCAGACGGGCAGCAACTGGTTCAGCTGATATTGAATCCCCGGTAATACTCGTTGGCGGGCAGGAGATTGAACAGCTTGAGCTCCCGCCCCGTGTAGACGCCCGGATACAGCACGGCGACAGGCACGTCCGAAAAGACCGGCTGAATGGCCTCCAGCAGCGTGTGCATGCGCATAAAGGGATAGACGCTGCCCACGCCATGCAGCAGCACGACGTCGCCCGGCTCATGCGGCGCGTAGGCCATGTGCGCCGCAAAAGCCTGCGGCGTAATCATGCCAGCCAGTTTCTCCAGCAGGAAACGGGAGCCCTTGCGCGCCTCCAGCTGCGGGATGCGCTCGCAGACTTTGGGCTTGGCCTGCAGCATCTCCAGGAATACCTGATAGAGATTGTAGCTTTTCAGCCGGCAGTGCAGGGCTTTATTGCGTTCCAGCCTGGCGACGAAGCAGCGCACGGTCATCTCGTCACGTGGGTCGTAGCCGTAGATATGGATGTTTTCCTCGTTGGACGTGCCGCGCCCAGCCTGGAAATCCTCATCCTGAATGTCCTGCTGCAGCTGATCCAGCAGCTCCCCAATGGACCGTTCTGTCTCTGCCATGCGTCCCGCTCCTTCCCTTTTCAAGTCCCAAAATCAAACCGTATAGAACATCGCCAGCCAGGCCTGGTCGCCGTGCCGCTCCATGATGTCACGCACCTGCGGCTGCAGATAGACCAGCTGCAGCTCCTCGCTGCGCTGATTCGCCAGGTAGCCGAGCTGAATCAGGATGCCCATGATGACGCCGCTGATTTTCTGAATCGTGCTGTCGCTCCAGGCCGCCACCTGCTCATTCTGCCCCTGCAGCTGCAGGAAAAAGGCCCGCACATCAGCCCGGCTGCAATGCAGATCACACTGCTGGTATTTAACCGCGATGACCTGCAGCATGAAATCCCGCAGCAGGCGGCTGTCCTTGAGCAGGGCGTACAGGCAGAGCTGCTGCGACACGGTTGCCGGTGCCTCCGCGATCAGGCGCACGGCCTCTGCATCCTCCAGCCGCTGCAGGCGCAGCACGCAGGCACGCGCCATACGCTTCAGCGACTTCTCCGTAGGATACTGGAATAAATTATCCCGAAAAACCCGCTCGCCAATCTCCTCCAGAGGCACCCCCTCCGTGAGCAGCCGCGCCGTCACGCACATCTCGCGCCACAGAAAAGGTTCCCGCGTGAGCTGCGCCCGATAAATCTCCACGCTCGCCATATTTCCTCCTCAAGCCAGAACGATAGTCTCTTACCATTATAACACAAGCCTGCGCTATCCCCGAAGCTTTACCTGATGAAAAGCCGCAGGCGGATTTTCCACCTGCGGCGCGATTTGACGATGTTCAGATTTCCATGATTATTGGCAGGATCATCGGGCGGCGGCGCGTCTTATCGAAGAGATAGCGGCCGAGGGCGTCGCGGACATTGGCCTTGATGGCGGCCCACTCCTTGACATTCTCGTCCTCGCAACGCGTGAGCGCCTGCTGCACGCGGGCACGCGCCTCGTCCATAAGGGCCTCGGATTCACGCACGTAGACGAAGCCGCGCGAGACGATATCCGGGCCGGAAACGACACGGTTCGTCTGGCGGTTCATCGTCACGACGACGATGAGAATGCCGTCCTGCGAGAGCTGACGGCGGTCGCGCAGCACGATGTTGCCGACATCGCCGACGCCGAGGCCATCGACCATGACCATACCGGCCTGAACCTTGCCCGTCACGGTACCCTTATCCTTCGTGAACTCGAAGACCATGCCGTTCTCGCCCACGAAGACGTGATCTTTCGGCATGCCGAGCTCCTGCGCGAGCTGCGCGTGCTTCACGAGGTGATGGTACTCGCCGTGCACCGGGATGAAGAACTTCGGGCGCACGAGATTGTGCATGAGCTTCAGTTCCTCGCGGCTCGCATGGCCGGAGACGTGAATGCCCTCGCTGCGGCCGTAGACGACATCGGCGCCGAGCTTGAGCAGGTTGTCGATGGTCTTGACGACCATCTTCTCGTTGCCCGGAATCGGGTTCGCGGAGATAATGACCGTATCGCCCGGCACAATGCCGACCTTGCGGTGGTCGGACATTGCCATACGCGTGAGCGCGGACATCGGCTCGCCCTGGCTGCCCGTCGTAATGACGACGATCTGCTCCATACGATAGTTATTGATCTCGTCGATATCGATGAGCGTGCCCTCCGGCGCATGGATGTAGCCGAGCTCCAGCGAAATATTCACGACGTTGACCATGCTGCGGCCCAGTACGGCCACCTTGCGCTTGTAGCGCACCGCCGTGTCGATGACCTGCTGGATACGATGCACGTTCGAGGAGAACGTGGCCACGATGATGCGGCCGCGAGCCTTATGGAATGAGCGGTCAAAGGCCGCGCCCACCGTGCGTTCCGATGGCGTATGGCCCTCGCGCTCCGCATTCGTGGAATCCGCCATCATCACGAGCACGCCCTTGTTGCCGAGATCGGAGAAGCGGCGAAAATCCGTCATCTTGCCATCAATCGGCGTGTAGTCGAGCTTGAAGTCGCCCGTGTGCACGATCATGCCGACCGGCGTCTTGATGGAAAGGCCCACGGCATCGGGTATGGAATGGTTCACGCGGATAAAGCCGACGCTGAAGCAGCCGACATTGATGATGTCACCCTGCATGACCGAATGCAGGTTGCCCGAGTCCACACCGTTCTCTTTCAGACGACCTTCGAGAATGCCCAGCGTCAGGCGCGTGCCGTAGACCGGCACGTTGATCTGCTTCAGCACGTACGGCAGCGCGCCGATGTGATCCTCATGGCCATGCGTGAGCACGATGGCCTTGATCTCGTCTTTGTGCTCCAACAGATAGGTAATATCCGGAATAACGAGGTCGACGCCCAGCATATCGTCCTCTGGGAACATCAGACCCGCATCGATGACGAGGATTTCCTCGTCGCAACGGATTACCGTCATGTTCTTGCCGATTTCCCCCAGACCGCCCAGGGGGATGATTTGTAACTTTTGCGCTTGTTTAGCCAAAAAGTACACCTCCACTATGTATTATCTATATTTATATTATATCGGTTTCATCATAAAGCATAATTGTATCAATACGCAAAAAACCAAGGCTGTCCGTTCTGCACGCAGCCCACCAGCATTATGTAGTTTTTTCCGCTCAAATCATTATATCTATTGTAGCATCAACGGGCATATATGTAAAGCAAAAACGCTGTGCACTCCCCCTCTGAGCACACAGCGTCTTTGCTTTATTCACTTATTCTGCCACTTCCAGCATGGCTACATCACAGTCCGGCTGGGAATGCATCCACGCATCGATAGCCTCCCCGGCTGCCTCAATCAGCTGGCCGTCCCCCTGGCTATACTGGCCATTGGGGCGGTGCCAATTCGTATACACCTTGTGCAGGTCTTCCGGCGCGTCCTGCTCCAAACGGTAGGCAAGATCGCCATGAATGCCTGCAGGGCGAATCTCTGCTACCACGCGATACCTGTCGCTTGCTTCATCGTGAAACAACGCTCTGCCAACATCGATTTTCATAGGTCACACTCTTTTCCATTTAATACGTTTACATGGGCACGCAACCTGTAGTCTGTTGCATCGCCATGCTTCATAGCTCTCCCATTTATCCCTTGCTATGATTAATTCTACTTAGAAAGGGATAATCCTTTTTAAAAATTGATTATTTTTAAATTAACGTAAAAAATATGTAAAGCGCCTGCCCGAAAGTCATACGTCAGACGACACCTCAAAGCTCACGTATGCCGTAATGTACCTTGCTGTAGCGACCGCCCGTGACCTGTGTAAAACCGAGGCGCGCGAACTCCTTACTTTTAGCTGTCTCCTTCAGTACCACCCGCTGCCGCGCGACGCGGCAGGCCTCAGCCACGGTCTCCGGCGTCAGCGGACGAGGATCGGCCACGGCGCGCAGCGGGTCGAGTGCCTTGCTCTCGTAGAAAGGATGACGGAACATCGGATCAAAATAAACAATATCCACGCTCTTATCCGGCTGCCGGCGCAGATAGGCCAGGGCATCGCTGCAGACCGTGTGCACGCGGCGCATCGCCTCCGTCACATGATGGCTCTCGCCCGTGAGATGAGCGAGGCCCCAGCCCACGACCGCCTCGATGAGCGGCCGCGACTCGACGCCCATGACCTGCCCCGTCTCTCCCACGAGATAGGCTGCCGTGATGGCATCAGCACCGAAGCCCAGCGTGCAGTCGAGCACGCACATGCCCTCATGCAGGCCCATGGCCTCTCCCATGCGGTCACCCCGTCCATGGCGGATATTCTTGATACGCAGATGTGCCATGTTCGGGTGAAAGAACAGCTCGCCGCCCGCCGTCTCCAGCATGAGCAAGCCGTTCTTCGCCACCAGCACATCCTGCACGCCATAGCGCTCGCGCAGCTCGTCGATGGACAGCGTGCGCCGCTCCGCATACGGTATGCCCAGCCGCTCCGCCGTCACCTTTGCCAGCGCCAGCGTCTCCTCATTCCACTTCCGCGACGTCGTCACGACCGCCGCAATTTTTATCTCTGTTGCTTGCATCGTTGTTACCATAATCAAAAGCCAAAACCCGTGCGTTTGAACATCTTCGCCAGGTCTTCGCTGGAGAATTTCAGGATAGTCGGGCGGCCATGGGGACATGTGAAGGGATAAGGGGTGCGGGCGAGTTCCTCGAGGATGATCTGCATCTGCTGACGGCTCAGTTCCTCGCCCGCCTTGATGGCGGCGCGACAAGCCGTCGTCGCGAGGCAGGCCTGGCGGATCTCCTGCGCCGTGGTCGCATGACTCTCCATGAGGTTCGTGAGAATCTCCCGCACACAGTCCTCGGCCTCCGATACGGGGATATCGGCCGGTATCTCCCGCAGGCGGAATTCATCATCGCCGCTCGGCTCCATGTCGAAGCCCAGCTGGCGGAACAGATCCTGATGCGCCGCAATGAGCTCCGACTCCTTACTGTCGAAAGAAAGCACCAGATGCACCAGCAGCTGCTGGGCGGGGATGTCCCCCGCCAGTGCCGAAAAACGGTCGAAGAGAATGCGCTCATGCGCCGCATGCTGATCGACGATGTAGAGCCCCTTCGCATCCTGCGCGATAATGTAGGTGAGGTCAACCTGACCGATCGGGAAAATATTGCCCTCGGCAGCCAGCTGTTCCGGCGCATCCGTCTGCCCATCTGCCGTCTGGCAGGGGGCTCCCTCCTCCTCGGAACCGGCTTCGCCCGTCACGGTATGGCCAGCTACACCCGGTACACCCCGATCAGCCAGGCCATCCGCTACCTGTTCTGCCTGCGGTGTCACGGGCACATACTGCACGGGAGGGCGCTGCACCGCCGCCCGCGCTTCGTCAAACGAGACGACTGGCTCAGGATTCCCCATCGTGGATGGCGTATGCATGGCGGCCTCGTAGAACGTCTTCGGCTGCCAATCGCCCTGTGACACGGGCCTTGTCGGTGCAACAGCGGGATGGAACTGCATGGTCTCCTGCGCATAATGGGGCTGCGGCGCAAGGTGTGGTTTCTCCACCACAGCCGCCACCTGCGTGAGCGTGCGGTCCACGGCGGGGCGCAGCGCATCGTGCACGGCCTTGTAAACGGCCTTGAACACGCTGCTCTCGTCCTCGAATTTCAGCTCGCTTTTCTGCGGATGCACATTGACGTCGATGGTGCGTTGCGGTACCTGGATGTTCAGTAAGGCAAACGGATAACCACTCTTGGGGATAAGCGCCCGGTAGGCGTTGTCGATGGCCTTGGCGATGGCGCGGTTCTGGATGAGGCGGCCGTTGACGATGAACGTCTGCCAGCCGCGGCTCGCCTTGAGCATGGAGGGCTTCGTAATGTAACCGTCGACGCTGATATCCTCGCCCACGAACTCCAGCCCGAGCAGGCTGTTCGCCACGCTCACGCCGTAGATAGCGCGGATGGTATCGACGAGGTTGCCCTTGCCCGGCGTGGCCACAGCCGTCTTGTTGTTGCTGATGAGGCGGAACGCCATCTCGGGATGTGAGAGCGCGAGTTTCACGATAAAGTCGTTGATATGCGCCGTCTCCGTGTGGTTCGTCTTGAGGAATTTCTTGCGTGCGGGCGTGTTGAAAAACAGGTCCTCGACCTGTATCGTCGTACCGAGGCTGCAACCTGCCTCGCGGATATCCGTGTCCTTGCCGCCCGTAATGCTGACGCGCGTGCCGAGATCACTGCCCGCCTCACGCGTCAGCATGGTAAAGCGCGAAACCGAGGCAATGGTCGGCAGCGCCTCGCCGCGGAAACCGAGCGTCGCGACCGTATTGAGGTCACTCACCTCGCGGATTTTGCTCGTGGCATGGCGCTGGATAGCCATTTCGGCATCCTCGCGGCTCATGCCCTTGCCGTTGTCCGTCACGCGGATAAAGCTCGTGCCACCCGCCATAATCTCGACCTCGACGCGCGTCGCACCGGCGTCGATGGCGTTCTCCACGAGCTCTTTGACGACGGAGGCAGGCCGCTCCACGACCTCACCGGCCGCAATTTTATTGATAGTACTGTCGTCCAGCAGATGGATGATGCTCATGCCTGCCCCGCCTCCTGTTTCGCCTGTGCCTGCAGTTTATAAAGTTCGTTCATGGCCTCGAGCGGCGTCATGGTCATGATATCGAGCGCGAGCAGCGCGTCGCTGATAGCGTTGCCAAACAGCGACGCCATAGCGGGCGCTGGTGCTGGCTGTACCTGGGCCGTCTGCCCGGCAGCAGCCTGCCCCTTCTGGGCAGAGCCTGCCTCCGCGCCCGCCGGGCTCCCCATCTGCGCCGCCTGCATTTCGGCCGCGTGCTGGCTCTCGAGCGTGCCCAGGATAGCCTCAGCTCGCTGCGTCACCGCCTTCGGCAGGCCCGCGAGCCGCGCCACGTGGATACCGTAGGATTTATCGGCCGCGCCGCGCACGATGCGCCGCAAAAACGCCACCTGCGTGCCGCGCTCCTTTACGGCCACACAGTAATTTTTGATTTTCTCGTTCTCGAGGTCCGTGAGCTCGTGATAATGTGTGGCAAAGAGCGTCTTGGCGTGTATTTTTCGCTCGATATGCTCGATGACCGCCTGCGCGATGCTCATGCCGTCGAACGTACTCGTGCCACGCCCGATTTCGTCGAGGATGACGAGGCTGTCGCGCGTCGCGTATTTCAGAATCTGCGCGACCTCGTTCATCTCCACCATGAACGTGGACTGCCCGCTCACGAGGTCATCGCTGGCGCCGATGCGTGTAAAGATGCGGTCCACGGGCGAGATATGCGCCTCGCGCGCGGGCACGAAGCTGCCGACCTGCGCCATGAGCGTCAAAAGCGCCACCTGCCGCATATAGGTGGACTTGCCCGCCATGTTGGGCCCCGTGATGAGCATGATTTCGCAGTCACGGTGGTTCAGCGCCGCGTCATTCGGCACGAAGAGGTCGCGCGTGAGGATACGCTCTACGAGCGGATGGCGGCCGTCCTTGATGTCGATTTCGCCGTTGTCGGTGAGCACGGGGCGCGTGTAGTCATAGCGCGTGGCGGCCTCGGCGAGGCTCACGAGCACGTCGACGATGGCCACCTGATGCGCCGTGGCCTGAATGTCGGTGAGGCGTGCCTTGATGGTCTCGCGTACCTCGGTAAAGAGATTGTACTCGATATTGATGATTTTTTCCTGCGCGCCGAGGATTTTCGTCTCGAACTCCTTGAGCTCCTCCGTGATGTAACGCTCGGCGTTCGCGAGGGTCTGCTTGCGAATATAGCGCTCCGGCACGAGGTCGGCGCCGGAGTTGCGCACCTCGATATAGTAGCCGAACACCTTGTTGTAGCCGATTTTCAGCGACTTGATGCCCGTCTTGGCCTTTTCCTGCTCCTCCATCTCCTGCAGCATCGCCTTGCTGTCGTGGGCGATGCGGCGGTATTCGTCGAGCTCGGCGTTATAGCCGTCCTTGATGATGCCGCCCTCGCGCACCGTGAGCCCCGGCTCGTCGACAATGGCGCGCGTGAGCAGATCCACAAGCTCATCAAAGGCCTCGATACCCTCGTGGCACCGCTGCAGCAGCTGAGCGTGTGCGCCATCAAGCTGCTGCCGGATCTCCGGCAGGCATTGCAGGGAAACCTTCAGTGCGATGAGATCGCGGGCATTGGCCGTGCCCACCTCGATGCGCGTGAGCAGGCGCTCGAAATCGTGCACCTGCTGGCAGCCCGTGCGCAGGCTCTCACGCCGTGCGAAGTCGTTCACGAGCTCCTCCACGGCGTCCTGCCGCCGCCCGATACGCACGAGCGAGAGCAGCGGATACTCCAGCCACTTTTTCAGCAGGCGGCTGCCCATCGGCGTCTCCGTGAAGTCGAGCACATCCAGGAGCGTATTTTTCTTGCCGCCGTCACGCAGATTGCGCGTGATTTCCAGGTTGCGCAACGTGTAGGTGTCGACGACGAGGTTTTCCGAGGCATCGAGGAACGTCAGCGTGTTCAGATGCGTTAGGTCGTTTTTGACCGTCGCGTGCAGGTAGTCGAGCAGCGTCGCCACAGCCTCGCCCGCCGCCGCATCGCTCGGCCGGTTCGCCGCGTCGAAATGTTGCACGAGCCGGTCCTCCACGTGTGCGGAAATCTCCGCGATGCGCGTAAAGGCGCAGTGCGGCAGGCGCATCGTCATAAAGTCCTGCAGCGCCGTCTGAAACGAAAGCTCGCCCACGAGCAGCAGCTCGGGCATCTGCAGGCGGTAGAGCTCGTCTAAAAGCATCTGCAGGCGGTTCGCACCGCCGTAAAGGCCGTAGAAGCACTCGCCCGTTGAGATATCCGCGCCCGCGAGCACGATGTGCTCCCCCGCCTCGTAAATAAGCGCGATGTAGTTGTTCGCCGCATCGCGCAGCGCATCCGCCGTGAGCACGGTGCCCGGCGTGATGATTTTAATGACCTCGCGCTTGGTGAGGCCCTTCGCCTTCGGGTCGCCGATTTGCTCCGCAATGGCCACTTTGTAGCCCTTTTTGATGAGCTTGTTGATGTAGACCTCGGCCGCGTGGTAGGGCACGCCGCACATGGGTGCCTTGTCCTTGTTGCCACTGCGACTCGTCAGCGTGAGGCCAAGCTCGCGCGAGACGAGGCGCGCATCGTCAAAGAACATCTCATAGAAATCGCCCAGACGGAAAAAGAGAATGTCGTCCGGGTGCTGCTCCTTCGTGGCCAGATACTGCTGCATCATCGGCGTGTATTCCATCCTGCGCTACCTCCTAACAAAGTAATCAGTATTTCATTATACCCCAAAATTTTATTTTTGTAAGCAAAAAGCCCCAGATTTTATTCTCTGAGGCCAAGGCTATATAGAAAGAAAATCCTATTGTTCCCAAATGAAAGCATTTCGGCCGTAATTTTTACAAATTATCTTTGCTTGATTGCAAGCATTTACGATTAAATCATTATAAATGAAAGGATCCGTGTAGTTAATTTTCTCTGCATCAGAAATGCCGATTTTTCCAAAAATGTAATCATAGTAAAATAAGTTTTCATCTGTGTATTTCATCATACCCAAAAATTCGTACAGTCCATTTTCATTATACCTTTTTATAGGGAATGAACCAAAAGCTCTTTGCCGGTCATATCTGCTATTGGCAATGTCTATATAGTATTTCGTATTTTCGCTATCTGTGTAAACTAATCGCCAGTCAGGGCTCCTATACATATTAGTGGGTTGTATACCGAGATATTGGTAAATCTTTACTACTTCCTGAGTACCAAACCTATCTCCCCAGATGGGACTAGGGTAGTCATTAGACTTTCTATATGTCGTTTTACCAGTAATAGGAGATTTATCTAAAAGATCTAAACATTGAATTGAATTTTTATTTACATCGACTCTTACTGTACGAACGGTATCGGTCAGGACGCCTGTTTCGCGAATCTTAAATGTTAGTATTCCGGTAGATTGATTATATTCTATTGTCGATGAATCTACCGTGCGGGTTGTAAATTTATCTTTTGCAATAGGAATTTCGACAACGGCTTTTTTGAACGCGATTTCATTATTTTTTACCTGTTCGGCGAGGGCGCTTTTTTCATTGCTTGAAGTAGCCTGCTTGTATTGTTCCTTGAGCGAGCTGTTTTCCTGTTTTAAGCGTTCAATTTCATTTTGCAGGCGCATGTTTTCTTTGAGCGCAGTTTTGTTCTCGATGTATTTGTCTAAATCTATGACATCTGTATCTATAACCGCTACAATATCGCATACGTATTTAACGCAGCCCCCTTCAATAATCGGGTGCATCGTTTCGCTCTTTACCTGCATAACCTGAGCAGTAATAACGTTAACCTCGTCTTTGGTTAAGTTGGCATCCTTCACCTGTGAAATACTCTCAACAAATACACCACCCTGTTCAGCTGCTGAACGCATAGCATCTACGCGCGCACGTTCTTTGGCCACAGCGATGCTCTCATTCGGGCCATCACCAATGGTATACCATCCTGTTGCCTCTACAGTAACCTGTTTTGCTTCGGCTGAGAACGTAACGCACAAAAAAGCACATACGATTAAAAGCCCAACGCATAGTCGTGCTAATAAATTTTTATCACTCAATCTGACCGCCACCTTTGATAATTAGAATTTATTCTCTGACCTGATATACCATAGATATTAGTTCTCAACACGAGTTTACCTATTTTTTATACTCTACTTCGAACCGTATCCACAAAAAAACGGAAACTCGGTGATATATTCTGGTCGACATCCATAAACCGTCCGATATTCTCTGCCCATTTGGCCTTGTAGCGCCCAATTTCCATAAATGTCGGGCATTCCTTTTTCATCACTTTAAAGCCACCCGGATAAACAACGTCTGCCAAAATTTCCCAAGTACCACAAATACTGTCCTGTTCATAGTTTTTCATTGCGCTCATACGTGCCTCTGGATATGCCTTCCGAATTGCACCTTTATCACCAAGAAGCCAAGCTTCAACTTCTTCAACTGCAATACAGAATACATGATCGATATCGATATGATTATCTACGGCAATTTTCTCCAACGCGTTTCGAAATGTCTCCGTATCTCGATCGTCATTATCTAAAACTACTATGATAACAGCCGGAAAACCTTTCAAACTCTTGTCAAAACCACGCAAATAAATTGGCAAATCCGTAAGCAACTTGCCTGTCTTGATATCCTTGATGCCGGACTTCTTCTTCAAGCCACCGATTCCCTTAAACCCACGACATTCATACGTATCCATCGGATAGTCTGCTAATAATTTCTGCATCAAAATTTTGATCAGCACCTCACTGGAATGATCTTCAATCAGAAAACAAAAATGCATCATTTGCCTCCATCAACCAAAGTATTCACTATACCAAAGATCGCCCAAGGAGGCACCTTCATCGGATAGCGCCTGCACGAACTCATATTGTGATGCCTGCTTGATGGTCGAAAATCCCTCCTCATTCTTAGAAAGGACCCAAACTTGATCTGGTGAAAGTGCATTGACAAAAAATGGACTGTGTGTTGTAACAAATAATTGTTTCCTATAACCACTCTTTACATTTTTCTTCATTTCCAGTGCCAAAGCCGCTAAATATTTGTGGTATAGACCATTTTCCGGTTCCTCAACGAAAACCAGCTGCCGTGGAGTCCCCTCATGCAATAACAAGTAATATGCAAACAACTTTAAGGTACCATCCGACATTCTCTGCGAATAAAATGGCCTATTGAAATCATTCTGCCAAAAAGCCAGAACAATCTGTCCATTCTGCATCTCGATTGGCTCAATTTTTTTGATATTGGGGATTTTTCCTTGTATATCCGAGAGAGTCTTTTTGAACTCAGCTGGATTTTCCCGATACATATACTGTGCCACATTATTCAGGTTGCTACCGTCCCGGTTCAGGTAGGGTTCTGGAGCTGCAGTTTGCAATTGCCGTGCTGCATCTGGTGCAAAGTAGCAAAGATACCAGCTACGCAAAAAATTCAAAAATTTCTCGATCCTCGTATACTGCTTCATTGCGCCAAGCGTAACGATGCCAAGTTTTCTATTATCAGCTAGTTCAACCTCCTGTTTCGTGCCTTCAAACCGGCCACCATCCTCCTGCCCACCTTCCTTTCCTTCAAATGCATAACCTTTTCCATTTTGCAGATAAAGAAAGGACAAAGGAGCGCCATTACTCTGTCCAGGACGACGCTGACGTAATCTCTCTTCTGAAACGTATGGTCGCCCCATACGATCTTTTGCAATAGAAAGCTCGTAAGTAATTGGACTGGAATGCTGATTTTCCCTATAGTATATTTCAAAATGAATAGGTCCACTGCTCCCCTGTGAAAGCAGTTGCTGAAAACCGCCGCGATTCCTTGCATCACAAGCTCGCTCCACGCCATCAGTAATACTGTCAGATAGAAAACCGAAGGCATCAGCCAAAGTGCTCTTACCATTACCACTTGGCCCGATAATGGCCACCATATTCTTCAGTTCCTCACCATGCTGGTTCGTGAGCAGTTTTCCCATCTGGATATCCTTCAAGGAGCCGTAATTCTGTATGGCAATTCCCAATATTTTTCCCATAGCACTTTCCTTCCAAAAATCTTTACCCTGTCGCCAGTTGAATCGCATGGCCTCTAGTGCCGCTCTATTGGATGATTCCTAAATTTTCATCAAGTTTAATCTTCTTAGCCTTTCGACATCTTGTATAAAAAATCCTGCTAAAACGGAGGAACCGTTTTCCAGTTCCTCCTAAAAGTTCTTTATGAAATTACCATTATTAGACGCGTTTCCCTTTAAGCACCCAGGTCTGTGGCTGCGTGATGCGGATGTGTACGAAGTCGCCTGGCTGCTCGTCCGCATGCGGGAACAGCACGAGCTTGTTCGTGCGCGTGCGGCCGCTCCAGATAGCGGCGTCGTTCTTGCTCGGTCCCTCGACCATAATTTCCTGCACCGTGCCCAGCAGCTGCGCGTTAATCTCGGCCGAGATTTTATTTTGCACGGCCATGAGCTGCTCGAGACGTGCGTGCTTCACGTCAGCCGGCACCTGGTCCGGCATGTCGGCCGCCGGCGTGCCGCTACGCGGCGAATAGATGAACGTATAGGCTGAGTCGTAGCGTATTTCCTGTAAAAAGGCCAACATCTGCTGGAAATCCGCCGCCGTCTCACCGGGGAAGCCCACGATAAGATCCGTCGTGAGCGCGACCTCGGGCAGGGCGGCGCGGATTCGCTGCACAAGCGCGCGGTACTGCGCCACCGTATAGACGCGGTTCATGGCTTTGAGCACGTGGTCGCTACCGTACTGCACGGGCAGGTGAATATGCTCACAGAGGTGCTCACCGTCACGGATAGCCGCGATGACTTTGTCCGACAAATCCTTCGGATGCGAGGTCATAAAGCGCACGCGGCGAATGCCCGGCACGGCATCCACCATTTTCAGCAGGTCGGCAAAATCGGCATGCCCATGATCCTTACCGTAGGAGTTCACGTTCTGCCCGAGCAACGTGACCTCTTTGTACCCCTGCGCCACGGCCGCCGCGACCTCGCGCACGACATCCTCGGGCTGGCGGCTGCGCTCGCGACCGCGCACGTAGGGCACGATACAATAGCTGCAGAAATTGTTGCAGCCGTACATGATGGGCACCCAGGCCGACAGCTTGCCGCCGCGCGCCACGGGGCCGC
>Ga0256405_10004109_pt1 | contig 28061 bp, 27 predicted proteins | sample RumenRJG_02DNA_FD_189096 | JGI IMG/M metagenome (GOLD analysis project Ga0256405, IMG submission 189096) | Bovine rumen microbial communities from Lethbridge, Alberta, Canada - RJG_02 | ecosystem: Host-associated > Mammals > Digestive system > Stomach > Rumen | place: Canada: Alberta... | reverse complement strand
ACAAGATATTTTCTCCAAGGGATAAGTGCGCCCTTTTTTAGTCCAAAAATTAATCTAATATTTTTCAATTTATTATTGACATTTATTAGCTGGACTTTCGTTGCAGAAAATTTTGAATCTTCGGATGACACCTTTGTAATTACAGATCGTACTCTCATTGAAGCCCGCTTCAGTAAGTGCATCCAACAACAGGTTACAGATAGTTTCAATGGTCATGATCGAAGCACCTCCTTTGAATGTGAAACAATAATAGGTACTTCGATTATACAAAAATACTATGCCGAAAAAATGAAAGGAATCGGCATTCTATAAGGATTTCTCAAAAACTTCGGCATAGTTTTTTCTTCGGCATAGTCGGAATGCAAAATCAATCCTTTCTCTGGTTGTCTTTGTTGAACAGCGATATCAAGTGCAGCCTTTGCTAGTTCAGCTGTGATTTCGGGTCCATTTAGTGTGGCTACAGCTTCGCGACGAAATAAATCAATGATGGTACAGTTGTAGTATTTTTCCTTGGTTTCAGGGTCTTTCATATATGTAAAATCAGTGCACCAGACCTTGTTAGGTGCATCTGCTTTAAACTCTCGATTTACGAGGTTTGGGAAAATATGATCCTTCTTTCCACCAAGATATTCATATTTTTTACGGCGGACTATAGAACGAAGACTTAGCTCATTAGCATATTTCCAGGCAGTAGGATTGGATATTTTAGTACCTTCCATTGCAAGATAATCTCTTAGCATTCTGTACCCTGGAATACCACCATTTTCATGGTATATTTCTACCATGCGTCGCTGTATTTTAACCTTGTTTTCACGATATTCCCTCTTGGAGTCCTTGATATAGTTGTAATAAGCGTTTGGCCAAACCTCCATGCGTTTAAAGAGCCATCGGAGGCCAAACTCATTTTTGTAATGTCTGATAAATTCATACTTGGCTTGATTTGTTATTTCACTTCCTTCGCAAAGAATGCTGCCGCTTTTTTTAGAAATTCATTTTCCTTTTTCAGTTCAGCGATTTCCTTACGAAGCCTTAATGTTTCAGCGTAAGAATCAGATTGTTCCTTTGTTGATTTGTTGTTCTCGCATTCTTCGCGGTATTGTTTAAGCCAGTATGTAATGGTGCCACGACCAAGGTTGTATTCCTCGGTGAGGCTCTTGATGGTACGTCCTTCTTCGAGATGTAAGCGGATAACTTCTTGCTTCAACTCAGAGGAGTATTTTGAATCTTTTGTCATTTGTAACACGCTCCTTTATGTATAGTATTTTATCAAACTATGCAATGGTGTTACAAAATTAGTTTAGCAGGTCACAATTCAAAGTCTATCAGCATGAGAAGTTATGAGAATAAGGATTCGAATATTATTGAGATTGTTTCGGATGGAAGTGCGGAAATAGAGGAGCTTTTCCTTGCACCGATGAAGGGAATTTATTAAGGGAATCTTACGAAAAAAAATAAACATAAGGGTTGAAATGAGAAGCAGTTCATTTCAACCCTTATATTGTTATCAGAAAAGAACTTGTATTGATGAGCGCGTTTATGTACTTTGCTTACTGAAAAAGCATTTTATGACAGAATTTTGACCGAAATTGATTGGAAAACCAAGAACCATTTTAAGTATACTGAAAATAGACCTGTATTATGAGAATAAAAGGGGAAATTACCTTGTTGAGGTTTATTACAGGTTCAGGTACAACAATAAACGGAGGGAAATGTTATGTCTGAAAAAAAGCTTGTATTAAAAAAAGCAGGGGAGATCATTGATTTTGAAACAGTGTTTGAATTGAATCCTGATATCGAGGAAGCAACACCGAAGCACAAGGGGCGCATGGTCCGTGTGGACTATACTACGGATGTATATGAGTATGGTGTGACTTATCCTAAGTATTGCAATGTGTATCTCCCTTATTGCTATGATGAAAATGATAAGACAAGAAAATACAATGTTCTTTATTATCAGCATGGAAACACATGTGATCCGGAACTTTTCAATACTCCTGAGACAATAAAAAAATTTGATAATCTTTTTGACAGCGGAGAGATTGAGCCTTGCATCATAGTATGCACAACCTATTATTTTGACCCTGCACGCGACGAGAAAGAGCGCCATAAGACAGGCATAGTTCCCGCCGGTGACAATCACAGTACGGGAAGTGTTGCCAATTTTTACAGGGAAGTTATAGAGGATATCATTCCGAATGTTGAGATGAAATTCAACACTTATCTTACAGGTACATCCAAGGAAGAACTGATCGCAAGCCGTGACCACAGAGCTTTTTCAGGGTATTCACGAGGGGCAGCCTGCACATGGTACATGTTTCACAATGCTTTTCAGTTCTTTCGCTGGTATGCACCTATGAGTTGTATGACAACAGCAGGAAAAGGGATATTTGACAAGACTTCAGATGAAGAGGTAATAGATTATGTAACCTTTGCACCGAAGAAATTTGAAAAACTGCCTTTCTTTATCTACGGTACAAATGGTGATCCTGAAAAGGATGTGAAGCAGATGCACGACCAGATGAAATACTTAACAAAACAGGATATTTTTTCATACGGAACCGATCCAAGTGAAAATAATATTTATTATTCTGTTTCAGAGTATTATCATTCAGATCTGCTTGTACCGATGTATTATTGGAATTCGTTAAAAGTTTTATTTCATTAAATAAGACAATCTGTAATGAAAATCCCACGCTGCAAACTATATATTTATTTGGGTGCAGCGTGGAGTATTTTGTGGTTTAGATGTGTGATAGTAGAGTTATAATTACTCACAGAATAGGAGCTGCACGAATAGCAGATAGGATCATAGTAATGAAAAATGGGAGAATAGTTGAAGAGGGGAGACATTCTGAGCTTATAAGAAAAGATACTTATTATTCAAAATTGTATAGAGAACAGGCAAAATGGTACAATGATGAAGCAATTTGAAACAAAGAATTAAACTTATAAAACTGATGATAAAATCTTATGTATGAAACATGACTTCCTTGCGAAAAGCATGTTGAAGAATCTGTCCATCGGTGCTATGATAAGTTAAGTTTGTGTCGTTAGCATTAGCAGTATATGCAGGAGGTTTTATGGAAACAGTTTCAGTTCCAGAAGTGTTTGGAAGTCTTGTATTTAATGACAAGGTTATGAAAGAGAGGCTGCCTAAGGATATTTATAAGGCGGTAGTTGAAACAAGTAAAAGCGGAAAGCATCTTGAGCTTGATATTGCAAATGTTGTTGCGGCAGCCATGAAGGAATGGGCTATAGAGCATGGCGCGACTCATTTCACACACTGGTTTCAACCGCTTACAGGACTTACTGCTGAGAAACATGACAGTTTTATCACGCCGACCGATGATGGCGGCGTTATCATGGAATTTTCCGGGAGGGAGCTTATAAAGGGTGAGCCGGATGCATCAAGTTTCCCTTCAGGCGGACTTCGTGCTACTTTCGAGGCGAGGGGCTACACAGCATGGGACCCTTCATCACCTGCATTTGTGAAGGATGGCTCACTTTATATACCTACCGCTTTCTGTTCATACGGCGGCGAGGCACTTGATAAGAAAACCCCACTGCTCCGCTCAATAGAGGCTGTTGGCGAGTCTGCAGTAAAGGTACTTCATCTTTTAGGCAGAACTGATGTGAAGTATGTTCACACTACAGTCGGAAGCGAACAGGAATATTTCCTTATAGATAAGGATATGTATTTAAAGCGCAAGGATCTTCTTATGTGCGGAAGAACCCTTATAGGCGCACCTGCACCAAAGGGGCAGGAAATGGAAGACCATTACTTTGGTGTGCTTAAGCCAAAGGTTGCAGATTTTATGCATGATCTTGACAACGAACTCTGGAAGCTTGGAGTTCCTGCAAAAACAAAACATAATGAGGTTGCACCTTCACAGCACGAACTTGCGCCTGTGTTTGAGGCGGGAAATGTGGCTGTAGACCACAACCAGCTTACTATGGAAGTTATGAAGAAGGTTGCCGACAGAAAGGGTTATGCCTGCCTCCTTCATGAAAAGCCTTTTAAGGGTGTAAATGGTTCCGGTTAGCATGATAACTGGTCTCTTGTTACAGATGGTGGCGAGAACCTTTTGAATCCCGGTAAGACACATGAGGAAAACTTTCAATTTATGGTATTCCTTATGGCTATCATAGAGGCTGTAGACGACTATCAGGATCTTTTAAGAATATCCGTTGCAACAGCGGGCAATGACCACAGACTTGGAGCCAACGAGGCACCTCCGGCTATCATTTCTATCTTTGTCGGGGACGAGCTTTTAGGTCTTCTTGACGGAGTTAAGGGAGGTAAGCTTCCTGAATTTAAGAAGAAGGCTCTTATGGAGCTTGGCACAAAGGTTCTTCCTGAATTTAAAAAGGATAAGACAGACCGCAACAGAACATCACCTTTTGCATTTACAGGAAACAAGTTTGAGTTCAGAATGCCGGGTAGCGCACTTTCTGTTGCAGACCCAAACATTATCCTTAATACAGCAGTTTCAGAGGCACTCGATGGCATTTATAATGCTCTTAAGGAAGTTCCTTCGGATAAGATTGAAGAGGAGACTATGAAGCTCCTTAAGGATATGCTCGATAAGCATTCAAGAATTCTTTTTGACGGCAATGGTTACGCTGATGAATGGATAGAGGAAGCACACAAGAGAGGTCTTCTTGATCTTAGAAGCCTTCCGGATGCCATGCCATACATGCTTCAGAAGAAGAACCTTGAACTTTTTGCAAAGCATCATATTTTAACAGAAGAAGAAGTAAAGAGCCGCTATGAAATCTACCTTGATAATTATTCAAAGACAATACATATAGAGTCTCTTACAATGCAGGAAATGGTTCGCAAGGACTTTACAGAAGGTCTTGTTGCATATCTTAAGGCTGTTACAGATGAAACAGCAAAGAAGAGAGCTATAATTCCTGACCTCAAGTGCGCTTATGAAGATCATATAATCAGAGTGCTTGATGAAAGCGAAGAGAAGATAGGTGAGCTTCTTATAAAGCTTTCAGAAGATACCTGCAAGGCAGAGCAGGAGAGTGACGAGTTTAAAAAGGCATGTATGTACCATGAAGTTATACTTAATGACATGGAAGAACTTCGTAAATATGTAGACGAAGCAGAAGCCTATATTCCGGAAGATTTCCTGCCATATCCTACATACGGAGAACTTCTTTTCTCGCTTAGATAAGGCTATATCGTAAAGGATGGTGTATCGTGGGGCAGCATGATCATATTCGGTCATGGTCAAAAATATATGATAATGGAAAAAAGGTTGACATTATACGGCAACATTTTTGGAGAAACCGGAAGTGTCTGGAAACGGGCTGAGGCGTCAATGATGAAAAAATTAGCAATTATATGGATGATTATTGCTTTTATCGGATTAATATCATTTATTACTAAAGCTAGAATTGTTAACTTAGGTGCATTTATTTTTCCATTTATCATATCAGTCTACTTATTTTATAGGAATAAAATGGACAAGAATAAATAATATTATTTTACAAACTGTTTGAAATTAGCTTAATAGTTTGTGCAAATAAATTGGAGAAAAGTTTGAAATCGTAGACGGCGGTTAGTAACCGCCGTCTATTTGCTTTAATAGAGTTTACAAACGAAAATATCATTTTTTTAATGTGAAAATTCACAATTGAAAGCACAATTCTACTATGCTATTATCGTAAACGAAATAAGTAATTTCGTTTACGATAAACGTCGCTCAGAAATAATGCTGGATAGAGCAAGTTCTATCCACAATTATTTTCTTCGTTTACTATAAAAGAGGAAGATGAATAGTTACGATATACATATTATCTGAAATTACAGACTCAATATTACCACCTATTGCATGAATTATGTTTTGGGTATTGATTAGTCCTAAACCATGATCCTTACTATCTCCCTTTGAACTAACAATTTTTGTGTTTTGCTGTATGGCTTTTTTATCAGTTGTATTCGAGATTATGATGCGAGCATATCTTTTACCTTGTGAAAATTCGATTTTTAGCCAAAGTTTATTTGTCCATAACGCATTGCTTTTGATTCGATTAAGTTCTTCAATAGCATTCACAATGAGGTTAGCATAAATAGAGCACAATTGTGTGTCGGATAATGCTAATTCACATGTGATTTTACCTGTGACTGTTTTTTTAATATTTTCATTGAGACCTAAAATATAATAACTGGTAATTGAATCTATAACGAAATTACCGGAAAATACTATATTTTGACTTAAATTGTTGAAATCTTTATGCATATTCTGTAAATATAGTTTAGCACGTTCATAATCATTGCAGTTTATAGCATCTTCAATACATATATAATGGTTTGTCATATCATGGCGATATTTACGAGTATCCTCTTCGCGTTTTAATAATGCCTTATAATAGGATTGCTGAGCGTGGTTTAATAGTTTTTCATTTTTATAGAGAAAAGTGATTCTTCTGATATTTGCAAGACTTCGATTTATTATTAAACATAATAAAAAAACATCAAAAGAAATTATGATAATTACATTGGATATACTCACTGGTATATTACTTTGTTGTTTTAAAGAGGCAAATTGATTTTCAATTTTAGGCACAGACAATCCAAGAGATAATAGTACTATAATTGTCATAGATAGATTGATATATTGAGAATAAAATTGCTCCATTAATTTGTTTTTTTTAAGTATATTCTGAATCAAGTTTATGACAAGCAAAATCAAAACCGATATAATTGAAATCAGTATATGTTTATTTAAAGAGTTGATATTATTTAGATGTAATATATTTGATACACAGTCATCAAGTGAACTTGTCATTATAATGGTGAATACAAGTGTCAGTAAATAGGATTTCCTCTTCTCTTTGTGGGTAATCCATGTTGTGGTAATTATTGCTATATAAAATGGGAAATCTATGTATTCGTAAAAGGATTGGTTTGTATAGGTATATATTGTGCTAAGAAGAAGGCATGGGGGAATGCTTAAAAAATAATTGTTTATTGAAGGTTTGATTGTGGAAAGGATATGAACAGTAATTGTAATTTTTAAAAAAGTTAATAAGTAAAATAATAAGAATTTGAACGTAGTCATATATTCCTCGATTAAGTATTCTGGTGTAAACACGAAAATATACTCGATTGCAGGGTTGCGAAACGTGTAGCCTTAGTGTAGTGGCAGGTGTTTATAGTAGAGAATCAAATTCAAACATTCTTTTTTTGAAATTAGTATAAGTACGTCTTGCAACTGGCAATTTTGCTGTGGATGTAACAACGTATGTTCCAGAAAAGGATATTATATGTTTTAACCCTACAATATAACTTCTATGTATTCTAAAAAACATATCTTTATCCAATTCTTGTTCAAGTTGGTCCAGTGAGATATCTTTTCTAAAAATACCGTGGGTAGTATGTATTTCTACATATCCATTATATGCTTGTATATATTCTATTTTTAATTGCTTAAGTCTGTATAGTACGCGATTCTGATACCCATCTATTTCAAGGGTTGATTCCCTTATTTCTCTGCAATAGGAACGAATCACTTCTTCTATTTCAGTTTCATTAAAAGGTTTGGTTATATACCTGAAAGCATTGACAGTAAATGCTTCCTTATATCTTTCTGAATGTGATGTTGAGATAACTATACGACATTTAGGATTCAACTGGTGTATTTTTCTTGCGACAGTAATCCCATCCATTTCAGACATTTCCAAATCTAGAAAAAGGAGATTAATAGTACTACTTCTTCCTAAAAGTATTATAGGAGAAGTATATAGTTCAATTTTAGAAAGTGAAAGGTCGTATTTATTTAGTGCCTTGGTGATATAGTTTGATAAAATTTTACAAATGGTGGGTTCATCATCACATATGGCTATATGTGGTGTTGTATTCAAATCAATTGCCTCTATGAGTCTGTTTAGTAAAATAATTTAATGCTAATATTTGGATGAAAGAATGGTTACACAGTCATATTGATTATATCATATACCTACTATAGCTGCAAGCCTATAGAAGTGATCATGGAATGGTTTGGTATTTTAGGCAGAGACTACCGTTTAAGAAATTATACGTACGTTTAAAGAGTTAAAGTTTCTTTTTTTATAAAGCCTGTTATAATACAGTATGTGTTTTGAAAGTGAAATGTTGGTTCAAGATATTAGAATATATGACAGGAAGGAGGAAAGATAATTATGATTTGTAATTTTTCATTTCTTGGAGATTTATTACACTATTACGAAAAGATAATTTCCAAAATTTGAATTACTTGTTATGGCAACGGGATTGTCTAAAGAACAAAAAATTAAAGGAGGATATATGAAAAGCATAAAATTAAGCAAAATTGTATTTGCTTTTTCACTTTTTTGTCTGATTATCAGTGCTTTTTTATTTAAGTCTGTAAAGACTTTCGCTGATGAACTTAAGCCTTTAGATACAAGTGTCAATACTGTAGTCAGAATTGACATACCGAATGCAGATGGAACTTATACATCCATTACTGGCGATGATGCAAAAAAATGGTATAATGAGAAGATAGTTAATCAGAATTGTGATGATTCGCTAGAAGTTTTATCCCAAGATGATCAGCCATCAGATAAGATTAATTATCTCATGAGTGGAGGAGCATTTCATTATAAGTATCGTTATTTGGAAGAAAATCATATAAATGACTATTATAGAAATGATTTGAAACGTCCTGTTACAAACGTCCTTCACAATGGTTCTTCTGTTGAACAAATGTATACCCTTAATGTTAGTGTATCGGAATCATGGTCGATTTCACCAGTACTTTCATACGAGATGAAGAATGCGGTGTTGGACAAATTAGGCTCCTCATGGGGTAAAAACTATAGTAGAAACGAATCCTTCTCTATAAAAGTACCTTCTAAGAAGACTTTGTGGGTTGATTTTATACCTATCATGGAACGTTCAAGTGGAAAAGTGGAGAAATATTTTGTTCCAAGACGAGGTATTGGAGCAGGTCAGGTTTTCGTTGTGGATAGTCAAAGTGTAGTAACATATAGTCCAAAGTATCTTGAAACTCAGATGGGACCATTCAAGTTTAAGTCTGTATATGGCATGTATATATGGCATGAGCAATGATGATAATGGTTAGGAAATGAATATATTTCAAACTCAAATAACGCAGTGAATGCGAGGTGGAGTGCATTCACTGCGTTATTTGAGTTGGATTATAAAATCAATGTCATCTGAATCCGTGAAGTTGGGTTGTATCGTAAACGAAATAAGTAATTTCGTTTACGATAAACGTCGCTCAGAAATAATGCAGGATAGAGCAAGCTCTATCCTCTATTATTTTTTCGCTTACTATAAATTTAAGCTGTCAAGAAAATTAAGGCGGCTTATCGAAGGATTTTATTTTTTTTGAATTATTACAAATTTTGAGTCACAAAAATGTTGTTTATGAGGAAGGTAAGGGCAGGGGCAGGAAGTATCATCTGTAATTTTTTCTTGTACTGGGTCGGCAAAAGAATTATAATAGGGATTACATTTGAACACTAACAAAGATTTTGGGAAAGAGAGGGGTAAATATGCTTATTTTACCAAAGGGATATGACCCAAGGCTTTCTGTCAGAGAGACGCAGGAGGCAATCAAGTACATAAGAGATACTTTCCAGAAGGAATTTGGAAAGGAAATGAATCTCTACAGAATATCTGCACCGCTTTTTGTAGAAAAGAGTTCTGGTCTTAATGATAATCTTAATGGGTATGAAAGACCTGTAAGCTTTGATGTCCCATGGAATGAGGGTGAGACTATAGAGGTTGTTCATTCTCTTGCAAAATGGAAAAGAATGGCATTGAAGAGATATGACTTCAAGCCGGGTGAGGGTCTGTATACTAACATGAACGCCATCAGACGCGACGAGGAGCTCGACAATCTTCATTCTTGCTATGTTGACCAGTGGGACTGGGAAATGGTCATTAACAAGGAAGACAGGACCACAGAAACCTTATATACAACAGTTAGAAATATATTCCGCATAATCAAGCACATGGAGCATGAGGTGTGGTACAAGTTCCCTCAGGCTGTAAAGAAGCTTCCGGATGATATTTTCTTTATTGATTCGGAAACTTTGCTTCAGATGTATCCGGATAAGACAGCAAAGGAGCGAGAGAACCTTATCACAAAGGAACATGGCTGTGTTTTTGTTTCAAAGATAGGAGATAAGCTTTCAAATGGCGAGCCGCATGACGGAAGAGCACCTGACTATGATGACTGGAGTCTTAACGGAGATATTCTTTTCTGGTATGATACTCTTGACTGTGCTCTTGAAATAAGTTCAATGGGTATAAGGGTTGACGAGAAATCTCTTGATGAACAGTTAAAGAAGGCTGGATGTGAGGAGAGAAGGACTTTGCCTTATCATAAGATGCTCCTTAACGGAGAGCTTCCATACACAATAGGCGGCGGTATAGGACAGAGCCGTTTGTGCATGCTCCTGCTTGACAGGGCGCATATCGGCGAGGTTCAGGCAAGTCTCTGGCCGGAGGATATGAGAGAGGCATGTGCAAAGGATAATATTATCCTGCTGTAATAAAAAAAACTGCGACTTTGTCGCAGTTTTTTTATTACATAATATCACTGACGAATGGCAGCGGTAAGGATATATGCTGAACTTTTGGCCCTCATATCAGTATATTTTTTCAAAATCTAAATATCCCTGAAGCCATATATTTCCCTTAAATCGACGACCTGGCCTTGCTTCGCCCAAAAGGTCGGCATCATTTATGCAGATAAGTAAAGAAAGACCGTTGCAGGTTATATAAAGTTCTGTGACAGCTTCATTCGTTATGGAATTAACCTTATGCTGAACATCCAGAATAGTTCCTAAAATGGTGTAATTATCACTTTCTGAACCGTAAGGTATAAATGTACTTTCGACAATAGAATAGACATCTTCTGTTTTTATGCGACGGTTTATCATGGCATAAGTATCTAATTCCCTCATCGTAAGGTCGGTGATAGCATCCTCGCTGCCGATATGAGCAGCTTTTGCTAGTATTTCATACTTGGATCTTTCTGCAAGAGCAATCTTCAAAAGTGCGGGTGTCTTCTTTATCGGAAGCAGTATCTTGCCGGATGATGCAAGGGCTGTAAGCGTAATGGGACAGCCGGTGATGGTGGAATGGTCGCCTCCCTCAGCGTTGCGCAGATAATCAAGGCTGTTTTGCAGGTAAAATATTAAGGAAGTGCCAAACCTGTAATCTGAGCACATACCTGTGTATGCATCCGAATCTACGCGGTGATTGACAGCTACATCTGTTCTTACGGTGATCCTGTTGCCACGAAGGTAAGGAAAGTAGTGGGTCACATGAAAAAAATTATTGCTGTCATATTCACCGATCACACTGATACCGATATTTTCAGAAAAATCCATACTCTTTTCGCAGAGCTGGCGAGTCGGGTCTAATGGTGACTGAACATAAACCTGTTTCCCTGGTGTGGTCATGACAGTACCGAGAACTTTTTCGAGATCCGTTTTTCTTCGTATAGAAGAAAAACCTATTGATCTTAAAAAACTGTGAATAAATAATCCCTCCATTACTGGTTTTGTCCTTCACATGTTTGAAATTCGAGTCTAAATGTAGTTCCGGAAACTTCATCACTGGTAACTTCCAAAATTGCATTATGCTTGTCTGCAATATTTTTGGCAATAGCAAGCCCAAGACCAAATCCGCCGGATTTTCCATTACGTGACTCATCGACGCGATAAAATCTTTCAAAAAGATGTTTTAACTTTTCCTTTGGTATAGGGTCTCCTGTGTTATTTATCGTGACTATGGCTCTGTTTGACTCCAGATAGGCTCTCATAATGACTGTACCGCCATCGCCGGCATATTTCAACGCGTTTTCAAGTAAGGTTGAAATAAGACGTTTCAGCATATTTGCCTCACCCTTTACGCAAAGCGAGTCTTCGATATCGGCATTTATGTTTATGCCGTTTTCGAAGGCAAGTGATTCGAAAGGAAGATAAACTTCAAAAAGAAGATCGGATAGGCAAAGCGGCTCATTTGTATTCTCATCCCTTACGGCATCCGTCTTTGCAAGGTAGAGCATATCCTGGATCAACTCTTTCATTTTGCTGGATTCATCGTCGATATAATTTATCCATTTCATCTGCTCGCCGACAGTCCGCTCAGGGTGTTCCTTAAGTATATTCACATTTGCCTTTATTACGGTGAGCGGTGTTTTGAGCTCATGGGAGGCGTCGGAGGTAAATTGCTTCTGTTTTGTAAGAGACTCATCAAGAGGCCTCATAAGCCAGTTCACTTCGGCACTGGAAATTATCGCCACAATTACAGTAACACTTAAACCGATGATGATCATTAAAATATTGAAAATAAACTTGTAGTGCAGGAAAACGCTCATATCAAAAAGAGCTATCCGGTAAAAGGGGTCCTGCCTTATGATGCAATATTTGAATTTGTAGTCATCAAGATAACCATATATCGTACCATTGCTTATGCATCTTCGCACTATTTCCTGTACCTGATTATCGGTCATGGCATAGCTGCCTAGATAATAAGCTTCGATCTTGCCATTGGTATCGGCAACGATACCGACGGTGAAATTACTGGTCACATCCTGCTCGTCGCTGTCGGGCACATTTCGCTTGAGAGGATGGCTTGGTGACATCCATATATTATCGAGATTTCTTGTATTTACATAATCCATCAATCCGTCATCCACATGTGAATTGAAGGAAATAGTAATAACGATCTCTATTATAAAATATATAGATAAAACAATAGCGACCGCAGACAGAATCTCCAAGAGGATAAACCTGTCTTTTAGCGGCCGCAGCATAGACTTGTTACTTTTATCAGTTTTGTTCAACATATCCTAAAGTATAACCAATCTTACGGATGGTCTGAATTACCACACCAGTTTTAAGATACTGAAGTTTTTTACGCAGGAATGATATATAAACTTCTACATTGTTGCCGTCGATACCTATATCGCCACTCCATACTTTGTCAATGAGTTCGTCCTTTGAAATAGTAGCAGAAGGATCGGCAAGCATAAGACGCATGATCTCGAATTCTTTCTTTCCGAGAGTGACGTGGCGGCTTCCGCATGAAAGCACAAACTTAACAAGATCAAGTGAAAGATCCCCGTAATGAAGAGAATCGACAGCTACAGGGCTCTGACGTCTGCTGAGTGCACGCACGCGGGCAAGAAGCTCCTCAGGCTGGAATGGCTTGGTGAGGTAATCATCGGCACCTGCATCGAGACCTTGAACCTTGCTTTCAAGACCATCCTTTGCGGTAAGAATGATAACAGGAACGTTTATGTTTTTCTCACGGATCTTCTTGAGGACCTGAATACCATCAAGCTTAGGAATCATGAGGTCAAGAATGACAGCATCATAAACAGCAGGACCGGCAAAAATTGTATCAACAGCCGCCTGACCATCGTTGACAGCAGTTGCATTATAACCCTGATCTTCCATTAATTGAACGAGGGTATCAGCGAGTTTTTCTTCATCTTCAACAACAAGTATTTTCATGATTTGTACTTTGCTGCGGGCATGGTGCCCATCGGTGCCGTGCCCGCGGCGACCCCGATGAAAGCCTGGTTTTCAGACTTTATTTCATTGATAATACACTCTGCCGACCATAAAATATGGTCGGATAGTCGTTTATATAAGCGTTACAACGTAGTAATAGATTGACTCACACTAGTATCTTATAATAATTTAAGCTTTTTGTCAATAACTAACATTGGAACGTACCGAATAACCATTATGCCAAAATTTTATAGGTTTTTCAAGTCTAAATGCTTGACTTGACTGAATATTTTCTATATTGTAGCCATATCGTAGACGGTCGGAGCGAATTCAAAGATAAACGTCAGACAGTTTATATCAAAAGGAGGGTCTGAAATGATCGAGGAAGCCATAAATGAAGTGTCTGCGGGCAGGAATCTTACTGCTATGCAGGCGCAGGAAGTGATGGAGGAGATAATTGAAGGTGAAGCTACAGACGCTCAGGTAGGAGCTTATGTTACAGCACTGAGCATGAAGGGTGAGACTGCAGATGAGTTAAGTGCATCAGCGGAGGTTTTGAGAAAACATTCAAAGGATATCGATACTAAAGGTGATATCATGGATATTGTCGGTACGGGTGGAGATGATATCAACACCTTTAATATTTCAACTGCAGCGATGTTTGTTGTGGCGGCAAGCGGCATCAGTGTTGCAAAACACGTTTCAAGAGGACCGGGAAAGACAACGACATCCGGAGATGTGCTTACAAAGCTTGGGATAAATCTGAGTCTTCCACCGGAAAGAAGCGCAGAGCTTCTTGAGAAAGAGGGAATGTGCTTTCTTTATGCAAAGGAGTATCATAGTGCCTTTGAAAGGATAAACAAGGTGAAGAAGGGGCTTGGTTTCAGAAATATGTTCAACACTCTTGAAGCACTTTGCAATCCTGCAAGGGCAGATATGCAGCTTTTAGGAATAACAGATAACAGTAAGCTTGTTACTATGGCAAAGGTACTTTCAAAGCTTGGAGTGGTAAGAGGTCTGGTTGCATGCGGAAATGATGAGATAGATGAAGTGACGCTTTCAGGGCCTACATCAGTGTGTGAAATAAGATATGGCGGAAAACTTGTTACTTATGATATAAATCCTGAGGAATATGGATTTTCCTTTTGCGAGCTCAAAGATCTGATGGGCGGGGATGCAGAGCATAATGCAAGGATACTCTATGATATCTTATCAAAGCATGAGGACGGATCAAGAAAGGATGTAGTCATACTTAATGCAGGTATGGCGATCTACCTTGGTAAAGATGGCTATGATATGAAGCAGTCCTTTGATGAAGCAAGGGATATTATTGATTCTGGTAAGGCACTTGATAAGCTTGAATCGTTCAGAAAGGCGGCTCCTTTATAAAATACCCTGTAATCTGCACAAATTGTCGGCTTGAAAACGCCGTTCGAGCCGACAATTTGCACAAAAAACAGATTTTTTGAAAAAAAGTGAAAAAAAGGCTTGCAATCTTCGTTCAATCGGTGTATACTACATATCGTTCCGTTGCGAAACACAAAAGCTTCTAAGAAAGCAACAGAGCGAAGAAAACTTAATAAATGCGCTATTAGCTCAGTTGGTAGAGCACCTGACTCTTAATCAGGGTGTCCAGGGTTCGAGCCCCTGATGGCGCACGCAAAGGTCCTTGTTTGGCAGACTGGAGAGCTGTTGGGTAGGGGCTTTTTTGCATTCTAAAATCTTTTGCATTCGTAATTTTTTGTTTATTCACTCTTAATCTTCCTTGTGATATAATCTTATGATAAAAGGGCAGGAAGGCTGGATTATGCGTTTTAGTAGTGACAGCATATTCTTGCCGACATGTTCTGTAAAACAGGGCAACCTATATTTTAAGGGGGAAATATGAAATTTAAAAAGGAATGGCTTGAAAAGAGATGGGTGGCATATTCTGTGTCATTGTGTATCGTAGTTCTCTTTTATATGATGCTGCAGAACATTCCATCTATACTTAAGGGAGTGGGCTACTTTCTGGGTTTTGTTTCACCAATCATATATGGACTTATCATTTCTTATGTTCTGAATCCGCTTGTAAAGGTGTTTGAAAAGCATCTTTTCAGCAAAATGAAGAGTAAACGGGCAGCGAGAAATATTTCAATCCTGTTTGCCATAGTAGTGATAGTATTGTTCATCGTGCTCTTACTTGTAGCGCTGATCCCTCAGATTGTAAAGAGTGTCCAGACGCTTATCGGTAACATGAGCACTTATATAAGCGGTCTGCAGGCATTGCTTTCAGAGCTTACAAAATTCGCCGCATCCAAAAATATTGATATATCTGGCGCCACAGGGCTTGGTGACAATCTCCTTACTTCTCTCATGAAGATCATTCCGTCTGATACCGGCAATATAATCAATGTGTCGATGGATATAGGCAAGGGAATTTTCAATGGAGTAATAAGCATAATACTTGCCATTTATTTCCTTGCAGATAAGGTAAATCTTCAGAAGGGTTTTAAAAGGCTTATGCATGTTGTTCTTTCCGACAAGACATACAAGGCAAGTGCTGAGTTTTGGTCAAGATGCAATGATATTATCATACGTTACATAGTATTCGACCTTTTGGACGGTCTTATCATAGGCATTGCAAATTATGTTTTTATGCTCATAGCCGGAATGCCATACGATTCGATAATATCGGTTGTTGTCGGTGTTACCAATCTTGCTCCTACATTTGGACCTATCGTGGGCGCTGTGATCGGCGGGTTTATCCTTGTTCTTGTAAATCCGTGGTATGCTTTGTGGTTTATCATATTCACGATAATCCTTCAGACGATCGACGGCTATGTACTTAAGCCAAGGCTTTTTGGAGGAAGTCTCGGTGTATCGGGAGTATGGATACTTATCTGTATTATCGTTGGCGGAAGAATGTTTGGAGTCGCCGGCATCTTACTTGCTATTCCTTTTGCGGCAATATCTGATTTTGTATATAATGATATACTTATGATGATAGAAAGAAAAAAGACGGAAATGGAAGAACGAAAAGAAAAGAAGTCGGGCAAGGTTAAAATAAAAGAACATTCGGAAAATAAAGAAAAGTAAATAAAAAATACGTCTATCGCTTTTGCGGTAAACGTATTTTTGCTTATTATGACATTTCGTCTTTCTGAATTTCATCCGGAAGGTCTGTTTCAGGAAGATAGGAAGTAATGGTAACTGCTAAGGCCCCATGACCTATATGGCAGGAAACTGAAAGTGAGAGCGGTTCCATTACGATATTGTGACCGGGGAAGGTTTCTTTCAATTCCTTGAGCCAGTCTTTAGCTTCTTCAGGGTTGCCTGAATAGGAGGCTGCTATGTGAAGGCGGCCCTTCTCGGCTTCTTCCTTGAAACGTTTATCCATATTTGATTTTATGGCGTTTATCATAACCTTGCGTGCCTGAGCCTTTCCACGACATTTCTGATAAGCGTCCAGCTTTTCACCTTGAATCTGAAGAACAGGCTTAAGGTTTAATATCGTGCCTATTGCGGCAGCTGCAGGAGTTATACGGCCGCCTTTTTTGAGATAGGAAAGTGTTTCAAGTGAAATATATATGGATGATTCCTTCTTGTGCGCTTCAAGGATAATGCGTATCTCTTTGGCTGTCTTACCTGCGGCAGCAAGATGGATAGCATCTATTACCGACTGACGCTGTGTAACGGATATACGCTGGTTGTCTACAACTTCTACTTTGCCTTCATAATCCTCGGCCAACATCTTTGCTGTGTTGCATGAACTTGAAAGTCCGCTTGACATAGGGATATATACAAGTTCATCGTAATCAGAAAGAACCCTATCCCACATATCTATTGTATCGCCGGGAGCGGGCATGGATGTTTTGATATCAGAGTTGCCTTTTAACTTTTGATAAAATTCATCCTGTGTGAGTGTTATATCCTCGAGAAAGAGTTTTTCATCTATAAAGAAAGGCATTGGTATAACGAATATGCCAAGGCGCTTGCCTTCTGCCTGGGTTATACCGCTGTTGCTGTCTGTTACTATGGCTGTTTTCATATAAAAACCTCACAGTCTGTTATGTTGAAATGACTAGCCAGCCATTGATATTCGCCTGCGCGAAGGCTGGCAGAGTGGAGTACCCTGCTACGCAGTGCACTTCATTAACCATAACTTATTTTTTTTAAATAGTCAAGAAAACGCTATACAAATCGGGATTTTTGTTTTATCATTTAACGGATGAGAAAATATACAGAAGACGAGCGCTTTATGAGTCAGGCTATTACTCAGGCGAGGAAGGCAGAGAAACTTTGCGAGGTTCCGATAGGCTGCGTGATCGTATATGAGGGAAAGGTTATAGCACGCGGTTACAATAGAAGAAATACAGACCACACAGCTCTTGCCCATGCAGAGATAATGGCAATAAAAAAAGCCTGCAGGATCCTTGGAGACTGGAGACTTGAAGAATGTACTTTATATGTTACTCTTGAACCCTGCCAGATGTGTGCGGGCGCAATAGTGCAGTCGCGGATACCGAGAGTGGTTATCGGTGCAATGAACCCAAAGGCGGGATGCGCAGGGTCTATTTATGATCTTTTAAATGATAGCAGATTCAATCACAGGTGTGAGGTTGAAAGAGGTATTCTAAAGGATAGGTGTTCCGAAATGCTTAAGGTCTTTTTTAAGAAACTTAGGGAAAATAAGAAGTAGAGAGTGGAAGAACGCATGTCATGCACATTATATCAAGATTCGGACGGGATAGCGGGTGTAGCGTTACACCCTGCTATAGTAAATGCGGCGTAGTACGAGGACGCATTGAATAATAAAATTTAATATCATCTGTTATTGAAAGTTGACTTCGTTGATATTAAATGTAACGTAGAATAACTGTAATCTGAACGAAGTTCAGATTACTGGGTCGTATTACTTCGTAACACGACAAGTCGTGCGCCCTTCGTTGTAATGGCTTCACGAACGGTACCTGAGCGTTTGACTCAGCCAAGGTAACCCCGCGGCACATGAAACATTCCTCTTAGTGCTGCTTCATTCCTGACCTGACACGGTTCGGGGGGCCTCATTGCGCGGGACCCGGACTTCAACATCAAACAAACACAGGGCGGCTTCGCAAAGACCACTCCGCGGTCGGGCATCACCTCTGCTAAAGCGGATTGCAGATGCAGGGCACCGCTATCTCCCCGGCTGCACGATATTTTAACTATACAAAATCTTAAAGATATTGTCAAGTAAAAAGAAAGGACTGTTAGGTTAGACCTTTTATTGAGGGTTTATACAGAATGAGTAAAATGACAGATAATAAATTAAAGAATAAAAAACCGGATAAACATCCTGATGTAACAGAAAAAGAAGACTTTAAGGCAGGTAATATGCTTTATCCGGTTCCTGCTGTCCTTGTAAGTCTTGCCGACAGGGAAGGCAAGCCAAATATAATAACGGTTGCATGGACCGGTACTATATGCACCAATCCTGCCATGCTTTACATATCGGTAAGACCTGAGAGGTATTCACATGCGATAATAAAAGAGACGGGTGAATTTGTTGTGAATCTTACAACAGAGGAGCTTGTAAAGGCGGTAGACTATTGCGGGGTAAGATCCGGCAGAGATACAGACAAGTTTAAGGATATGCACCTTACTATGCTTGAATCAAAGAAGGTGAAGGCTCCGGGAATAGCAGAAAGTCCTGTAAATATAGAGTGCAGGGTGAAGAAGATAGTTCATCTTGGCAGTCACGACATGTTTATAGCTGAAGTTGTAAATGTTCGTGTAAGCAAAAAGTACATGAATGAAAAAGGAACGTTTGAACTTGAAAAGGCCAAGCCTATAGTGTATTCGCATGGAAAATACCTTGGACTTGGCAAAGAACTTGGAACATTCGGTTATTCGGTGAGAAAAAAGAGGGGACAGAATGAAAAAAACAAATATAACGCTGATAGGCATGCCGGGGGCAGGAAAGAGCACAGTAGGGGTACTTCTCGCAAAGATCGCAGGTCTTGAATTCATAGACAGCGACATAGTCATACAGAAGGAAGAGGGAAGGCTTCTTCATGAGATAATAAGTGATGAAGGTACAGATGGCTTTATTAAGATTGAAGAGCGCATTAATGCAGGACTGAACCCGCATGACTCGGTTATTGCAACAGGAGGAAGCGTGATATACGGTCCTGCTGCTATGGAGCACCTTAAGGATATTTCAACCATTGTTTACCTAAAACTTGAGTATGAGGCACTTGCACTAAGGTTAGGAGACCTCAAAAAAAGAGGGGTTGCCCTGAAAGAAGGGCAGACTTTGCTTGACCTGTACAATGAGAGGATACCCTTATATGAAAAGTACGCGGATGTTGTTGTGGATGCAGATCGCGGAAACCCTCACACTGTGGCAAAAGATATAATGAGAGCCTGCTTTGAGTGAAATATTAGGTAAAAAGTGCCAAATTTTTTTGTAAACTACAATTTTTTTGACACAAACCGCGATTTTATGATATACTGTCGGTTGACTATCGGGGACTATAGACTGTTGACCGGTAGAGTACAGCATCAGGCAAAGTCAGATGCTACAAAATACGCGTGGATGGGTATCATCCTGAGGAATGATAAATGAATGAGGAATATGCAGTTAAAGGCGGGCATCCGCTTGTTGGCGATGTAGTTGTCAGCGGTGCAAAGAACGCAGCCCTTGGCATAATCGCTGCCGCAGCTATGGCAGATGAGCCGGTTACTATAGAAAATCTCCCGTATGTGAGCGATATCAAGGTGCTGGTGCAGGCCATACAGGCTATAGGTGCTGTGGTTACATGGCATGATATGCATACCGTTACTATAGATGGAAGTACTATCAGCAATTTCTGTGTTGATAATGAATATATAAGAAAGATAAGAGCTTCTTATTACCTGCTTGGTGCCCTTCTTGGCAAGCACCGCAGTGTTGAAGTCGCTTTTCCCGGCGGCTGCAATATAGGCAGCAGACCTATCGACCAGCATATAAAGGGGTTTGAGGCTCTCGGAGCAAGAGTGAATATTGCGCATGGTATGATAGCAGTCAGGGCAGATGACCTTAATGGCTGTCATATTTATTTTGATGTTTCAAGCGTAGGCGCAACTATAAATATCATGCTTGCGGCAAGCCTTTCAAAGGGCAAAACTATTCTTGAAAATGTTGCCAAGGAACCTCATGTTGTTGATGTGGCGAATTTCCTTAACAGCATGGGTGCAAAGGTAAAAGGCGCAGGAACGGATGTTATACGTATCGAGGGCGTTGAAAGGCTTCACGGAGCTACTTACTCGATAATTCCGGATATGATAGAAGCCGGAACCTATATGGTGGCAGCAGCCGCTACAAAAGGGGATGTTCTTATAAAGAATGTAATTCCAAAGCACCTTGAGGCCATAAGTGCAAAGCTTGTTGAAATAGGGTGCGAGGTCGAGGAATTTGACGATGCAGTAAGAGTCATCGCAAAGAAGAGACTTGGACATACCCATGTAAAGACGCTTCCGTATCCGGGATTTCCTACAGATATGCAGCCGCAGATAACTACTCTGCTTGCTATATCAGAGGGGACGAGTGTGGTTACTGAAAGCATCTTTGAGAACAGGTTCAAGTTTACAGATGAACTTGCAAGAATGGGTTCTGTAATAAAGATAGAAGGAAATACTGCGATAGTTGACGGCGTGTCAGGGCTTACAGGAGCTAAGATGCTCGCACCGGATCTGCGTGCTGGAGCTGCACTTGTGATAGCGGCTCTTTCAGGTGAAGGTGTTTCCGAGATAAGAAATATAGAATTTATAGAGCGCGGCTATGAAACATTTGACGTAAAGCTCAGTGCTCTCGGCGCAGATATTAAAAAAATACCTGTGGATGATGAAAATGAACTTCGTAAGTTTATTTTAAAGGCAGTATAAAAAATTTGAAAGTTGTCGTGCGGCTTTGCAGGGTGAAATGCCCTGTCACGCAGGATATCCTTATAATAAGAGTAAGAAGGTAGATCATGGCTAAGAAACTTGTAGAACAGATAACCTCAATGGATGAGGACTTTACACAGTGGTATACAGATGTATGTATCAAGGCAGAGCTTATAGCGTATTCACATATAAAGGGCTTTATGGTTATAAAGCCTTATGGCTACGCTATCTGGGAGAATATCCAGAAGCATCTTGATGCACGCTTTAAGGAGACAGGCGTTCAGAATGTATATATGCCTCTCCTTATCCCTGAGAGTCTTCTCGAGAAAGAATCGGAACTTGTAAATGGTTTTGCTCCTGAAGTTGCATGGGTTACAAGTGGCGGTACAGAGCCTCTTACAGAACGTCTTTGCGTGCGTCCTACTTCTGAGACTGTTTTTTCAGATTTCTACAAGGATGATGTACATTCCTACAGAGATCTTCCAAGACTTTATAATCAGTGGTGCTCTGTTGTACGTTGGGAAAAGGAGACAAGACCATTCTTACGTTCAAGGGAGTTCTTATGGCAGGAAGGTCACACTATACATGCCACAAAGGAAGAGGCTGAGGCAAGAACACAGCAGATGCTTAATGTTTATGCTGACTTCCTTTCAGAGGATATGGCTATCCCTACTATCAAGGGACGCAAGACAGACAAGGAGAAGTTTGCTGGAGCAGATGCAACATATACGATAGAAGCTCTTATGCATGACGGCAGAGCTCTTCAAAGTGGTACAAGTCACTTCTTCGGACAGAAGTTTGCAGAGGCTTACGATATCCAGTTTACTGACAGGGATAACAAGTTGAAATATGTATGGCAGACAAGCTGGGGCGTCACCACACGTCTTATAGGCGCTATGATCATGGTACATGGCGACAATTCAGGGCTTGTTCTGCCTCCTAATATAGCACCTATACAGGCAGATATCATTCCTATCCAGCAGAATAAGGACGGAGTTCTTGATAAGGCACGTGAGCTTTATGATGAGCTTAAGAAGGCAGGTCTTTCTGTTAAACTTGATGATACAGATAAGACACCTGGATTTAAGTTTGCTGAGCAGGAAATGCGCGGTATCCCTGTCCGTATAGAAATTGGACCTAAGGATATCGAAGCTGGTCAGTGCGTAGTAGTTAGAAGAGATAACAGAGAAAAGTATACTGTAAGTCTTTCTGAACTTGCAGCAAAAGTACCTGAAATCCTTGCAAAAATGCAGAAGGATATGTTTGAACGCGCAAAGGATCACAGAGATACACATACTTATAAGGCTGCAGACTATGATGAGTTTATAAAGACCATCAATGAGAAGCCTGGTTTTGTAAAGGCTATGTGGTGCGGTGATCAGGTATGCGAAGACAAGATCAAGGAAGATACAGGTGCTACCTCAAGATGTATGCCGTTTGAGCAGGAAAATATTTCTGATGTATGTGTATGTTGCGGAAAGCCTGCTAAGAAGCTTGTTTATTGGGGAAAGGCTTATTAATATATGAATATCAAGGTACCTGACCGCGCCGCCGCCATTATAAAAAGGCTTGAAAGTGAAGGCTATGAAGCTTATGTGGTGGGTGGATGTGTCAGAGATTCAATTTTAAAAAAGAAACCAAATGACTGGGACATAACCACAGGGGCTAAGCCTTCTGTGGTTAAGTCCCTGTTTTCAGTTACAATAGATACTGGGATCAAGCATGGCACTGTAACTGTGATGATGGGGCGTGTCGGCTTTGAAGTTACCACGTTCAGGGTTGACGGTGATTATTCGGACGGAAGACATCCTGACAGTGTTTGCTTTACAGCCTCTTTGACGGAAGACTTAAGGCGCAGAGATTTTACTATAAATGCCATGGCATACAGTGACAGTACAGGTCTTGTGGATGAGTTCGGCGGCATAAGCGACCTTAAAGCACATGTGATAAGGTGTGTAGGCGATCCGGTTGAAAGATTTGGCGAGGATGCATTAAGGATGCTAAGAGCTGTGCGCTTTGCGGGGCAGCTTGGATTTGAGATAGAAGAGGAAACCTTTGATGCGATAAAAAAACTTGCGCCAACGATAAAGAAGGTTTCAGCCGAGAGGATCGCAAAGGAGCTTGAAAAACTGCTTATTTCAAAGAGACCAGAGGACATAAGCCTATGCCATAAAAGCGGTCTGTTTGCAGTGATCATGCCGGAGCTTGACGAATTTTTCTCTGAAAAAGCAGGAGAGGCATCAAAGCTTCTTTGTGCCATTGGAAAAAGTAAAGCGGCAGATGACAAGACACTCATGAGACTAAGGTGGTCGTTACTTCTTTTGCCGCTTGGCAGCGAGCAGGCAGGGAAGATAATAAAAGGTCTTAAGTATGACAATGATACTCTTGCTATTGTAAAGAAACTGACAGAACTTTTGTGCAATCCGGTTGAAATAGATGAGTACGAAGTCAGACGTACGGTGAATGCGGCAGGGCACGACCTTATGCCTGTGCTTTTTGAGGCAAGAAGGGGACTTTCTGAAAACGGGTGCAATGTAAGTTTGGCATGCGAAACATTTCAACCTGACAGCCTTGATAAAGTAGAGGCAATGTATAAAAAGGTTTTTGATGACGGGGATGCGACAAGCATAAAAGAACTTGCACTCACAGGAAATGACCTCATGGCGGCAGGGGTGCCAAGGGGAAAAGAGATAGGCAGAGTCCTGTCTGCTCTGCTTGAAAGGGTGTTAAAAGATCCGGAGCTGAATGAAAAAGAGAAGTTGTTGGAGCTTGTCGGTAAAGTGTGATGATATGGAGGGGTTATGAAAAATTATAGGTTGCTTCCTGTACTTGGGATAATGATAATTTCACTGGTAGGCGGAGGACTTGCGCTATGCCAGATAATGCCTGCAAAATCCGGCGACAGTATAATTGTTGGAGAGCCCAGCGGCAGGGGAAATGTGGTGACTTCGCAGGGGATTGGATTTGCGAGCGAGGCCGCGATCGATCTTTCCGAGGGAGCTGTGACCTATACGGGAATCCTTCGCAGTATAGATGAAAGAGGCAAGGAGATAGGAGTTTATCTTCAGGATGAGGCTGTCGAGAAGAAATATTCCTACAATACGATAACAAGTGTAAAAACTGCAAAAGGACAGGAAACAGTGATGGAGAGCCTGCCGATGGGGTCGTTGGTTGAAATTACGGTCATGAAGGGATCGGAGGACCTGCTTTTATCTGTGCAGAGTGCGGAAGGCGCGTGGGACTATACGAATGTCAAAAATCTTACTGTTGATCAGGTAAATTCTGTTATCATGATCGGGGAGAGAAAGTACAAGTATGACTACGGGGTTCTGTCTGTTTTTTCGGGGCATTCCCAGATAAGCCTTGATGACCTCAATCCTGAAAAAGATATTCTTGATGTTAAGGGTATCGGCAAGAAGGTTCTTTCGATAAATGTTACGAAGGGACATGGCATACTGGATTTTAAGAATTACGACGACTTTATAGGAGGCAATATCGAGGTCGGATACAGGGTTTTTGACACGATAAGTGGAAACATGAAGTATACTCTTCCGGAGGGAACCTACAAGGTAAGGATGAGCAACGGCGGACTTGCCGTAAACAAGGTCGTTAAGGTTGAAAGATTCAGAACGACGATGCTTGACCTTTCCGAATATACGGCTTCAATGACAAAGAAGAGTATTGTGCGTTTCAACCTGGCTCCTTATGATGCGCAGCTTTATATAGACGGGCAGTTAACTGATACATCCGTTCCTCATAATTATGAGTATGGCGAGTATCTTGTAAAGGCTGTCTGCGATGGCTATAAAGATTACAGTTCTGTGCTTAAGATAAAAAAGGCAAAACAGGAAATAAATATTTCTCTTGTTTCCGAGGAAGAAGCTAAAGAGGAGCCGGAGGATAAAAAAGAAGAAAAAGATAATAAGAAGACTGACAATAGTGAAACTGATAATACTGAAAATCTGACAGAAACCACAAAGACGGCGGAATCTGAAAAGAACGCAGAATCTACAGATAACGCGGAAACTACAGAGACAAAGAAGGAGGAGGGGACTTCTGAAAAAGAAGTTTCAACTATTCCTGTTAAAACTGATACAAGTAAGAAGATATCCTTCAGAAACCCGTCCGGTACCAAGGTTTCTCTTGATGGTACAGAGATAGGAACCATTCCTTGCGAGACTACCAAGGTAACAGGAGAACACGTTATCACTCTTTCAAAGGATGGCTACACATCGCAGAATTACACTGTTGATATTGAAGATGACGGGCAGGATACCATTTTCAGCTTCCCTGAATTGATGAATGATTGAAATAACGGAATTTGTTAAGAAATATTTATATTTGGGACAATTGTAGCTTATAAGATAAAATAGTCAGAAAATTCCTTGACATTTGATGTCCATGGTGCTAAAATATTAATATGTATTAAAACTAAATAAAGGGGCGGGAGAGTTATCAAGCGCCACAGTTTGGAGGCTCATGGATCATGAAAAAAGCTGATGTAAATGATGTCCGTAAAGCTGTATACCATTATCGGGGGAGCAGAGTAGTTGTGCGTGCCAATAAAGGGCGCCACAGATACGATGTGAATGAAGGCATAATAAAGGAGGTTTATCCATATATCTTCATGATCGAGGTTGATGATGGCAAAGGAGGAGAAGCAGTTCGCACTATTTCCTACAGTTATAATGATCTCCTTACGCGCGATGTTCAGATGAAGATCTGCGCAGATTGACTCCAGAAATTTAAGCGGGGTTTATATTCCGCGATAACAGAAAGGGCACCGGTCATCCGGTGCCCTTTCCTCTTTATAATCCAGTGGATTAAGCTTGTGTCTTGGTTTTTTCTGTGACTTCCTTGCCATCAGTAGTTTTGTCGTCAGTTTTTGTTTCAGGTGTGGTTGGCTTTTCTTCTGTCTTTGCGGCGCTTGCCTTCCAATCATCAAATTTCTTCAATACAGCATCATAAGTCTTCTTTGATATTTCAGGAAGTCCATTGCCGCCCCAGATCTTTTCAGCCTGCTTGTAACCTTTCTTAAAAGCCTCAATAAGCTTATCAGCCTTGGAAGGATCGTCTCCTGCGAGAGCTTTTGCAAATGTGAGGATTCTTTCAGAGGTTTTTTCAACACCATAATAGCCGTTCTCGGAAACGTCTTCCTTAGCCTTTTCTATGGTATCCTTGTCTACATGCTTAAGGAAATCAGGGTCCTGAAGAACCTTCCATATATTTGTGTTGTCAGGATCATAAACAGAGCCCTGCTGCAGCAGAATACTCTTTACCATATCCTGCATCTTCTTCTCGTAGGCTTCATCTTCTGCCTTGAGCATTGCGATTATGGAAGCGTGATCTGGTTTATTTTTACCACTTACTGCAATGGAAGCGGCTGCATTTTCATTGTCCTTGGTCTCTGCGGTCTTGCCTGATGGGGTATAGACAGCAGCAACGTCTTTTAATTCATCTTCTTTGGCTACATTCTTTTGCGCTGTGGTCTTTGCCGCAGCATTGTTGGCTGTATAAGCGGCTGTACCGGCAGTATAGAGAGATGCGTTGTTTGTAACTACATTTACATTATTCATAGTGACTCCTTTCAATATGCGGAATGACACATTGCGTGTATTGCAGCATCTGGCAAAGCCTTCTGCTACACTCTGCCGACCAACGCGAGAGCGTTTATCATGACCGGCTAGTCCTTTTTAATGTTACACCTGCCCTTTTATCTATTATCGGTATATTTTACCCGAAAAATAACCGACTGACTCTTTAAATTTCGTCGATTTAATGATAAAATATTTTATGATTGCCGGAGTGCAGTTTGATGCAGTTTTTGGGCTGCATGTTGAAATAATAACTTGGAGGTTTTTTGTATGTCACCATGGATAGTGTTGCTCATAGTTGTGGCAATAACTGCAGTAGTATTGTTTGTTCTTTATCGTGTCGGTATCAATCTTCAGAAAAAGCAGGCTGTAGCAGACCAGCAGATGGAAGCGGTCGCACAGACAGTATCAATGCTTGTTATCGATAAAAAGAAGTTGAAGCTTAAGGAAGCAGGTCTTCCGCAGATCGTTGTGGATCAGACACCTAAGTATCTTCGTTTTTCAAAGGTACCAGTTGTAAAGGCAAAGGTTGGTCCTAAGATAGTTACTCTTATGTGTGACCCTAAGGTTTTTGAACTCATACCTGTAAAGAAGGAAGTAAAGGCTGTTGTTTCCGGTATCTATATCACTAATGTAAAGGGCATTCGTACAGGTCTTGATAAGAAGAATGATAAAAAGGGTTTTATGGCAAAGCTCAAGGGTATTTTCAAAAAAGAAGAAAGTGACGAGGCTTTGCAGTCAGGTAGCAAGAAGAAAAAACGCAGAAAAAAGAGTGAGCAGAATCAGTAAATATGAGACAGATCAGACTTAAGGCATACGGAAAGTTAAATCTGGGACTTGATGTTATAGGGAGACGCGAAAACGGGTATCATGATCTTGCCATGGTCATGCAGACAGTAAAGCTCTATGATACGATCACTCTCCGTATTTTAGACGAATTTCCGAGTGAGGATGGAATAAGGCTTACGTGCTCTGTGCCGGAACTTCCTGTGGATGAGTCTAATATAGTCTATAAAGCTATCAGACTCATGAGAAAAGAATACGGCATAAAAGAAGGGATAAAGG
>Ga0256405_10004108_pt1 | contig 28066 bp, 16 predicted proteins | sample RumenRJG_02DNA_FD_189096 | JGI IMG/M metagenome (GOLD analysis project Ga0256405, IMG submission 189096) | Bovine rumen microbial communities from Lethbridge, Alberta, Canada - RJG_02 | ecosystem: Host-associated > Mammals > Digestive system > Stomach > Rumen | place: Canada: Alberta... | reverse complement strand
CTATATTGGTGTGCCGAAGGTTCAGCTTCACTCTACTGGTACAGCTTAACCTTTTCCCCCATTTAGTTCTTTGCCAGGCTTTCTCCGAAAGAAAGCCGCGTTTTCCCCTTTAGCTTGAGATTAGTATCAGATAAAATGATGCGGATCTCATTCCAAAGGGGAGACGGAAGTGTCCGGGGACAAACAGACGCCGGGACGATCCTCCTCCCGCACCTTCATCATACCAGATTTGTGGGGAATTTGCAACCGTTTTTGATTATTTCAGCGTCTTTTTTTAATTTTATGCAAGCAAAAAGAAGGAGCCCCCGGAATTGGGGACCCCTTCTCTGTTTTTGGTTCAGCCGGTTCGGCTTATCTCTGAGAGATTACTTCGCCACGTTCACGCAGAAGGCGTGGATGGCGGTGGCAACCTCGGAGCGGAGAGCCGGAACGGTGTAGTTGCCGACGGTGGCCAGGATGTCGTTGGCGACAGCCCAGTTCACGTTGGCCACAGCCCAGTCGGACACGGTGCCGGTAACGGCGGCGCCTTCGCTAACGGCGTAATCCTTGAAGTCCGCATAGCGGTTCAGGATCGCGGCCAGCTGCTCGAGCGTCACGGCGTCCATGGGACCGAACTTGCCGTTGCCGTAGCCGTTCACGATACCGTTGGCGGCTGCCCACTCAACGGCCTCGGAGTACCACTGGCCGGCTTCCACATCGGTGAACGTGCCCTTGAATTCAACGACCGGAGTACCCTCGACACGGTAGAGGATGGTCACGACCATGGCTCTGGTGAGCGTGGAGTTCGGAGCGAATTCAGTGGCGGAGATGCCGTTCATGATGCCGTTCTCGTAGACATACTTCACGTCGCCGTAGAAGCTGTCGGAGAGGTTGACGTCGATGAACGGGAGATCGTTGATCACGGCCGGGATGGCGGGCGTTTCATTCCCCTTCACGGGCTGGCCCGGGATGGAGATGATGGGCTCTCTTCCGGGACGGTTGTCCTGGATCGGAACGAGGACGCCGGTCGGCGGCGGAATGATGGAGGGCAGATTCGGATCGGGCTTGTTCGGATCGGGCTTCACAGGCTCGGTATGATTCTGCAGGCTTACGGTGTCGGTGTAGGTCTCGCCGTCGGGTCCGGTCACGGTTGCCGTGTAAACGGTATAACCGTTCAGGGAGGTGACGGTGATCACAGCGTTGATCGTCTTCACATGGGAAGGATCGTTCTTGCAGGTGAAGGTGGCGGTGGCGGCGGTGAAGTCGGCGTTCCACTTCCAGACGGGATCGCCCCAGTCATGGCCGGTGGCGGGCGTTTCGACTTCGTAGGTGTCCTCGTACTCCTCGCCGTTGAAGGTGACGGTGCCCGTGTAGGTGGTCTTGCCGTCGTCTTCGCAGGTGGCGGTGGTTACGGAGGTCACGGTGGCGTTCACCTCAATGACGCTCGGCTGAGGTTCGGTTTCATTGGAGGTGAAGGTCGCCACGGCGGTCACGGTGCCGTCCTCGTTCTCGGTCCACGTCCACACGGGTTCGCCGTAGGTGTAGCCGGTCGCGGGGATGATGTCTTCCCTGGTATCGGTGTAGGTCGTCTCGCCGTCGGGAGCGGTCACGGTAGCCGTGTAAACGGTCTTGCCGGGCTCGGTGGCGTTGGCGGGAGTCGTTTCGGAAGTCACGGTCGCCTCGACATCCTTCACATGAGTCGGGTCGTTCTCGCAGGTGAAGGTGGCGGTGACGGTATAACCGTCGTCGGTCTTCACCCAGTTCCAGACGGGCTCGCCCCACTTGTGGCCGGTGGCCTTCAGGACGTCGGTCTTGGTCTGGGTCTCGAACAGCTCGTTCGTGAAGGTCGCGGTGAAGGTGGCCTCGCCGTCCTCTTCGCAGGTGGCGGGAGTGATCACTTCGTAGGTGGTGTTGACCGTCTCTTCCAGGACGTGCTCATTGTTGTTCTGGCAAACAGCCTTCGCAGTCACGGTGGAGTTGTCGGCCGCCCATTCGTAAGTGGGTTCGCCCCAGTCATGGCCGATACCGCGGACAGCGGACTTGGAGATCTCGGAGAGTCCGAGCTCTTCGTTTCTCTCGACGGTCTCGATGGTGACGCCCGCGTCTTCGCAGCCGGCGTTGAAGAGGATGGTGGCAAGGTAATCACCCGCCGGGATCTCATCGACGCTTGCGTACGCGAACTTGATCGTGCCGTCTTCCGTGTCGTTCACGGAGTAGTAGGCGATTTCGCTGGTGGTTTCCAGATACTCGAGGGCTTCGGGATCGTAGGTCACGATGGCGTAGCCGTTCTTGGTGTTCTGGTCCTCGGCGAGGTTGAATTCGGTCTTCGGGGACTGACCGATCTTTTCGGGCTCGGCAGTCTCATCGATCTTGCCGGAGAAGGAGTTCAGACCGCCCACGGACTTGTTGACAGCGGGGTCGCTGTTCACGTTCACGGAGCTGATCATCTGAACAGCCTTGCCCTCATCGAACATGACGGCGGAATCGGCGCTGCGGAGCACGGATGCGGAGGCATTGTACTGGGCGGCGTTATCGCTGCCGGTCACGGAGTCGATGGATTCGATGTCGTTGTTGAACAGGCAGACCAGGTTAGAACCGTCGGGAATCACGCCCACGAACTGAGCGACGAGGTAGTTCTCATCGTCTTCGTCCGTGCTGATGTACCACAGGGAGCTGTTGGTACGGTCGGCGAGGAGGACGGCTTCCTGGCTGTTGTCGGCAAAGTCCTCATAGGTGTTGAAGCCGAGATAGTTCAGGGAGTAGGCGTACGGATCGTCGCTCAGCTTGAAGCCCGCGCCGGTCACGGCACCGAGGGTACCGTTCTTGAGCGAGAGATCAACCGTTCCGTCGTCCTCAAGAGAAGCCTCGAGGAAGAGGATCACGATTTCGCCGTTCTCGTTGAATCCGTAATAGTAGTAGGAGGAAACGCCCGTCTCTTCGTCGGTATCGAGGCCGATGAAGGTGATGCCGCGCAGGCCGGAGTAGTTCCAGCCGCTCAGATTGCCGTCTTCCGTCATCAGGAGCAGATAATCGGGAGCGGCGTAGATGGCGTCATAGGCGAGCGTATAGGTCTTCTCATCGACCACATACTCAGCCTTCGGGACGGCGGTGGCGTCCAGGATACCGTAGTCGGTATTCATGGCGCTGTCGAAGGGAGAGGTGGCGCTGAACCCGTCGTCAAGGTCGTAGATGATGAAGTAATCGTCCACGTCGATGCCGAAGATCTTGCTGCCGCTTCTGCCGCCGCCCTTAAGTTCCGTCTGCCCGTCATAGAGCGGATAGACCTGGGACATGTCGTTGAGGTCGATGCCGATGAACTCGGGCTCGCCGTCGATCGTCGCCTGCGCGAAGGTGATGGCGTCGAAGGGGGTGGAGTCCACAACCGTGACCTTGACCTCGGCCGTCACGGAAGGAGTCTGGTTGGAAGCGGCGGTCACGGTGGTTTCGCCGGGAGCAACCGCGGTGATCAGACCGGTCTGGTCAACGGTGGCAACGCTCTCGTCGGCGGAGGACCAGTTGATGGTCTTGTCGGCCAGGACGATGGGGCTGATCTCGGCCAGGATCTGGACGGTGTCCAGTCCGTCCACGGTGAAGAGGGTGACCTCTTCGGGATCGACCGTGATCTCGCTGGCGTTTTCGGGATCGATTTCAACCGTCAGGTCGCCCTTGGTGTAAATGTACACCGGAGTGGGGTCGCCGGACCTGTTGTAGATGAAGCCGTTCTGAGCGGCGTCAAAGGTCAGGTAGCCTCTGTACTCCTTCATGAGGCTCGTCGCGGCGTCATAGGTGAAGTCGTCGCCGAAGAAGGCATAGGGCCAGGTCCAGACGACTTTGTCGGAGGAAGAATATCCGAGGTAGCCGCCCGCGAATTCCGAGCTCTCGAACATATTGTCCTCGATCGCCGTCCAGAGGCTTGCCGTATTGACGGTCTGGATGTACGGAGTACCGTCCTCCATCAGCTTGATGGTGACGGGGTCGACGGTGGTGGAGTCGTAGTTGCTGACAGCAGTCAGGGCGCTGCCGGTACCGGCTTCCTTCGTGTTGACGATGAGGTACTCCTCACCTCCCACGATGGTGTCGGTCAGGACGTAAACGTCCTCGGTGCTGTAGACGGGACCTCTGCCGAGACGCACGAACACGGCTTCGGAATTGCCCGCGTAGTCGCCCGCGAAAACGGCCACGCCGTTGCCGAGGTCGAGAGGCTCGCCGTTCTCGTCCACGATGTCGGAGAGGTTGAAGGTGTAGGTGATCTCTTCGTTCTCAGCGGACTGATCCGGAACAAGGCTGAGGTAGAAGGTCTTGCCGGACACGTCGGTGACAGCGAGGCACGCCACGTACAGGTTGTCCTGCACGACGACGGTGATCTGCTCGAAGTCCTTGGAAAGCTCCGCGGACTTGATCACGGGCTTCTGGGAGTCCACGGTGAAGGTGGAGCCCAGGAACGCGCCCTTGCCGATTTCGCCGTCCGCGAACAGCTTGGCGGCTTCGTCGGCGGAGATCTGACCGGCCTTCGCCTGAGGATTGAGCATCAGAGCGTAGTACTCGGGAACAGCCAGCAGGCCGGCCTGGAGCTTCGCGCCGTCGCTCACGCCCAGGGAGGAGATGGCGGTGTTGAGGGGAGCGTTCAGGGTGGTGTTGTTTCTCCAGACCGCGTTGTTGACGTGGTAGTAGGCCTGAATCACGTTGGAGCCGACGCTCTTGGAGGAGATGACGCTGCCGTCCTCATCCATGAACATGGCGAACAGGCTTGCCGCGTTGCGGATCGGGAGGTAAGCGGCGGAGGAGAAGGTGGCGGCGCCGGAAATGGCAGCGCGCTCTTCAGCCTTCGGATCTTCGCCGACGTAGTTTGAATACGGGTTGCCGCCCATGGCGGTGTAGGTCTTGCCGTTGAGCTTGTACGCAACGGCGGCGTTGTTGTCCAGACCGAAGTAGGAGGGCAGTCCGTCGTAATCCTCGTTGTGGTCGAACATGGACGCATCGGTCCAGCTGCCGTAGTAGCCGAGGATCGGGATGGAGTGCTCAGCGTCTTCGATAGCGCCTTCCGCGGTGGCAGAGGCGGGCGTGACGTAGGTATAGCCCTCGATGAAGGCGCCGCCGTCACGGTCCAGAGCGGACACGTCGTCCAGGGTGATGGTCACCTTGACCTCGACGGAGCCATTGGCGGGAACGCTGAGGGTCTCGCCGTCGATCTTGGAGGGACCGTACTTGGTCACGTAAGCCAGCAGAAGCTGGGCGTCCAGAGAGGTGATGGAGCCGTCGCCGTCCACGTCGGCAGCATCGGCGTCGACGTCGGCTTCGGACTTCAAACCGGTCACCACGTCGAGGATGGCCTGCACGTCGTCAAAATCGACGTCGCCGTCCTTATCCACGTCGTTGGTGCTCTGCGGGAAGTCGTAGGTGACGGTGGCGGGAACTTCCTTCGTCTCGTGGAGGAGGTACCCTTCATCGGTGTCCTGGGTGAAGATGTCGGTGTCGAAGGTATAGGTGAGGATCTCGTCGGTGAGGTTGTTGACCGTGAAGGAGTACTCGTACTTGCCTTCGCGGGCCGCGTCCTGACCGAGCTCGGCCTTGACCTTGCCGTCCGCGGCGGAGATCGTCGCGTCGTCGTTCATGAGGATGAAGGACTTGGCGGAGGTCGCCGCGGCGATGTCAACCAGACCGGAGCCCACCTGAACCACGGGCAGATACAGACCGTTGTTCTTCATGGGGGTAGCGGTGGACATCATCAGGCTGAGGATCAGGTTGCGCTGGGTGAGTTCCTTGCCGGAGGCCGTCTTGGCCGCCTCAACAAGGTCGTTCTCACGGATGTACTGACCCATCACGGCGGAGAGACCCGCGATGTGCGGAGCCGCCATGGAGGTACCGCTCATGATGGTGTACAGATCGTTGCCGCCGCCGGGAGTGCCGCCCTCTTTGTTGGGGCCGTCCACGGACCAGATGTTTCCGCCGGGGGCAGTGATCTCAGGCTTCATGAGCAGGGATCCGGGCACGCCCCAGGAGCTGAAGTCGCTCATGGTGGCATCCTCGCGGGCCGTAGTCTCGGCGGAGGAAATGCTGTCCGTGATCTCGATCTTGCCGGTATAGACGTCGTAGCCGCCGATCGTCTGCTTCGCGGCGCCCGCCTTGACGCTGTTGGCGTCGGCGAGGGTCATGCAGACCATCGGGAAATTGCCGATGAAGCCCTCAAGGTTCATGTTGAGGGTGCCGTCCTGGTTGTTGGCGATGACAAGAGCAGCGGGTTTATAGGGAACCAGGTTGTTGCCCTTGACATAGAAGCTGATGGCTCCGCGGTTGACAACCACAACCTTGCCCTCGAGCGGCAGCTCGGCGTTGACGGCCTCATAGTCAGCCGTCTCGCCCGCGCAGTCGATATAGACATAGTCGTAGGTGCCCGCGACGGAGCTGATCTTCGGCTGGCTGTAGTCGGTCTCCGTGTAGAAGGCCGGGACGGTGCCGTCGAAGATGATGGGCATGCCGATGGCGCCGATGTTGTTCGCGGAAGCAACACCGATGGTGTTGATGAACGTTCCGGGAGAACCGCCGGTGTGGAGGTTCGTGTCGGTGTCATAGATGCCGTCGGTATACTCGAGGTTGTCGTCCCATGCGTAGGAGTTGCCCGCGGACATGGCGGCAACCGTACCGCTGGAGACGAGGCTGTCCATGACTTCCTGATAGGTTCCGGCGAAGGAGAAGCCAGGGTTGGCGGAACCGAGGGACAGGTTCACGGAATCGGCGCCGAGGATGATGGCGTCCTCGATGGCGGCCATATAGTCGGAGTCATAAGCGCCGCCGCCCGCACCGAACACCTTCATGGTGAGGATCTGAGCGTCGGGAGCCATGCCGACCGCGCCGACGGTGGAAGCGGCGTCCGCGAAGGAGCCGTTCTGCTCCACGTAGCGGTTGGCCGCGGCGATACCGGAAACATGGGAGCCGTGGCCGCCCTGGGTATCGCTTTCATGGTCGGTGACGGTGTTGCCGTCGATGTAGTTGAACGCGAACGGGATCTTCTCGTTCTTGTACAGCTCCGCGGAGGAGGGCAGATTGTGCTTCGCCGCGGTGTTGTTGGCGTTCAGCTGGGGAAGGAGGGCCTCGATGCCCTTCACGTCGAGGAGGTTCAGGCCGGCCTTGTACTCGTCCACGGACAGGCCCGCCGCCTTGGCGTTCTGCTCGTAGGAATACTCAAGGGCGTCGGGATCGAAGGCCATGTGGTCCTGCGAGGTACCGGTATCGACGATGGCGATTCTGGAGCCCGCGCCGGTATAACCGGAAGACCAGGCATTGGAAGCGCCGGTCATGGAACCGGACGTGACGGCGGTGTTGACCTCCGCGCGGTCAGGCTCATAGCGGTTTTCGATCTCAACCGTCTTGACTCCGGAGACGGATTCGATGGCGGGAATATCGCCGTAGAACACATTCGCGGAAATCACGTTGACGGCCAGGGTAAGATTCCACTTGACGTCGATCTGTCTGTCAAGGGCCTTTTCGATGGCGGCGGTCACTGAAGCCTGATCGGCTCTCAGGGATCCGCGGTAGGACATCGCGCTGGCGTTGGCCGCAAGGTTCGCAGTCTCAAAACCCTGAGAAAGCGTTGCGGGCTTGTCCAGTACGATGGAAACACGGACGATGTCGTCCGCTGAGTAAAGCGGCTCTTCGGCTTTAGCCTCGAAGTCCGCACTGTCGACCTCGTCCGAACGGCGGATATCCATCTCGTCCGTATTGAGGTACTCGAGTCTGTTTTCTTCGCGGGCCTTCGCATACGCGAGCCGCTCTTCGTCGGTCGCCGGTCCCGCGTGGGGTCCCTGAGCGAACGCAGAAGCAGTCGGGCCGAGCGTCATAACGGCGGCAAGCAGAAGAGAAGCAAACTTCTTCCAGCCTTTACTCATACTGGTTCCTCCTGTAAAAAATTTTATTTATACACTGCTGGTACAGCGATAAATACAAAAAACATGCGGCAGCTTATATGGGCTTTGTGCCCTTTTAACAAGGCGGATTCCGATCGATCCGCCATTTCCCGACAATCCAGAAATACGCACATTCTAGAATTATTATACTGTCAGGATACCATTATTATACGCAAATCAGGCGGCATGTCAAGTTCAATACCGCACCCAATTTGTAAACAAAGGATGAACGAATCCGGCGGTTCCGTGCCGGAACGTTCACAAACTACCCAATGATTGGGGACAATTGCCGTCTCCGATTGTCCCGCGCCGGATCGGCACCCCCGGCGGAATTCATATCTTCGCCAAATCCTGACCATACTCCCGTCACATCCGGCGGGTATAATAACACCGTACCAAATATCATACAACCGGAGGTATTTCATTATGGCTGACCGCATCATTCTCAACCCCGTATCCTATCACGGCAAAGGCGCGATCAAGGAAATCCCCGCTCTGGCCGCCGCCCGCGGATGGAAGCACATCTTCGTCTGCTCCGACCCGGATCTCGTGAAGTTCGGCGTCACCGCCAAGGTCACGGACCTGCTGGACGAGGCGAAGATCGCCTACACCGTCTATTCCGGAATCAAGCCGAACCCCACCATCGAGAACGTGAAGGACGGCGTCGCGGCGTTCAAAGCCTGTTCAGCGGACTCCATCATCGCCATCGGCGGCGGCTCCTCCATGGACACCGCCAAGGCCATCGGCATCATCATCACCAACCCCGAATTCGAGGACGTCCGCTCCCTGGAGGGCGTCGCTCCCACGAAGAACCACGCGGTTCCCACCGTGGCCGTTCCCACCACCGCCGGCACCGCCGCCGAGGTCACCATCAACTACGTCATCACCGACGTGGAAAAGGAGCGCAAGTTCGTCTGCGTGGACGAGCACGACATCCCCGAGGTGGCCGTGGTGGATCCCGACATGATGTCCTCCATGCCCAAGGGCCTCACCGCCTCCACCGGCATGGACGCCCTGACCCACGCCATCGAGGGCTACACCACCAAGGCCGCCTGGGAAATGACCGACATGTTCCATCTGGAGGCCATCCGTCTCATCGCCAAGCATCTGCGCGGCGCGGTGCAGAACATCCCCGAGGACCGGGAGGGCATGGCTCTGGCCCAGTACGTGGCCGGCATGGGCTTCTCCAACGTGGGACTCGGCATCGCCCACTCCATCGCCCACACCCTCGGCGCCCACTATGACACGCCCCACGGCGTGGCCTGCGCCATGATGCTCCCCATCGTCATGGAGTACAATCAGGAATGCACCGGCGAGAAGTACCGGGAGATCGCCCGCGCCATGGGCGTGGAAGGCGTGGACTCCATGACTCAGGAGGAATACCGGAAGGCGGCTGTGGAGGCCGTGAAGCAGCTCTCCGCCGACGTGGGCATCCCCGCGAAGAACGACCGGATCCGCGAGGAGGATCTGGACCAGCTGGCCGCCGACGCCTACGCCGACGCCTGCCGCCCGGGCAATCCCCGCGACACGAACGTGGAAGAGCTCAAGGAGCTGTACCGGAAGATCATGTAAGTTTCCGGCAGAACAAATCGGAGGGAGCTTCGGCCCCCTCCTTTTTCTGCGCAGAGCAGAAGGCCTCAGTCACCTTCTCCCCGGGGAGAAAGCATCTGATACTAATCTCATTCTAAAAGGGAAAACGCGGCTTCTTGAAAGAAGCCTGGCAAGAACTTTATAAATACACTGGTGCAGCATTCTTCTCTTCGTGCAGCACGGGGTAACGTGCAGTGCACTTTTTCTGACTTTGTTTTTTGCACATCTTTGACAGATTGTCTTTTTAGGTTGAGAATAGTATGAGCCTGTTCGTTCCGGCTCCTGCCTTTTGATTTTTCCCTGCTTCTTCCGCCTGCCTTTTCCGCCCATCACAAAAAACAAGCCCGGCGCCTCCTTCATCCGGCAGGGGTATTCCCCCGCCCGAAGGGTTTGTCAGGCTTATCTTTTCTGTCAGGGCTCCGGGACCATCCGGCTTCAGTCTGCCGGCAGGATGTCAGGGCTCCGGGACCGTCCGGCTTCAGTCCGCCAGGCGGATGCCCTCCCACAGCTTCTCGTAGTAGCTGCGGATCTCGGGGTCGATGTCGTGGAAGTACTCGGTGGGAGGCAGGCTGTCCGGATCGGGATAGAGGATCTCCTCTCCGTAGTACTCGTAGTCGGGATCGTTCACCACGGCGGTGTTGGGGCTGGCGTAGCAGATGTACTCCGCGTTGGCCATGGCGACCTCGGGCTCCAGGAGGAAGTTGATGTACATCATGGCCGCCTCGTAGTTCGCCGCGTTCTTCGGCACGCACGCCGCGTCCACGAAGATGTTGGTGCCCTCCTTCGGGTAGACGAACGCCAGATCCGGGTTGTTCTCCACCATCACCAGAAAGTCGCCGGCGTAGTAGGGAGCGATGGCCGCGTTTCCGCCCTCCATCTTCTGGAAGACCTGGTCCATGACCCGGCCCTGGAGCACCTTGTTCTGCTCCTTCAGCTTCTCCGCCGCCTTGTCCCAGTCGGCCTTGTCCTCGGAGTTCACGTCCACGCCCACGAGGAACTGGGCGATGCCGAACGCGTCGCGGGGGTTGTCGAACATGAGGATGTTGTCCGCGTACTTCTCGTCCCACATGATCTCCCAGCTGTCCGGGGTGCCCTCCACCATGGTGGTGTTGTAGATCAGACCCACCAGTCCCACGTTGTAGGGAACGCTGTATGTGTTGTCCGGATCGTAGAACAGGTTCTTGTACTGTTCGTCGATGAGGTCGTAGTTGGTCAGCTTCGTGTAGTCCAGGGGCTGGAGCATGTCCTCCTTGATCATCCGCTCGATCATGTAGTCGGAGGGGATGACGACGTCGTAGGACACCGCGCCGGAGCTCAGCTTGGCGTACATGGACTCGTTGGAATCGTAGGTGATGTAGTTCACGTGAATGCCCGTCAGGGTCTCGAAGGCCTTGTTGACGTTGAGGCAGCCCTCGGAGCCGTCGGAAATGTACTCGCCCCAGTTGAACACGTTGAGGGTGGTGCCGGCCAGATCCTTCGTGTACTCCGCCCGGGGAGAGCTGATGGAGGTGTTGCCCCCGCAGGATGCCATGACCAGGGGGACGGCGGCCATGAGAACGGCCAGAAGGATGGAAGCAAATCTTTTCAAGTTCGTATTTCTCCTGTTTTTATAATGATCTGTAATGATCGCGCGGTCACACGACGCGGATTCTTATTGTTTCTCCTTCTTTTCCTTCATGCCGGAGATGTTGGTGAAGAGCAGGACGGCCAGGACGAGAAGGAAGATGATGCTGTAGAGGGCGTAGATGCTCGGCTTCACCGGCTTCTTCACCATGTTGAAGACGTACAGGGGCAGGGTCTGGAAATCCGTGCCCGTGGTGTAGTAGCTGATGATGAAGTCGTCCAGGGACAGGGTGAAGGCCATCATGAAGCCGGAGGTCACCCCGGACATGATGGAGGGGAGCACAACCCGGAAGAACGCCTGGGTGGGAGTGGAGCCCAGGTCCTGCGCCGCCTCGGACAGATGGGGGTCCGTCTGGTTCAGCTTCGGCAGGACGTTGAGGATGACATAGGGGATATTGAAGGTGATGTGCGCGATCAGCAGGGTGAAGAAGTTCAGGGAGTTGAGCGCGCCGGCCAGCCGTCCCACGAAGACGAAGAGCAGCATCAGGGAGACGCCCGTCACGATGTCGGGGTTCATCATGGGGATGTTGGTGACGGTGTTGAGGGCGCTTTTCCAGGCCTTGTTCTTCACGTAGTAGATGTACACGGCGGCGGCGGTCCCGATCACCGTGGCGATCACCGCGGAGAGGACGGCCAGGAAGAGGGTGTTCCGCACGGGGATCCCGATGTCCGAGGAGTTGGTGAACAGCTCCGCGTACCATTTGAAGGAAAAGCCCTTGAAGACGGAGGTGTTTCTACCGGAGTTGAAGGAGAAGACCACCATGACGAGGAGGGGCAGGTACAGAACGAAGTACATGAGTCCGACGAAGACGTTGCCGATTGCTTTTTTCATGCCGCTGCCCTCCTTACACGTAGAGATTGTCGTCCCCTTCCCCGGCGAAGAGCTTCATCAGGGCCAGGGACAGGATGATGAGCACCATCAGCACCAGGGACAGGGCCGCGCCCGCGTTGTAGTTGTTCTGGGCCTGGATCTGCCGCTCGATGACGTCGCCCACCAGAAGGATCTTCCCGTCGCCCAGCTTCTGGGAGATGTAGAAGGTGCTGACGGAGGGCACGAACACCATGGTGATGCCGGACACCACGCCGGGCATGGACAGGGGCAGGATCACCCGGTAGAGCTTGGACACACTGCCGGAGCCCAGGTCCTCCGCCGCCTCCAGCACCGAGGGATCGATCTTGGACATGACGGAGTAGATGGGCAGGATCATATAGGGGATGTAGTTGTAGACCATGCCGAAGATGACCGCGGCCGGGGTCCCGATGAGGTTCATGGGCCCCATGCCGAGCTTCGCCAGCAGGCTGTTGACGATGCCGTTGCGCTCCAGGATGTTCATCCAGGAGTAGGTCAGGATCAGAAGGCTCATCCACATGGGGAGCATCACCAGCACCATCATGATCTGCTGGGTCTTCTCCCGCTTGCGGCTCATGACGTAGGCGAAGGGATAGGCCAGCACCAGGGCGATGAGGGTGGCGGCCACGGAATAGAGGATGGAATCCCGGAAGATGACGCCGTAGTCGGTCAGGTTCCGGATGTTGCTCAGGGAGAAGCTCCCCGAGGGATCGGTGAAGGCGTAGTACACCACGATCAAAAGGGGCACCACGATGAAGATCGCGGCCCAGAGCACGTAGGGCGCGCCGATCACGCGCTGCAGAAAGGAACGGTTCTTCATGGACGTGCCTTATTCCTTCCCGGAGGAGGATGCCCCCTCTTCCTCAATGCGTTCCTCCGCGATCTCCTCGGCGAACTCCTCCGCCAGCTCCTCGGACATCTGGTTCATCTCCTCCATCTCGTCGGAGAAGGTGGAATAGTCGCCGTAGAGGCCGGAGTACTTGGACTTCTTCATGACGTGGATGGCGTCCGGATCGATGGAGAGGCCCACGGTCTCGCCCACGCCGGCGTAATCCGTGGTCTGGATCATCCACTTGAAGCCGCCGATGTCCACGATGATCTCGTAATGGACGCCCAGGAAGGTGACGGAGGTGACGATGCCCTTCAGCATGCCCGCCTCCGGCTTCACGATGTCCACGTCCTCGGGCCGCACCACGATGTCCACGGCCTCCCCGGGCGCGAAGCCCTTGTCCACGCACTGGAAGGTATGGCCGGAGAACTGCGCCTTGTAGTCCTCCTTCATGACGCCGTCCAGGATGTTGGACTCGCCGATGAAGTCCGCCACGAAGGCGTTTTTCGGTTCGTTGTAGATGTCCTCCGGAGTGCCGATCTGCTGGACCCGTCCCTCGTTCATGACCACCACCGTGTCGGACATGGACAGCGCCTCCTCCTGGTCGTGGGTCACGAAGATGAAGGTGATGCCCGTGGCCTGCTGGATGTTCCGCAGCTCCACCTGCATGTCCTTGCGCAGCTTGGCGTCCAGGGCGGAGAGCGGCTCGTCCAGCAGGAGCACCTTGGGCTTGAGCACCAGGGCCCGGGCGATGGCCACCCGCTGCTGCTGGCCGCCGGAGAGCTTGGCCACGGACCGCTTGGCAAATCCCTCGAGGTTCACCAGCCGGAGCATCTCCGTCACCCGCTCCCGGATCTCGTCCTTCGGCACATGGCGGACCTTCAGGCCGTAGGCCACGTTGTCGAAGACGTTGTAGTGGGGAAACAGGGCGTAACGCTGAAAAATGGTGTTGACCTCACGTTTGTGCGCGGGAACACCATTCATGTTTTTCTCCCCGAAAAACACCTCGCCCTCGTCGGGTTCCAGGAATCCCGCGATGATGCGCAGCGTGGTGGTCTTCCCGCAGCCGGACGAACCCAGCAGCGTGACGAACTCCCCGTCCCGGATGGACAGGTTCAGGTCGTCGAGAACCGTATCGCCGTCGAAGCGGACGGTGATGTTTTTCAGCTCGATGATATTCTTTTCGGTCAATTTTGCATCCCCCTTTGCGGCAAAGGTATCACCGGAGCTCCCTCCCCGGCCGGGGAAGGAATCTCCAGGAGCCCGCCATACGGAAGCCGCGCCCTCTCCGCCCGCAGCACGCTCCGGGGATGGAAGAGCCGGTCTCCGACGGACTCCGCGTAAGCTCGGGGACGGACGGCGCGACCGCTCTCCCCGGATCAGCTCTGCGCGAGACCCACACTCGGCTAATCGCAGCCCCCGCAAAGAGTTCCCGCGCCCCTCCCCCGCCTTGGAGGAGACGGCGCACGCTGCGATTTCTCAGATACGGCTGTCCGTATCCCGGTTTTGTTAAAACTGCCGGATGTGAACATCAGAGATATTCAGTTCGTCTGGCGGACCTCATCTGACGCGGGGATATGCTTTACGGAGGGATTACTGACGGTTCCTCCCGTATATTTTACGACGCGCCGTCCGATGTTTTGTTCATCCGGAAGCCTTTGCGCCGCCGGATGTGTCAGCACAGATGCAAAAATTATCGGATAGTATTATACAATACTTCCGGCCGGAAGTCAATATGTCAAAGGGCGTCGAACCGCTGAATTCCGCTCCGGCGGAATGAAATTTTTAAGAAGTTCTGACAAAAGGGGAAACGCCGACTGCGTGTCGTCCTGCCAACTTCGTTGGCTGAATGGAAGCAAACGCTTCGCGTTTCCGGATTATGCCCCTGCGCAGGGCGGGCGCCGGGGAGGGACCATCTCAAGGCCGACGGGTTTGCTCGCAAACCCAGCCCTCCCCGGGAGGTCCCTTGGCCGGAGAGCATAATCCTGACCGCTCACATCTGTATACAAGCCTGATTATGCAACCCGTGTCCCCGCGCGAACTGGTGGAGTCAGCTGAACCATGCGTGGAACAAGTTCCACGGTTTTCTCGGGGACCTCGAAAACAGCGATCGAAACGCGCATTGGGCAGGAAAGGCGGACTCTATTTTTCGCTGTTCTATTGAGAGAACAAACTTGAAACCGCGAGGCTGGTCTTTCAGTTTCGTTTTCTCTCCATCGCGCCTGTGTAAATGGACGCGCGTTTTGATATCGAAATCATTCGGCTTCAAAATCTGGCCCGCGCTATCGAAACCGCCATGTTTCGCCGCGAAGCGTGGGTTGTAAGGACATGGTTGGATACAAGGACGAACTGTAAGCTTATGCCATAGGGCCAAGGGGGACCCGCACAGGGGGCCGGGTTTGCGAGCAAACCCAGTGGCCGTGAGATGGTGTCCCCTGTGCCGCCCGGCCTGCGCAGGGTCATAATCCGGAAACGCGAAGCCTTTGCTTCCTTATACACTGTGAATCAAAACAGCGCGGAGAGCCTTGTCCGCTCTCCGCGCGAAGGATGTTACCGCTCTTCCCGGAAGTACGCCAGTCCCAGGGAGGCCGGGGGCTGGGATTCCCGTCTGCGTCTCAGGCTCACCGCCACCAGCACGATGATGGTCACCAGATACGGCAGCATCTGATACAGGCTGGCCGTCCGCTCGGTATTGGTGGCGCCCAGCAGCTTCGGCAGGAAGTTGTAGAGCCAGTACAGGGTCCCGAACAGGTACGCGCCCCAGATGGCGTTCAGCGGCCTCCAGGTGGTGAAGATGACCAGCGCCACGGCCAGCCAGCCCAGCGCCGCGATCTCGTCCGTGGTGGCCCAGATGCCCTGGTTGTAGGTGACCACGTAGTACAGGCCGCCCATGCCGGAGATGCCCGCGCCGATGACCGTGGCCAGGTACTTGTGCCGGGTCACGTTCACGCCCGCCGCGTCCGCCGTCGCCGGATTCTCGCCCACGGCTCTCAGGTTCAGCCCGCTGCGGGTCTTGGAGATATAGAAGTGCATGACCACGGCGGTGATGACGGCCAGGTACACCAGAAGGTCGTAGGAGAAGAAGATCTGCCCGAAGAGGCCCAGCCTGTCGGACAGGAAGGGAATCTTCGTCTTGAACACGGAGTTGGCGAAGGCCGCGTTGGCGTAGACGCCGGGGAACAGATAGGTGCACATGAAGTTCGCCACGCCGGTGCCGAAGGTGGTCAGGGCCAGGCCCGTCACGTTCTGGTTGGCCCGGAGGGTGATGGTGAGGAAGCTGTAGATGAGCCCGCCCAGCGCCGACGCCAGAAACGCCGCCGTCAGGCCCAGCAGGACGCAGACCGCCGCCGAGGGATTCGCGGTGCTCCGCTCGTAGGAGAACACCGACGCGAAGCCCGCGAAGGCTCCCAGATACATGATGCCCGGGACGCCCAGGTTCAGGTTGCCGGATTTCTCCGTCAGGATCTCCCCCAGGGAGCCGTACATGATGACGGTGCCGAACTGGACGGAACGCATCAGCCACGCCAGAAGATTTTCCTGAATCATTTGTCCGCGCCTCCCTTCTCCGCACGGCGGCGGAGGATCAGTCTGTACTGCAGGAAGAACTCGCTTCCCAGGATAAAGAAGAGGATGATGCCGGAGATGATGCCCGCGATGTACTCGTTGAGGCCGTAGGTGGAGGCGATCTCCCGCGCGCCCTTCTCCAGGAACACAAGCAGGGCGGAGATCAGGGCCATATAGAAGGTGTTGAACTTGGCCAGCCACGCCACGATGATGGCCGTGAAGCCGTTGCCTCCCGCCGTGTTGGTGGCGATGGTGTGCTTGTCCCCGGCCACAAGGATCAGGCCGCAGAGGCCGCACAGGGCTCCGGACAGAAGCATGGTGCGGATCGTGACCTTCTTCACGTTGATGCCCGCGTATTTCGCCGTCCGCTCGCTCTCGCCCACCACGGCGATCTCGTAGCCGTGCTTGGTGTAGCGGAGATAGACGTACATGGCGGCGGTCAGCGCGGCCACGATGATGATGTTCAGCGTATAGCTGTAGCCGAGGATGTTGGGGAACCACCCGGCCCGGTTGATGGAGCCCACGGAGGCCCGCTCGCCCCGCATGATGTTGACGGCGTAGGCCACGATCTGGATGGCCACGTAATTCATCATCAGGGTGAAGAGGGTCTCGTTGGTGTTCCAGTTGGCCTTGAAGAAGGCGGGGATGAAGCCCCAGAGCGCGCCCGCCAGCAGGCTCGTGACGATCATGGTCAGAAACAGCACGGGCGTCGGGAGCTTATCGCCCAGAAAGATCATGCACAGGGCGGTGGCGAAGCCTCCCATGAGGACCTGTCCCTCCGCGCCGATGTTCCAGAAGCGCATCCGGAAGGCGGGAGCCAGAGCCACGCCGATGCAGAGCAGGGAGGTCATGTCCCGCAGAAGCTGCATGAACAGCATGGGCGCGGAGAAGGAGGCGGCGAAGATCCGGGCGTACACGGCGATGGGATTGAGCTTCGTCACCAGCACGATGAACAGAGCGTCGATCACCAGGGCCAGCAGAATGGCGACGGCCCGGACGAGGATCTTGGTCTGCAAGGGCAGGGCGTCCCGCTTGGCGATGCGGAACAGGGGCTCCCCATGGGTCTTGCGGGTTTCGGGTTTTGTCTGTGCTCCGGTCATGGGTCACGCCTCCTTTCCTTCCGCTTTGGCTTCGGCGTTTCCGCCGCCGTATCCGTCATGGGCGCTCAGCTTGGTCATGAGCAGGCCGATGCCCTCCTTGGTGGCCTCCCGGCCGTTCACGATGCCCGTAATCACCCCGGCGCACAGCACCAGGATCCGGTCGCACAGGTCGATCAGCACGTCCAGGTCCTCGCCCACGTACAGCACCGCCACGCCCTTCTTCTTCTGCTCGTTCAGCAGGCGGTAGATCTGGTAGGAGGTCCCGATGTCCAGTCCCCGCACCGCGTAGGCCGTCATCAGCACCTCCGGCGCGGCGGCGATCTCACGGCCCACCAGCACCTTCTGCACGTTGCCTCCGGACAGACGCCGCACGGGCGTTCCGATGGAGGGCGTCACCACCGCCAGATCGTCCTTCACGTCCTCCGCCAGCTTCTTCGGGGCCTGGGTGTCGGTGAACACGGACTTGCCGCTTTCGTAGGACTTGAGCATCATGTTCTCCGTCATGCCCATGGAGCCCACCAGCCCCATGCCCAGGCGGTCCTCCGGCACGAAGGAGAGGTGCACGCCCAGCTCCTTGATCTGCCGGGGGGTCAGGCCGATGAGCTCCCGCCGGTCCCCGCCGTCGGATGGGAAGAACATGACGGAGGAGCCCTCCGCGGCGATCTGCAGTCCGGCGACGGCCTCCAGCAGCTCCTTCTGTCCGCAGCCGGAAATGCCGGCGATACCCAGGATCTCCCCGCCGTACACGTCGAAGGAGGCGTCCTTCAGGGCCGGAACGCCCTCCGCGCCGTACACGGTCAGATTCTTCACGGACAGGCGCAGCTTCCGGTTCTCCGGCTCGGGACGCTCGATGTCCAGCGCCACCTTCTTGCCCACCATCATTTCGGTGAGGGACAGCTCGTCGGCGTCCTTCGTGGCCACGTCCCCGATGTACTCTCCCTTGCGCAGGATCACCACCCGGTCGGAGATGTCCAGCACCTCGTGGAGCTTGTGGGTGATGATGACCACGGCGCAGCCGTCCTTCTTCATCTCCCGCATGACGCCGAAGAGCTTCTCGGTCTCCTGGGGGGTCAGGACGGCGGTGGGCTCGTCCAGGATCAGGATGTCCGCGCCCCGGTAGAGGACCTTCACGATCTCCAGGGTCTGCTTCTGGGACACCGTCATCTCGTAGACCTTCTGGTCCGGCTCGATGTCGAAGCCGTACCGGTCACAGATCTCCTTCACGCGCCGGGAGACGGCCTTCATATCCAGCCGCTTCCCCCCGCCGGACTCCTCGGGCGGCAGGCCCAGGACGATGTTTTCCGCTGCGGTGAACACGTCCACCAGCTTGAAATGCTGATGAATCATGCCGATGCCCAGGGAAAAGGCATCCCCCGGAGAGGCGATGGTGACCTCCTCCCCGTCCACGAAGATCCTGCCCTCGTCGGGGAAGTAGATGCCGGAGATGATGTTCATCAGGGTGGTCTTGCCGCTTCCGTTCTCGCCCAGCACGGAGAGGATCTCGCCCCGCCGGATGGACATGGACACGTTCCGGTTCGCGGCGACCGCGCCGAAGGTTTTGGTGATCCCCTCCAGACGGACGGCGTCAGGCCGCCGGGTGACGTTCGACGTTTCTGCCATGATACAACCTTTCAGAATGATGAAATGCGGAAAAGCGGAAAAGGAAAAAGGAAAACCGTTTTTCTTCTTTCCTCCGGCGCTTTTCTCCCGCGGAGAAGCCGGATCGTGCTTCTCCCGCCGGGCGGATAAAAAGTGAAATGGGGAGGAAGTAAGCGTGACATACTTCCTCCCCCTTCGGTTCAGACGGAATTATTTTTTCGACGATGCCGTCGATACGGGCAGAGAAGCAGGGGGCCTCGCGGACCCGCAGACGGGATCACGCCCGGATCGGCTTACTTCTCGATGATGCCGTCGATGCGGACGGAGAAGTACGGGGCGCTGCGGACGGTGGACTCGTCGAAGTAGCCGTCCTTGATGCACTCAACGGTGTCGCCCTCGTAGATGGGGGTCATGGTGCTCCAGTCCATGTAGGACATGTTGACCTTGCAGGAGGTCAGATGACCGGCCGCGTCGGTGGTCACTTCGCAGGTGCTCTGGGGCTGGGACACGGTGAAGGTGGAGGTGTCGAAGACGTGGAGGGTGCCGGCCTTGAGAGCGGCTTCCACGTCGGCAACCTTTTCGGCGGTGCCGGCGGCGCAGGACGGTCCGAGCTTGGTGATGGCCACGCCGTTTTCGTTGTAGCCCTTCGCCACGTCATAGGGCTGCTCCTTGCCGTCCATGACGTTCTTGAACAGCTCGGCGTAGAACTCGGACCAGGTGTTGGTGGGAGAAGTCAGGGCCGCGGTGGGAGCTGCCTCCAGCATGTCCACGTTGTAGCCGACGGAGTAGCAGATCTTGCCCTCGCCGAGCATTCTCTCGCAGGCGGAGGGAGCGCCGGTGGAGTCCGCGTGCTGGCCGATGATGACGCAGCCGTTGGCCACGAGCGCTTCGGCAGCGGCGGCTTCCTTGGCGATGTCGAACCAGGAAGAGGTGTAGTTGACTTCCATGGTCACGTTCGGAACGATGGAACGGAGGCCGAGGAAGAAGGCGGTGTAGCCGGAGACCACTTCCGCGTAGTTGAAGGCGCCCACGTAGCCGATCTTCACGTTGCCGTCGGCGTCATAGGCGTTGGGGGTGGCGGTGGGAGAAACGGTGCCGTTGTCGATGAGCTCCTTCAGCTTCATGCCGCCGACCACGCCGGAGACATAGCGGGACTCAAAGACCTTGGTGAAGCCGTTCTTCAGGTTGGACACGCCGGAGATGGCCGCGAAGTCGCCGGTCATGGAGACGAAGGTGACGTTCGGGTTTTCCTTCGCGGCCTGAACCATGAAGTCCTGATGGCCGTAGGAGTTGGAGATGATCAGCTGGCAGCCGCGGCCCACAAGCTCGGTGGCGGCGTCGTAGCAGTCGGAGTTCTCCTCGATCTTGTACTTCCAGATGATCTGGCTGTCCGCGATGCCCAGCTTCTTGGCGGCTTCCTTGATGCCGTTCATATGGGCGAGGGTATAGCCTTCGGTTTCGTCGCCGACCATGATGCAGCCGATCTTGATGCCGGCCGCGCCGTCGCTGGAGCAGGATGCGAACGCCGTCAGAGCGGTGAAGAGCATCAGGACTGCGATCGTCAGCGACGCGATTTTCCTGAACATGTGTCTGTTCCTCCTGAAATGTGATAATGATGGAGACGGTCTATCTCAAGCCCGAAGGCAGGAGAGCGAGGGAGACAAGGAGGGGATGTTCTTCCGGATATGTGCCGGTATGTCTTATTCCTCCACGAAGCGGATGCCGTCCTCGTCCATGGAGGCGACCCGGGCCAGGGATTCCACCCGGACGCCCTGGGCGCGGACGATGCTTCCGCCGGGCTGATAGGCTTTTTCGATGACGATGCCCGCGCCGGCCACGGAGGCTCCCGCGTCATGGACCAGCTTCAACAGGGCCAGCAGGGCGCTCCCCTTGGCCAGGAAATCGTCGATGATGAGGACCCTGTCGGCGGACGTGAGAAAATCCCGCGCCAGGCGGATGGCGTAGGTGCGTTCGTGGGTATAGCTGTATACCTCGGCGGTGTAGACGTCGCCGGAGATGTTGTTGGTGGGCGTCTTTTTGGCGAACACCACGGGAACGCCGAAATACGCGGCGGTGAGGCAGGCGATCCCGATGCCGGAGGCCTCGATGGTCAGGATCTTCGTGACGCCCTCGTCCTTGTACAGGCGGTAGAACTCGCGGCCCAGCTCCGAAATGAAGGGCACGTCGATCTGGTGGTTGAGAAAGCTGTCCACCTTCAGCACATTGCCCGCACCGACCTTGCCGTCCTTCAGGATTCTCTCTTCCAGCATCTTCATATGCCGCAGCCCCCGTCCGAAAATGATGCTCGCGCCGGAACGCGAAGGGAAAACTCCCGCTGATTTTAAAAGACTGTTTCCATTATACATGATCCGGAAACAAAATGCAACACGTCGTTCCGATGAAATCCCCCGTTCCTCTCCGCGCGGATTTTGTCGAAACAGCACAAACCATTCCGCCCTCCGCGGCATATACTGGCAGAAAAAGGACGGTCCGCTCCTCCGGTTGTTTTTTCCGGGCGGCACGGACCGGGAAACCGGCGGGTGTCGGAATAAATCCCCCGGCAAGCGGCGCATACTGTAAGCGCGGACAAGAAGACAGCGGAAAGGATGAGGGAACATGACAGTCAGACGCGGCGACATTTACTATGCCGATCTCAGCCCGGTGGTGGGCAGCGAACAGGGAGGCGTGCGCCCCGTGCTCATCGTGCAGAACGACGTGGGGAACCGGTACAGTCCCACGGTCATCGCCGCGGCCATCACCAGCCGTCTCGGCAAGAACCGGCTCCCCACCCACATCGACGTACTGGCGGAGCGGGCCGGACGGGTGGGTTTGACGAAGGACTCGGTGATCCTTCTGGAGCAGATGCGGACCATCGACAAGAAGCGGCTGGGGGAGAAGATGGGACATCTGGACGAGGAAACCATGACGGCGGTGGACAACGCGATCTCGGTGAGCCTTGGTCTGGGCGGCGTCCGGGCGGAGTGAGGGAGATCGTGTATTCTCACGATGAGAAAGGGCTGTCGCATTTTTCCATCTTCAGGAGTTCATGTGACAGTCCAATCAAGCATGCACCGTATAAACCAGTGCCAAGCGGTTTCCACAGCGTAACTGCTTCACAGAGAGTCATGTCGCACACAGATGAGGCGGAACGTTTGGTAATCAATCGCTTTATCAAACCTTGATACAGCGATCGAATCCCGTCAGCTCCCCCTCATCAGTCACCTAAGGTGACAGCTTCCCCTCCCAGGGGGGAAGCCTCATAATGTGCAGCAGAATCTGGCACAAAGCGGTTGCCATAGAATAACGGTCATCGGAAAGAATCCACGGAAACTGCTTCATAACGATGTTTCGCTGCACACTGTCAGCCTTCCCCCCTTGGCGGGGAAGGTGGCCCGAAGGGTCGGATGAGGGGGAACGTATGATATGCAATCGCTTCATTGAACCTCAATACAGCGAACGATTCCCGTCAGCTCCGGATTATATGGCCTTGCGCAGGCTGGGGACGCAGTAAAGGGTAACAGAACATTTATATATTTTCCCCGCGTGTGGTTTATGAAGACTGACGCTCAGAATCACGTTCAGAGTCCAGGCTGCAGTTCAGACGGGCATTGTCCGGAAACAGGCCTGTCCGGCCGGCTCCCTTCCGATATTAACATTTTATCCCTTGAAAACGGAGGCACGGCGGGATATACTGGGGAAAACATTTTCTCAACGAAAGGCTCCGCGCCATGACCCGAAATCGTTTTTCCGCAGGGCTCTCCGCTCTGCTTGCTCTGTGTCTCCTCGCGCTTCCCCTCTCCTCCTGCTCCAAGAAGGGCGAATACGACCCGCCCACGGGATGGCAGGCGGCCTCGGACGAGCAGGCGGACTTCTACTTCTACGTGCCCGACAACTGGACGGTGGACTTCTCCACGGCGGCGGCCGGCGCGTACTACTCCGCCTCCGATCCCTCCTCCGTATCCGTCATGGCCTGGGAGCTTCCCAACACGGACACGACTCTCGACGACTGGTGGGCCCTCAACCGGGAGGAGCTGGAGAAGGTCTTCGACAACTTCAATCTGGAGTCCGAGGAGAACATGACACTGACCCCCGACAATCTCTACGCGAAGAAGTACGTCTACACGGCGGAGCTGGGCGGCTACTCCTACCGCTACCTGCAGGCCGCCGCGCTGAAGGGCACCGCCGTCTATCTCTTCACCTACTGCTCCGTGGAGGAGAACTTCGAGAGCCACATGGACGCCGTGAACGACATGCTCGGCTTCCTCATCATCAAGTGAGGGACGCGGCATGACGGAACACTATCTGGATCAGTCGGCCACCACCCGGCCCTCGGAGGCCGCTCTCCGCGCCCTGAACGACGCGCCCTGGGGCAATCCCTCCTCGGTCCACCGGATCGGGCTGGAGGCCGCCTCCTGTCTGAAGGAAGCCCGGGCCGCCGTGGGAAGGACCCTCGGCATGGGCCGCGTGACCCGGGACCGGCTGATCTTCACCTCCTGCGGCACGGAGTCCAACAACATCGCCCTGCTGGGAACGGCGGCGGCGAAGAAGCGGGATCCGGACAATCCCGGGACAGTGATTTTGTCGGCCGGGGAGCATCCCTCCCTGGAAAATCCGGCGCAGGCGCTGGAGAAGCGGGGATACCGGATCCTGCGGGTCCCCACGGCGGGCGGCGTGCTGGATCTCGATTTTCTCCGGAACGCGCTGGATAACGTCTCCGCGCCGGTGATCTTCGCCGGGTTCATGCTGGTGAACAACGAGACGGGCGCGGTATACGACGTAAAGGCCGCCGCCGCTCTGGTCCGGGCGAAATTTCCCGACGCGGTGCTCCACTGCGACGCGGTGCAGGGGTATCTGAAGCTGAAGAAGAGCGGCTTCTCCCCCTATGCGCTGGGTGTGGACACCATGACCCTCAGCGGCCACAAGGTCCACGCGGTCCGGGGCGCCGGTGCTCTGTTCGTTTCGGAGAACGCCGTGAAGCGGAAGAACATCGTGCCCGTGATGCCCGGCGGCGGACAGGAATGGGGACTGAGGAGCGGAACGGAGAATCTGCCTTCTATCGCCTCCTTCGCCGCGGCCGCCTCCGAGGGCTTCGCCGCGCTGGAGGACCGGCTCTCCGCCACCACCTCGCTCCGCGCGCTTCTCGAGGACGGGATCGCGCGGCTGGCGGAGGAGGTCCCGGGTGTCGGGATGAACGTGCCCGCGGGAGAGCTTCAGCCCGGCATCGCCAGCGTCCGTCTGCCCGGGATCCGGAGCGAGACCATGCTGAACTTCCTCTCCGGCCGGGGGGTGTACGTCTCGGCGGGATCGGCCTGCTCGGCGGCAGCGAAGAAAAAAAGCGCGGCTCTCGCGGCCTTCGGTCTGCGGGACGACGAGGCGGATTCGGTGATCCGGGTCAGCTTTGACCATACGAACACGGAGGAGGACGTGCGCGCCTTCCTCGAGGGACTGGATGCGGGGGTGCGCTCCCTGCAGAGAAAGAGATAAGGACGGGATACGATGAACAAGTTTCTGACCGACTTCGCAGAATTCATGAAAACACAGCCCTTCCGGATCATCCGCCTGTCCGAGGTGCAGGGGAACGGGGAGATCGAGACCTGGAACATGACGGAGGGCAACGCCTGCCAGGACACCTACTCCGTGACGAAGACCTTCGTCATGACGGGCATCGGCCTGCTGTGGGACCGGGGACTCATCTCCCTGGACGAGAAGCTCGTGGACATCCTCCGGGAGGACATCTCCCCCGAGACCGAGGCGAAGATGGATCCCCGCTGGAACCTGACCACGGTGGAGATGGCCCTGACCCACCGGATCGGACTGCCCGGGGGCTTTCTGGACATCGACGTCTGCAACGCGGTGGACTTCGGGGAGGATTTTCTGGCCTACACCCTGACCTATCCCCTGGACTACACCCCCGGCACGGCGGCGAAATACACGGACTGCGCCTTCTATCTGCTGGCCAGGGCCGCGGCGAAGAAGACGGGCGTGACGCTGGACAAGTACCTGTGGCCGCAGCTGTTCTATCCCCTGGGCTTCCGGGAGGCCGCGTGGTCCTGCTGTCCCCTCGGGCATCCCGTGGGCGGCTCGGGTCTTTACATCGGCGCGGAGGACATGGTGAAGCTGGGCATGATCTACCGGGACGGAGGTCTCTACCGCGGACGCCGCATCCTCTCGGAGGAGTGGGTGAAGATGGCCATAGACCGGGAATTCGCCCTGGACTGGGACGATCAGCACCGGGTCTTCTTCAAGGGCGGCATGTACGGCCAGAAGCTGCTGGTGGCTCCGGAGCAGGACCGGGCGGTGGCGCTCCAGGCCTACGGCGCCAACTCCGACGCGGTCATGAAGTGGGTAAGGGATTATAAGGGATGACGCTCTGATACGATTTATACTGATTTTCCTCTAAATCATGTCAAAGACAAAGCTCGACGTTGTTCTTTTCTCCTTTATCGAGGAGAAAAGAACCAAAAGAGGAACTCTCTGGAAGTCCTGGGTGTTCCGAGGTCTGCCGGGTTTCATCCAAGATGAAACCCACTCGGGCTCAGGGCGCTGCCCCGACACCTGGGGAGCTGCGCATCCCCGGCGACCTTTTTGTAAAAAGGTCGATCAAAAACTTTGGATGATTTTAGAGTGAATTTAGTATTATATCAAAAAAAGGACCTGACGCGGGATCTTCCAAAACGGGAGATGCGTCGGGTCCTTTTTCGTCATATCCTGATTCCCCCGGCGGCGTACCGGACGGCCTGCTTCAGCACGAAGGGCCAGGGGAGGCAGGTCCGGTATGCCCATGCGTACCAGTGGGCCAGGTACAGGCGGGCCAGGGTGGTGAAGGGACCGGGCTTTTCGGGCTCCCGGTTTTCCAGCAGGAGGGAGAGCTCCTCCTCAAGCGGCAGAGGGCCCCGGGCGGGTCTCTGCCAGTCGAGCACCGCGGTCCTCTCCCCCTGACGGATCAGGTTGTCCGCCTTCAGGTCCCCGTGGAGCAGTCCCACCGGCGCATCCCAGCACGCCGCGGCCTCCTTCCCGATCCACCGCCGGACCGCCGTTTCCGCCTCCGGATCCAGTCCTCCCCGCCGCAGAACGGGCAGATCCGATTCCAGATCCTCCGCAAGCTTCTCCGGCGCGCTCCAGTCCGTGAAGACCGGCGCGGAGTCTCCGAATGTCCGGTTCACGGCGCGGACAATCTCCCGCACACGGGTCCGGACGGCGTTTTCGTCAAGGCCCCTCCAGTCCTCCGCCTCCCCGTCCTCAAAGGACAGGATCAGCCAGCCGGTGTCCTCCGCGCCGCCCTCTCCCAGCCGCTCCGGAAGACGGATCACGCCGCGCTCCCGGTCCGGGATTCCCTCGGCGCAGCGGTAGAACGCCCCCTCCACGGAGGTCACGGTCAGCTGGCTCTTGACGATGCGCCGGGGAGAGCCGGGCAGGTCCGGGAACTCCGCCAGCTCCACCCGGGACAGGGGCCATTCGTGGAGCAGGCGCCGGGTGAACGCCGCATCCGCTCCCTCCGGCAGAAATCCCGGGATCCGGAGCAGGTCCCCGTCCTCCGGCAATGTCAGAAGTCCCTGCCGCACGCTCATATCCGCACCTCCGCTTATCCCGCCGCGATGATTTCGTAGTTTTCCTCGTAAAATTCGTAGGTCAGGGACGGATCCACGCTCCGCTCCCAGAACACGTCCTCCGCGTCGGCCAGGGACCGGAACGCCCGCCTCAGGCACGCGCAGAGATACCCCGCCTTCTTCCTCACGGCGTCGGAGCGGAAGGATTCGGGCAGCTCCTCCGGGGCGCAGGTGGCCAGATACTCGAAGATACGGGCCCGGTCCTCCGTGGGATAGGTGGTGGAATAGCCGTCCACGAAGTAAATGGAGTCGATGCTCGCGGAGTCGTCCCCGTTCCAGACCCGCGGATCGTCGCTGCCCAGCGTGACGCCGCTCTCGTCCGTATAGACGAAGTGGTACTCGAAGTCCGGCGGGTTCAAATCGATCCAGTAGAAGAACACGTCCGTATCCGCATCCGTGCGCCCGTCGTTCTGCCACCAGCTGTCGTGCATGTTCCACATGGCGTTTTCCGCGATGTGGAGGAACTCGTGGGCCACGGTCTGCGTCAGTCCGCCCTGCAGGATGTCCAGCACCATGATCTGGTACCCGTCCATGGGCGTCACGAAGGCCGTTGCGTCGCTGATGGAGTCCCGGTTCCCCGGCTCCGGAATGATCTTCCCCGTCAGGCACACGTCGATGGTGGAGCTCCATTCCGTCAGCTCCCGGATATACCCGGGCGGGCAGTTGTCGAAAAACGCCGTCAGGCTTCTCAGGGCCTCCAGCTGCTTCGCCGGATCCGTCACCACCTGCACCGCGTAGCCGTACAGATAGCGCACCGCCTCGTTGCCCACATAGACCGAGACGCCGGTCTCCTCGTAGATGCGGTCGATTTCCCTCCGGATCTCCGCTTCCTGCGACCGGCTCAGGGTGGGATACCGGTCAGCGGGGGAGGGATCGGGCGAATCCGCGTCTTGTCCCCATTCGCCCCAGAAGAGCCGTGGTTCGGATCCCTCGTTCTCGTACAGGATGGCGATGAGGCTGTCCTCCGCCTCGCCCATTCCGCTGATGTAATCCCAGGGATGCTGTTTCTCCACGGTGAGCACTCCCTCGGTCCGGAGGGTCCCCGCGCCCACGGCCGTGACCGCGATGAAGGCGTCCTCCGAATGCTCGAAGTAAAGCCGCGCCTCTTCCCCGCCGTCCCAGTCGGGCCAGAGAAGCCAGCTGTCCTCCGGGAGGGTCAGGCTCACCTCCGCCAGCTCCGCGCCGGGACGGTGGAGGGTAATCGCCCCGGTTTCATAGTCGTGCATGACGATGCTGTCCCCGGCCTGCTGAAGGTCCACGCCCTCGGGCAGATCGAACAGGGCGGTCTCCCCGGTCACGCTGTCGATCAGGCCGTATCCCTGACGCCAGCCGTCCTCGTCCTCCTGGTCGAAGGAGGCGGTCAGCATGCCGTCCGACGCCGCGCCCAGGAGCCAGAAGCCGGTAAAGCCCTCCGGCAGGGACAC
>Ga0256405_10004107_pt1 | contig 28072 bp, 27 predicted proteins | sample RumenRJG_02DNA_FD_189096 | JGI IMG/M metagenome (GOLD analysis project Ga0256405, IMG submission 189096) | Bovine rumen microbial communities from Lethbridge, Alberta, Canada - RJG_02 | ecosystem: Host-associated > Mammals > Digestive system > Stomach > Rumen | place: Canada: Alberta... | reverse complement strand
ATATATAAGAGAAAACACGTCTCTTATTTCTGCATATATTATCCCTACTTTGCCGATCTGTCAATCTGAATAATCACTACATTACTGTTTATCTGCGCGATATTTTTATCAATCTTGACTGATCGAAGTTTTACATTTACAAAAACACTCTGTATACTCTTACTTAGAAATATTCAAAAAGCACAGGGGATAAGGAAATGACACAGTCTCCCAGAGAAAGGCTTACGCGGACTTCCATGAGTCTGGCTGTTCTCGCTGTTTTCTCAACTCTTACTTTTCCGGTAATATTACCTTATATTTTCGGATCCGTGTCGATATTGCTCGCCATTATTTCCAAAGGCGCCAGACACAGTTTTCCGCGGCGCAGCAGGAGCGCTGTGATCGTCGCGTCCGTCGCTTTGGCGATCAACACAGCACTCATCGTATCTACTGCCTTTTACTTCTATCGGGTACTTCATGATCCGGCGCTTCAGGAACAATTCGGCAAACTGCTGTACCAGACGTACGGAATCACCCTTGAGGATCTGCTTAACCAGCTGGGACTGCAAAACAGCGCTCTCGGCAATTTATGATCCTGTTTATACGAGGTCGATATGTCTTCATTTAAAGCTAATAAGAATCTGAAAGCCGACGCGCGGGAATCTCTTCTCGGGAATCTTACCACCGCAGTAGCTTCAATATTTTTCTACACGCTCTCCACAATGCTTTTGTCGGAGATGATCGCGAATTTCAACACAAAATCGCTGCTCATATCGCTCCTGCTCTCTCTCTTTGTCTTTTTTGTGATCAACACATGCGCCAATATGCTCAGGATCGGACTTTCATGTATCTTTCTCAAACTGCAGTTCAGGCAGAAAGCGAAAGTCAGCGATCTGTTCTACGCATTCAGGAACAATTCCGACGCAGCTGTGACGATCAGCGCGTTCATAGCCGCTCTTGAACTTCTGTGCATGATGCCTTATATTCTGTTCGCTTCATTTTCATCCGGGCACAGTGTTCCCGCCGGCACAGCGATCTCCATTCTGCTGATCGGCGCCGGATTTTTAGGAACTATAGCGATTCGCATCCGTTACGCGATATGCACCTACCTGTTCCTCGATTTCCCTGACTACAGTGCCCGCGAACTGATCAGGGGAGGCACTAAACTGATCAGCGGGCATCTCTCGCGGCTGTTCGGGCTCTATGTCAGCTTTATCCCGCTGTATATACTGAGCTTGATCTCGCTTGGCGTCGCAGGTCTTTGGGTGAGCAGTTACACGCACGCCGCCGAAGCGGCCTTTTACAAAGATCTGATGACAAACACCGCTTTCTGAACTTTAAACACAACAAAAAAGCGGACTCCAGAGGAGTCCGTTTTTTCATGTTCAAAATATTGTCAGCTGTAAAGCGGTGTGGATAGATATCTGTCTCCGGAGTCAGGCAGGATGACGACTATCCTCTTTCCCCGGTTCTCCGGTCTTGATGCCACCTGGACCGCTGCCCAGAGAGCGGCTCCGGATGTAATACCCGTCAGGATCCCTTCCGCATGAGCCAGCGCCCTTCCTTCCTCAAAAGCAGCGTCATCAGGCACTGCAACGACCTCGTCGTAGATCTTCGTGTCCAGAATAGAGGGGATAAAACCTGCTCCTATTCCCTGAAGCTTGTGAGGGCCCGGTTTCTTTCCCGAGAGCACAGCGGAACCTTCCGGCTCCACTGCCACCACGTGGATCGCAGGATTCTTCTCTTTGAGATATTTTGCCGTGCCTGTCAGAGTTCCGCCGGTGCCTACAGTGGCCACAAAGATGTCAAGTTCCCCGTCCGTGTCTTCCCAGATCTCCGGTCCGGTAGTATCGTAATGGGACCGCGGATTAGCGGGGTTGTCGAACTGTCCGAGGATCACAGATCCCGGAATGGAATCTCTGAGTTCCTCTGCCTTGCGGATCGCGCCCTCCATTCCCAGCGCGCCCTCCGAGAGGACGATCTCGGCTCCGTATGCTTTGAGAAGAGTCCTTCTCTCCGCGCTCATCGTATCGGGCAGTGTGAGGATCGTCTTATATCCCTTGGCAGCTGCTACGCAGGCAAGGCCGATCCCGGTATTTCCACTGGTAGGTTCAATGATCGTTGCACCGGGCTTAATAAGCCCTTTCTTCTCAGCGTCCTCGATCATGCCAAGCGCCACTCTGTCCTTGGCGCTTCCTGCGGGATTTAAGAATTCCAGTTTGGCGACGATCTCCGCCCCGGTCACCCCTTTCTTCTTCTGATAATTCCTCAGAGACAGAAGCGGCGTCCCGCCGATCAGTTCTGTTGTGCTGTATTTGATCTTGCTCATCTTCCCGCACCTCTTTTCATTCCTTGCTGTCATTCTTCGTACTGCTGCTGTCTTTGTCGGGAAGAAGGGCCTGTTTGCTCTTGTCCGCCACTACAGAGCGGATCTCGATCATCGGTCCTCCCTTGCCTTCGACATATGCGCGGGTGATGGTCACCTTGCCAATGTTTTCATCTTTAGGAATCTCATACATGATATCCAGCATGAATTCCTCAATGATAGATCTCAGCGCTCGGGCGCCCGTGTCCTTTTCGAGAGCCTTTTCCGCGATCGCGGTCAGCGCGTCGTCTTCAAATTCCAGTTTGACCTCATCCAGCGCCAGCAGTTTCTGGTACTGCTTGAGGATCGCGTTCTTGGGCTCCTTGAGGATCTTGACCAGCATCTCGACGTTTAATCCCTGCAGAGGGCAGACCACAGGAAGTCTTCCGATGAACTCAGGGATCATACCGAACTTTCTGAGGTCTTCATTGGTGACATAATTCAGAATGTTCTTTTCATTGTCATATTTGTCCCGGATCTCAGCCGCAAATCCGATTGATGTCTGTCTTGTAAGTCTCTCCCTGACAATGCGCTCCAGATCAGGGAAAGCGCCGCCGCAGATAAACAGTATGTTTCTTGTATTGATCGTTGTCAGCGGGACCATCGCGTTCTTGCTGTTGGCTCCCACCGGCACTTCTACATCGGCGCCCTCGAGGAGTTTGAGCAGTCCCTGCTGTACAGACTCGCCGCTGACATCTCTTGAATTGACATTTTTCTTCTTGGCGATCTTATCGATCTCATCAATAAAGACAATGCCCTTTTCTGTCTTCTCCACGTCGTTGTCCGCAGCTGCGAGCAGTTTGGAGATGACGCTCTCAATATCATCGCCGATATATCCGGCTTCCGTGAGGGAAGTCGCGTCCGCGATAGCAAGCGGCACATCCAGAAGACGCGCCAGCGTCTTAACAATATAGGTCTTTCCGCATCCTGTGGGACCCAGCAGAAGGATATTGGACTTCTCGATCTCTATGTCGTCCATAGTCCCGGTCCTTACGCGCTTGTAGTGGTTGTAAGCCGCTACCGAGATCACTTTTTTGGCGCGTTCCTGGCCGATCACATATTTGTCCAATTCTTCCTTGATCTTGTGCGGCGCGGGAATATTGTCGATAGAAAATACGGGCTTGGGACCGTCCTTCTTTTTCTTCTTGACCTTGGGCTGCTGGCGGCCTCCGAAACCGCCTCCGAACAAATCCCCCAGGTTCAGGAAACTGATGGAAGGACTGCGGCCGTCTCCGCCGCCCTTTGATGTCCCTGTGTCCTCCTCGTCGTCCTGTTCCTGTACCACTTCCGGTTTCTCCGGCTCTTCGCTGCTCACAATTTCGCCGGAACCGGGGGCTTTAGGTTTATCATTCACTATTGTCTGGTCCTGCTTCTTCTCCGGCTCTGATTCCTTTTTTGGTTCATTCGGAGTCATCGACCTAAGGAATGGGTTGCCCATCAGACTGGAAAAGTCCATGTTGCTCGCCATGTCCAGTGTCTTCTGCATGCAGTCCTGACAGACCTTGAGTCCGCCGGGCAGGTAGACCATTTTGCCGGCCTGCTTGTCCGAGCGTCCGCACATGAAGCAGAACTCCCCTGAACTGCCGTCATGTCCATTTGTATTGTTTGCCATATATTATCCTCGTTTCTTTGTATCAGTATTACTTCAATATCCAAAGGAGAATCCAAACTGGCGGAACAGATCCGCGATGTCCTGCTCCATCTGTGATTCGGATTCGCTCTGACTATTATAACCGTTCTGGTCGTTCTGTCTACCCTGTCGGGGCTGATTTCCCTGCTGGGGCTCTTCGCCCTCCTCGGGCTGTTCATCCTGCTGGGGCTGTTCATCCTGCTGGGGCTGACCTCCCTGCTGGTACTGACCGCCCTGCTGGGACTGATTGTTCTGAGTATTCGCGTTCTCAAGAGATTCTCTGGTTCCGAGCGTGACCTTTACGCTTGCCTCCGCATAAGATCCCATTCCATCCTGCCTCTGGACTGTCAGGGTCACTTCTGTTCCGGCTTTGTAATACTGAAGCCGTTTCTGGAGTTCTTCCATACTCGTGACAGTCTGACCGTCGATCGCTGTAATGATGTCGCCTTCACGCAGTTCTGAATTAGCAGCTCCGCCGTTCTCAATGATCTGGGCTACATAGACGCCCTGAGGCATGTTGTATGCTTTGGCGACGTCAGATGTGACGGTCGCGCCGCTGATACCGATCGTTCCCTGCTCACTCTCATCAACTTTGGAGAGTGTCTCATGGCTCATGAGTTCTTCAATGATCGGGATCGCCCTGGAGATCGGGATCGCAAATCCCATGCCTTCCACAGCATTTCCGCCGATCTTACTGGAGTTGATACCGATCACATAGCCGTTGATGTTGACAAGCGCGCCTCCGGAGTTTCCGGGGTTGATCGCCGCATCGGTCTGAATAAATGTGCCGGTGATAGTATCGTCGTTGATCTCTCTGTTGTTGGCGCTGACAATACCTGTTGTCACAGACTGTCCATAACCGAGCGCATTGCCGATCGCTATTACATCCTCACCGATCTTAAGAGTGTCAGAATTTCCGAGTGTCGCCACCTTGATCTGATTCTGGGTCGTATCCTTAATATCGGAAAGTGAAACAGCGATCACAGCCAGATCGTTGCTGGGATCAGTGCCCTTGATCTCCGCGTCGCAGGTCTCCTGGTCTATGAACAGAACCCTGAGGTGATCCGCTCCTTCCACTACATGGTTGTTGGTCACGATAAGAAGTTCGCTGTCAGTCTTTCCGATGATAATGCCGGATCCTGTTGACTCACCCTGTCTGGTAAATGTCTGGCCGTAGAAATTCTGAACTTCCTCAGTGAAATCATTGTAAACGGAAACGATCGAGGGCATCACTTTGTCTACTACCTTGGTGAGCTCTGTTTCAGGTGTCTCTGAATCGGCAATGATCAGACCTGCTTCATTTTTTATTCCTTCATTATCAGTGTTCCCGGAAGCCTGCTGCTGTGCAGGGGCTGCCGGTTCTGCGGCTGCGGGCGTTTCCTGCTTGCTTTCAGAAGACGCGTCCTTTGTAACCGGCTCTTTCTGATCAGCCGCGGGGGCTTCTTCCTTCTGCTGTTCTTCAGCAGCAGCTTCATTCTTCTCTTCCTCAGCGTTCTTTCCGCCTGTCAGAGAGGAATCCTTATTCTCCGCGGATTCAGCGATCTCCGCTCCGGCGGTCAGCCCTTTGTTGCCGAGGTAGCGGTGCACTCCCCAGAATCCGGCTCCGACGCAGACGCCGAATACTATTGCCAGTAATACGACAAGAAAGCCTTTTCCTCTGCCGTTTGATCCGCTGTTTCCGCCGCCTCCCACGGAGGAGCCGTAATTGCCGCCCTGATAGTACTCGTGAGTAGAGTTCTCATAGTGGTAACTCCCGTTGCCTGTCGCGGATCCGGAATCGGCATGTGAATATGTGCCGGCAGCAGACGCATTCGGGGAATAGTTCTCATAGGAAGCCGCTTCTTCCGTTTTATACTCATATTCATGAACAGGCTCAGATGCGGTTCCCGCTGACTCGTCAACCACTTCCGCTGTACTGTCAATGATGTTTGCGTTTTCTGTTCCGGAAGTTTCTCCTGTAAACTGATTATCAGAAGTTTCCGTATTCCATCTTTCGTCACTCATTTTATAATAACCTGCCTTTCATAAAAGATCTGATCGAATCATTCTTTTTTCCGATATTGCAAGTATAAGAAGCAATTGTGTTGAAACTGTGATAAACTTTCACATTTCACGGGCAAAAGAGTGAAAAAAAAGTGAAAACCGGAAAACCGCTTCCGCGGTCTTCCGGTTTATCAGTTCAATAAAACGTATCTTCTTCTATTACCCAGATCTCAAGATAGTCGAAGTCGATCTCCTCGATAAAAGAGTCCTTGGTAAACCTGCATCTTGCATGTCTTTTAAAGTCGCGGATCGACGAATCCAGCCAGATCGGCACTGCCAGGTCAAATCTCCGGCATCCCTCTTCCAGTCCCTGCAGGACCTTGTGCGTTCTTGTATCGCGCCGGTCGTTCTCCACCACCGCGTCGCGGATCAGGCGGTTATCTTTCCATACCTTTACCCAGAGTCTGAACATATCTCTCCTTTATCGGTTACAGTTCGATTCCGTTTGCCTTGCAGAGTTCTCTTGCTGATTCGACGGAATCAATGCCCGTCTTATTCTTGATCGGAGCAAATTCTTTCTCGCGGAGAACTTCATAGGGCAGGCAGGTGTCCAGTTCCCTGACAAGGTCAACGGCGAGCTGCTCAAATTTATATCCGTTGGGCTCCTCGGGCTTAACTTCATTGCCGTCCTTGTCCATGTAAGGGATCTTCTTCTCCACCACGTGAACAGGAAGGACGTCGTTGACGATTCGCTCGAGATCTTTCTCCCTGAACAGATAGTTGAGGATGACGCCGAAATTGTACGCGGGCTGTCCCTTCTCATCCTTGGCTTCGAGCAGTTCAGGAGTCATATCGTAGTACTCGACGATGGAAGGCTTTCCGTCCTCGAGGCACAGGGCTCCGACCTTCTCATCCGGCGTGACCTTGCGTACGACCTTTGCGCCTGTCGCGCAGCCGCTCTCCAGCGTAGCGCCGACAAAACAGGGATCGGAGATTCTCTGCAGGACATTGTCCACGGCGAAAATATTGAGCCACTCGACGCCCAGTTCCTTCGCTCTGTCAAGAGCGCCGGATTTCATCATGGACAGGAACCATCCGCCGTTTCCGTTGGGAGAAGTGGCGATCCTGTATTTGGTTTCCATATAGACCTTGCCATTGTAATCGACAGCAGGAGCCATATCCTGTTTGAAGAAACGGACCATATCTTTGTCATAGCCAAAATAGTCCATCTCCTCCATGAAACTGACAGTCTTTTCATGGTTCTTGTCACTTGTCATGATAAACAGAGGTACCGGCACTCCGGCTTCCCTCACTACGTCCATCAGATTCTCGATCAGACGCTGCATAATGTATACCGGCTTCGTGATGCCGATATCATACATGCATTTAGGGTCGTCGGATCCGAGCCTTGTGCCCATGCCGCCCGCAAGAAGTACCGCTCCGATCTTCTGCTCGCGCAGAGCTTTAAGGCCTGCCTCGGTAAAATGCTCTTTATTCTTTTCAATCTCCGAAATCTCCATCGCGCCCAGAGGAGTGATCTTTCCCCTGACCTGATTGCCGTGGGGGTTCTCCGCATAACGGATCACTGAGAAATCAGTCTCATCGATCTGCTTAAGAAGCTCTTGTTTTTGTTCGTCCGTGAGTCCCTCGTAATAATCAAGAACATGAAGCTGTCCGTACTTTTCCAGTTTCTGTCTGGCTTGTTCCAAATTCATAACATTACGCTCCTAATATGAGTAATAAAACAGATAAACAGATGCAGAAGGCAGGCCGCGCGATCGCTCCCGCCCCATTTATTTTATCTGATTTTCACGCTTCTGTCTATTCAGATGTACCTCTCGTATATCGCGATGAGCCTTCCCTTGCGGGTCTTTCCTTCTGTTCCCAGATACCGGAATTTCCCGTACCCTCTCACTGAGATCCTCTCTCCGGGCGACGGCGTATAGGATGCCGACGTGATGATACGGCCGTCGGCAAACACCTTCTCCTGCTCGATCAGGCGCGAAGCCTGGGATCTGGAGAGGCGGAACACATGCGCGGCCAGGCAGTCGACTCTCTCGGAGGAAACGCTTCCGCTCTCCCTGCTCGTCCGGACCTCACAAGGGCACTCCGACGGAGCCTTTATCTCCGCCGTCACAGTGGTATGCCTGACTCTGGTCAGTTCTCCGCAGATAAACGGCGCTGTCTCTTTTACCGCAAATACGAAAGCCTCGTCTTTCCCGCAGATAATGTCTCCGATCTGCTCCCGTGTGATGCCCAGGTTCATCAGGCTTCCGAGATAGTCCCTGTGATCGGGAGGGGATGAAAAACCTGATCTGACCGCCGCGATCTTCACACAGGTAAAAGCGCCTTCGCCCTTCGCAAGTTCCTCTTCCACATCTTCTTCCTTCATATAAGAGGGTACGAAAAACAGCATCTTCCTGTCAGCTTCCGGGAATCCTCCGCTGAACATGCAGAAGGGACCCGATCCTGAGCGCTCCGGTATTTTGTCTTCCCGGATCAGACGGTGCGCATAGGACTGCAGATCAAGCGGGAGAAAACCCGTGTGGTTGAGATACTCTCCTTCTTGTGTTCTGTGCCAGAGATCGCGGATCCTCCCCCGCAATACTTCTCTTTCATCCATTACTGTTAATCCCTGTGTTGTCCAAAAATTCGACCAGCCTCATTTTCGGACAATCTTTTTTCAACAATTTTACCCGAAACTATACTATAATTCTTTTGTGGCTCAGCCACATCACATCTTAGTCTGAGAGCATCCCGGGATGCCTTTTCGAAAGGATCATTTCTATGCGTGTCACATGTAAATCCAGAATCAAGAAACTCAGATACCAGAATCACCTCTCCCAGAAAGACGTTGCTATTGCGATCAAGATCCCTCCCAGGACTTACTGCGACTATGAGACGGGAACCGCGAAAGTTCCTCTTGATATCCTGATCAGTCTGGCCAGATACTACGATGTGGATCTCAATTATATAACCGGGATCAGCAATCTCCGCAAAGAGTTTCCTCACTTTTGATCCTGTTTATATAGGGCGGTCGCCGCCTTTAGCATCAGCGCGCACTCGATCCTCTTTTTAAACAGCTCGCATCCGTACTCATAGACGCCGCTGATCTTTCCGGTGGTATGATAAGCGTTCGCGGCACATCCGCCGGAGCAGTATAACTTCGCCCAGCAGTCCTTACACTCATCGTGGGAGTAGACGTTGCAGTATTTAAACTCATCCTGCTTCTCATGGTTTGTTACGCCGTTCCAGATATCTCCGAGTTTGTAGTCGGGATCTCCCACAAACTGGTGGCAGGGATAGAGATCACCCCAGGCAGTGACAGCCATATACTCCGTTCCCGAGCCGCATCCTGAAATCCTCTTGTAAATGCAGGGTCCGTGTTCAAGGTCGATCATGTAATGGTAGAAAGTAATCGGTTTTCCCTCATGCTCCCTGCGCAGCATGTCTTTGGCAAGGATCTCGTACTGCTCGAAGAGAACCGGGAGATCTTCCCTTGTCAGCGCGCTGGGACTGTCGGGAGTTGTGACGACAGGTTCCATAGAAAGCTCCGTAAACCCCAGGTCATCAGCCATATGGAAAATGTCATTGGTGAAATCGGTATTGAAATGCGTGTATGTGCCGCGCATGTAATAGCCCTTCTGACCTCTGGAATCCGCGAACTTCTTGAAGAGCGGAACTATTCGGTCATAGCTTCCCTTTCCCCTGAAGTCAACCCTGAACCTGTCGTTTACCTCTCTTCTTCCGTCCAGACTCAGGACCACGTTGTGGCACTCCTTATTGGCCCACTCGATGACTTCATCGGTGATGCCCACGCCGTTTGTAGTCAGTGTGAACCTGAAGTTCTTATTCTTCTCTTTTTCGATGCTTCTGGCGTAGGCGACCAGCTGCTTGCAGACCTCGAAGTTCATCAGCGGTTCTCCGCCAAAAAAGTCCACTTCCAGGTTCTTTCTAAAGCCCGAGTTCTCAACCAGGAAATCCAGCGCTCTTTTGCCGGTCTCAAAGCTCATCAGCCCGGAGGATCCCTTAAATTTCCCCTGAGAAGCGAAGCAATATTCGCAGTTAAGGTTGCAGGTGTGCGCAACAAGAAGGCAGAGCGCTTTGATGACCGTGTTTCTCTGCTTCATGTCATATCTGCTGTCCCTGTATATATCTTCCGTAAACAGTTTGCCGGTCTCACGCAGTTCTGCGATATCGGAGAAAATATCCGCGATATCCGCCTCTGTGATGCCCCGGCCTGAATACTCCTCCATTAACAGCGCTGCCGCCTCTTCTTTCGTTTTTCCCTCGTCAATGTATCTGATCGCGTCATAAGCCGCGTCATCAGTTATATGGACACTGCCGCTGAATACGTCCAGAACTATGTTATATCCGTTTAGTTTATATTGATGGATCATATGATCTTCCTTTTCTTTCGATTTTGTAAATCGTCAGCCGGGCCGGCCGAACACAACAATGGCCGGAGTGCTCACGCACCCCGGCCCACCCCGCGGATCGTTTCCCGTAAGTTTCGTGTAAATTACTTGCCTTCCTTGTTCTCACAAGCCTGGTTAGCAATTCCGCAGCTGGTCTTGCATGCGCTCTGGCAGGAAGTCTGGCACTCGCCGCAGCCGCCGTTCTGAGCGCTCTTAGCCATATCACGGGTATTCAGTGTCTGAATGTGCTTCATATTCATTTCCTTCTTTCTGACGTTAATATGGATCAATACTATGTCTATAATACTAACGCACCGGTTCTTTTGTCAAGGCATCACTCCTCCAGGCAGGCGATCGTCCTGCGGTCGTCCGAATGCGTGTGATGTACGCTGTTTCCATCCGCTTCCGCTCTCAGGATCGCCTTCAGGTGCTGAGCTGTGATATACTCCCCGGGCGCGAGGATCGGGATTCCCGGGGGATAGGCGTACAGGTATTCCCCGCAGATCCTTCCTACGCTCTCTCTCAAAGGCGTATCTTCGCACGGCTGGTTCACTGCCTCCAGGATGCTGCATGCTGTGCGCACCTTCGGGATCTCCGGCGTTTCCCTTTTCTTCAGATCCTCTTCCACGCTGCTGCCAAGAACAATATCCATACTCCGCAGGGCCTCGAAGAGTCCCCTTAAATTCTCTTCGCTGTCTCCGGGACCGGTCATGGCAAGGACGTTCATGCCGCTGCTCATCTCGGTCTCAATTCCGTACCTGCTTCTGAGGATCTGCGCCGCTCTGCTTCCCTTCATATTTCCGTTTCGGAAACTGATCAATATTTTGCTCCGGTCCCGTACAAGCGGTTCCTTGTTTCTTCTGTTTCTGCCGTTCTCACTCAGCACCCGTATGCTGCCGAATATCTCGGAGTCTTTGTAAAACCTGTCCAGGTTTTCTTTCCATCGTCCGAATAGCTCAGCTCCTTCTTCCCGAAGGAGTCCGACGCAGCTGTCGATGGAGATCATGAGTGGATAGGAGGGCGAACTGGTCTCGAAGATTCCCAGCTGCCGCTCAACTTCCTTCTCATCGACGAGATTTCCCTGCAGATGAAGAACAGCCGTCTGTGTCAGCGCAGGCAGTGTTTTATGAAGGCTCTGTACTACCAGGTCTGCCCCGCACTTTACCGCTCCGTCGGGAAACCCGTCATCCTCGAACAGTCCAAGATGAGCGCCGTGCGCTTCGTCGACAATTAGCGGGATCCCTGCTTCCGTGCAGATATCCGATATTCCCCTGATATCCGAGATAACTCCCTCGTATGTCGGGGATGTTAATATTACTGCCGAACTTCCGGGATGGCTCTTTACTGACGCCTCCACCTGTTCCGGCGTGACCGCTTTACATATTTCATACTCACGGTCCCGGTCCGGAATGATCCAATGCACTTTATAGCCGCCCAGTTCGATCGCGTGGAAGACTGATCTGTGGCAGTTGCGCGCCGCTATTATCTCACTTCCGAAGGGCGCCGCCGCCCTGATCGCGGCAAGGATACCGCAAGTGCTTCCTCCCACCAGAAACCAGGTGCGTCTTGCTCCCCAGAGGTCCGCCGCCCGCTCCATTGCTTCCGCAAGAATACCATGCGCGTCATGAAGGTCGTCCGCCCCCTCGATTTCCGTAATGTCCCAGTCATAGGGCAGGGCGTCTGACGGCTGCAGCATTCTCTTATGCCCGGGCATATGCATAGGAACCGTTCGTGCCGCAAGCCTCTCCACCTCCATCTGCAGTGTCCTTTGTCTTTTCTCGTTCTTACTCATAGAAGCACCAATCATTCAGCATTTCTTCCGGCTGAGTGCGAAAGATGTGTAAAAAAGCTGCCGCAGTAAAGCGGCAGCTTGGGATCTCTTAGATGTCACGCCGCCTTAAAGGCAGCAGTCAGTCTATCAAAGCTGAGATGTGCAGTGAGGGCATCTTGTCGCCTCGATCGCGATCTCGCTCTTGCAGTAAGGGCAGATCTTTGTTGTGGGCTCTGCGGGTTTCTCTTCGGGCTTCTTGCCGATAGATGCAGCTTTGTTCATAGCCTTGATGATGCTGAAAAGAATAAAGGCCATGATAAGGAAGCTGATTACCGCATTAATAAAATTACCGATTCCCAGAGCAGCTTCTCCTACCAGCGGAATTGTCCAGGCACTGAAATCCATGCTTACGAAGCAGCCAAGCAGAGGATTGATGATATCCGCCACCAGTGAATTCACGATTGCCGTGAAGGCTCCGCCGATGATGATACCAACTGCCATGTCCATGACGTTTCCGCGGGAGATGAACTCTTTGAATTCTTTCATAAATGCTTTCATAAACTGTACCTCTTTTCTTTAGAAAATAAAATATACTCTATTGTAGCAGATTCGCACGCTACATCAATAAGAAATTTATGTTTTTTTTATGATTAGATCATTTTCAGTTTATAACTGCTCCAGTTCACGCAATCCCCTGACAGTAGATTCATATGCCGTTTCCACTCCCGGCATTTCTGCCGCAGCACTGTCAAAGTCGCCTTCGCGCAGCATTTCAGTGATCCTCATCACAGGCGCGTAGAGCCCGGTGAACCCGAGATTCAGGCAGACGCCCTTAAGGGTATGGGCTGCCTGAAACCCTTTTTCGCAGTTTTTTTCAAGCATTGCGGCCCGCAGATCTTCCATGCTGCCGTCTCTCAGGAACAGCAACGCAAACCTGCGGATCCTTGCGTCCGTCAGGAATCGGCTCTTTACATCCTCATAATCTCCATTCATAATCTCATAGCATTTTTTGACGTTCATACTCTTCTTCCTGATTATTCAATAGTCAATCTGACGATCATATCCTGTCAGTTCACATAGGCGTTAATATTTTCGTTAATCTCCTCGACAGTCGGCGAAGGTTCATATTCATCCTGGTCGAACAAAGTCCGGTGGAGTTTTTTGACATTCGTCGTCAGGTAATAGGGAACCACACAGGACTCGCCGTTTATCGTCGCGAACATTCTGTCTTCTTCCGTAGGAAAACCGGTGCTCTCAGTAATATCCATCATCCTTGCTCTGAGGATGAAAAGCATTAACTCCGTGGAACTTAGCGATGTCGCGGTCCTTCCCAGTACAGCGCCGGCCGCGGCGGCAAGTCTGACGGGATTGGCCTTTTTAGCCTTTTCCATCGTCAGCATGAGAACGGTCCTCTGCCTCTCGGCTCTTCTGAAATCGTCCCCTTCCGTATATCTGATCCTGCAGTATGCAGTCGCCTGAATCCCGCTCAGATGCTGCATTCCCCAGTCCGTGACCTCTTCGTACTCTTTGCCGATCTCGTAGTACATGTCATCCATATAACTGTTCATGTACTCCATCTCTTCTTCAGTGATCTCAAGATCGATCCCGCCCAGCGCGTCGATCGTCTCCGCGAGTCCCTCAAATCCGATCGTAACAAAATCCGTGATGTTTAGATCCAGGTTGCTGTTAAGCATAGCGACGGCTTGCTGCGGTCCTCCATAAGCGTACGCCGCATTGCATTTGCGGTAGTCTCCGCCTCCTATATTAAGAAGCGTATCCCTGTACACGGAAACCAGCCGTGTCTCACCGGTCTTTTTATTGACCGAGCAGATCATGATCGTATCGCTCCGGTTATCTCCGCTGAGCAGATCCTGCTCCCTTGAATCCACGCCGAAAAGCGCTATGTTTTGATACCCGGCCATCGTGCGGTCCTGTCGGACCTGCGGGCTGATACTGCTCTCCAGCGCGTTTTCCAGATCGACGGAATCCACTGTCTGAAGAAGGGAACGCATATATATAAGGAGTGCTCCTGACAAAGCGACGATCACAACAAGGAGCGCAAGGAGGAAAGACCGCACAGGATGCTTCTTTTTCTTTCTCTTCTCGTAGCTGCGCCATTTCTTTTCTTCTTCTCTGGCGCGAGCTTCCTCCGCTTTCCTCTTTCTTGCCCGCTCGAACTCTGCGTTCTGCCGCCGCTCATTTTCCTCTTCGATCCGCGACCTGCGGGCCCTTATCCCTTCGCGCTCCTCTCTGAGTCTGGCGTACTCCTCGTAGTCCTCTTCTTCTCCTATTCTTTCCTCGATCAAAATATCGTTTTCAATATCTTTTCTGTTTTTTGCCATAAATAGTCCTCATAACTACCGGACCAGTTCCAGTCCGTTCGCCTCGCACCATCTTTTCGCGAACTCGCTGTACACATCATCCCGGTAATTGTACCAGGCTATGAGCAGTCTCTTCTCTCTGAGCAAATTTTCAAATTCCGCCACTTCGTCCGCGTCGGCGGCGCTGATCATCTTTTTCTTCAATTCCGGGTTCGAAACAGCTTCCAGAAAGCCTTTCATTACTTTCCGTCTTCCCTCTTCTCCGATCCGGGGGAGCTCTATAAAGCTGTCGGAATGCTTTCTTACGTCCTCCTCGGATGCGATCCCGTTTACCGCCTTGCCGTAGATCAATCCTCCCACAAACATCAGAACAGTTTCCAGAGGGATATAGTAATAATAGGCCGCCTCAAACGGAAAGGAGAAAGACTGCATCACATCGTCCAGTCTGATTTTCATTTTACTTCCTCTTTTTTCTTTAATTACCTATAGTGTTTCAAAGTTGCCGTTATGTCAAGACTGTTTTTCCCGCTGCAATTGTAAAGTTTCCCGATAACTGCTAAAATACATTTTATATTTAAACGAGCTGTCGTAAGGCCGTGTGCTGCTTCGGGAAGCTTCGCCGGCCGCATGATCTCAGAACAGAGGTGTAACAATGCGCGGGACTATTTCAAATATTCTGATCATAGTGTTTTCAGCGATCATCGCTTTCAGCGGCTATCGCCTCTATACGATCTTCCACGAATATCATGAAGGAGAGAAGCAGTATGAGGAGACTGTTGCCAATTATGTCAAGACGGAGGTCCCTGACAACGACCCCATGACAACCTGTCCGATCACCGTAGATTTCGACAGCCTCATCGCCAAGAACCCCGATGTGGTCGGCTGGATCTACAGCGATGGCACACAGATCAATTATCCTGTCCTGCGCGGCGAGAGCAATGATACCTATATTCATACTATGATCAACGGAGAGTATAATTCCGCCGGCAGCATTTTCATGGACTGCCACAACAATCCCGATCTGTCGGATATCAACACTATCATCTATGGCCATCATATGAAGAACGGATCCATGTTTGCTTCTCTTCATCAGTATGTCCATCAGGATTACTATGATGAGCACAAGTACATGTGGTACCTGACACCTGATCATATCTACAGACTGGATGTACTGGCAGGCTACGTCGGAGACGCTGAGGCTGAGATCTATACGATATTTGTCGATCAGGAAGAACTTGACAGCTATCTGGCTTTTGCAGAGCGCAAATCCACCTTCACCCCTGATTACAAGGCCGAAACGATCAACGGGATCATTGCTCTCTCCACATGTTCCTATGAGTATGACGACGCCAGATATGTGCTTGTCTGCGTTCCCGTCATGATCGACTGACAGATCAGCTTTCCATCCTGAAACCGTTCGAAGACACTGTTGCGATCAGAGTGCCTAGTTCATCCTTGATCTCTGCGGCATAAAAGCTTGTCCGCCTTCCTTTGCGGACAGCCCGGGCTTCCGCGATCAGATACTTCCCCTTTGCCGGCGTCAGGAAATTGATCTGGCTGGACAAAGTAAATGTGATCGGCGCATCGCCGGCGTCCGGGTTGGAAGCCACGGCGAAGGCGAAATCCGCCATCGTATAGTAGACCGCTCCCATCACGCGGTTCCCCGCATTCATGTGGCCTTCACGGACCGCCAGCCCGACTTTGGCGTATCCGTCCTGCGCCTCCAGGATCTCAATGCCGGTGGTCGCTGTCGCGTACCGGTCATGACTGAAGAATTCTCTGAGTTCCTCCAGACTTTTCATGGCTGTACTGACTCCTCTTTCAAGACAATACTTATATATGGTTTACGGGGATCTGCCTGCAGATCCCCGTTTTTACTTAAGCGGCTCAAATGCCCTGTTTAATTTCAAACAACATGGCTGAAAAAGCAGGTATCTCAATCCTGGCGCCCCCGATTCCTCTTGCCTTGATCTTCTTTTTACGCGCCGGCCTTTTCACAGTTCCGCTGAAACATTCCCAGTCAGAATGCAGTACCAGTGTCAGTGTTTCGTCCTGCTCAGGCGTATATACATATTCATGGCTTTCATTCGAGAAATTGAAGAACGCGGCGACTGAAGACGAAATGCCGTTTCTGCGTATCCCATATACATTATTCTGCATATCGTTGATCGCGATCCATTTAAATCCGTCAGGATCGTAGTCTTTCTCATACAGAGCCGGTTCCTCTGAGTATATTTTGTTAAGTTCCATCATATACTGATGGAAGCTGTCATGGAGCGGATATTTGAGGAGGAAATAATCAGGTTCCTTCGTCTCGTCCCACTCGCGGATCATTGCGATCTCATTGCCCATAAAATTGAGTTTCTTACCGGGATGCACGGCCATGTACATATAGAGAGCCCTGCACTGCGGGAATTTCATCTCATAGTCGCCAAAGATTTTATCGATGACTGTCTTCTTGCCGTGTACTACCTCATCGTGGGACAACGGCAGCAGATGCCTCTCGTTATAAAAATAGAACATCGAGAATGTGAGCCTTTGGGCAAAAGAGACTCTCTCCCCGGACTGTTTCATGAAGTAGTCCAGCGTGTCATTCATCCAGCCCAGGTCCCACTTGTAGTCGAAACCGAGTCCTCCCTGATCCACAGGCTTCGTGCAGCCCGGGAAGGATGTGGAGTCCTCGGCGATCAGCATCGCTGTGGGATGCAGCTGATGCAGTCCGAAATTCATCCTCTTTAGGAAGTTCAGGTTGAAATCGTTAACGCCCCTGCTCTCGTTCCCCATCCAGTAGATCAGACGGCTTACCGCATCCATTCTAAGGCCGTCGAAATGATATTCCGTCAGCCAGTAATTGGCTGCGGACTGCATAAAGCAGGCAACTTCTCTTCTTGAAAACAGGAAATTGCAGCTCCCCCATTCGCTGTCGGAAACATCAGATGCCGGATACTCATAGAGATCCGATCCGTCGTAGTGTCTGAGCGCATAGTGATCCATGGCGAAATGAGCGGGAACAAAATCAATGATCGCCCCGAAACCTGCACGGTGCAGGCTATTCACCAGTTTCTGCAGCTGCTGAGCAGTTCCGTACCTTGCCGTCGGCGCGAAGAATCCGGTGTTCTGATACCCCCAGCTGCCGTCGAAAGGGTGCTCGGACAGAGGCATAAATTCCACATGTGTGTAGTGGTTCTCCTTCAGATATGTGATGAGATCCTCTGCGATCTCGTCGTACTGATACCACCCCTCTTCCACTTTCCTGTCCGGGTCGTCCTGTTTGTCTGCATCCTTCCTCTTCCAGGAGCCAAGATGCATCTCATAAATATTGAGCGGCTTATCAAAATTACGCGTGCGGCTCTTCATCCACTTCTCATCCGTGAAAGTGAATTCATCGAGATCTCTTACGATCGACGCGAAATTAGGACGCAGCTCCATTCCGAATCCATAGGGGTCGCAGTGCTCAACCCTGCCGTTTCTGCCGTAAATTACGTATTTGTACATCTGGCCTGCCTTGGCGCCCTTTACTCTGATCTCATAGAACTGGGCGCGCTCGGCCTGTGTCATTTCTTCTTCCTGCCAGCCATTGAACTCGCCGATGATCGTGACTCGCTCCGCCTGCGGCGCGAAAGTCCGAAAGACCACTCCGTCCTTCTCCACATGCGCCCCCAGGTATCTGTACGCGTCATAGATTTCCCCCATGTAGAATTTCTGAAAGTCCATTATTCCCCCCTATTGTGTGTCTCTATCCTCTTCGATGTCTGAAGAATCAGGATCATTCTCCTGCATTTTCCCGGCGATATCCAGTATTTCCTGTGCGTTGTCCACAGTAACGCTCACATATTCGCTGATCATACTGCTCTGGTCAGCACCGGCTCCCTTTAAATAAGCAAGGACAGTGTTGGAGGCATCCTGGGACTGATCCATGAAATCATTAAAGAAAGTGCTGTAGATATTCCCTGCGGCAGCTTCCGTCAGGCTCTCGGTGTAAGCGCCAAAGCCCATGATCAGAACATCGTGTCCGACACGCTTCTTTTCATCACTTATTCCATTCAGAGCGCCCATCGCCTGTGTGTCATCGGCGCACAGAATCAGGTCCAGTTCCTTTCCGTACTCCGACATCCAGCCAACGACCTGTTCCATAGAAGCTTCCAGATCCGTGCCTCTGTATACATCTTCCTCACCGGCAGTGAGCTCCGTGAAGGAAACTCCCAGCTCTTCCAGATTTTTCAGGGTGTCTGCGTTGACCTGATCCCCGGCCTTATCCTCACCGGTATAGAGTACTGCAATGCCGATCTCTCCATCCTCGTCGAAGTCCGCTTTTTCAAGTCCGAGGGTGCTTATCAGTTCCGCCCGCTTTGCTGCTGACTGCGCGAAGGAGCTTCCCACATAGGAAACCCTCCAGCCCTTGTCTTTCCACCTGGCGATCTCCTTCTCTCCCGGACTCGTGCCAAAATAGAGCACCGGAATACCGGCCTTGACCGCCGCGTCCGTTATACCGGGCGCATTATTCTCATCCGCGTTTCCCACCATCAGAACGCTGCATCCGCTGCTGATCATCGTCCGCGCGTTATCAGCCAGTTCCTCGGCAGAGCCTTGCGCTCTCTCAATACTGCCCTCAGGTATTCCCGCTGAGACCAGATTTCCCTGAACCTTGTTCAGAAAGAAAGACATGAACTCACTACTGTCCTCAGCGTACGCAATTCCGATCTGTGCATCTGCCGGCAGGATGACAGGGTTCTCCTCTTTCTTTTCTTCCTTTTTCTCTGACTGTGTCGTGCCTGCGCCTGATACGTCCTTGTCTTCAGTCTTTGAAGAACATCCTGTGATCAGGAGGACAGTGATGATCCCGGTCAGGATCGTCGCGATGATCTTCCTGTTCATACTAAATCCTTTCTACTATGCTGTTATTATCTGTATATTTTACCATTATACCTTTAAACAGCGTGTTTTCCTAGTCCATGCCGTATATCCATAAAAAAACGAGGCCGCATAACGCGGCCCCGATGAAAACGAAACAGCTTGCTTTCAAACCTCAGTGAAGTTCATTCGCCCTGTCGTAGTGCTTGCCGCCCCAGTAGATGCGGGACGCGACTTCCGCCTTCTCAGGAAGCTGTACGCCTTCCATGACATACTTTAGGAACTCCTCATATCCGGTCCTGTCCACGATGTAGCCTACATGTTCCTTTCCTTCAAGGGCGTTCTTGTCAATATACTCCTCGACATACGCGTAGCAGTTCTTGACGATCTTAAGGATGCTCTCCTCGTCTGCCCAGCGGATAAAGTCTTCTGCGAGACGGGGGTTCTTCTTGCCTGTGCGGCCCATGATGACGACGCGGAAATAGTGCTCTTTGCTTCTTGTCCACGCGCGGGTCGGGCAGTAATAGACGCAGACGCCGCAGCCTACGCAGAGATTGGGATCTCTTACAACCTTGCCGTTCACCAGCTGCAGAGCGCCGGTAGAGCGGATCTTGCAGTACTTGACACACTGCTCGCAGCCTACGCAGCGGTTCGGGTCATACTGGGGCTCAGTCATACCGATGATGCCGAAGTCGTCCATGCGCACCTTGCCGCAGTCGTTGGAACATCCGGTGAAAGCGACCTTCATGTGCAGATTGTTGGGGAAGATCAGCTTATCCATCTTCTGCGCGAATTCGGTAGTGTCGTAGCATCCGAAGGGGCAGAGCCTCTTACCGGGACATGCAACGACATTTCTCGTTCCGGCAGCCGGATAACCGCCCTCGAACTCCTCCTGGTTGACGCCGGATTCGTCGATGATCAGCTGAAGTTCCTTGTTGACCGCGTCCATGTCCTCGATCTTGATGCCGGGAATCTCCACGCCCTGGCGGTTTGTGATGAAAATAGTGCCGTTGCCGTACTTCTCGGCGATCTCAGTGATGCGCAGCATGCTCTTAGCGCCGATGACGCCGCCCGGAATACGCACACGGGACGCTGTCTCGCCTCTGACCTTAGAGTAACGGAAGGCGTTCTTTTTCAGTTTTTTCAGATTAACATCCATACCCATAGTATTATTCCTCCTTCCCGTATCCTCAGTCGATCATATCTTTGCTTACAGTGTAGTTGAAGACAGGGCCGTCGAGGCAGATATACTTCTCACCGACTCTGCAGTGACCGCATTTGCCAAGTCCGCAGCACATCTTGCGCTCCTGGGACACCCAGATATTCTCCTCCTTAAAGCCTTTCTGAAGAAGGCCCATTACGGAGAATCGCATCATCGGCGGAGGGCCTACGACAACAGCCTGCGCTGTTTCGAGGTCGCGGATCGGAACATCAGGTATATACTTGGTCACCAGGCCGATATTTCCGGTATAGCCTTCCGGCGCACCGTCCACGGTAAGGATCAGGTCGAGCTTCTCATCCCATCTCTTCAAGTCGTCCCTGAACAGCATATCGTCGGGGCTTCTGAATCCAACGATAACATGTTTGTCCTTCGGCTCTTTCGTCTCGGCAAGCGCGTCGATCACGCCGCGGACAGGAGAAACGCCAGTGCCTCCCGCGATTACGATCACTTCGCCGTTCTCATACAGGGAAGTGTCAAATCCGTTGCCGTAAGGGCCGCGGAGCAGCAGGCTCTGGCCTTTATATTTCTCAAATACTTCATTTGTGACGCGGCCGACTTTGCGGATCGTCAGGTCCACGAAGTTCGGGCCGATGCCGCTGACGGAGATCGGCGCCTCGCCGTACTTCGGAATGGATACTTCGAAGAATTGTCCGGGCTTCACCTCTCCCACATACTCCATGCGGAATGTATATTCCTTCTGTGTATGTTTAATCACATCCAGGATCTTGGAAGGCCAGGGCACATAAGGATTGTTCTGCATATTAGTTGCTCCCATTCTGCACCTCCTCTACTGCCTTGTTCACCTTGTTGATGCACGCGGAGAACGAAATGTACTCGGGACATACCATGTCGCAGCGGCCGCAGCCGACGCACATGTCATAGCCGAATCTCTTTCTGAAATCAAAGATCTTGTGAAGGACTTTGAAGCGCATTCTCTCGCCCTTGGTCTTTCTGTACTGGCCGCCGCCTGCGACATTGGTGTAACCGTCCACCATACAGGACGCGCCGACTCTTCTTCTCTCGCCGACCTTGCCGTTCTCTGTATAATACACATCCTGCATTGTGTAGCAGGTACAGGTGGGACATACAAAGTTGCAGCGGCCGCAGCCGATACAGCGTGAACTGTACTCATCCCATACAGGGTTCTTATAGATACTGTTCGGGATCTGTTCCGGGATTGTTACGCGGGTCGCGTTCTCAGTGACATATTTCGGTTCCACAGCCGCTTCTCTGCCGCCGCACTCCGCAAAGATCTTCGCGCACTCATCGCACTTGACATCACAATAGATCTCATCGCCGATCACATCGACAGAGAACAGATAACCGTCTGTCGTTTTGTTGGTGCCCATATCTACGCAGAAGCAGTCCGCGCCGGACTTCTGGCAGCCGATCAGGACAAATTTGACCCTGTCACGGATCTCTTTGTAGAAAGGATCCTGCTCGATGCCGTTATTCAGATAGATCTGATCCAGGCGGCGCACAGCGTGCATGTCGCAGCTCTTCATGAATACGATCACTTCCCTCTGATCCCGGTCCGCAGTCTTCACTTCATTCTCGGTAAAGAAGAAAAGTGTCTCGGACAGAGGTGTAAGGATCTCCTTGAAAGCGTAATCAGACTTCTTGGCGAGCTCGATCTGGGAGAGCTCTGTCACATAATCATAGCGGACGACGTCCGTATCAGTAAATCTTCCTTCGCCCACTTTGAGGACCGGCGCATAGATCAGTCTCTCCTGAGCGAGTGTCTTAAGGGCTCTGTCAAAAGCCTCTTTTGTCAGAATATATCCCAATTTTTGCCTCCCTTCTGCTGTAATGACCAGCCGTATAGAGGTACTGCCCGGAAAACAGTACCGAGCAGCACCGCTATTTTTTATTCATCCCCTTTTCTGCTTTTTCAGGAACAATCTGAGGAACATCAGCATCACATAGCCTACGAGCATGCTGGTCACAAAGATCTGCAGACCGGCGAGCTGCGTCACCGCATATCCAAGAGCTTCACTTCCCTTTTCCGTCAGGTACCCTGCCATCTTCTGGGAAGCTACAACGCCGATCGCCATCGGGAAGGTAAGGCTCGCAAATCCCGGATAGAAATCAAAAGAGAAGAAATCCGGGAGTTTATACAGGATAAATGCCAGCGAAGCCAGAACGCAGATGTACATGAATGTCAGGACGATGCCGTTGTTCTGTCCGTTGACATTGATAAGGCTGACGACACAGAGGCTGCAGGGCGCGAGAAGAACAGCCATTGTGTGATAGGCCGCGTTCTTGATCTCCACATTGAGCAGTCTCCAGATCATAAAGGGAACAATGACTACATAAATAATGCAGCCGTAGATCGTGATGAACTTAAGGATCGGGCCCGCGTTCATCTTTCCGCCGGTGACACAGGCTACCATCCATCCGTTGTAGGTAACAAACCAGCTGGGCACCATATTCGTGAAGTCCTTAGGAATGATCACTTTTCCAAACGCGTGCCTGATCGTAAAAACGATAATGTGGATGCAATGGATCGCGACAGCGATAAACCAGATGATCTTTCCGAAAGGAAGACCGATCTCATAATAAAAGCTTCCGAGCACCATGAGCACCATGCTGAACGCGCCGTACAAACTGGCAGGGATCGTCATGTCATACTCTTTGAGGCAGGTTCCTGAAAACATGGCGATCTTCAGGATATAGCAGATAATAAAAATGGTTCCGAGGGCCATGATCAGATAGCGAAGCCAGACGAAGCCAAGACCGCCGTATACATTTCCCAATGTGAGAAAACTCAGGAATGTTGCTATGCAAGGTACCGGTATTTTTTCTAAGCGACTCATTGTTTACTTTCTCCTTTTCATATGGAATGATCACAGACCCGGCCGAGGCTGTCTCCCCCCTGGCAGCCCCCGTCGCAGAAGGTCTGGTCTCAGAAACGGTTCTCAATCGTAGTAGAACTCGTAGGTATTTTCCCGGATGTGGAAGAAATCAGAGTAATCGATATCAAACAGCGGCTTTTTAACTCTGCGCACATCGATCTTTCTTGCGATCATCTGCTGCAGAACTCCGCCGTAAGCCAGATCTCCCTGAAGGAGCGCGCCGATGATCATTCCGTCCTTATGGACGATCTTCTTATAGACTCCGCCCTTCTCGTAAGTCTCCACTTTGATGGTCTCATCAGCGGGATCAGGATTCACATTGCCCAGGGACATTGTGCTGATATCGAGGAAGCGCATCGTGGATTTACTTGCGAAGAAGTCCGTCATTTTCTCGTTGTATCCGGCCATATTAGCCGCGGCGATCATGCCTTCCTTTACTGCCACAGGCCAGATCGGGCTCGTGCCGGAGACATCGCCGGCTCCGTAAATATCGGGATCGCTGGTCTTGCCGGTCTCATCATAGACAAGACCGAAACGGCTCAGTTCAAGGCCGCTGTCCGCCAGAAACTCCACGTTGGAACGTACGCCCGCTGTGACTACAAAGAAGTCGCAGGGGATCATAGTGCCGTCGCTGAGGATGACTTCCGTGATCTCGTGTTTGTCATTAATCGTCACTTCGTTGACGCCAACGCCATAGTGCTGCTCAACGCCGTGCGCCGCAAATGCGTCGATATAGGCCTGTGCCGCTTTCTGATCGAGCTGCTTGTTGAGAAGCCAGCCGGCGAAGTCACACAGGACGACCTTGACGCCCAGTTCCAGAAAACCTGTCGCGCAGTCAATGCCGACAAGACCGGAGCCGAGGACCACGATATTCTTTTTGGTCTTCGCCACTTCCTTGAGAACCTCGATGTCGTCGATGTTGCGGAATCCGATCATGTTCGGAGAACCGAGCATATTCTTGATCGGAGGGAAGAAAGTATGGGAGCCGGTCGCGATCAGGAGCTTGTCGTAGGAAACTCTCTCGTCTCCGTCCAGGATCACTTCCTTCTTCTCCCTGTCGAGGCCGATCGCCTCTCTGCCCTTCATCCAGTCGACTTTATAGAGCGTTTCAAAATCTTTCTCGACGAAACGCAGCCTCTCGATCGTTCTCTTTCCTGCCAGATACTCGTGAAGAATGCAGCGGGAGTATATGTCCTTGTCCTTGGAGATCAGGACGATCTGACACTCCTTGTCAAGTCTGCGCAGCTCCCTGATGGCGTTGACACCCGCCGCGGAGGAACCGATGACAACATACTTCATATCATTTCACCTCCTCGAGAGTGATGGCATGCATGGGACATTTCTCCACGCACATGGGGTTGGCGGTCTTTCCGTCTTCGCTTCTGTGGACGCACATATTGCACTTCATGATCTCACGGAAGTGGATGCTGTCCGGTTTCAGGATACCGAAAGGACATGACATGACGCACATGTAGCAGCTTGCGCACTGCTCTTTATCATAAGTGACATATCCGGTCTCGGGGTCCTTCTTCATCGCGCCGGTCATGCAGGTATAAACGCATTCCGGATGCTCGCAGTGGCGGCAAAATATAGGAGCGGGCTTAGTCTCACTGTCAATTACGACCCTGTTGCGGGCGTCGCCGCTCTCCGTCTCATGGCTGACCACACAGGCAGTCACGCAGGTGAGACATCCGATGCAGCGGCTTCGGTCTATTTTGATTCTATACATAATCTACCTCCTTACCCGTTGTCATCAGATCTTCTCAAAACGACAGATTCCGCCCTTATAGTTGGGCTCTTTGGAATACTTGTCATAGTTGGAAGGTGTCAGCTTATTGCACTCGATGTAGTGGATCGGAGCAAAGAGCTGGTTGTAAGGTACATTGTCCGTGATCTTGACAAAGAAGTCCGCGTTCTGTCCGTTGACGGAATATACACGAATCTGATCCATCTCGCGGATCCCGTTCTCTTCTGCCTGTTTCGTATTCATATACAGATAGGCCTTGCTGAGGGATACGTCTTCCACGAACTTGACTTCCTTGGTGCGGCTCTGAGTATGCCACTGTCCGACTGTTCCGCGTCCGGTATTGAACACGATCGGGAATTCTTCATTCGGAACATAAGGATTAGGAAGGGGCTCCTCAAACATGAAGTTCGCCCTCTGGTTCGGGGTAAAGAACTTGCCGTCCGCATAGAGTCTTCTCTCCTCATCCGCGAACTCTGCTTCTCTTCCCTCGGGATAGGGCCACTGTCTGCCGTGGGAGCCGGTGAGCTCATCCCATTTCACGCCGCTGAAGTCACAGGGTTTGCCTTTGGAGATCTCACGCAGCATGTCGAAGCACATTCTGGGAGTCTCCCACTTCTCGATCGCCTTGCCCATTCCGAGTGCTTTCGCTACGCCGAGAATACACTCGTAGTCGGAGATCTCATTCTCGCCGCGGGGCAGTACCTGACGCAGTGCGGAAAGTCTGCGCTCGAGGTTGATATAAGTACCTTCTTTCTTGATGCCGGGCACTACGGGCAGATATACAGTCGCGTTCTCCGCGCTCTCGATGTTGTCATAGATATCCTGGACAACAAAGAGTTCCAGTTTCTTAGTCGCTTCCGCGAAAGTCTCGTTGTTGGTCCAGCTGTGTCTGGGATTCGTGCAGAGGATCCACAGGCCCTTGATCTTTCCTGCGTTGATGCCTTCCACGATCATGTTGTAAGGGATCGTAGGTTTTTTGGCGACATGGTCAACGTCAATACCTGTCAAAGCAGCGATCCTTTCTCTCTCATTTTCATCCGTGAAATCACCGCCTCCGAACAGGCAGGTGGTATTACTGAAGAGACGGGAGGCCATGGCGTTGCACTGTCCGGTAATGGAGTTGCCGCCGGTACCGGGCTTTCCGATATTCCCGGTCATCAGAGCCAGATTGATAATGGACTGCGCCGTGCGCACTGCCTCGTAGCCCTGGTTGACGCCCATGGTCCACCAGAAAGAGACAGCCTTGCCATTGTGGATGAGGTTTACGAGTTCAGTGATCTGCTCCGCGGAAAGGCCCGTAGCTTCCACCCCCTTCTCAAGGGTGAAGTCCTTCACGAATGCCGCGAACTCGTCAAACTTATTGGTGTGCTCTTCAATGAACTTGTGATCGATCCAGTCCTTCTCGATCAGCATGTTGGCGATCGTATACATCAGCTTGAGATCGCTCCTGGGCTTTAACCCATACCAGTAATCCGCGTTCATCGCGGTCTCTGACTTTCTGGGGTCGATGACGATGATCTTATGGCCGGGCACTTTGTTCTGGCGCACGCGTCCCCAGACAATGGGGTGCGCGACAACAGGGTTTGCGCCGATGAAGATGATCGTATCGGACAATTCCAGATCCTTAAGTGTGTAACCGGGAGCGTCGTAACCGTAAGTCTGCTTGTGGCCCACCGCTGCGGTCGCCATGCACAGACGGGTATTTCCGTCCACGTTCGTCTGCAGGTAGTTTCTCATGACATGGCCGAAAATAGCGAACTCCTCAAGAGTAAGCTGACCGGTACTGATTCCGGCAACGCTCTCCGTTCCATATTTTGCCTGAAGTTCCTTGAGCTTATCTGCAACATGCTGGAAACCTTCCTCCCATGAAACTTCCTTCATGGTTCCGTCTGCCTGCCGGATCTTGGGCAGCGCATCAGGTTTAACTGTCGTCTGCTGTTTGCTCAGAGACAGTCCCTTTATGCAGCTGAATCCGTCGTTGACAGGATACCCCTTGGTAGGGATCGTCCTGACGATCCGGCCGTTTTCAACGCAGAAGTCCAGATTACAGTCAATCGCGCAGAAATTGCAGGTTGATTGTATCCTTTTCATTCTCTCCTCCATTTCCAATTTCCCGTGTTTTGGTTAGTTTACACAATCTATCCAAAAAAAGTCTGGATTATCTTATTAATTATAACATGTATACCGATCCACATGTGTTGCATACGCAACATAGTTATTCTATAATGTTATTGCTTTCACAAAATATGCATTATCCGACAGGAGTATTTATGAGTGATCTGCTGATCCATGCGTTCCAGACGCATCCCATGTTTAATGACATCTCTCTGACCAACTGTCAAACCCTGATGAACTGTCTGGGATGCAGAGAGAAGAGTTATAAGAAAGATCAGATCATCCCGGCATCAGAGAACTCAGACAGACAGATCGGGATCGTTATATCCGGCTGCGTTCATATCATCAAGGAAGATATATGGGGCCGATGCACTTTTCTCACCTATACCGAAGACGACGGGATCTTCGGGGAGGTCCTGATCGGGGAGAATCTGAGCGAGCGGGGAATTATCTTCAAAGCGGCGGAACCCACTACAGTCCTCTTTATCCCGGCGGACAGGATCCTGCACCCCTGCAGGAACTCCTGCCCCTTCCATCACGCACTCTCCAGGAATCTGTTTGATCTGATCAGCCGAAGAAACGTTGCGCTGACGGAGAAGATCGAGATCACCTCCAAATCCTCTCTCCGCGAAAAAATTCTGGCGTATCTCTCCCTGGAAGCGCAGAAAGCCGGTTCCATGAAGGTGACGATTCCCCTCAGCCGCTCGGAAATGGCGGATTATCTGTGTACGAACCGGAGCGCGCTCTCTCGAGAGCTCACAAACATGAAAAAAGACGGGATCCTGGACTATGATCTTCGGACCTTCCGTCTCCTT
>Ga0256405_10004105_pt1 | contig 28075 bp, 28 predicted proteins | sample RumenRJG_02DNA_FD_189096 | JGI IMG/M metagenome (GOLD analysis project Ga0256405, IMG submission 189096) | Bovine rumen microbial communities from Lethbridge, Alberta, Canada - RJG_02 | ecosystem: Host-associated > Mammals > Digestive system > Stomach > Rumen | place: Canada: Alberta... | reverse complement strand
ACAAGAAAAAAACATGCATAAACTATATTGAAATATTTTATTTTAAATTTAGTTAATAAAACATCTTTTAATCATCATATACTTTAAGGTATCTTACAAAATATGCACAAAATATTGGTATTGTATATAAAGCTATAAGAACATTCATTATTCCTATTTTTTGTGCCAAGAAACCAAGTCCTCCTATTGCAACACCGACAATTCCCCAGCTAAAACCGTTTAAAAATCCACCGATAATACTTTTATATTGAGGCAATTCTCTTTGTGATAATACCATTGTTATTGGTGTTGCAAGCATTATTGAAAAAGCAAGCAATGCAAATGCTAAAAGAGAAACAAAAGGTATTGTTTTATATGTAAATGCAAAAATAAGCATTAGCGGAAGTGTAATTAAAAGAGAAATATAAATAACTTTTCTTGTACCAAGCCATTTTTCAAAATAAGGACTCATTAACGAACCAATACCACCCATAAACAGGAATATGAATAATGCTGTACCTATATACAACGCAGAATGCCCGTTTTCTTTCCATAAAAACGGTAAAAGAATAGAACAACTGCTTGATGTCAATGCTTTCATTATAGAAATTACAAGGAGGATTTTAAATTGATTACTTTTAAATATATCAGAAAATACTTTGATAATATCTTTATTTGTACTTGGAGTTTTATCTCTGTCAGAGATTTTAGGAACACACCAAAACATAATAACAGCAAGTAATATTCCGACAATAGATGTATAAGGTAATTTTTCGAGTCCGAAATATTGAGTTATAGTTGCCGATATAGCAGGTCCAAAAGCATAACCGATAGAACCTAAGCTTAAAAATACTCCCATACTTTTAGTAAAATCGTGTCTTGTAAATCTTATAACAAAACCTATTGATTGAGGGTGAAAAATACTTACACCCAAACTTCCTAAAATAATGAAAAGCAGAAGTGTATACAAATTATTTGTACAAGCAGAAAAAGGAATAAAAACAGCTGCAAGTAACACTCCCCAAAAAATAAATACACGCTTTATATAATTATCTGCAAAAAAACCAAAAATTGGCTGTAATAAAGATGAAAACATTTGAGAAATACTCATTATGACTGTTGCTATTGCCATAGATATGCCTATTTTTGCTGCAATAAAAGGCATTATCGGATTTAAAAATCCGGAATATATATCTGTTGTAAAATGTCCTGCTGATAACCAAATTAACGCTCTTTTGTAAGGTGATTTTTTCATAGCATATTTTTCCTCTTTCAAGAACATTATACTATAAAAATGAGTGTTTATAAAACGTAAAATATCTTGTAATAGAGCTGTCCCAGCATTTCATACAAATATTAAAAAAATCAAAATTAGGAATATTTATTTTATTTATCTACCCAAATAAAAAGATTTTTGGGTATTTTTTTAAACGGATTTGTACAATAACGTTTTTGTTTTATTTTTATGAGTTCTTTTGTATAGTCAAGAAATTTCATAATAAGATTATCACATTTTTCTAAATTCTTTTTACCCCGATAAAGCATTATATTTTATGGATTTACGACTATTTATGGTATTATTAAAATATGAAAGAAACTGATATATTAAAAATTATACAAGATACTATAAAATCAAAATATATAGGAGATGATTGTGCATATCTTGAAGATTTGAATATTGTTGTAACCCAAGACAGTTTAGTTGAAGATGTTCATTTTGCAATGGAATACACGACTCCGTTCCAACTCGGTTATAAATCTGCAGCAGTTAATTTAAGTGATATTTATGCATCAGGAGCAGAAGCTAAATATCTCACAATATCTTTATCTTTACCAAAAAATATTGATGAAAATTTCATAAAAGAATTTTATGAAGGTGCATCAAGTATTTCAAAATCCGTACAAATAGTTGGAGGAGATATAACAGGAGCTGATAAAATATATATATCAATTTGTGCAATAGGAAGCACACAGGGAAGAAAAATATCCTCAAGAAAAAATGCTAAAATAGGTTACAAAATCATTACAAACGGATTTCATGGTTCTTCAAGCGGAGGACTTTATGTTCTACAAAATAAAATAAACGGCTTTGAAACATTAAAAAAAGAACATCTAATGCCAACGATATCAAATAAATTGTCAGATGAAATTGCTAAAAAATGTAATTCTGACTATGCAATGATGGATTCCTCTGACGGACTTGCAGATGCAATATATAAAATTTCTAAAATGAGCGGAGTTTCTGCATTATTGGATTTCAAAAAAATTCCTTTTGATAAATCCCTAAAAAATATAAATAACATTGATTATAAAAACATGATTTTTTTTGGAGGAGAAGATTATAAAATTGTATGTGCAATCTCAGAAAAAGATTTAGAAAAAATTGATAATGACCTTTATACAGTTATTGGAGAAATTATTCCAAAAAAGGATGATGATATTATAAAAATAGATTTTGACGGAATAACTAAAGGTCTAAAAGAATTTGAAATAGAAGAAAAAGTATTTAATCATTTTAAATAAAACATACATAAATATATTATTTTCATGTCCGTATTTTTGAGTACGTTATTCTAACTAAGTAAAATTTTGTACGCTAAATAACAGACTTATTTTTTTTTAAAATATATTAGTATTAAATTATGAAAATAAAAAAGGCAAATACATGGATTTTTTCATGATTTTTCCATGTACCATGAGAAAAAGTATGGAGAAGAAACATGAAAGAACTATCGCAAAGAGAAAAAGAAGTTATTGAACTACTGTGTAAAGGTTATAAAGATAAAGAAATTGCAGGAGAATTATTTATATCACAACGCACTATTCAAACATACATAGAAAGGATTTTATATAAACTAAAGGCCATAAACAGATTGTCGGCAGTAGCTAATTATGTCGAATTAAAATACAAAAAAGAAAATACTATATAGGTAATTTTTAATATTTGATGGGAGAAAAGATGTTAAAAAATAAAAAAACAAAACTTAAATCTTGGAATGAAGTAGATGATGCCTTAAAGCTTTTAAGTGAATTATATATTCAGAAGCAAGAACTTGAAGGTGAACAAACAGTTAAAATAAATGAAATTAAACAAAGTATAAAAAACAAATCTGAAGTAATACAATATCAAATTAAATTATTAAAAGATAATATCGAGCGTTTTACAGAAGAAAATAAAACCGAATTTTTACAAAAAAGAACCAAAAAACTTACTTATGGAACTTTGTCATATAGAGTTGTTAAAAAAGTTTGCTGTAAATGTGCTGAAGATGCAATAAAAGCACTAAAACTACTCAAAATGGATTTTTGTATAAGAACAAAAAATGAATTAGATAAAGAACAGATATTAAATTGTGATGAAACAATACTTGCAAAAGCAGGTATAACAATAAAATCAGATGATAAACTAAAAATTGAACCGTATATTGAAGAAATAAATGATAACTAAATAAAAGAAATAATTATGAATAATAACCAAGAAACAGTACAAATATTGAATTATGAAATACCTTTAAATGAAATTACACCCGATGACATGCCTAATGAAGTAATGCGTGAAGTATACGACTTCTGCGGAGTTTATGTTGCTGTAAGTTTACTTTTACACATGAGAGGAAACCAAATATTAGTTCCGACAAAGGGATTAAAACTCTTGGAAAAAAAGATAATTAATAAATTTTATGACGGTACGGCATCATCAATAAGAAATATTGCAAGAAACTTAAATTTAAGTGAAGTTTATATAAGACATATTTTAAAAAGTTTGAAATAAAAAAAAATATGCTTATAATGTAATTATTAAACTTTAAAATGAGGATTACATTAATGAAAAAGATTATTCTTGTACTATTACTAATTATTTTATTCTATCCGCAATATGCCAATGCCGGTATTTTTTCAAGAGAAAAAGGTGATGTTAATGTTCAAGAACAACCAACAGCATGTTTCCCTTCAAAATATGATGATATATATTTGGAACAATTAAGAAAAGAATATAAAAAAGTAAGCAGTGATAATGTAATTCTAGTTGCCTTGGATATGATGAAAAATACAGGGGCTGATTTTTCAAGACGAGCTATATTAGGATATAATTTAACAGAAAAACCGGTAAAAATACAATTTAAAGATTTGGGCTCAATAAAAGAAGAATATGCCAATTTTGATGCATTGGGCTGGAAGAAAAAACAACAATTATATATATTTATAAATCAACGACACATGGATGCACCTCCTGCGGCAATAGCTGCATTATTAGCACATGAAGCATTACATCAGGATGAATATAACTCTCTTGCAGAAGAAACTTATGCCTGGACAATGGAAGCAGCAGTTTGGACTGAAATGTTAGAAATATATCCTGAATCTAATGATAAACCGCATCCTTTATTACAAAGAGAAAACACATTAAAACAATTATTGGAAAAAGGCGGATATACAAATAAATACATAAAGAAAGTTGTATTTACAAATAAAGGATACCAAAATTTGCCTCAAACATCTCCAGGTTTTGAAAAATTATAATTAAATATATTAATATGATTGTTATTAAAATGTTTAAATGTGGAATTTAAATACAAGAAATATAGTAAATTATAAATAGGAGGATACTATGGTAGAATCTGTATCATCAATAAATTCTGCAACAGCTGCAGCTGCAGCTTCATCAGTAGAAAAAGTTCAAGAAGAAGAAAAAAAAGAAACACAATCCACCAAAACAACGGATAAAGTAACAAAAACAGAAGAAAAATCAACTGAAGTAAAAGAAACAACTATGGACAGATACAGAGTTCAAAGATTGGTTATGGAATACCTTGAAAAAATGGAAAAACAATATGAGGATTCTCCTTGGGTAAAAGACCAAATTGATATGTGGCTTGCAACTTTTGATGTTGATAAATTTATGGTTAAATATCCTGAATTATATACAGAAATGGACTTAAGTTCCATTATGTATAACGAAACAGTAAATTTTGTCTAAATTTATAAATTAATTAAAATATCGTTATATATTTTATCAACAACATCTTCCCATGTTGTATGTTTTTGATACAACTTTATACTATCGTACCAATAACATTTAGATAAGTCGTCATGCCAGCGCCAATCATAATATTCAGGCAGTATGACATAAGTTTTTATACCCATTGCACCTGCTAAATGTGCAACAGATGTATCATTACAAATTACTATATCCGCATTTGCTATTGCACCTGCGGTATCAGAAAAGTCATTGAAAGTTGAACCCAAATCTATAATATTGTATTTACTTGCTAATTCATTAAGTTGTTCTTGTCCATCATTTACCTGAACGGAATATATTTGAGAATTAGCAAGATTAAAAATCTTTTCAAAACTTTTTGCAGTTATTGCTCTTTCTCCGCCAATGAGGGTATTACCCTGCCATTTTATACATATTTTAAGTAAATCATTGTTAAAATATGTTTGTTTATAATATTCTGTTTTCTTTTTTGAAGCATGGATAAATTTATCCGAATGGATAAACATATTTTCATTATGAAAACCTAATAAATAAGGTAAACTCATAATAGGACATTGATAATCACATTCTTTTGAAATTCTTTCATTTAAATGCATTATAATTTTTACATCACCTCTGTTTTCTGCAAATAAAGAAAGAAGTGCAACTTGTGGTTTAAAATACACTTTTTTACATAATTTTGATAATTCTTGCAAATATCTGAAATACATTAATGTATCACCAAGTCCTGCTTCATAATATACAAAAATTACCTTGTCTTTTAAATCTTCTCCATTCCAAAATGGTATATCTGAATATAAATTGCCATAAGTTTTTGCTTCAGACATGATTGTATGAGTTTTACTTATTCTGGATTCAAACAACTCAATACCTTTATCAAAATCTCTTAGCATAAAATAATATGTAGATAGAAAATATCTTCCCTCAATATCATCAGGTTCAAATTTTAAATATATTTTCATATTTTCAATTGCATCATAAAATTTGAACATTCTTGCATAAACAAGTGCAAGATTATAATATACTTCAGGTAAGCTAGTAGTTATAGATAATATTTCCTTATAGTTTTTTTCAGCAGAAATAAAATCTCCATTTTTTTTAAATTCCATTGCCTGATTAAAGGTTTCAAGTATTTTTTTAGTATCCATATTATATGCCAAATTTTTAAATAGACTATTCTTCTAATTCTGCTGTAGGATTATCATCATCGGCTATACCCTTATCTATTTCAAGTATTTTTGCCAATGTTTTTGCATCTCCTTTTAATTTAAAATATTCTGCAAATTTTGGTGTAGTTTTAATATTGAAGGATCGTCCATTTTTATCTTTATGACGTGTAATCATACCCATATCAAGCAGTTGTTTAACATGTTCATAAGCATTCGCACCTCTTAATTCTTTTAGATAAGTTTGCCTTATTGGTTCTTTTAATGCAATAACAGTTAAGGTTTTTAACACTGCCGGTTTTAAATCAACAGGACATAATTTTTCTACAATATCAGAATATTCTTCCCTAACCTGTAAAATATATCCATCTTCATCATCTATTTCTAATGCACCATCTCTTGATGAATAATCCATTATCAATTCAAGCATTGCATCTTCTGCTATTTCCGGCTCTATATTTAATATTTCTGCTATTTCTTCTATTTGAAGAGCTTTACCTGTTGTAAATAAAACTGCTTCAATTCTCGCTTTCAACTGTTCTGTCGTCATTATTTTTTACCACATATAAATCTGAATAAAACTCGTCTTGCTGTAAATCACACTTACCATCTGCCGTTAAAAACAAAAGTGCAAGGTATGCTGTTACTTTGCTTATACCTATTGATATAAGCTCATTAAGTTCTACTCTTTCTTCGCTGTTAAATATTTTTTCTAATTTTGTTTGTACACTTTTTATAGAATTTTCTATAAATTCCTCATGTGCTAAATTTACAATATCAGTTGCAGTTAAATTAGCATAAGAACGAACTCTGTTTTTAGCCCTTTCATGAGATTGCTTCAATGACATTTTATGTTCTAATTTTTCATAAAATTCTAATTGTTTAATTAAGTCGTTTAAGGTTACTGTTCTGTTACGATTAAGTTTTACACTCATTCTGCGTTGTAATACTTCATTAAACGATATTACATTAGATTTTGGAGCATTATAAACTTCGTCTTCTCCGTAATCATCATTTATATCTTCTATATCGTCCTGCATATCATCAAATTCAGATATGTCATTCCCCTCTAAGACATTCGATTTTAAACGCAATAAAATTGATGCAAATAAAAATGTCTTGCTTGTTGTTCTAAGGTTTTGAGCTTTCATCTCAAAAAGATGTGCAAGATATTTATCTGTAACATCAACTATATCAATATTCCAAGGGTCAATCTTTCCTGTTTTCGCCATTTGTACAAGAATTTCTATCCCCTCTTTTTGAAATATATTCTGTTGTTCTAATTTAAATGCTTCTGCCATATTACTAATCTCTTAATTTTACACCTGTAACTTTTGTTATACCTTTTTCTTTTTGAGTTACACCAATTGTCCTATTAGCTGATTCTATCATAGGTTTACGATGACTAACTACTATAAATTGCGTATTTTTTGATTGGTTTTGAATTAAATCTGCCAATTTTTCAACATTTATTCCGTCAAGACTTTGATCAACTTCATCAAATGCATAAAATGGAGCAGGTAAATAACTCTGTATTGCAAATACAAATGCCAATGCCGTGATTGATTTTTCTCCACCGGACATACTTTCTAACCTTTGAAGTTTTTTATCTCTTGGTTGAACATTCATTGTTAATCCGCCATTAAACGGTTCTTCCATATTTTCAAGAATTAGTTCACCTTCTCCTTCTGCCAGATTGTGAAATGCCTCTTTAAAATGAATATTTAAGTTATTAAACGTTTTCATAAATGATTCTTTTTTCAAATTTTCATATCCCTGCATACGTTCAATAATTTCTTTTCGCTCATTTGACAGAGTTTCTATTTGAGTTGCCATTTCTGCTTTTCTTGCAACAACTCTTTCATAATCAGCTATTGCACGCATGTTAACATCTCCAAGTTCGTCCATCTTTTTCTGTAACCGTTGTATTTTGGAATTGATTTCATCAACTGAAATTGTTGTCGGCTCAAGTTCTTCTATTTTAACTCCGCTATTTTCCAATTCCTGTCTTGAAGTTTCTAATTGTGGTTCAAGTTCTCGTCTGCGTGCTTTAAATGATTCTATTTGCTCTGCAATATGTTCAATATCACTTTCTTTTATGTGTTTTTGTTTTTCTAACTCCATTAATTCTTCATTAATTTTATCTCGCTCATCAAGAAGTTCTTTTAATTTATCAGTTATTTCCTCTATTTGAACATTAAGTTCTTCAAGCTCCTTTTGTAAAACTTCTATCTCACCTTTTGCAACCTGCTTATCAGATTCATATTTTTCATTATTTTTCTTTATTTCTTCTATATCGTTATATCTTGTTGTTATGATATTCTCATTAAAAGCAATTTGCTGATTAGTTACAGTTATCTCATTTTCTGCCTTCATTTTATTTTCATTTAAGCGTTTAATATTGTCTTCTATACCTGATGTCTTTTCCTTTAGTTTACCTAAAGTATCATTATCCATAAGTTTTTCAATTTCATCTATCTTGGCTTCTATATCAAGTATTGCATTAGAAAGTTCAATATCTTCTTCTTCCATTTTGTCTAATCGAGAAGATATTTTTTCTGTTTCAGGAAATTTTGTTTTTACAAAAGTAGTATATTCATCAATTTTTGTATCAATATTTTCTGCTTGAACTACAAGTTGTTTTAAATCACCTTTTGCTTCTGATAAAGCATTTGTTGTCTGAGAATAATCATGCCTTACACGATTTAATTTTTCTTCTATTTCAGATTTCTCTTGTGCCTTTTCTTTATATAACTTTTCAAGTTCTTTTTGTTTTGCTCTTAATTTGTCAAGTTCACTATCATCATTTTGACTAAACTTAATTCTTGAACGTTTTGGCTTACCACCTGTAATTGAACCGGATTTTTCATAAACTTCTCCGGAAAGTGTAACCATACGATATTTACCAATTAACTTTCTTGCAGTATTTTCATCTTCGACAATCAAAGTTTCACCTGCTGCATAATAAAATGCATCTATATATATATCATCAAAATCAATTAAATTTATAGCATAATCAATAACACCGCTTTGATTTGGTATGCTTAAACTATTTGGTACTTTTTTTATTTTATTTAAAGGAATAAACGTTGCACGACCTGCACCGGATGATTTTAAAATTTCTATACACTTTGAGGCAGTGTATTCATTATCAACAACAATATGCTCCATTCTTCCGCCAATTGCTGTTTCTAAAGCCAAAGCATAAGTCTTTTCTACAGAACCTAATTCTACAATTGGTGCATGTACACCTTGTATATTTGATTTCATTATATATTCTACAGCATAATTAGCAGTTTCTCTCTGCACTTCTTGCTGAACTTCCATTTGAGAAATCTTTTTATACAATGTATTTATTTGAAAATTTATATCATCTGTTTCATTTTTATTAGATATACTATCATTCATCAATTTTGTTTGAACAGTTTTTAAATCTTCTAATTCTTGTGCTAAGTTTTCAACTTCTAATTGCAATTTGTCTTTGTTCGGCTCAAAATCTTTCTTAAAATCTTCTAACTTTTTAAGTTCTGATTTATAAAATTCAATTTTTTCCTGTAAATTTTTTAACTCGTTTTCTAACGGCAATTTTTTCTGTAAAAGCTTATTTGCATTATCTTGAAGTTCTTCTTTTTTAGACCTTAAAGAGTTTCTTCTCTCAATATATTTATCTGCGGTTTGATTTAACCCTGTCATTTCTTTTATGACACTATCCAACTCAGTTTGATTATCAAGAATGTCTTTATTAATGATTTTTATTTCATCATTTTTCATCTCTATTCTGAGTTTTGCATTTTCAATATTTTTCTTTTGATTTTCTATACCGTTTTTAGCATTTTCAATAGATTTTAAACCGTCTGCAATTTGTTTTTCAGCATAAATTATTGCAGAATTTTTTCTGTCTATCATTCCTTGAACTTCAACAGATTTAGATTTTAAATCTATTCTCTTATCTTCACCTTTTTCTTTAACTTCTTTTGAAATAGAATCATACTTCTCTTTTATAAGTTTTAACTTTTCCGTTGTATCCGTTAATTGATATTCAACTTCTTTTTTCTTTTTACCAAAAGACAAAATATTTTCATGTGCAGTTTCAATATTTCTTTTTAAGTCAAAGAATTTTACAGCAGAAATTTGTCCCTCAAATTTCTGTTTTTCTTCTCTTAACTTTTGGTATTTAATTGCAGCTTCTTTTTCTTCTTCAAGTTGTGCTAACCTGCCTTCAACCTCATTTAAAATAAACTGTGTTTTTTCAACACGATTTTCAACCGTATCAAGTTCTTTTGTTGCCTGCTCTATACGTCTGTCAAAATCGGCAACTCCTGCTATTTCATCAACAATTTTTCGTCTGTCAACAGCAGAACAATTAGTGATACTCATTACATCTAATTGCATAATAACATTGTAACTGTTCGGAGTTATATTGTATTGTTCTAACAATGAATGAATATCAGTTAAAGTCGTAACATTATCATTTAAATAATAAGTACTTAAATATGTACCGTTAGATGCTTTCTTAAGTTTTCTTGCAACAGAAAAATCCGGTGCATTTTCAATTCCGCCAAATGTTACTTTTACATATGCATCGTTCTTCTTTGTATAAGTGGATATAAGGTGTGAAACTTTTTCCGCACGTAAATTACGGGTTGTTGCCAATCCGAGAGCAAATAAAATACTGTCTATAATATTACTTTTGCCCGAGCCGTTCGGTCCTGAGATAGTTGTAAAACCTTCTAAGAATGGAATATCGACTTTACGTGCAAAAGACTTAAAATTATCAATTTCAAGCTGCTTTATGTACATAGTCCACCCAAGTATACTTATATCTTATTAGACTATAACTTCAATATCTTGTCAAATTGTTAAGTTTTTAAAATGTTACTATTGACAGAAACAAAAATGCATGCTACCATGTTACTATGAATAGTAACAGCATAAATATAAATAATATTGAAGAAATTTCCAATATAATTCTGGGATTAAATAACAAGAATGAAATTCGGCAATTTTTGTCGGAATTACTAACAGATGCAGAAATATCAACATTATCAAAACGATGGCAAATTTTAAAAATGCTTTCTGAACATTCTACACAAAGAGAAATCTCAAAAGAGTTGAATGTAAGTTTGTGTAAAGTAACAAGAGGTGCAAAGATTTTAAAAAATAAAAATGCAATAGTTACAAGATTATTTAATAAGGAGAATTAATTATGATAAATATAAGTATGTTACCTGATAAAGAAGGATATTTCGGAGAATATGGCGGACAGATTTTACCTGATGAATTAAAAGCGGAATTTCAGAATATAACTAAAAAATTTTTAGAATTAAAAGATGATAAGAGTTTTCAAGACGAATTAAATTATTTATTAAAACATTATGCCGGTCGTCCGAGTCCTGTATATTATGCTAAAAATCTTTCTAAAAAATACGGAGCAGAAATATATTTCAAAAGGGAGGATTTAAATCACACAGGTGCGCATAAGATAAATCATTCTTTGGGAGAAGGGCTTCTTGCAAAACGAATGGGCAAGACAAAACTTATTGCAGAAACAGGTGCAGGTCAACATGGTGTTGCAATAGCAACAGTTGCCGCATTATTAGGGCTTGAATGTGATATTTATATGGGCGAAGTTGATATTAAAAAAGAAAAACCAAATACAGACAGAATAAAAGTTTTGGGAGCAAACCTTATATCTGTAGCATCAGGTAACGGAACATTAAAAGATGCAGTAGATGAAGCATTTAAGGCATACATAAATGAATATGAAACGGCATTATATGCAATTGGTTCTGCTGTAGGGCCTCACCCGTTTCCAATGATTATAGAATATTTCCAATCAATAGTAGGTAAAGAAGCAAAAGAGCAAATAGTTGAATTAACAGGTGATTTACCTGATTATGTTGTAGCATGTGTCGGAGGCGGTTCTAATGCAATAGGAATTTTTAACGGTTTTTTGCAGGATGAAAACATAAAAATATATGGTGTTGAGCCGCTTGGAAAAGGTAACAAAACAGGTGATAATGCCGCAAGCATGACTTATGGTACAGATGGAATTATACATGGATTTAAATGTAAACTGTTACAAGACGAAAAAGGAAATCCTGCAGAAGTTTATTCAATTGCAAGCGGACTTGATTATCCGGGTGTAGGTCCAAAACATTGCTATTTAAACAGTATTGGCAGGGTAAAATATGAAACAATATCTGATGAAGAAGCAGTTAATGCATTTTATGAATTGTCGAGATTAGAGGGAATAATTCCTGCATTGGAAAGTTCTCATGCCGTTGCTTATGCTATAAAATTGGCAAAAGAATGCAAAAGTAATGAGAAAATTTTGGTTAATTTATCAGGCAGAGGAGATAAAGATATTGAATTTGTAATGAATAAATATCCTAAAAACTGATAGATTATTAATCTAATATATTTAAACTAAATTTTCTTCCGAAATGTTGATATTCATGAAAATATCATTATAATCTGTTATATAAGACATGACTATATAACGGGAGAGGTATGCTTATGGGAATGGCAGCATCACAGGCAAGATATCTTGGTTTAACAGCAAGAAAAACTAACGTAGAATACGAAGGACAACAGATTAATCAGGCACGTACAGCACTTGCAAATCAATCTGCAAACTTATTTAACAGATTGCTTGGACTATCTGTTCCAACAGCACCGAATACTACTAATTTTACTACTCAGCAGTATTCATTTTCCGACGGATACAATGATTATGAAATTGACAATATAAAAACTGTTAATTATACAGATGAAAATGGTACAAAATATAACTGTCAAGTTACTTATCATTATCTTCAAGATGTATATAAATCAATTCAAGAAAAAAATACAAATCCACAGGTACGAAAAGTTACCGAATACGAATCCCATACAGGAATACAAGACGGTGTAAAATCAACAAAAAATGAAGATGGAAGTTATACAATATCAGATGGAGCAGCATCTCTCACATTAACAAAATGTGATGATACTGATGCTGAAGCATTAGCAAGATTAGGTTTATCGGCTGATACAACATATAAAACAACTATAGATGATGTAACAGGATATGCTACATTTTCTGATTTAGAAGATATAAAAGATACAGCAGGAGAGCTTCCTTATTACTATGAAACTTCAAGTTATGCATATAACGTTGGTAATGATGAGGCAGCACCATACGATCCAACAGATTTAGAACAAAAAGCTGCAGTTGAGCAAATTTTACATGATAACCCTAAATTATCAGAAGAAAATTTATGGGTATACGAGAAAAACGGTAAAATTTGTTATGCAACAGAAAAAGATTTTGAAAAATGTATTTCGAGCGGTAACGTTAATAAAGCAAAAGATAAATATCAAATATCATCTACAATGGATTATCAAAGTCCGTTAAATCAATATTATGTTGCAAGTTTTCAGGAAAACATTACTAATAAAGAATATGCAATAATGGATGATGCATCAGGCACAAGCAGATATAAATCAATTCAATTACAAAATTCATCAGGTGTATTCCAATTAAATTCTGAAACTAAAACTGATGAAAAATCTTATGCTGATGCTATGCAGCAATATAATTACAAAGTTATGAAATATCAAAAAGAAATTGAAGATATAAATGCTAAAACCTCAAAATTACAAGAGGAAGACAGAACTCTTGAATTGAGATTAAGACAGCTTGATACAGAACAAAAAGCATTATCTACAGAAATGGATGCTGTAAAAGGTGTTATTCAAAAGAACATTGAATCAACATTCAAGACATTTAGTTCATAATAAACTAATTTGCTTTTCTTAATTCAATTTCAATCAGTTTTACAAATTCATTTACAAGAGTAGAATTCCATTTTTTGTTAGCATCTTTTTTGATTATATCAAGAGCTTCATAAGGTGTTAATGCCTTTCTGTAAATTCTTGGTTCGGTTAATGCAAAATAAGCATCAATAATCAATATAATTTGCGAAGATAAAGGAATATCGTTTCCTGCAAGTTTGTTAGGATAACCTGACCCATCCCAATTTTCATGATGTTTTTCAATAATAGGAATAATATCTTTAACTTCAGGAATATTACTTAATAATTCATTCGCAGCTATGCTTGGATGATTTTGAATATATGCACGTTCTTCATCAGTAAGCGGATCTTTCTTTTGTAATAATTCATGCGGCAGCATCAAATTACCAACATCATATAACAACATTGCAACACGCAATTTATCCGCATCATCTTTTTCTAATTCAAAACGTCTTGCCAAAGTTGTTGCCATAACAACTTTAGACTTTGAAGAACCCAAAGTATGCTGAGGATTATAAGTTGAAGCCAATGTATCTGCAACTGTATACAAAGTATCTTTAGGATTTGTATTTTGTTCTATTGCAAGTGATAATTTCTTTGTTAAATCACGTTTAACTTCGTTAGATACATTAACTCTCTCAGTTTCAAGAATATCATTGAATGCATTAAGAGCAACTTCCTGCCATGAAACTTCTGAAATAGGAGTAGCCAAAGTAACTTGATTTCTTCCGTTTCTTTTTGAATGATACATTGCCTGATCGGCAAGTTCCATAAGTTCTTCGATATTATTGGCATGTTCTAAAAATGTCGCAACACCAAGACTTGCAGTAATAGTTCCAACCGTTTCTATAGGAGTTGCTGCAATTGCTTTTCTTATTCTTTCCGCTGCAATCATTGCACCTTTTGAATCAATACCCGGTAATAAAACATTAAATTCTTCACCACCAATACGTGCAGGTATATCTATTGACCTTGCATTTTGTTTCAATACCGTTGCAATTTGTTTTATTGCCAAATCACCGTAAACATGTCCAAATTTATCATTTATTTGTTTTAAGTGGTCTAAATCAATACCTATAACAGAAAACGGTTGCTTTTGACGATTAGCACGACTAAATTCTTTTTCAATTTCTTCTTCAAAATATCTTCTGTTATATAGAGTTGTAAGCGGGTCAGTAACTGCCTGTTCTCTAACAACTTGGAACAAATCTGCTATTGTCATTGCAAGTTCTATTTGTTGTGCAAACATTTTCAAAAAGTCTTTTTCCGCATCCGTTACAATATCCCTGTTTGATAAAACTATCAAAACTCCTGCATGATTCATCTTTGTTAATGGAACTATCATAAAAGAACGACAATCTGTTTCACTTAAAATTTCTTCTACCTGATCTTCTTTCAAATCCGGTGCTATAGAATTTAAACCGGATCTTAAATCACTACTTTGTAATATTTCCTTACTACGTAAAACAGCTCTTATTATTTCCGAATGTTCAGGATTTAATCTTTGAGTATCCAATGGTTTTTCTAAGTAACCATTTATAATTTCAATAAAGTTATCTTTAGAACTAGCCATTAAGGCATAGTGCTCTCCATTTTCATCATTCTTTTTTTGTAAAATACAAGAATACATATATCCAAGTTCATCTTGTAAATTATTCACCGTTGAATCAAGAATTGTTGAAAGTGGTTTTGAAGAATTCATCATATCCCAAATATGCTGTAATGTAAGCATACGTCTGTTTACTTCATTCAACTCATTTGTTCTGTCTTCAATTTCCTGTTCCAATTGTGCATTACGTTCATATATTTCTAAAAAATCTTTTTTACCGCTGTATAAATGATTTTCGATTGTATTAATTTGTTTTGTAAAAGATTTGAATTTATCAAAAATTCCCATTATAAGCCCTCATATTACTTTCTTATTATATTCATTACATGCTACAAACGCAATCAATATTTAAAGATTGTAAAATTTTTATGACTTTGCAAAAAAAATAATTAAAAATATACAGTCATACAAAAAGATGAAATTTTGAATAAACATCTTATATGAACATGTCAAATATAGTATCATAAGAGTGAGCGAGGATAGTAAATGTTTGATTCAATGAGAGTAAACAATAGGATTACGCCAAATTCACGCAGACGATTAAAGCGTCGCGAGGATGATGAATCAAAACGTCAAAATAAAGTAGAAAAAGAATCAGAAAGCACAAATAATTCCAATTTATCACGCAGTAAAGGTCTTCAATATGTAGAAAACTTACAAAACGGTTCTCCGCAAAGAACTGCAAATCAACCATACTCCAATATGTATGGATATAATCCACAAATACATACCGGCTCAAGAATACAAAATCCTCAAAACAGATTAAACGGAGTTCAACCGAATGTATCACGTCCTGTTTCTAATGCATACGCAGGTTCATCAAATATAAATCAAAACAACAATCAAGCAGTTACAAATCCTCAAAATACAATAACCGTAAACGGTTCAACTATTATAAAAAGTCCTAAAATCAACATCGCTCAAGTTTTAGGAGATTTTAAAAATACCGCAAATGCAATCGGTACACCGGAAGAAATAATGGATGAGGTAAATACCTATTTAGGACTTGTTGAAAAACAAACCAAAAAGGGTAATGCTAATGTAAATGTAGTTCAAACAAATCTTAACAATGCAGCCATTGTACTTGATAAATATATTTCCGATACATTAAATAAAGAGTCAAAAGTTGTAGAAAATTGGATTGAAGCAATATTTTTACAACAGGTAGATTATAATTATAACGAAAATGATATAAATGAAGCATTTCTTGTAAAAATGCCTGAAGATAAAAAAAAGGAAGAAGCTTCACAAACCTCAACAGCGACTCAACCTGAACCTCAAACTATACCTGAAAAGCCTGAAAATAAACAGATAGATGGTATGCTTAAACAATTATTTATAGCAGGTAAAAATGCTGTAAAAGCAAACAATAACCAAGCAGCATTAGAAATTTTTGCAAAAGCAATAACTCGTTCACAAGAAGTTCAAGATACAGAAACACAAGCAAAATTACATTATGAAACAGGTGTAGTTTATGACAAAACTGATGATTTACCTAAAGCTTTAGAAAACTATAATAAAGCAATAGAAAAAACATCTGATAACAATGTGAAAGCACGTGCACATTACTCAATGGCACAAATATATGATGATGTAAAACAATTTAAGCCGGCAATAGAACACTATATGGCAGCAGTTTCTTTTGCAGGAGAAAGTGATAATTTAAAAGCTCAAACACAATCACTTACCAAAATAGGTAATATTTATACAGATAAATATGATAAAGAAGCATTCAAAATATATGAAGATGCAGAAATTGTTGCAAATGAAACAAAAGATTTTAAAGTTAAAGGTTATGTTTCAAGCACAATAGCAAACGCACATAACAAATTTAACAATCCTACAGAAGCATTACATTACTATTCAAATGCCGCTAAAAATTATTATCACGCAGGTGAAAATGAAAAAGTTGCTATCACCTATAAGCATGCAGGTGAATTAATGCAGGATTATAATAAAATAGAAAAAGGTAATAACTTAATAAAAAAAGCAATTGTGTATGCACAAAAAGCTAACAACAAAAAACTTGCATCCGAATTATATACTGAAATGAGCATGCATACCAATTAAAAATTACACACAACCTTAATAAATATAGTAATTACGTATAATTTATTTTGATAATTATATACAATTTTACACAAAAGATTAAAAAGTAGTTCCCGTATTATATATAGTTGCCTATTTTTAATACTTCCTAAGTTAAATTTAAAATATTAAAATGAATATTTTGGTCTTTTAAAAGCTTTAGTCCTGTTAAACGGCCACATTAAAAATACCGCCCTGCCAATAATTCTTTCTTGAGGCAGAAACCCCCAATATCTGCTGTCTTGAGAATTTCCTCTATTATCTCCCATCATAAAATATGAACCTTCAGGAACAACAAATGGACCACAATACATATTTGGCGTACAATCATTATATTCATATTTACTTTGAATATATTTTTCATTTAACTCTTTATCATTTACCAACACAACACTTGAACCGTCAGCATTTTTCTTTATTTCTATTTTATCACCGGGCATACCAATTACACGCTTTATAAAAGCCATATCCTTGCATAAAAATCCGGTAATACGAGCAAAAACCTTATCCGGTCTGGTTTTTAAATTAACCATAGGCGGATAAAATATTAAAATATCACCCCTTTTAGGTTGTCTGTAAAACCTTGAATATCTCTCAACAAATACTCTATCACCCTCTAATAATGTAGGGTGCATTGAACCTGAAGGTATCCAACGAATTTCACCAATAAAGAATTTTATCGCAATAAGCATAACAATAACAAAAAGTATTGTATCTAAAGATTCTTTTATAAATAGTATTATTTTTTCTTTTAAGTTGTTTTTTTTCATATTTTTAATAACTCTGCAAGTGAAATTAATGCTTGTTTATATTTGTTGTCAGGAGCTTTATTCAAACATTTTTGAACTCTGCTTACATAATTATCCAACAATTCCTTTGTTTTTTCAATGCCATAATCTAAATTTTCTGTTCCCTTTGCAAAAATAACAGGTGCAGTATAAATACCATCTCTTATATCATTATTTGTCGGCTTATCAGGATTATTTTCTATAATATTTAATAAATCATCCCTTATTTGAAAAGTTATACCAAAACGTTTTGCAAAATCTTTTGCAGAATTTATATCTATACCTGCAACCATAGCCGAACTGACAAGAGAAGCCATAAATAATTCCGCAGTTTTATACTTACATTTATTTATGTACTCATCAAAATCCGGTATTTTAAATTTATTAAAATATTGGTTAACTTCCCCGATACACATATTTTTTATTGCTTTTTGAAATAACTTAAATATTTCTAAAGAATCGGCATTCAAAAGCTTTTTGATAGCAGCTGCAAGCAAAAAATCACCGGATACTATTGCAAGACTGTTATCAAATTTAGTATGTAAAGTTTCCCTATTTCTTCTTTTAGAAGAATTATCAATAACATCATCATGTATAAGAGTTGCGTTATGAATTAACTCAACTGCCGATTGAATATCAATTTGAACAGGAGTAATTTCACATCCGTACATTTTTAAATATAACATCGCAAGCAATGGACGTATTCTTTTAGATTTACTTTTTAATAAACCACTTAATTCCTCTTGTAAATTATCCGAACCACAATAAAAATCAGTAATGTTATTTTCTATAGAATATAATTCATCTGATACTAAATTTCTTATTTCATTATATTTTTCTGTATTAAATGAGTATTGCATTAGAATTTATCCACAAATAATAAGTCTATATTATATATTGTCAACCAAACTCATCTTTATGTCAAAAAATTAAAAATGGCTCCTGTAAAATACAGAAGCCATTTATTAAATTATAAAACTATAGCTCAGGATTATGCTGCGGTATTTTGAGCTGCTTGTGCAGAAGCTGCACCTTTTTTATTAAAGAAATTCTTTATACTTGTAAATGCTTTTGTGAAGAAATTATCTGCAGAACCAAACACTTTGGAATTTGCAACCTTAGAACCTAAATCAAAAGCAACATTTTTTGCTTTATCCATAAATTTAGTTGCATTATCAACCTTAGTTAATTTACCTGCCTGAACACCTTTTCCTAAAGCAAATAAACTTCCTGCAACAACTAATGCAGCACCTATAGTACCTAATAAAGCTTTACCCCAGCTTTTTTTCTTAGGTGCTTGAGATACAAAAGCATCTCCGCAAAATGACGGTTGAGTCGTCATCTGTGGTACACTGCTATTACCTCTGCATAAATCACTGAACTGATAACCTGCATTAACACCGCTTGTTATTCCTGAAACCATTTTTTCCTCCTATACACACTTACTCCTTATTAAAGTTTTTACAAGAAAAAAAATTGCCATGATTTTCAAAACATGCTTCCATGCTTTTACAAAAGTTTACAATTTATTTTTTTAAACAAATTGTTTCAAATGTAGATATTACACTTTATACAGGTATTACAAATGTAGTATTCGATATACAATGTAAGATATGCACAAAAATTGATTAATTTACTACTTGCAAAAAAGTGTAAAATATACTATTATTGTTTTGTTAATATATATATTGGGGTACATAAATGAATTTAAATGTTTCAACAGTGAATTTTCTCGGAGCGACAAAAGCAAGCAAGTCAAAACAAAACCACAAGGAACAGACAAAACAAGTTAGTTTTGTAACAACACCTGACAGTTTTAAAAAGAGAGAATTTAATTTAGACAATGCTGTTGATACATTAAGCAAAATGAGGGTTAAAAAGTATGGTATGGAGCTTCCAAAGTTTGAAAAGGGCTCATTAGAAACCATAAAGAACGAATTATTTCTTGAACCGAAGAAATGGAACTCTGTATATGCATTAGCACAAAAAGACCATATAAGCGGAAATACTGTTACAAAATTATCAAGAGAACCGCTTGAAAAATTAAATACGATTAAATTATATGCAGATGCAGAAAACAACAAAAAATCACCAAGATATTCAGGAAACGATTTATTATTATTCGTTAGTAATGAAACAACTGATGAATTAAAAAAGACATTACCGTTAACAAAGACAAGTTTATCTACAAAAAATGTAATTTCATTAAAACGAATGGAAGCAGATTTCACTAAAAAAGCTGCAGATAAAATTGTTGATATGGAGCATAACGTTTGTAAAGATGAAGTAAAACAAATTGTATTTACAAGAGATAAATCTGACAGAGAGGCATTCAATATCATAGCTCAAGATAAGAAAAACGAATTGCATTCTGCATTATTAAATAAAAAACTTGATACTGAAGCTGTTGAAACTGCTTCAGTGTATGGAACAAAACAAGGTAAAGTTTACGAAATCAAAAAAGTAAAAGATTTAAGAAACAATACTACTTCAAAAGTTCGTATGGAAGCTGACTATTCAGGTTATCCTGTCGTTACACACGAAGTAAGAGTACATAAAGATAAAAATAATAAAGTTACAAAGACTGAATATACAGCTCCTTCTGAAATACCCGGAATATTTGATATAAAATACAAATATCCAAACGGAAAAGAAGAAATAGTATCTTCAGGAAAATATGATAAAAAAAGCGGTATAACTTCTATTAAGAAGAACATGGTTTCACTTGACGGAACAAGAACAGATTATTTATATGAAAATGATGAAAACGGAAACAGAATTTCCGATTATAAAATTACTGATAAAAAGGGTAATGTATTATTGAAAAAGAGTTCTTCATTTGAAGTTGTAAATCCACACAAATTTATATCTTCAAATAATGACGATAAATATGAAATATTATTAGATAAAGATGAAAAATCAATAAAAGTTACTGATATGAAAAATCCTAAAAGAAGTGTAACAATAGATGTTGATAAACAAATTATCGGTAACAAAAAGAAGATAATGACATCATTAAAACAAATGCCCGGAGAAGAATTAATAAAATTATCTCAATCAACAAAAAAACTTGTAGGTATTGATTCTCCGTTAGAATCATATTATCAACCGGGAGATAAATCAATCCATTCAGGTGATCAGTTATTTGTAATACTTCATGAACTTGGACATGCCAGAGATATGAGAGATTTGGATGTATCAAGTGATGAGGGATTTTACTCAACATTCCATAAGACAATATCTTCAAATCCAGAATTAAATGAAACATTTGAAGAAGAAAAGGCAAACTTTAATAAAGCATTTCCTGATGCACAAAGAGATCATATAGACTACTTTGTAAATACATTAAATCATTATGGCGGAGAACTTGGCGGATTTAAAGAAGTTATTGCAGAAGGCAACGCATTATTAACTACACCAAAAACAATGGATTTACTTGCAATACGATCACAGTATTTACAACAATACTTCCCTAGAACAATTGCATCTTTGTCAAACATTGTAAGTCAAGAAAAACCTTTTGAAGAAACTGAAAACAAAGCTCAAAACGTTGCTTAGAAAATTTTTATATTAACGTATGTAATAAATTAGACACTTGGCACTAGAAATTCATTTTTGTTTGTTTTACATTAGCATTGGTCTATTAGTAAAATACGGGGTTTTTATGGCAAAAAATGAAATATGCTCAAATGATGAATTTGAAGCACTTTTAAGCAAGTACGATTACAACTTTAAAAAAGGTGATTTAGTAAATGGTGTTGTTTCCGGTTATGATTCTAATGGTGCATTAGTTGATATAGGTGCAAAAAATACCGCATCAGTTTCATATAAAGAGGCAGTATCTGACAATTCTCCGATTGAACAAATTTTAGAAAAAGGTAAAAAATACGAATTTTTAATTATATCAGATGAAGATGATAACGGCAGAATGCAGTTATCAAGCTTAAAAGTTCAACAGGCATATACTTGGAAAGAACTTGAAAAAGTAAAAGATGCAGATGAAATTATATTGGGAGAAGTTAGTTCAATTGTAAAAGGCGGGTTAATGGTAATGGTATCAAATATCAAGGGGTTTGTACCATCAAGCCAATTAAAAAATAAAGAACAAGAATATAATGTAGGTGATAAAATTGAATTAAAAATCCTAACTTTGGATGCAAGTCAAAGTAGTTTCATTTTATCAAACAAAAAAGTTTATTCCGAAACATCCGAAGAAGAAGTAGAAAATATCTTTAACACTGTAGAACAAGGACAGGTCGTTAAAGGAGAAGTTGTAAGAATGGCTGATTTTGGTGCATTCGTTGATATAGGCGGTGTTGACGGACTTTTACCGTTATCACAAATATCTTGGAAATGGATAGACCATCCGTCAGATTTATTGAATATCGGTGATAAAATTGAAGTTGAAATTATCAGTATAGACAAAGACAAAAAGAGAATTTCATTGAGTTTGAAATCGCTTGTACCTGATCCATGGATTGAAGCAGAGAAAAATATAAAAGAAGGTGAATTAACAGAGGGTATAATTACAAGAATAAAACCATTTGGGGCTTTTGTAGAAGTTTATCCTGGAGTTGAGGCATTATTATCTCAAAACGAATTAATTGCTTATGAAAATGAAAATAACAAAATTCCTGTTATAGGAGATAAAATCAACACATATATATTAAAATTTAATCCACAGGACAGAAGAATTGCTTTAGGTATAAAGCAACCTGAACTTACAGAAGTTTAGACAACAATTTGTTTAAACTTTTTGGGCAAAGTCCAACAATATTTTCAAAACTGCCGTTTATGTTTTTAATAAAACCTGACGGCAGTTCTTGTATGCCGTAAGCACCTGCTTTATCAAGCGGATTATAATTGTTTATATAATCTTTTATCATTTTTTCAGTTAAATTGTTAAATTCTACATAACTTGTTGTTGAAGATATTTTTTTTCTTTTACTCAAAACATCTATTAAGCATATTGAAGTTACAACAAAATGTTCTTTACCTGAAAGCATATTCAACATTTCAAAAGCATGCTCTTTATTTTTTGGCTTACCTAAAATCTTATTATCTAACACAACAACAGTATCTGCAGCAACAATTATTGCATCATAATTAATTGTTTCTAAAACTGATAGTGCTTTATTATATGCAAGGTTTTCAATTTTTTTATACTCAAAAATATCATTGTCTAACTTTTCCTTATACAATGATGGAATAATACAAAAATCCAAGTGTAAATTTTTTAATATTTCTTGTCTTCGAGGAGAAGAAGACGCTAAAATTATTTGTTTCACACTTGGATTATAGTATAAAAATTTTATTTTGCACGAACTTTATTAAGCAAACATTTTAAGTGGTTCGATAGGCACTGTAGAATATCTTGCTGTTCTTGCATTAATTCTTGCACAAGAAGTTTGTAACTTTTGACTTAGAGCAAACATATTTCTACTCATTGAAGCATAATCATTAAGAGCTGACATCATTTTTTCAGGATTTACAGCAGAAACCATACTTTCATGATTATCAACTTTTTCCTGAGCATATTTTTTTACTAATAATTGATCGATGTAATCTCTTGCTCCGATAGCCATAACTTTTTTCTCCTCTTTCTCTTTATAATTATTTGTTTTGTAATCTCTCTTACATTTATATAAACGTTTTTTTTATAAAATTATTGCCTTTTTCTTCACATAATATTAACTTTTGTTAACAAAAACATGTTTGCATACAAAAAAGGCGTATCGCTTAAATATACGCCTGTAATTTTTGGTTTATACATTTTATAAATTATTTATGTAAGCATGTAGCTAATTTTGCAATTGTTCTAGGAAAATACTGCTGTAAATATTGAGAACGTGTTGCAATATCGATTTCATCATTATAAGAATTTAACAATGCATTAGATTCAGCAACAGTTTCTTCTAAACCGCCTAGTTCTCCTGAATAATGTCCTTCAATATCTATAAAATAATTTATATAATCTCTTTGAGCATTTGGAAAAGCATCATTAAATAATTTTCTTTCTTCGTTAAATACTTTTTGAACATCCTTACGATTTGTAATCATGTCTGAACCCTCATTATTATCCTTTGAATGACCAAGTTCATGCAATACAGAATATAAATCATCTACAATATCAATTTCACGTTTATCAGGCCAATAACAGCAATCATCAATATTATCTATACCTTTTAAAATATCCGTTGTTTCATTTAATGCAATTAATTCTTCTCCCGGAAATTGTTTTAATAAGTTAATCATAGATTTTTTATCGCCTTTAATTAACTTTTGAAGATTAATAACATTATTTTCTTCTGTTGCTTTATCTTTTACGGTTAAAGTATTATTTTTTTCGTCTAATTTAATTTCATAAACTTTATCATTTTTTGAAGATATAAATGTATTATCATCAATAACTTCAAATGATTGAGAGTAATTTAACAGTTCTTTACCATTTTTATCTGTTATTTTATAATCAATTATTCTATTACCTTGAGGATCATTCTCATACAAATATTGTGTTCTGGTGCCGTCTAAGGATTTCATATCACGTTTAACAGATACTATACCTGTTTTTTTATCTTTTTTACCGGAACTAATTTGCTCAACTTTTCCGTTAGGATAAACATATTTTATATCATAAACGCCTTTTACCTCAGATTTATTCATATATTCAGTACGTTGAACTTTACCATTTTTATCCTTTAATATTCTAACCTGACTTTCTACGTAAGGATAATAATTTTCATCTATAAAAGAACGTACTTTAGAAACAGTATTATTTCTAAAATCATTTGTTTTTTTAATTTGGTAATAAGTACCATTATTTGGTGATACATAGTATGTGGTTTCATCAACCGATAATCTTTTTAAATTTTTATCAACAGATTCCGTTCTAATAATATTATCATCATCTAAATTTGCAGTAATTAAATAACTGTCTTCAGGTGTATATATATCTTTTCTGAAAGATAACTCCTTTAATTTGTGAGGACTTGCAGCTTTTTCCATATCTATTAGCTTTGTACTTAATTTTTCAAAGTTAATTTTTTTATTATCCGCCAAAGAAATTATATCATCTGTCTTTAAAGCAGTATCTGTAAGAGGTAAAACATGCTTTAAATCTTCCGTTTTCATATTAGCAAAATCTTGAAGATTATTACTTGTATATTTTAATTTATTTTCTGTATCCTTTTTATTTGCCAATATACCAACAATTTTAACATTTTCAACAGGAGCAGCTGCTATTTTAGCAAGACATTTACCCTTTAGATTTGGTCTTGTCGCAAGTCCTTTTATTGTTTCATATTTCTCAGGTTGTTTCTCAATATTATTAACAATTTTAGCTATAGACTTATTATTAAAAACAGGTTTTCCATTTTCGTCTTTGATTTTTTCTAAAAAAACAGAAAATTCTTTTCTGTCATAATTACTCTTTTGAAAAGTATCCGGAGTTGTTGTTAATTTGCATGTTTTATTAATTTTCGAATTATTAACAGATTTAACGTTACCTTTAAAAGAAACACCTTGAATATACATAAAACACCTTTTTATCTTTACATTTATATAATGTATATAAAAAATTTTATTGTTATTTTTATCAGCTTATTTTAACAAGTCTTAATATTTATACATTTTATATTTTTTATGCAAGCAAATTTTATGCTAAAATTGAAATGTAAGTAAATATAGTATGGAGAAATCAATTGAGTTTAACTAAAACTATTTGTGAATTATTAAAAGAAAATCCAAATGAAGCGTATACAGCAAGAGAAATTGCAGAATGGATTGTAGAAAATAAAGAATCCGAATGCATGGAAAAAATGAAAAATACAAAAGTTAAATCAAAAGACGGATTAATAAATCAACTAGTTGCAGAAATCGGTTCCAGAAAAAATAATTTACAAAAAAATAACGTATCCATTACAACCGAAAGACCTAGAAAATATTTTTACAATATTTTAAATGATACATTGGCAGGTTTTAATTCATCAAGTATGTATTCTTCTGAAGAAAAAACATTAGCACAAAAATTATCAGAATTTTGCAATTACATAGGCATAAAAACCATAAATTTTGATAACAATACAAACCATTGGTTATGCGGTGAAGTTTTGGGCTTTCAAAAAATTCCTCAAGACTTTGAAGAAAGTGCAAAAAAAGTTTTGGAAGAATATACTTATGAAAATACATATTTATACTCATTTGATATTCAAACTGAACCTTTAAATAATAAAAATTTAAGAAAAAATTTCTTCAGAGCAGTATCAAATTCTTCATGGGCAAACTACTCTTATATTTCAGCAGAAGATATTGACGAAGATATAATGGAAGAACTAACTTTTTTATGTCAAAAATTTAAAATGGGCTTTATAAAAATGGATAAATCAGAACCTGTTGAAAGTAAAATCGTAATAAAAGCTCCTAAAACTTCTTTAGATTCAGTAATGGTAGGATATATTGCAAAAGAAAATACAAAATTTAAACAAATAGTTAAAAATGCAACTTTATCTTTTGTATAAAATTTTATAACATAACTAATTACATGTTATTTTAAAACATGCGTATAATAAAGTATTTTGTGTAACGATTTGTAACATTATTTTTAAATACTGAAATTTGATAAAAAAATAATACTTTAAATGAGTGGGAGAGTACGAGTTTTTTAACTCGTATAATTTCGTACTACACACACTAACCTTCTACATTAGGAATTATCAAAAAAATTCCAAACCGCTTTTTAGCGGTTTTTTTTTGAAATAACAAAAAACCAAAATTATTATAAAAATAATTTTGGCTTTTTATATAATTATTTGTTTTAACCTACCCTAAAGAATCAAAATTAAATCCTGTATTTTCATCTTTTCTATATTCACTGCTATTTTCAAAATTATTATTACTTAATATATTTCTTAAATCATTTAACTCTCGTTGCTGACTACTTTCTTGATTTTGACTATAAGCATTATTTGTACCTTTATCAGCATTTCCGTTAGTGTAAACATTCCAATTAGTACTGTTACCATTATTATTAACTTTTAAAGTAAAAAAATTTGACATAAAGTAACCTCACATTATTACGTTTACATGAATATTATCGGCAAATAAATACATAAACTTTAATATCATTTTTGTGATATTATACAGCTACAATTCGCTTTATAATTACCTATGGGCTTATTTTACAGCAAATTTTTATATTTACAAAAATTTACATATTAATTAAATTATAGCCCTAAATAGGTTCTTCGCTCCACTCAGCATGACAACTCTTTTTCAATCTAAATACTACACGTCTTTATTCTTGTTAAGAAAGCCGGCAAAGCTTGCTATCGTCGGAAGAAATACTTTCATCAATAACGTCAATAATGCTGTCATTCTTGTATATGTAACATAATTCAGAGGAAATGGAACTACTGAAGTATCTAAAGTTAATGTCATAAAGAGATTTCCCATAAAAAAAGAGATGAAATCTTTTTTTGATTTCATCTCTTAGTAAAATTAGAACTCGGCATCGGGCTATCTTCCCAGGCGGTGGCCCACCAAGTATTTTCGCTGAAATGAGTCTTTACGACCGTGTTCGGGATGGGAACGGGTGGTTTCCTCACTCTTGGACACCGAGAAATGTTTCGTAATCGGATAAAAAATCACG
>Ga0256405_10004101_pt1 | contig 28119 bp, 22 predicted proteins | sample RumenRJG_02DNA_FD_189096 | JGI IMG/M metagenome (GOLD analysis project Ga0256405, IMG submission 189096) | Bovine rumen microbial communities from Lethbridge, Alberta, Canada - RJG_02 | ecosystem: Host-associated > Mammals > Digestive system > Stomach > Rumen | place: Canada: Alberta... | reverse complement strand
CGTTTTTCCATGATCCGGCACCACATCCTGAACGGCTGTCCGGAGGACGTGCGGCGGAAGCGTCTCGCGGCCCGCATCGCCCTCATGGCCCAGTCAGGTCAGTACAACTATCTGCGCTGCCGGAACCACGGGGAACCGGTGGCCGCGTTTCTCGCTCTGTCGGAATTCCTGCAGCACGGCCTCGCCGCGGTCTACTATCTGAACCGTCGCTGGATGCCCTTCTACAAATGGGCGCACCGGGGCGTCCAGGAGCTGCCCCTGCTGCATGAGACTTCGGATCTGTTCCTGAAGCTGGCGGATTCTGCAAATGCTGCTGCATCCATGGCGGAAGAACTCATTGAAGAGATCTGCGCCCTGGTCCTTAAGGAGCTTGTCCGTCAGGATCTCTGTCTTCCCGGCGACAGCTTCCTCCTGCCCCACGCGGAACAGATCATGCAGCGGATCGAGGATCCCGGCATCCGCCGCCTGCCGCTGATGCTCGGCTGACCAGCAGACGAGCAGGTCCAGCTGGCGGGATCTGAAAAAAGGAGGCACTATGGAATACTCAATAGATCTGATCGTAAACGTCCCTTACGGCCCCTACACGAAAGATTCCGCAGTACTCACTGCAGACAGCCTTCAAAGCCTCCTCACAGAAGCAGTTCCGGAGAAGGCTTTCAAGGAGTTCGAAGAGATCAGGAAAACAAAATGGCAGCATGTGAATATCAAATTCTGCTTTCAGGACCTGGAGATCGAATATGTCATTTACCTGGAAAAAAAGGTCATTGCAACAGTCTACTTCAGCAGGAGAAGTACCGGTGAGATCCTTTCCTGCAGTAAGGTCCCGGCAGAGTTTTCCGACGAAGAAGATCTTAAGACAGAGACCTCAGTCAGAGCTGCCGAGGCAGGTATTATGTGATCTGCCGAGGCAGCTACTCTGTAACGCTCACTGAGATGAGACCCCGATGATCCGGATGCTGTCTGCCTCTGCGCGGCATTCAAAATAATAAATCCTGACGCCTGCCTTCGCAGCGCGGTGAAGGGCCTGTCCGAATTCCGGGTGCGTCTCATCATTCGGGAGCACCCTGCGGATTCCGTTCATCTGGATCACGAAGGCGATGGCGCAGTGATATCCCTCCTTTGCCGCCGCGGCAAGTTCTTCCAGGTGTTTTACGCCCCGTTCAGTCGGAGCGTCGGGAAACAGCCCGGTGCCCTGCCCCAGGTCCGCAGCAAGCGTGCACCCCTTCACTTCCAGGAGATATTTCTCCCCCTGCCGCTCCATATAAAAATCAAATCTCGAATCTCCGTATGTATATTCCGGCTTCACCAGATCATAATCCCGGCTGAAAAGATACTGTTTCATCAGCGCGTTCGGGACCAGGCTGTCGATATTGACCCAGCCGAAGCCCTGCCGGTACACGGAGATCAGGTCATAGTCCGTTTTCCTGCCGGGTACCCCTGCTCTCTGCAGTGTGACCTCCGCACCGGGGACCAGCAGCTCCTTAAGACGCCCGGTGTTCTTCACATGGACCCTTTCCGTCTTCCCTTCAATGCTCACTTCCGCCACAAAACGGTTCAGTCTCCGTCTGAACACAGCGGGCACCGTGTTTTCATACCGGATCCCCGCTGTCTCTGTGTCATATTTTTTCATAATGATCATCCTGCAGAAGACGCAGTTCAAGATCCGCTTTTCCCGATCGCTCCAGGCAGAGCCGGACATTATACAGATCGCTGAACACCACAAACTTTTCCGCTTTTTCCCTCGGCATCCCGCTTGCGGCTTTTCGGTCCACCAGACGCTTTTTCAGGATCGCCGGATCCGCCGTGATCTTTATGGTGTAATCGGCGTACTCCCTGAGATCCCGCCAGCCCTCTTCATCGAGGAGCAGGTAATTTCCTTCAAGAAGCACGATATCACCTGTGACCCTCCGTCCTCTGTAAACAGGGTTATGCAGTGTCCGGTCATAGTCAGGCCATTCCATCTCCTCTCCCGCGGCAGCGCGCTGTACGCTCCGGCGGAAAAGCTCCAGGTCAAAGGTCACAGGAGCCCCTTTGATCTCAACCATCGGGATCTCTTTCCCGTCCCGGACCGCGGTGTGAGACAGGAGATACTCCTGCCTGCGATGGAATCCGTCCATACCGGTAATGGCAACAGGTGTTACTCCCGGAGTGTTCACAGACAGATATCTCAGAAATTCGGCCAGGGTGCTCTTCCCGGCGCCGGGCGGTGCGGCGAGAAAGACCAGGATCCTTCTGCCCAGCCCGCTCTGCAGTTTCGTAAGATGCTTTAAAAGCGGGAGGAAGATCTCTTCAATATTCTCCTCACTGAATCCTGCCGTGACCGGCAGGCCGTTGATCTCAATTTGAAACGCCATTTCGCAGATCTCCTTTCAGAGAAATCTTCCGGTGATACTGGCCGGATCTGCCGCTATTTCTTCCGGAGTGCCGCGGGCGATGATCCTGCCGCCCTCTTCTCCGCCTTCCGGTCCCATGTCGATGATATGATCGGCGTTCCGGATCACATCCAGGTCGTGCTCGATCACGATCACTGTGGCGCCGTTCCCGATCAGGGCGTCGAACACCCCCAGCAGTGTCTGCACATCCAGGGGATGCAGGCCAATGGTGGGCTCGTCGAATACGAACACAGCATCGTTCTGCAGCCGCCCCATTTCACTGGCAAGCTTCAGCCTCTGGGCTTCTCCGCCGGAAAGGCTCGGCGTCTCTTCCCCCAGGGTCAGATACCCGAGACCCAGGGCGTTCAGGATCTCCAGCCGGGGCGCCACCGTTTTCATGTCCGCGCAGAACCCGAGCGCCGTCTTCACGTCCATGTCCATCAGCTCCGGCAGGGACCGAAGCTCCCCGCCTCTTCCGCGGCGTTTCACCCCGTAGGCCGTTTTTGCGTACCGGGAACCCCTGCACTCCGGGCAGGGAATGTCCACATCCGGCAGGAACTGTACGTCGAGGCTGATGCTGCCGGTGCCGTCGCAGACAGGGCAGCGGAGCTTTCCCGTATTGTAGGAGAAATCCCCCGCTTTCAGCCCCTTTTCCTTCGCGTCCTGAGATCTGGCATAGAGCTTCCGAAGCTCGTCGTGGACATTGGCGTAGGTCGCCACAGTGGAACGCACATTGATCCCGATGGGCGTTGCGTCGATCAGTTTCACGTGGGCGATGCCCGGCGCCTCCACCGAGAGAACATGCTCCGGCATCGGTCTGTTCTGCAGCGCCGCTTCCAGCCCGGGCACCAGACTCTCCAGCACCATGGTGGTCTTTCCGGAACCGGAGACTCCTGTCACCACCGTGAGACGGCCCTTCGGGATCCGGACCTCCAGCGGCTTTACCGTGTGGACCGGACCGGTGGACATGCAGATCTCACCCAGGGAAAAGATCTCCTGCTCCGGGATCTTTTTCCTGATCCTGCTGTCTTTTTTATCCGAGAGAAAAACTCCGATCCGGGAGTCCGGATTCTCCGCGATCTCCGGAATGGTCCCCTCCGCGATGACTCTGCCTCCCTCCGCGCCGGCATCCGGCCCCATCTCGATCAGCCAGTCTGCCTGCTTCAGGATCTGGGTGTCGTGGTCCACCAGCAGCACGGAATTGCCGTCCTGCGCCAGTTCCTGCATCACAGCATTCAGGCCCACGATGTTGGAGGGATGCAGCCCGATGGAAGGTTCGTCCAGAACATAGAGGACGCCCGTGGTCCGGTTCCGCACCGCCCTGGCGAGCTGCATCCGCTGCCGCTCGCCGGTGGAAAGCGTGGAAGACGCCCGGTCCAGAGAAAGATAGGAGAGTCCCAGATCCAGAAGACGTTTCGCTGTGGTCTGGAAGGACTCGCAGATGCTTTTCGCCATAGGGCGCATCTTCTCCGGAAGGGAGGACGGAACGCCATCCACCCAGACACAAAGCTCCTTCAGCGTCATCTCACAGGCCTGGTCCAGAGAAATGCCCCGGAGTTTCGGGGCCCGCGCCGCCTCAGAGAGCCGGGTGCCGCCGCACTCCGGACAGCGCTCTTCCTTCAGGAACTTCTCCACCCGCTTCATGCCCTTTTCGTCCTTCACCTTATTCAGGGCGTTCAGTACCGTCGCGGTGGCGCTGTAGTAGGTAAAGTCCATTTCCCCGGCGCTGACGCTCTCCGTGTTCTTCGCCCGGTAGAAGATATGCTTTTTCACCATAGGACCGTCGTAGACGATCTCCTTCTCCTTCTCCGTAAGATCCCGGAAGGGCACGTCAGTCCTCACGCCCATGGCCCGGCAGACATCCGTCATCAGGGACCACATGAGACTGTTCCAGGGCGCCACCGCCCCTTCGTCGATGGTCAGACTCTCGTCCGGCACCAGAGTGGACCGGTCCACGGTCCGGATGGTTCCTGTTCCGCCGCAGCACCTGCAGGCGCCCTGGCTGTTGAAAGCCAGTTCCTCCGCGGAAGGCGCGTAGAAAGCTGTTCCGCACTCCGGACACACCAGCTCCTGTCCCGCAGCCACTTCAAGCCCCGGCTCCAGGTAATGCCCATTGGGGCAGCGGTGATTCGCGAGACGCGAGTACATGAGCCGGAGACTGTTCAGAAGCTCCGTCCCCGTCCCGAAGGTGGAGCGGATGCCTCCCGCCCCCGGTCTCTGGTGCAGCGCCAGGGCCGCCGGCACGTGCAGTACCTCATCCACGTCCGCCTTCGCCGCCTGGGTCATCCGCCGCCGCGTGTAGGTGGAAAGCGCCTCCAGGTATCTCCGGGAGCCCTCCGCGTACAGGACTCCCAGCGCCAGGGAAGACTTGCCGGACCCCGATACCCCCGCGATCCCCACGATCCGGTGCAGCGGAATATCCACATCGATGTTTTTCAGGTTGTGGACCCGGGCGCCCCGGATCTCGATCTTTGTCACTTTTTTCCGTTCCATATCTGTCCGTCCTGCAAATCAGCTGTCCTGTAAGAAAAAAGCAGGCCGGAGCCTGCTTTTTTCGGGGTTCTGAGTCAGAGTGTCATTTATTACTTCTTCGCCAGATACTTTCTCAGGTCGAGGGCGACTGCGATGATGATGACAAGACCCTGTGCAATATAGGTGTATGCCGGGTCCACGCCCAGGAACTGGAGACAGATCTTCAGGATCTCGAACACCAGGACACCGATCAGGATGCCGCTGACCTTACCGACACCACCGTTGGCGGAGACGCCGCCGATCGTACAGGCTGCGATAGCTTCCAGCTCATAGCCGTAACCGGTAGCAGTGGAGGCGCCGCCGGCCTTTGCGCCGACCAGGAAGCCTGCCAGACCGTACATCATGCCGGCCAGGATGTAGATGCGGATCAGGGAGCCGACCACGTTGACACCGGCGACCTGTGCTGCGTTCTCGTTGCCGCCGATCGCGTACATGTATTTACCGTGACGGGTCTTGTTGTACAGGAACCAGAAGTAAGCGCCGATGACAAGAGCGAAGATCAGCAGGTAGGGAAGCGGTCCCACGGAGCCGTTTGCCACTGCAAGGTAGCTCTTCTTGTATCCGCCCATCGGCTGGTTGTTGGTGACCAGGGAGCAGATACCGTAGATGATGGTCTGCATGCCCAGGGTGGCGATGAAGGGCGGGACCTTCAGGGTAGAAATGACAGTACCGTTCACTGCGCCGAAGCATCCCATGATCAGCATGGTGATGATCATCGCGACGAACACGGGGATATCCGGCAGACCCGGGATCATTCTTGCAGCGTAGTCAACGCTCTGCAGCATCATTGCGGAAAGGCAGGCAGCGAAACCGACTGCACGTCCGGCGGAAAGGTCGGTACCCTTTGTGATCAGGCAGCCCGAAACACCGCAGGCAATGATGAAACGAGGTGCGACGTTCACGACCAGGTTTCTGAAGTTGGTGATCGTGAAGAAGTTCTTTGTGGTGCATCCGGTCACAACAGCCAGCAGGATGATGAGGATGATGATGGCATTGTTGGACATGAATTTCTTGAAATCAAATTCCTTTTTCATGAGTAATCTCCCCCTAATATTTTCTTCATTCCAGATGATACGTGACAAACCGGAATTGCTTCGCGGCTGCGCCGCTCCCGCAATTCCTCACAGCCATTCGGAATCCGCTGCTCTGCCAGTACCAGGCAGAGCGCTCCTTCCTCATGTCTGTGCGTCCATCAAAGTGCCCTCGTCGTTTGCGTGCAAGCACGCACGCCGGGTCACTTTTATGTCCTTTGTCACTCAAACTGGGTAGCCAGTGCCATGATATTCTCCTGATTGGCGTCCTTGCCGTCAATAAAGCCTGTGCAGCGTCCGTCGCACATGACCATGATGCGGTCGGACATACCGATCAGCTCGCTCATTTCAGAGGAGATCATGATAATGCTCTTGCCCTGCTTAGCCATCTCTGCGATGATGCAGTAGATCTCGTACTTCGCGCCGACGTCGATACCTCTGGTCGGCTCGTCCATGATGAAGACTTCCGGGTCGTTCGCGAGCCAGCGGGAGATCAGCACCTTCTGCTGGTTGCCGCCGGAGAGCGACTGGATCTGGGTCTTGGAGGACGGTGTCTTGATGGAAAGCTTTGCCACATTGTCCTGCACCAGCTGCTCGATCTTATTGTCATCCAGCATGATGCCGCCGATCAGGTACTGGTTCAGGGATGCGATGGAAACATTGTCCGCGATGGAAAGAACACCAAGGATACCTGTGGCGCGGCGGTCCTCCGTCAGGAGTGCGATGCCGTGCTTGATGGCATCCGCCGGCTGGTTGATGGTCAGTTCTTTCCCCTTGAAGGTGATAGTTCCGGAAGAATGGGACCGGAGTCCGAACAGTCCTTCCATCAGCTCTGTTCTCTGGGCGCCCACCAGACCTGCGACGCCGAGGATCTCTCCCTTCCTCACGTTGAAATTCACGTGGCGGAAGCTCTTGGGGTTGATGGAGGTGAAGTCCTTCACCTCAAATACGACTTTGCCGGGAACGTTCTCTCTCTTCGGGAACAGGTTTGACAGCTCGCGGCCCACCATCTTGGTGATGATGAAGTCCGTCGTCAGATCCTTGGATTCCCAGGTGCCGATATACTGTCCGTCACGCATGATGGTGACTTCATCGCTGATCCTTAAGATCTCGTCCATCTTATGACTGATGTAGACCATCGACACGCCTTTGTCGCGGAGCTCGTTGATGATGGTGAACAGCGCTTCGACCTCGGCGGCGGTCAGAGAAGAGGTAGGCTCGTCAAGGATCAGGACCTTGCAGTCCGCGGAGACGGCCTTCGCGATCTCAACCAGCTGCATCTGGGAAACACTCAGGGATCCCAGCTTTGCTCTCGGGTCGTAATTCAGGTGGACTTCCTTCAGGACGCGGGCGGCGTCCTCATACATCTTATCGTGATCAATGATCGTGACCGGTCCGATCTTCTTTGTGGGATAGCGTCCGACAAAGATATTCTCGCCGATGGAGCGCTCCGGGATCGGCTGCAGCTCCTGATGGACCATGGCGATACCACGGTTCAGCGCGTCCAGCGGACCGTTGATCTGCACCTTCTCGCCCTCATAGATGACCTCGCCCTCATCCATGTGGTAGATACCGAACATGCATTTCATCAGCGTCGATTTGCCCGCGCCGTTTTCTCCCATCAGAGCATGCACTGTGCCGGGCTTCAGCTGGAGCTGAGCGCCGTTCAGTGCCTTGACGCCCGGAAAGGTCTTGACGACATTGTGCATTTCCAAACGATATTCTGACACTTTATGACCCCCTCATCTAAAAATTATTTCTGATTGGAAAAGGGTGCATGCGCTAATGCACACGCACCCTCTGTCCCTCTTTAACTCAAATGCCCGGCCCCTATCTTCTGTAAGTGATGATTACTGGAAATCCTTAACGTTGTCCGGAGTGACCTTCACGTAGTCGACATAGATGGACTGCTCGCCTGCTGCGTAGGTCTTGCCGCCAAGAAGGCCTTCCATAGCCTCGACAGCTGCCTCAGCCTGGCCCTTCGCGTCGTTCAGAACGGTACCGGTCATGTTGCCTGCTGCGACTTCGTTCAGAGCTGCATCCAGAGCATCGACACCGACAAGGTAGATGTTCTCGTTGACCTTGCGGCCTGCTGCGGTGATCGCCTGCAGAGCGCCGATAGCCATATCATCGTTGTTGCAGAAAACGACTTCGATCTCATCGCCGAACTTCGCAAGGTCGTTCTGTGCGATCTCCTGGCCCTTGTTGCGGTCCCAGTCACCTCTCTGGAGGTCAAGCTGCTCGACTTCGACGCCTGCGTCGGTCAGAGCCTTGACGGAGAACTCGGTTCTGTACTGAGCGTCAATGTTCTCCGGGTCACCCTGGATCATGATGTAGGAGACCTTGCCGTCGCCGTTGATGTCACCCTTCTTCTCGGTCTCGAGGATCAGCTCGCCCTGCATGGTTCCGGACTGTCTTGCGTCGCAGCCGACATAGCAGAGCTTGTCGTAAGCGCTCATCTGGTCAGCGGTGGGCTCACGGTTGATCAGGACGGTGGGGATGTTTGCGGTCTTCACGGTGTTGATGATAGCATCAGCAGCGGAGGTCATGACCGGGTTGATGATCAGGGCATCGACACCCTGTGCGATGAAGTTGTTGATCTGGTTGTTCTGCTCAGCCTGGTCGTTCTTGCCGTCCATAAAGGTAACGGTGTAGCCCTTGCCCTCAAGGATCTCCTGCAGAGCGTTACGATAGGTGGTCATGAATGCGTCGTCGAACTTGTAGATGCAGACGCCGATGTTGCCGCCGGCTGCTGCTGCCTCAGCTGCTGCTGCGGTGGTCTCTGCCGCTGCCTCAGCCTTGGTCTCTTCTGCCTTCGGAGCCTCGGTCACTGCCGGAGCTGCCGGAGCTGCCGGAGCTGCGGTGGTAGCTGCCGGCTGAGAGCCGCCGCATGCTGCCATAGAAAGGACCATCATAGATGCCATTGCCATAGCTGCGAATCTTCTGATCTTCATATTGTACTTTCCTCCCATAAAAAATAGTTATCTGCTTCGGTGCTTTGCCAGGGTTGGGAAGCACCAACGTTATTTTACAATTATTCACACTATTATCACCATAGATTTTTATTTGATAAAATTATCAATTTTCTACTCCGGTCAGGATCTCCTGTCTGCACCAGTAATATTTTTCCTTTGCGGTGCTCCCCTTTTCCGAAAGCTCCACCGCCGTGTCGAAGATCGTTTTCGCATAGCCTGCCTTGTCCGCGGACACCGTTCCGATCATCTTCCCTTCCCTGACCGCTGCCAGTCCCGGGTCTGTGGCATCGATCCCCACCACGCAGATCCCCGTGATCCCGGCGCGCTCCATCGCGTCCAGCGCCCCCAGCGCCATATCGTCGTTGTTGCTGAGCACCAGCTCGATCTTTTTTCCGTACTGCCCGAGCCACTGCTCCATCAGGGCAGAAGCCTGGCTCCGCTCCCAGTTGCCGATCCCTCCGGTCAGGCGCTCCAGAGGCACCCCCTTATCCAGAATGGTCTTGACCGACCACTCCGTCCGGATCAGGGAGTCCTGATGGCTGGTCTCTCCCTCCAGAAGGACATAGGAGACTACGCCGTCCCCGTCCGGGTCCAGCTGCTCCGGGTGCTCCCGGTAGTGATCCGCCACGATCTGCCCCTGCAGCACTGCCGTCTCCTTCGCGTCGACTCCGACATAGCAGAGTCTGTCCCAGCGGTTCATATCCTCTGTGCTGGGCTGGCGGTTGAAAAACACCAGAGGGATATCCGCCGCCATGGCTTTATCAATAATGGAGGAAACTGCCATCCGGTCCACGGGATTGACGCACAGAACGTCGCAGTCCAGAGATACGAACCGGTCCACCTGCCGGTTCTGGACACTCTGGTTCCCTTTCGCCGCCTGGATGTCCAGCACGATCTTCGTGCCGCTTTCCTGCTCGTACTCCTTCGCGTACTGTTCCAGCTCCCGGCGGAGATTGTTGATGAAGGTATCGTCGCTCCGGTACAGGCCCACGCCGATCCGCACGGTGCTCTTTCCCCGGTTTGCAGCGCTTCCGCAGCCTGCACAGAACAGGAAAAGGACTGCCGCGGAACAGATAAAGAACCTTTTACTCCATCGGATACAGAATTCTCTCATAAGTCCCCTTTTCAAGATCCTCTTTTTCGATGTAATGACCTTCCAGTGTGCGGCTCTGCATCGGCGTATTATGATGGCCGATCCGGGCCGCTGCCATGCTGACTGCAAGATACCCCTCCGCGTAGTCGTCCGTGATGCAGATGCCGTCCACGAGTCCGCGCTCCAGTCCGGAAAGGACTTCGATCCCCGTACCGGGTCCGTAGAGTCCCAGTATCTTGCCGTCCTCTCCCTTCGCTTCCCTGTACCTCATGGCATGAAGAAGACTGGTGCGGTCCAGGGCGATCAGCACCGCTTCCTCCTCCTCTTCCTCCAGACGCCGGATCTTCGTCATTTTTGTCTCATTCACCGCCCGGACGGAACGTTCCCGCCGGTAGCCGGTGTTCTCCAGAATACTTTCCGCGCCGTCCAGGTATCTTCTGGAAGCACCGTACAGTCTTCCTGTAGAGATGTAATACACTGGAACAGTTTCCGGGAAATGCTCTGTCACCGTTTCCGCAAGCTTCCGTCCCATGACGTAATAGTCGCTGTTCAGGTTCGCAGCGCTGTAATTGTTCTGGATGACTACGTCGCCCCGGAGAAAGATCACCGGGATGTGGACCTGCTGGGAAGCGATCATCTCTGACGCTTCTCTTTCCCTCATGGCGGAAATGATCAGTGCCTCCGCCCCGTCCTCCTGCTCCCGGAGCACAAGCTCCCGCTGGCCTTCCTCGCTTCCCGCCTCATAAAGGGTGATGAAGCGGACGTCCGCCCTGAGCTCAAGCGCAGCCTGTTCCGCGCCCTTCCGGAAATTCTCATAGTTTACGTCTGAAACATCATCCAGGATCACTGAAATACGGGATACCTCGGAGGACTGCTCCGTGATCAGAAGATCTGTGGAAGAGGCGAAGAAAAGAACGCCCAGGAATCCCGCTGACAGGAGCCACAGAAGATGGCTCCGGATCATCTGCCATATCTTCATGCGCCCTCCTTTCCTGCAGAGAGGTTTCTGCTCTCATCGAAGGGAACTGCCGGCATCCGGATCGTCACTTCGGTCCCTTCGTCCGGTTCCGAGACGATGCTGAGTCCGTAGTCTTCCCCGAAATAGATCCTGATCCGTTCATGGACATTCCGGACGCCGATGCCGGAGCCGCGGCGGGACGGCGCGTGAGGCTGGTCCCCGGACAGAAGCTTTTCCACGGTCTCTTCGGTCATTCCGAGACCGTTGTCCCGGACCGTCATCACCGTGCAGCCGTCCTTCAGCTCCGCCTTCACCAGGATCTCTCCGTCTCCGTCCATGAACTCCATCCCGTGGTAGATCGCGTTCTCCACGATGGGCTGCAGGATCAGCTTCACCGACGCCATCGGCAGGACCGCATCGTCCGCCTCCACACGATAGGTAAACTTGTTTTTGAAACGGTTCTGCTGGATCATCAGGTAGTTCCGCACATGCTCCAGCTCATCCTTCACGGGGATGATACTTCTGCCCCGGGACAGGCTGATCCGGAAAAACCGGCCCAGCGCGGTCACGATCTGCACAGCCTTTTCCTTTTCCTCGTTCTCGATCATCCATACGATGATGTCCAGCGTATTATACAGGAAATGCGGATTGATCTGGGACTGCAGCGCGTCGAACTCTGTCCTGCGCCGGGTCTCGTGTTCTGTGACGATATCCTGCATCAGTCCGCGGATCCGGTCCGCCATCTTCTGCACCGAGGTCCCCAGGTGGCGGACCTCCTCCGCTCCCCCGATGTAGACTTCAGCCTCAAGGTCTCCGCTTTCGATGACGTTCACGGAGTGCTCCAGCTTCCGGATCGGCGTGGTGATCCTGGAAGAAATATAGGCGTTGACCAGGGCCAGGATATACGCCAGCAGGCCGATGATGAATCCCATAAACAGAAGATTCTTCTGGTTGTTCAGGTAGAATCCCCGTTCGGAGGTGACGCCCGCCAGCTTCCATCCCGTGTATCCCACAGTCTTCACGGTGACATGGCGGTTCTCTCCCCGGTAGCGCTCGGAATAGGTGCCGTCCCTGACCGCAGAAGCGGCCAGCTGCGATTCTTCCTCGATCCCGGATTCGATCAGCTGCATCCGCGGATGATACAGGATCTCCCCGTCCGAACCGATCATATAAATGTAGCCATGGGTGCCGATGGAGACATTGTCAAAATACTGCTGGAGTCCGCTGTACAGGAGCTCCATCATCAGGACACCCTGGTGCGTGGAGGCGCGTTCCCGGATCTCCACCGCCCTCGCGAGGGTAAGTCCCCAGCGGTACTGCCCCTCGCTTCCCGCGAAGGTGCGCTGCACATGCGGCGGGGAGAACAGCAGAGCGTCCGGCCTGGAGAGCGCCTCCGAGAACAGAGGAAGCTCCTTCACGCTGACACTGTCCGCCACACGGGCCGCAGGCATCGCAAATTCCAGCTCCCCGGTACCGGAAAACACGCCGATATTTGAGATCCGTTCCTTCTCCGAGTCGTAGAGTATCGTGGCCTTCTCGGCTGTCGAAGGATCCTTCAGGTCCGCGTTCTTGATCACCCCATAGTAGAGGAAATCGGACAGCTTGATCATCCTCTGGAGATAGTCCTCCACCGCCGCAGCCGTCTGATCTACGATGATCTCCGCTTCCTCCGTGACGGAACTGATGTACTGCGCTTTCATACGCTGGTAAAGCGAAAGCGTGACCAGCGACGCGAACACGATCTCCGCGGCAGTGAAATAGAGGAAGATCATCCTCCGGATGCCGTAGTGTTCAAACAGTCGTTTCATTTATTGCGCTCCCCGGCGGTTCATTCCTGCCTGTTCCTGTACCTTGACGGCGACACGCCGTATGTCTTTTTAAACACATAGCTGAAATAGTTCTGCTCCTGGTAGCCTACCCGCTCCGCGATAGCATAGGTCTTCAGCTGGGTGTTCTTCAGAAGCTCCACTGCCTTCTCCATGCGGAGTCCCGTCAGGTAGGCGATATAAGTTTTGCCTGTTTCCCGCTTGAAGATCGTAGAGAAATAATTCGGACTCACATGCAGCTGCCGGCACACCTCATCCACGGAAAGATCCGGGTCATGATAGTGCTCAGCTATATACTTCTTTGCCTCCGCCACAGCCTTCGCCGAGGCGTTTTCGTTCTCCAGCTGCATGTCGCTGATATAGATGGCCGTTCCCGTCAGCTGTTCCCTCTTGTAGCGCAGCGCTTCCAGCGCGGACTGGTACGCCTGGTCCGCGTGCTCCAGCTCCGTGCAGCTGTGGCCCACGCCCATGGTCACCGTCCTCGCAAGGATCCGTCCGCACTCCCGGCAGATCTCGTTCAGCAGGGAAATGAGGTCCGTCTGCGTGTTCCTGTCGTCGATGGCAGTCAGGATGCAGAGACGGTCATCCATGGACCGGAACACATCCAGCCGGTAGTAGCTTTTCAGGCTGTCCTCCAGAAACTGCTGCACGGAGAGAAGTCCCAGTTCCATGTCTCCCTGGTCCTTCTCCAGCTCGGCCGCTGCCACCACCCACTTCCGGGCGTTCAGGAGATCGATCCCGTACTGTTCCGCCTTTTCCCGGATCTCCTCCGGGCTCATGCCGCCCCGGATCAGGTTCAGGAACCAGGACTGGCGGAGAATCGGCATGGCATAGCGGTAGTTTCGGGCAAGTTCATCGACGCTCCGCCGCTGCCGGATCTCCTCGTCCAGCCCTTCCGCCGCTTTTTTCAGAATAGCGCTCAGCTCCTGCAGGTTCACCGGCTTCAGGATGTACTCGGACACATTGAGCCGGATCGCCTGCTTCGCGTACTCGAACTCATCGAAGCCGGAAAAGATGAGAAGCTTGATGTTGGGATAAGTCTTCCGGACCCTTTCGCAGAGCTCCAGTCCGTCCATGTAGGGCATGCGGATGTCCGTCAGCAGGACGTCCGGTGCGAAATGCTCCATTTTTTCCAGCGCGTCCTCTCCGTTCTCCGCGTCGCAGACCTCACTGTACCCCAGGCTCTCCCAGTCCAGCTTTTTCAGGATAGCACTGCGCACCTCTTCCTCATCGTCCACCAGCATGATCCGGTATTTTTCCATGGCTTCCTCCCTGCTGTTCGCCACCGGCGGGTTTTTCCGTAAAGAAGCGGGCTGTGCCAGTTGCACAGCCCGCAGCACCTGATTCGATTATACCATAGGTAAGAAAACGCATCAGCGTTCTTCGTACCGTACCTTATTAGAGAATGTAGACGCCGCTGGGGTCGAAGTCCAGGAACGCCTTGTTCCCGACTTCGTAGATCTTCCGGTTTACGGGGTTGTAATCTGTGATCTGGATCTCCTGGCCGCCCACCAGCAGACGATAGTACTGGTACGCGCCCATGAAGGTGGACAGGGAGACTTCGCCGCCGATCTGACCGGTATCCGCCAGCTTGACTGCCTCGGGACGGATGACCAGGGTGGCCTCGCCGCCTTCTTCAGCCTTGGAGTAGTCAAGGACTGTCAGCTTCGCGCCGAACACATCGATATCGGCCTTGCCGTCGTGCTTCTTCTCAAGCTTCACCGGGATGAAGTTCGCCTCGCCGATGAAGTCTGCGACGAACTTGGAAGCCGGCTTATAATAGACATCCCGCGGAGAGCCCATCTGCTCCATGTGGCCGCGGCTCATGATGATGATATTGTCGGAGATGGCCATTGCCTCGGACTGGTCGTGGGTGACGTAGACCGCGGTGATGCCGACCTTCTGCTGGATCTTACGGATCTCGGTACGCATGGTGACGCGGAGCTTCGCGTCCAGGTTGGACAGCGGCTCGTCGAAGAGCAGGACGCCCGGCTCCAGGACCAGGGCCCTTGCCAGTGCGACACGCTGCTGCTGACCGCCGGACAGCTGGTTCGTCATACGGGATTCCATGCCTTCCATCTCGACCAGCTTCAGGATGTTCAGGACCTTCTCGCGGATCACTTCCTTCGGGAATTTGCGGAGCTTCAGGCCATAGGCCACGTTGTCGAATACGTTGATGTGCGGCAGCAGGGCGTAGCTCTGGAACACCATCGCCGTGTCTCTCTTGTTGGGCGTCAGGTCGTTGACCGCCTCGCCGCCAATATAGATCTCGCCCTCGTCCGGGCTCTCAAAACCCGCGATCATGCGGAGGATGGTGGTCTTTCCGCAGCCGGAGGGGCCGAGCAGAGTGACGAACTCGCCGGGCTTCATGTCAAGATTGACGTCTTTGACCGCGTAGAACGGTTTCTTTGTCTTCGGATCTTCATAGATCTTGGAAATATGATCAAGGCGTACGCCCTTTTTCTCTTTTGCCATGTCAGGCCTCCTCTTCCACGAATGCTCTGCTGGTTCCGAAGCGCTTGATGATCAGATTCATGATCAGGACAGCGCTGTAAGTGATACAGATCAGGACGGTCGCGTACGCGCACGCCACGCCGTAGTTGCCCTTCTCAGCCTGCTCGTTGATCTGGCAGGTGATCAGCAGGAATTCCGGAGTGACGAGGAGGATGACCGCCGAGATCGCGGTGATGCTTCGCACGAAGGCGGTGACAAGACCGGACAGGAAGGAATCCTTGATCAGCGGAAGCGTCACACTGGTGAAGACCTGGGCGGAGTTCGCACCCATATCGTATGCTGATTCCTCGATGGACTTGTCGATCTGCCGCAGTGCGGAGATACCGCTTCGGGTGCCGGTGGGCAGGGAGCGGACGATGAACACGATGATCAGGATGATACCGGTGCCGTAGATGTTGGACAGGATGCCCGTCCGGAACAGACCGTTCGCGTAGCCGCGGATATATCCGATACCAAGGACCGTGCCCGGGACCGCCATGGCCAGCATGGAGACGAATTCGATAAAGCCCTTCGCCTTGAATTTCTTCTTGACCACCAGGTAGGAAATGATCATGGACAGGAACGCCGTGATCGGAGCCGCAATGAAGGACAGCATGAAGGAATCCTGGAAGGCCTCCAGACCGCTGTTCTTGAACATCAGCTGGAACCACTTCAGAGTAAGCGAGTAATCGCGGCCCCACAGCTTAAAGAGTGCGCCGAAGGGGACCATGATGTACATCAGGAGAACGAAGGCCGCGACCAGTCCGCAGAGGATGGACAGCGGGCGGGTGACGCTCTTGTCCTCGATCAGCATTCTCTGGCGGCTGGCCTTACCGGTCAGGGTCGCCGCGGTCTTGCTCTCCAGATAGTACTTCTGGATCAGGAACAGGACCACAGTCAGGCTCAGCAGGACCACGGACATCGCCGCGGCGCCGGTGGAGTCGTACGCGCCGGTGACCTGCAGGTAGATGGTGGTCGCCAGAGTATCATAGGAACCACCGATCATCATCGGGTTCGCGAAGTCTGCGACGCTCTCGATGAAAGTGACCAGGAAGGAGTTTCCGAGACCCGGGAGAAGAAGCGGGAACGTCACGCTGGTAAATACCTGCCAGCGGGTCGCGCCCATATCCCGCGTCGCCTCCTCCAGCGACGGGTCGATGTTCTTCAGAAGACCCTTCAGCATCATGTAGCAGACCGGGAAGAAGGTCAGGATCTGGACGATCGCGATACCCTTCAGGCCGTAGATATCGGAATCATAGATGTGAAGGAGCGAGCGGGTGATGATGCCGCTCCGCCCGAACAGCATGATCATGGAGAGTGAAAGCACGAAGGGCGGAGATACGACCGGGAGCATGGAGACGAGCCCGAAGAGCTTCTCCAGGATCCTGGTCTTTAACTTGACGTACACCTCGACATAAGCGAACAGAAGTCCTACCGCCGTGGAGCAGATGCCGACGATGAAGCCGAGCACCAGTGTGTTGGTAAATGCTTTGCGGAAGCGATCCAGGCTCAGGACGCGCCGGAACACATCCAGTGTGATCTTTCCGTCCGCCATGAAGCTGTCGATCAGCAGCATGAGGAGCGGATAGAGAATGAACAGAAGCAGGAACACGATCAGGACCACGATCGTAGAGACCATGATCGGATCAGCGAAGAATTTCTTCCGTTCCAGCTCTGCGCTTTGCTTTCCAGCCATAGTTACCCCCTTATCCTTGCAGGTTTTCGTAAAAGTTCAGCTGAAAAGCGCCGCGCGGCATAATGCTGCCGCGCGGCGCCGGAGACCGGATTATTCAGTCTTGAAACGATCGTCTGCGCTGCCGCCGAGAGCTGCGAAGTAATCTTCAATGTACTGCTTGATATTGGTCTTTGCATCCTCAAAGTCGTAGTCGATGGTGTTTTCCGGATCCAGTCCGAATTCAGCCGCTTCCTTCGGCTGCTCAGCATTGTCCAGGACCAGGAACTGATAGGAACCGTTGTCCTTCGCAAGGTTCACGCAGTCCGGGGACAGAGCGTACTCGATCCACAGCTTCGCAGCGTTCGGGTGAGCCGCGCCCTTGAAGATGGCGGTAGCGCCGATCTCGTAAGAGGTGCCATCCTCCGGAACAACAAGGCCGATGTTGTCGTAGCCCTGCAGGATCTGGTAGATACCATCGTGCAGGAAGCCGACACCGATGACACACTCGCCGGGGCCGACCATCTTGGACGGGCCGGAGCCGGACTTGGTGTACTGAGCGATGTTCTGGTCAAGCTTCTTGAAGTACTCCATAGCCTCGTCGTGTCCCTTCATCTGGACCATAGTGTTGATGACGAGCTTCGCGGTACCTGCGGTGTTCGGGTTGGACAGCATGATCAGGCCCTTGTACTCCGGCTTGGTCAGATCGTCCCAGGTCTTGGGCGCCTCGATCTTCAGGCGCTCCAGCTCCTCGTTGTTGACCATGAAGCCCAGGATGCCCTTGTAGATGCCGAACCAGTGATTGCCCGGATCCTTGTAGGTCTCTTTCAGAAGATGGGAAGCATTGATCGCGTCATATTCCTCCAGAAGACCATCGGAGACTGCCTCGTTGTAAGGATCGGTGGTGCCGCCGAACCAGACGTCTCCGGAGGGCTTTCCGTTCTCTTCCTTGATCTTTGTGTAGACTTCGGAAGTGGAAAGACGCTGATAGACCGTCTTGATTCCATAAAGCTTTTCAAAGTTCTTGCAGGCAGCTGCCAGGTATTCTTCCTCGCAGGAGCCGTAGACCGTCAGGGTCCCGTCTGCCTTCGCGGCTTCGATCAGAGCATCGATCCCCTCGGCAGGAGCTTCCGCTTTGGCTTCTTCTCCCTTTGCGGCTTCCGTTGCTGCCGGAGCAGCAGCTGCTGTCGTCGCCGGCGCGGAGCCGCCGCCGCAGGCTGCCAGACTGAGGACCATCAGTCCGGCCATCAGAACAGATAACTGTTTTCTCATATTCTTTCCTCCTTTGTCGTAATGGCACAAAAAAGCCTTATTCATTATATCATATCGGGGAAGATTGCACAGTTATCAAAGCAAAAATCTCGTAAAATAGTCAGTTTTGCCAAATAAATAGCAGAAATGTCCCAGTCGTCACCGACTGGGACATCTGTCTCAGTGGGAGAAGACTCCCACTTTTTAAGTTCAGTAAGATCAGTCTGCCCACCCGCAGACTGCCATGCTCATGGGATAATCATCCTCGATCTCAGCGAACCGGCGGTATCTCGTCACCTGTTCCGGGAAGTCCGTGATGATACCGTCCACACCCACGTTGATCAGGTGCTCAATATCCACTTCCTCATTTGCAGTCCAGGTATAGACCTCCACACCTGCCTCGTGATAACGCTTCACCATCTCCGCCGTGCACTGTCCGAAGTTCGGCATGTAGCAGTCCACACCCACGTATTCCTTCACATACTTTTCTCCGTCCACGATCCAGGAATGGGAGAGAAGGCCGCACTTCAGCTCCGGGCAGAGCTCCTTCACTCTGCGGACACTGTAATGATTGCAGGAAGCGACGATGGTACGGTCGATCAGGTCAAATTCCTTCAGGAGTTCCACTACCTTCTGCTCCAGACCTTCATACTCGTAAGTCTCTGTCTTCAGCTCAAGAATCGTCTTCTTGCCCAGCGGACGGATGAACTCCAGGTACTCCCGGAGCGTCGGCACATACTGCGGCACATACTGGCCTTCATACTCCGCGGAGACCTCCGCTTTCTTCAGCTGGTCCAGGTTATAGGCGCGGATCTTTCCGGTCATGTTGGTGCAGGTGCGGTTCAAGGTGACATCATGGATAATGACGGGAACGCCGTCCTTGGACATCTGGACATCAATGGAAATACCGTCGCATCCCGGCGTCCTCACCGCCTGGTCAAAAGCCAGCATGGTATCTTCCGGAAATTTTGATGAGTAGCCTCTGTGTGCATAATTTAAGGTCATTTTTACCACCTTCCTGTAAAAAATAGTCGTATGTTAATATTATACGCTTTTTCAATTGAAGAAAAAGAGTCTTTCTTACAGATTCATCAGCAGCACGGACCCCACCACAAGAGCGACGCCGAAGAGCTCCGGCACGGAGAGTGTCTGGTGAAACAGGATCATTCCGAGCAGGGCCGCTGTCACCGGCTCGATGGTGGCGATCTGGGCAGCCCGGGAGGATTCCAGCCCCTTCAGTCCCCAGGTGTAGAGGATATAGGCCGCCGCGCCGGTGAACAGTCCGCAGAGGACCGCAAGAAACGCGGTCCCGGGATACTGCGCCGGCTGCGTCAGGGTCCCGTCGGCGGCGCTCCAGATCAGATAGGACAGCGTGGCGATACCGAAAGTATAAAAAATATTCGTGTAGATCGAGTAGTCCCGGTCCAGGATATAGCGGCTGAAAATACTGTACAGGGCATACCCGAGCCCGGCCCCGAGACCAAGCAGCAGACCCCTTACGGTCAGACCGGAAGCTCCTCCGGCGATCCCGGAAACAAAGGCGCATCCAAGAATGGAGAGCAGGATGCAGACCACCTTCTTCCCATTCACCTTTTCCCTGAACAGGATCGCCGAAAGGACCAGCACAATGGCAGGCGCGGTGTAAAGAAGGGCGGCCGCCGTGGCGATCTTCGTCTCCTGGATCGCCATGGTGTAGCAGGTGGTAAAAAACAGGATACTTGCAAAACCGTTCAGAAGAAAGAGGATCCTGTCTTCCTTCCGCACCCGGAACATGGAACGGTCCCTGACCAGCATAATGACACAGACTGTCAGCGCCGTCATGCCGAAGCGGAACGCCTGCATGATATTTCTTCCCATTCCCCCCGCGCTGATCACAGTCACAAAAGAACCGTAGGTTCCCCATAAAACCGCGCTGACGAAAACCGCCAGCGCGCTCAAAGTCCTGTTCTGTTTCATGATTCCTCCTGCAGCTCCTCAAAAAGCACCTTCCGGAGTTCTTCCAGAATATGCCCGGCAGCTGCGAGCTTGTACTCATACCGGGACGGCTCAGGAGACAGCTCCCGGGTGAAGACCCGGACCCGGCCTCCGCAGTCAAAGGCAAAGAAGATGCGTCCCGGCACACTGTCCCGATTTGCCGGATCCGGATTCCCGAAGGATCCGGTCACACCGATCCCGGTCTCCGCACCGAAAGCCGACCTGCAGGCTTTTGCCATTTCCACGGCAGTCTCCTGTGAATAGACTCCGAACTTCCGGATCACTTCCTCCGGGACACCGGCACGGATCTTTGCCTCATTGCTGTAGGTGACAAAGGCGCCTTTCAGGATCTCAGAAGACCCCTCGGTATTCGTGAGCAGCGTCGCCAGAAGACCTGCCGTGCAGCTTTCCATCGTCGTGATGGAACTCTTCCGCCGGATCAGCATCCTGGTGATCTCTTCGTAGCCCGAACGGATCTCTGCTTCATGAAAAACCATGATCCTTCCTCCCCGGTTTTTACTGTATCGTCCTCAGAAGATAGTTCAGTGCCGCACTGTTCGGCATCACCACTTCCCTGAGGACTCTCTGCAGTGTCCTTTCTCCTCCCTGTACCTTTCCCGGCGCAATGCAGAGAAGGAACGCATACAGAAGCCCGAGCTTCTTCCGGTATTCCGCCTGCTCCGCCTCATCAGAGATCCCCGTGTACTCCCGGAAAAAGGTCTCCCTGAAGTCATCTCCATACTCCGTATGACGGAAGAGCTCCCGGCAGATCAGCGCATTCTCCGCCGCTGCCGGCCCGGTGATCACTGCGGACATGACAAGAATCAGCAGTTCTCCGTCCTGTACCATAATGTTCTCCGGAAACAGTTCCCCGTGGATCAGCGTATCTGTCTCCGGCATAACGTCGATCATCCTGTGAAGGAAGCCGGTCTCTTCCGGAGTTCTCCCGTATGACTGATTGTCCGCCTTTTCGTGCAGGAGCCGTTTCAGGCTTTCCGCCTCTTCCTCCCCTACATGCACGCTCTGGTATTCTTTCACGAACCTGGCATACTTCTCCGCAAATTCTTTTCTTTTTTCCGGCTGCTTCCGGATCGCCTCCGCAAGTGTCACCGCGTCAGTCATCTCATAAATGATCCCGTACTGGTCCGCGCATTTCACCATATCGTAGGAGATGGCTGCAGGAATTCCGAGAAGCAGAGCGGAGTGGTCGTTCTTCTGTTCCCGGCGTACAGCGTCCAGGCTTACGTTCTTATCGTAGATCCTGACGATCGTCTCCCGGTCCAGGCGGCAGATCATTCCGCGGCTGCTCTGTCCGATGACTTCATAATCCCCCGGCTTGATGTTCCTGAGGGCTTTTTCCACCTGGAACAGTCTCCGAAAGCCGGTCACGTCCAGAATGTCATAGATCTCGGGAGAAACATTGACGATGTAGACCTCCGGCTCCTGCTTGCGGAATTTCAAAAGAGAGCGGAGACCAGCACTCGAGATATACTGCAGTCCTTCCGCGTCCAGCGTCGCAAGACCTTCCGGATGCTCCTTCCTGATCCCGACAAGTTCTGCGGCGACCTGCTCTGCATTATCCGAATCGATCTTTCTTCCAAGAAAGATCGTCAGTCCGTTTTCTGTTGCACTGAAGTTCATAGTATACCTCCTTCTGGAAAAGCATACCACAGACCGGATCGAACCTCAATGCGGGCATTTCCGAAAGCAGGAATTATCATTATATATAAAGAAGCTCCGCAAAACGCAGAGCTTCTCCAAAGTCACTGTATGATCATTTATTTTCGGTTTCCTCCGGCGGACGGTCATCCCAGACTGCAGTTCCCTGCATCCAGACGGTTCCCTTGAACCTTCGCCCCACCATAGGCTCTCCCTGCAGATCGATCTGGTTGATGACCACATGCAGGGGAAGATCGTTCGCCTGCACCAGGAAATCCCAGATCTCCTCTCCCGTAAAGAGGTTGATGCGGCTGTTCACAGCCAGGATATCGCCGATCACCTGGTAGATCTCGCATTCGATCCCCTGCGGCATGAAACAGGAGTCCACGATCGAGTAGATATCTTCCTTCATCATCCGCCTGGAGACCACGGAAAAGGTCATCATATCCTCAGAATTCAGCGATTCCATCGCCGCTTCATCGCCATGCCGCGCGGCCTCGATCAGCTTTTCCCTGGCTTTGTCGGCGACCTTGCTCATCTCTCTCTGCCGCGCATTTTTCTGCATCGGCAGAAGGATCTTCCCGTTTTTAGAAAAAGCAGTGAGACATACGGCCCTCGGCACTGTATTCAGCTCCTGATACCTGCGGATCATATATTCTCCGCCGTTGATCAGGCAGAAAATGATCGGGATCCCTACCCGCGTGTCGTCCACAAGACCGGAGTACTCTTCTCCTTCCACATGGCGCTGAATGGAACAGTAAACGTCCGAGGTGATATCCGGTTCCTCAATATAAGGCATATATCTTTCGCGCACCATGACGCCCTGGCTGTTCATATAGCCACCCAGAACGATCCCGATGCCGGGTCCCAGCGCCGCGTGGATCTCCCAGAGCCGCTCCCCGTTTTTCCGGCGGATCAGCATGACGTTCTGTCTGCAGCTTTCCTGCAGCTGATCCAGAAAAGCGTTGAGCTCTTCTCTGTTCTGATACTGTGAAAGCCCCACAGTCCGCAGATACCTGTGGATCATGAATCACCGCCTCCTTTCAGCAAAAGCCTGCTGTATTATGCAGTGTCCTATTGTATCACAAATCCGCAGATAGAAAAGAACTCTTTTTCAGATATCCATTTTCAGGTGATCCCCTGGGCGATCATGGCGCCGGCGACCCTTTCCACCGCATAAATATTCGCGCCTGCCAGATAGTTCTTTTCCACTCCGTACTTCTTCGCGCACTCATCGATCCTCACAAAGATCCCGTACATGATCTCCTTCAGCTTTTCATCCACTTCCTCGAAGCTCCAGGAGAGACGCTGGGCGTTCTGCGCCTGTTCCAGGCCGGAAACGGAAACACCGCCCGCGCTGGCAGCCTTGCCCGGCATGAACAGCACTTCATGCTTCTGGAAATATTCGACCGCCTTCGGGTGCGTGGGCAGATTTGCACCTTCCGCCACAAGAAACACCCCGTTATCCACAAGGATCTTCGCTGCTTCCACACTGATCTCGTACTGGGTGGCGCAGGGAAGATAAATGTCACATGGAATGTTCCAGATACCCTTTCCTTCCGTATAGACGGATCCTTCCACTCTCCCGGCGTATTCGCTGAGACTCCTGTGCTCCGCAGTCTTCACCTGCCGGATCACATCCAGCCTGATCCCGGCGGGATCATGGATATATCCGCCGGAATCACTCATCGCCACGATCTTTGCCCCCATCTGCTGAAGCTTCTCTGAAGCACAGAGTGCGACATTGCCGGCACCGGTGACAGTCACAGTCTTACCTTCTACCGCTTTCCTGTTAGCAGTGCAGATCTCGGAAACCATATAGGCGAGACCATAACCGGTCGCCTCCGTGCGGACCTCAGATCCGCCGAAGCTGATCCCCTTGCCGGAAAGGGAACCCTCAAAGCTGGAAGTCAGTTTTTTATACTGGCCGAACAGATACCCGATCTCACGTCCGCCGACGCCGATATCTCCTGTCGGACAGTCCATATTGGCACCGATGTACTTGAAAAGTTCGTTCATGTAGTTCTGGCAGAAGCTCATCACCTCTCTGTCCGTCTTCCCCTTCGGGTCAAAATCAGACCCGCCCTTCGCGCCTCCCATGGGAAGACCGGTCAGGGAATTCTTTAAGATCATTTCAAAAGCAAGACATTTCATAACAGAGGTATTGACCGTCCTGTGAAAGCGAAGGCCTCCTTTGTAGGTGCCGATCGCATTGTTGAACTGGACTCTCCAGCCGCGGTTTATCTGCACTTTTCCGTTCCTGTCGATCCATGGGACGCTGAAAACGATCATGCGGTCCGGCTCTGTGATCCTCTCAAGGATCGCATTCTCTCTGTATATCTCTTCATTCGCATCCACCAGAGGTCTGACCGCGTTCAGACATTCCTTGACGGCCTGGCAGAATTCCGGCTCATTCGGATTCTTCTCGGCGATCACTTCCAGAACTTCATCAACATACGACATCTATAGTTCCTCCCTCTGCGGCTTGCGTGCTTTTTCTGTAAAACAGATCTACTTCATTATACCATGGATCAGCAATCCGTTTTAGAAATGTTCCCCCGTCTTCGTCCGGCCTTTCCGGTCTCGTTTTGTCTCACGGCACGTCTTACCAGAAAATGATTCATCGCCGCAAAGGTGGACAGCATAACACTTAATGCTGCAGCAGCAAGAATCGGAAACGAAACGCTCCGGGTTCCGGACTCCCCGGTAAACGGCAGAAAATGCAGCCTCCTGGCAGCCCGTTCACCCACTGTGTTGGCGTATATTTCTGCGAAATTATCGTATAAATATGCAAACGTTGCAGGGACGGGTCCTTTCCCGTTTTCTATGAGCTGCACTGTCAGAAGAACTGTTACTTCCACTTCCGGCTCTTCTTCCACAGTCTGGCGTTCCGGTACTTCAACGACACTCTCTGTACCGTGTTCCAGCCCGTAACCTCTCAGGATCAAAAATGCCCGGACTTCAGGAACACCCGCTTCTGTGCCGGCAGTTCCCTCTGCAGAGAATTGATATTCGTCACCGGGCTGAAAATCTGTCAGGAGAACACGCAGCGTCTTTCCTTCCCCGGCAATGACCGCTGTACCCGGGTACGCTTCCGGTGCCGCATGAATGCTTTCCTCAAAGATGAACTCTTCCACATCCTCAGCAGCGTTCTCTCCGGTGCCGGAAAGCTGCAGGACCACCTCAGTCTCCGGAACATTTACATTCGTCCTGTTTGTGACCCGGAAACTCAGGAGAAACCTGTTCTCCTCTGTCCACTCAAACTTCGGGGCGAGATGCACCAGTCCCTCCGGTTCCTCATACTCGATGATCTCTTCCTGCAAGGCATCACTTACCGTTGCTTCCTGCGGCGCTGCCTGTACCGGGACGACTGCAGCGAGAATAAAAAGGACTGACAATAAAAGAAACCCTGCTGCTCCCTTACTGCGCATCATTTCCTCCTTCCTGTACTGACGCCGGTCTCCTTATTGTCTGAAGATCCATACGGTATACCCCGTAATTGCCCGCGAGGTCTTCAACCTTTGCCAGTAATGGAAAATCTTCTTTTTTAAGCAGTATCTCTCCTTTCTCTCTGTCGACCGCTGCGATCTCCGCTTTCTCCCCGGATTCCTTTGTAAATTCTGTGCGTTCCCAGTTTACACCTGAAAGAGGATCTGTAAAATTCAGCATCATCATGTTTCCATTCTCTTCTGCTCCTCCATACACAGGTGCTTCGCTGTCAATGTTGGCGATCCGGACACTTTTTTCGCAGCTCAGTCCGGCTTTATCCGTTACCCGGATCACGCACTCACCGTTTTCCGGGATCTCCACACTGTAGACCCCGTTGTCTTCCATGACTTCCCAGGGTTTTCCCTTCAAGATCACACTTCTGACCGGAACTACGCTCGAGACCGTCCACTCTACTCTCTGGGTATTAACATACTGCCCCTGATCATAATACCGCAGACCCTGGATGGCAGGTCCCTGGAGGATCACAGCTGCCGCAGCACCTGCGGCAATTCCTCCCGCAACTGCTGCTTTCTGCACAGAGGATACCCCCGCTGTCAGACCGGCAGCCGCAGCCACCTTTTTGCTCTCCTTGAATACTTCCAGACGATAGAAGAGGAACGGCGCAACAGAACGGACGCCGACCAGCCTGGGCTTCAGCTGCGCTCTGGCTGCCGCCAGTTTTCTGAATACCGTACTCTCTGAAGTACCGTAGATCTCAGCGATCTCTTTTTCAGACAGATTTTCATAGTAGCGGCTGTGAACCATGAGCTGCAGCTCCTTCGGCAGCGTTTCCAGCGCCGAAAGCACACTGGCCTTTCTTTCCACCTGAAAAATGTCTGCTTCCCCTCCTTGCTTTTCGTTCGGTATCAGTTCCAGAGAATCATCCAGGCCGAGGTCAGTATTATATTTGTCCCGCACCTTCATGGATTTCAGATAATCCATCAGCACGGTATGAACTATATTGTACGACCATTTTTTAAATGCCTCCGGGTCCTTCAGAGAACCGATATTCCGGGCGATCCTGATCCAGATCTCCTGCACCACATCCTGAGTCTCATACTCGTCATTCAGTGTTTTGAAAACTGTATAGTAGAATTTTCCGGACATGTGCTCGACGATAAGATCAAACGCTTTTTTATTCCCGTTCTGATATTCCCTCACCAGCTCGACACATCTTTTTTCAGTTGGATCCAGTCCAAAGCGGGAGTTTTTATCATTTGCCATTTCTGTTCACCCCCTGGTCCTTCATTTTGATCCTGAATCCTGTGCCGGCCAGTGCAGCCAGGAAAGCACATGCCAGCAGCAGTCCTGCCCGTTTGCCTTCATCCTCCCTTTCTTCTCCCATCGGCGGGATCTTTCCGGAAGCGATCGTTCCATAAGGAAGCCCTACTATTTTCCTGGTCGTGAATCTGTTTGCTCCCAGCACCTCCGGTTCCAATATCGGTTCGTTTACCGGCTGTTCGGGACGCTCTGTAACCTTTATTACAGGATTCCCCCCGCCAGATGAGCCTGACGGCCGGTCTGTTTCCGGTTCTTCATTCGATTCATCGTCCAGTTCTTCCTTTCTGTATCTTTCAGGTTCCTTCGGGATCCTGCGGTTTTTTACTGTAAAGACGACCTTTCCGTCCGCGTCGGTTTCCGGCACGGAATAGACCGGTTCCCACCCTTCCGGGATCTTTATCTCCTCTACAAAAAGATCTTCTCCCAGATCATCCATCACCATTCCGTCCAGAAGAAAACCTTCTTCATCATACAGCTCGGCTGAACCGGCAGAAGCATTTGATGGAGACGCATTCGAAGGCGATGCTGTGACGGCCGCTGCATTGGAAGCACTTGCTTTATCCACAGTTCCTGAACGTATTTCTTTATAACTCCAGGAGACTTTAAAATCTGTTGTCTGATCAGCTTTTTTTGATTTGCCGATCATACGGACTGTGCCGTCTTTTCTTTTGGTAAAAAGCTGAAAGATTGCTTCTTCCGGATGATCTTCCTCACTCCAGGTCTTTTGTACAGTGATCTCTGTTGCTTTTTCAGATGGAATCACCGGAGGTTCTGGTTCCGGTTCCGGTTCGGGTTCGGGCTCCGGTTCCAGTTCTTTTTTATTTACATGAATGAGCTCCTTATATTTGTATTCTGCTTCACGGTAAGCGATCTTTGCATCGACAGATATATTCCCTTTACTGCTGTCAAACGCTCCTGTATGAATCAGTGAGTTGATCTCTTCCCTTGCTTCCAAAGGATCATTAAAAACACCAAGAAGGCTTTCCCCCGCATATACACGGATATCACTTTTTTCCGGTATCAGTGAAATTAAACTGTTATCAAGAATTTCTCCCTTTAAAAGTGTGAGTCCGTTTCCGTGGTTTGATATCAACGCATCCACCCCCAAAGAAGCAGGGGTCGCTGAGACCGTCGATCCTTTTGTGAGTTTCATTTTGTGCTTCCGTACCAGCTGACCATTCTCGTCCATTTCTTCTATAGAGTCCCAGACTGGTGCGTACTCCGCATCATCGGAAGTAACAATAGCTTCCGCATCTCCTCCGGATACAGAGTAAGATAAATACTCAGTTGCATTTTCTCCTACTGTAAAAGAAAGAGGGACAGTGTCGAGCTTATATCCCTTCGGGGATTCCGTCTCCTGGATCTCATACGTTCCCGTGGGAAGATCTGAAATGACAAGCTTTCCGTCCGCATCAGTAGTATATTCCGTACTGTTATCCGGATAACGTGTACGGCTTCCGCCATCGGTACGCCAGAGAATGTATTTTGCACCTGAAAGCGGGTTTCTGTCCGG
>Ga0256405_10004100_pt1 | contig 28126 bp, 51 predicted proteins | sample RumenRJG_02DNA_FD_189096 | JGI IMG/M metagenome (GOLD analysis project Ga0256405, IMG submission 189096) | Bovine rumen microbial communities from Lethbridge, Alberta, Canada - RJG_02 | ecosystem: Host-associated > Mammals > Digestive system > Stomach > Rumen | place: Canada: Alberta... | reverse complement strand
TTACAAAAACTTTACATAAAAAGTGTTAACAAATATAAATAAATATGATATAATATAAATGTAAAGAATAAGGAGAAACAAATATGAAGTATTTATATGATAACAAATTATTAGACGGATTTTTCAAAGCTTTATTTGCAACTGATCAATTTGGCTTTGAAACAGCAACTGAAAATGCTAAGACAGATAGTTATGACAAAGACTTTGATGCTTGGAAAGATATGCTAATTGAAACTTATGCTGATGAAGAAGATATTGATATTGATGAACTAACTGATGCAGTTAATGATAACGAAGAGTTTTTGAAAGACTTAGAAGATGAACATGAAGAGTTAGGTGAATTTTTAGACGAGGACTAATATGAAACAACAAATAAAAATTAAACAAGGAGATAAAGTTATTACAGGTGAGACTAATCTAAGAGATGAAGATCATCTTAAGGCTTGTATTAAGTATCCAAGTTTAGTTTTTAAGAACAAGAAAAGATATAGCCGAAAAGAAAAATACAAAAGAGACTATAAGGAAGAATATTAAGGAGACATATTAAGATGATTTACGGAACAATGACGAAAGACAAAGCAATAAAAGATATTGTTAACAGCGTATATCAAGTTTTGCAAATCACTAAGAAAGACTTAAAGACAATAGCAGAACAAATAGCTGATGATATGTTTGGTGATAAGGCTGAATTAACTGCTAAGGAATTTTTAGCTGCAAGAGAAAAGTTAAAAGCAGAGGTAATAGCTAAAGGTGAAAGCAGTGATATTAAAGATGTAGTAGCATTGTTTTATGTAGGAATGATTCCTGAGGTAGATGATATTAATATATTAAACCCATTTGATTTATTTAAGTAAAGAATATTAAAACTTTTTAGCGGCATTGTAAGTGTAATAATGATCAAGCCAAGGAAAGCTTTATGAAGGTTGGTTAATAAACTGGCCTTCTTTTTTTACATAAACTTTGCAAATGCATATTAACTTTTACAATTATTTATGATATAATATATATGAAGAGAAATAAAGGAGATATTTATTTATGATAGTTAATGTAGAAACAAAAGAACAATTAAAAGAGCTTTATGACAACTGGGCTATGACTTGGGAAGGCTTAGTAGAGGAAGACTTTGAAACAGCTTTATCTGAATGTGGTGCTGAAGATGCAAAAGGTTATGTAGTAAAAGGTAAAGTAATGAATAAGATTTGTAAGCTAACAGGTGATAATGCTTATCCAGAAGAACTAAACATTTTTGCAGTATATCCATTTAAAGGAATAGCAATGCAATATGGTGCTAGATGGATGACTGATATTATAGACAATAATGCTGATAGACAACATTACAAACCATTTAAAAACTAAAGAGGTAATATTAGATGACTAAAGCAGAAACTATAAGAGAATTAGAAGCTAAGAAATTAAAGCTAAGAATGAAGCAAATAGACTTGGTAAGTAATTGTACTGACCGAAATGCTAAAAAGATCAGAAAGCAAGAAGACCGAATACTGAAAGAAATAGCTGATCTACAGGAACAGATCAAGAAGCTAAAAAGTAAGACTAAGTAAGATAAAGGAGAGGGAATAGGTGTGCTTAAGACAACATGCCTATTTTCTTTTGCAAGGAATACTTTGCATAGATTTTACATAAGGGTGTTTCTTTTTATTATTAGATGTGGTATAATAATAATGAAGAGAGGAATAAAAATGAAAAGAATGAAGAACAATAGTGAATTAACTTTTGCAGAGCTTACAGAGAACTTAGCATATTTAAAGGTAATATGGAATGGTAAAGTTATTTGGAGCGACTTAGATAACGAGATAGAAACTGATTCTAATACTTGTCTACAACAACTATTTAAGATGGAGAAAGAATATGCTAATAAGAAAGTATATAAGATGACAATAGATGTTGTTCACTTTCATCATTGTATATTAACTATAGAAGGAGAGAAATAATATGGAACAATATAATAAGGCAGAAGGAGATTTTTATCCACTACTACAATTTATGAGACTGCTAGATGAAGGTGATATTAATGACTTTGATGGCTATGGGGAATTAGTATACATAAAAAGATCAGGAGTAGTATTTGTAGATAAAGAATCAAATGCTATAAATGACATATGTGATTATACTTCACCAGCATATAAAGATAAACCAGATATATATTTAATAGGTGTAGTTTGGTATAATAAATAAATAAAAGGAGGTCAAATGAAACAGACTTATATAGTAACTAAGCATGCTTATCAAAGACTACAAGAAAGATATGATAGTAATATTACACGTGCTGCGGCAAAAGATATAGCAGGCAAAGCTTATAGAAATGGTAAGACATTTGAAGAGTTTGTTAGAACTAATGATAATATAGATAGAAAGCAGCTAAGTCATATTTTCAGAAGTATGACTGAAAATAAAACTATCAGAATGTTTAAAGGTATTGCTTGGATATTTGAGAAAATGACAGCAGATAAAAAAGTTAACTTAATAACAATAATTAACTTAGAGGAGCATTGGACATATGAATAAAGAAATAGTATCAAAAAACTTAACAAATGAAGGATATATAATTTATAGCAAAACCGATGATAGTGCTATAGAATATATAGACAAAGAAAAAGCACTAGTTTCTTGGACATATAAACCAGCTCGTTATAAAGCATACAGGACAGAAGCTGAAGCAAGAAAAGATCTAAAGTATGCTCAAATAGCAACTGAAGAATATTTAAAATATGTAAGCTATAAATATAAATATACACAGGTAGAAGATGATGATCTGCAAGCTTTTAATGCTATGATAATAAGTAATAGATTAGCAGATGCAGATGTATACAAAGTAAAGAAAGCAATAAAAGTAGATATAGAAGGAGTATAATTATGAAAGCAAAACCAGCAAAGACAGTATTTAATGGACCAGATAAGTTTTATGAGATATATACTTTTTATACAACAGGTAAAAAGACTTATTTAGAAACTAAAGAAGATGCAAGAGTAGAAGCAGCTAAGGTGCAGGTGAAAGATCCGCTAGTTATGTGTGTAGACATTGAGTGTGTTCTTGTAAGCCCAATAGGCAAAGTTACTAGAGCGTCTATATTCAACTACTATAAGAAACCATAAGAAAAGATAAGCATAGAGATATGCTTATTTTTGAACTAAATAAATATGCTAAATTATGCGTATAACATTTTTTTAATAGGAGACATTAAACAATGAGTGGATGGCCAAAAGTATATACACCAAGAGAAGGACAACAAACCTTCTGGCATAGTGCTAAAATAGGCAATAGTATAAATGATAAAGCATTTAAAGCAGGCTTTATACCGACATTATCTTTATATACAAAAGAACATAACTTAGATACTGACATATATAAGTTATTTGATGACCAAACAGGTAGATTTAAAGATAAGAATTCTTATGCAGTTATTAAGAAGCTTAAAGAAATTAGAGCAGCAGAAAGATCAGAAACTGATCCTAAAGAAGATATAGACTATGCTATTATGGCACTAGCTAAATTCTGGAGCATGCAATTTATAGATAACTTAAAGACTATATCTGAAGAAGAAGCAGAAAGAGACACTAAGTGGAAAGCAGAAAGAGATGCTAAGAATGACGCTAAAGCTGCTGAAAAAAGTGAGCAATATAATGAGCTACTTACTATGGTAGACGAATTCAAAGCTAAGATAGAACCAGCTATAGCTGAGATAATCGATACTGAGATTATTCCTGACCTAACTAAGAAGAGCAAAGAATTTCATGATCTATCTGTAGAAATACATAATACTGATTATGATTTGAAGTATGCACCTTCTATAGCAGGAAATTCTAATCCAGATAATTTTCCTATAATAGATAAGCTAGATTGGCAAATAGTAGTATCTGCTTATGGTGAACCAGCTAAGTATGATTTTGGTGCTTGGACGGATAAAACACTTACTGAATTGCCAGGTATTGCTGCTAAAGTAACAGTTAAAGACCATGGTTATTATATTGCTTCTGCTGATTATGACATGATAAAAAACAGAGGCATAGATGACAGTGCACAACTTATTGTTAGCCGCTTAGAAAAAGACTTAAAAGAAGGCTTAGAAAAACCATATGTAAAAGTAGGAGATAAATCTTATACACCAGATCATTATCTTGTATGGCAAAAGATTGAGATAGATGAATATACGGAGAAAGCAGACTTAAGTAAGAAAGCAGCAGCAGATGCTAATGCTGGAAGATCAACTGCTGATTTTGAAAAGCTTATACTTGACTTAATTAAGAAAGGCATTGATAAAGCTGAATCGGAACGTAAAAGTTGGTCTGGTTATGCTTATGATGATGGTGATTCCGGAGCTGCTTATTATGGTGAACTTGCTAATTATGCACCAAAGCTATATCCATATCTTGGATACTGCAACTGGACAGCTTCTGATAATGATGGTTATAGCATAACTTATAAGACTAATTCTGATCTAAAAACATTACAAAATACTGTATCTCATATTATTGGTGGAATAGATAACTTTAAAGTATTAGCTGATGATGAAGTTGACGAACCAAAGAAGACATTTGCTGATAGTGCTGATTATTCAGATGAGCTAATTAAAGACTACGATACTGAAGCTTAATAACTAGATACTTATAAAAGCATAGTAAAGAGGGCTAAATAATAAATAGCTCTCTTTTTTATTTACATAAACTTTACAAAAAACTATTTACTTTTTATGCAATGTATTGTATAATATAAATGATAAGCCTAAGCTGCTTTATGTAACTTTAATTGGGAAAGCGGTATTATAGACCATGTAGGTTCGAATCCTGCCTTAGTTCAAGTCGGTGAATTGTTGGTTCGAGTCCAACCTTAAAGCAGTAGAGCTTATTATAATAAGGAGATATATAAGCTATGGATAAAGAAGAATTAAAAGAAAAACTTATAGAGAAAGTAGTAGCATTTGCTATATGGGTGCCAACATTAGTATTAAGCTTAATTATGCTTATCGGTGGTATTGTATTAGATGTTAGCTTTTTCACAATAACAGGCGCTATATTAGTTGCTAGCTCTGCACCAAGACTTACTTGGGCAGCAATAAAATTTGTTATTGACTATAAGAAGTTTAAAGAAGCTAAGGAATAAACTATGATACTTAAAGAAAAGATAGAATCAGCTATAGCAGAAAATAAAGCAAAGATAGATAAGCTAAGCATAGAAAGAGATGACTTAGAAAAGAAGCAACAAAGACAAGAGAAATTACAAAAATTCACGGCTTGTGATAGACCTTACAACGAAGAAGACAAATACAAATATAGTCCATTTACAAAAGAGCAAATCGAAGCAATGAAAGCTGAGGGTGTATTCTTTGACGCTCTTTATCAAGAAATTATTGATGATCCAACTGGCAAATATACCGAATATTTAGTGGAAATATAAAACAAATACAGCAATTCAGGAGAAAAAGAAGGAAAATTAGGAGATAGAATATGAGAGAAGAAAATATAAATAGTATAAATGAACAAAGAGATAAAAGGTATTATATAGAATTTGATTATACCGACGAGCAACAAGTTAAGCATTATAGAATCGATAGTGGGATATATTTGGCTAGTTATTATTGTGGAGATAAATTGATGCACATATTACTTCCTTATCCAAATGGTGCAACGAGTTGCGTAGTAAGACATAGAGAAGATGATTTGGTATTCAAAACTTTTGAAGAAGCAAACCAATCTGAATTTATCAAATAAAAAATAAAAAAATAAAAAGGAGAATAAAAATTATGATGAAAGTAAATGTAAAATTAGTAAACAAAGAAATGGTAGAACGTTATTTAAAAATGCTTGATTATATTGAACTTAATACTAAAGGTAAGATAGTATCTGAAAATACAGTTGATGAAATAAGTTGTTGTGTACAAGCATTCAATGTAGAGCAAGACCCTCAAATAACATTTAAATGTTTCCAAATTGATGAAAATGCAGAACACTTCTATATTACAACAGAAGATAAAAAAGAGGTAATATTCGATAAAGAAGATATTAAGCAAATGGATGTTGAATGGACAAATAAAAAGTATCCACGCTCATTGAAAATAAAAGGAGTAGAATAATGGAAAATAATTTTTGGGTACCAGAATGTAATAAGTGTATTCATAACAAAGAATGTGAAGAAAAACATATTTATTGTGATGGAATAAATTATAAAGAAAAAGAGATAGAAGAGATTTATACAGAACAAGAAACAATAGTAGATGATTCTAAAGAGATAGATTATTTACAAACTTTCAAAGATTTAGTAAAGAACTATGTAGATATGTTATATAAAGATTTTGAATGTGAAATAAACTATGAACAACAAAAAACAATAGAACATATAGAAGATTTATTAAAGAGAAAAGAAGAGATGAAGTTGAAACCTAATGAATCAAAAGAAATGAAAACTGTAACAATAGAGTTGACAAAGAAAGAATTAAGTCATATAATTAATGATATGTTAGATTATATTGATAAGATAGCTGATAAGTGTGCTCCTGATAAGTTTATGTTTTATCATAAAAAGAATGATACACCATTAACAGAAGAAGAAACTGAAAGATTAAAAGAGTGGGGATTTTTTGAAAGAAAAGCACTTATTGAAAAGTTAAAGGAAATAGATGATACAAGCTTTCCAGAACTTTGTTGTAAAGGTTAAGGAGGTAAGTAGAAAGTGATAATAAAAGGAAATTATAGTTCAATATGTGTTAAGAATGGAAAGATATATCTTGATGGTAAACTTTATGAAGAAGATGAATTAAAAGATAAAAACTTTGATGGAAACATTATTATTGAAGGTACAGTTAGAAATATAGATGCGGTTAATGTTACAGTTAATGGTAAAGTAAGTGGAGATATTGATGCAACTACAATTACTGTCTATGGTAATGTATGTGGTAACATTGATGGTACAACAGTAGAAGTTGGCGGTGACATTGGTGGTGATATAGACGCTACGACAATAAATGTTTATGGAACTAATAAAATAAAAAATTGTTAGTGTATAATATTATATTAAAATAAATTCGCTGGGCTAATGGGGCAAAAAATAAACCAGTGAGGAGAAAAGAAAAATGTTAATTAACGATAAGAGAGCATTAGCTTTCACAACAACAGTAGAAGAAATTAAGCCAATTGAAGGTTATGACAGAGTTGAGTATGCAAGAGTACTTGGCTGGTGGTGTATTGTAGCTAAGGAATACAACTTAAAGGTTGGAGATAAGGTTGTATACTTTGAAATTGATTCAAAGGTACCAGATACAAATCCAGCTTTTGCATTCTTAGCAAAGAGACACTACAAGATTAAGACTATTAAGATGTGCAAGGTATTATCACAAGGTTTAATCTTACCACTTGAAGCATTAGGTATTGAACCAGACATTGCCTTAAATGTAGACTTAACAGAAAGACTTGGTATTACATATATTGAAGCAGAAGATAATGCAAGAAAGGAAGATACTGATGAAGCAAGATTAAGAACAGCTATGTCTAAGCATAAGAAGGTATTTGCTAATAAGCTAGTAAAGAAGCTTATGAAGTATCCTGCTTTTAGAAAGCTAATGTTCAAGCTATTCTGTGGAAAGAAGGAATCTAAGAAGGGATTTCCATCACAATTCATTTCTAAGACAGACGAAGAAAGAGTGCAAAATATGCCTTACATTTTACAAGATAAGGAACCATTTATTGCTACTGAAAAGATTGATGGAACTTCAACTACTTGGTTATTAGTAAGAAAGCCATTAGGAAGATTTGAATTCTATGTATGCTCAAGAAATGTAAGAATGTTAAAGCCAGACCAAGAAACATTTATGGGCAATGATAATATCTACTGGGAAAATGCTATCACATATGATGTAGAAAAGCAACTAAAGAAGTACTTAAAGCAAAATAAGGACTTAAAGTGGGTATGTATTCAAGGTGAATCATATGGTGAAGGTTGGCAAGGAAATCCTTTAAAGCTAACAGGACATCACTTTAGAGCATTCAATTTTATTGATAGCAAGAATGGTAGATGGAATTCTGTTGAAGCTAAGAACTTATTAGCATCTTTTGATAAGCCAATTCCTTGGGTGCCAATCTTAGACGAAGCATTCATCTTGCCAGACACAGTAGAAGAGCTATTAGATATAGCAACAGCAAAGTCTTCATTAAACCCTGATGTATTAAGAGAAGGTATTGTATTTAGAAGCTTAGATGGTAAGACATCTTTTAAGGCAGTATCACCTGAATACTTAATGAAGAACGATAAGTAAAGATAGTTACAAAGGTCATGTATATAAGAAAGACATCATAGAAATATGGTGTTTTTCTTTTTTATGCATTGTATAATATAAAAGAGAGCAAAAAATTTAAGCTAAGGAGATATTAATAAGTATGAAGAAACCATTAAAGAAAGTAACATATAGTGCTTTAGAAATACTTACAGCAATAATAGTTGTTATAATGGCAGCTACTTTTGTATCATTAGGTTATACACTTATAGCAGATCATAATAAAGTAACACCTACAGGTAATTCGGCAGAAATTCCACCTGAGATAATACCTATTGATCCGCCTGCACCAGTGCCTAGACCAACACCTGATCCAGAATCTGATCCAGAACCTACACCAGACCCAGAGCCACAACCAGAGCCTGAGAAGGACATTACTGAATATGCAGTTGGTATTACTTCTGCCAGTGGTGCTTATTTATCTTGGGATGATTTAATTGAAGCAGGTGTTATTACATTAGATAGTGAAGATGAAACAATAGTAGAATATATTGACTTAAACGAAGTAGAAGCAGATGACGCTGTATTTGTATTCCCTGATAATATAACTACTTTAAGAAGCTGTAGTGTATGTGAGGAATATAATAATGACAAGATTAAAGCTATCTATTTTAGTGAGAATTCTAACTTAACTACTATTGAACCATATGCTATTATTGGTTTAACAGGATTAAAGAAGCTATATATTCCTAAGAGTGTAGAAGCTATTTATGGTTCGCCTGCTATATATGCTTATAAAGCAGAAATCATATTAGACCCTGAAAATGCATATTATGAATATAGAGCCGATGAAAATGTTATCATGGAAAAAGAAACCCATAGATTAGTATGGGGTTATGATAATTCTACCATTCCAGTAGATACTCTAATTATTGGCTGTGCTGCATTTGCTACTAAGAACATAACTGAGATGTATATCCCAGAAGGTGTTACTACTATTGAACAAGCAGCATTTGCAGAATCTAATTTAGTATTCATAGAATTACCTTCAACATTAACGACTATTGAAGACGATGCATTTGGTGATTGTGCGAAGCTGTTTGAAGTAGCTAATAAATCAAGTATAGTATTGACGCCTGAATCTACTGATAATGGTAATATTACTGAGCATGTAATTACAGAGCTTTTACATCAATCAGGAGACTATGAAAGAGTATCTAAGGTAGTTGACGATTTCTTAGTTATTGAGCAAAGTGGCACAAAGGCAGTATTAGGTTATGTAGGAACTGAAAAGAATATTACTACACCTGATGTATATAATATTATTGCTAATAAAGCATTTGCTAACTTAGATATTGAATCTATTACTTTCTCAGATGATGTAACAGATATTTATCCAAACGCTTGTTATTACTGCACTAGTTTAACAGAAGTTAATTTCGGTAGTAATGTTACTTATATTGGTGATAGCGCATTCGTAGGAACAGCTATTAAAGAATTTGTTATTCCAGATACTATAACAGAACTTGAGTGGTATTTTGAAGATAGCGATCTTGTTGAATCTATTACACTGCCATCAGGTTTAACAACTATGCCAGGAAACTACTTCTCAGATATGGAAAACCTAAAGACAGTAGTGCTTCCAGAAGGCTTAACAAACATTAGCTATCATGCATTTGCAGGTTGTACATCATTAGAAGAGGTTTATATTCCATCCACAGTTACTCTATTTGATGGCTGGGCATTTGCTAATTCAAGTATTAAGACAATTACATTTGCACCTAATTCGCAATTAACAACTATTCAAAGTTATGCTTTTGAGAACACACCTATTCAAGGATTTAGTGTTCCAGCCAGCGTAAATTATATCTCATCAAGTGCATTTAGAAACTGCACTAATGTAGAGTTCTTATCTGTAGATGCAAATAACACAACTTATGACTCGAGAAATAATTGTAATGCTATTCTTACAACTGAGACAAGTGCACTAGTAGCAGCATGCAAAAATACTGTTATGCCAGATACAATAGGTTTATACGATGTAGCAACTATTAAAGCATTAGGTATAAAGACTATTGTTATTCCAAGTGGTATGACTGTTCAAGCCAATGCATTTAAGGATTATACTGCGTTAGAACATTTAATTATTAAAGAAGGTGTAACAACAATTGGAAATTCTGCTTTTGAAGGGTGCTTTAGATTAAAAGAAATAAACATTCCATCAACAGTTACTTCTATTGGAAACTATGCTTTCAAAGACTGTATCATGGTAGAATCAATTACAGTAGCTGCAGGCAATAGCACATATGATTCAAGAAATAATTGTAATGCTATTATGAAAACATCTACTAACTATGTTATAGCTGCTTGTATTAATACGGTTTTACCAGATGACACTTATGGTATTGGACAATCTGCTTTCGAAGGCTTAGATATTACAGAGATTATATTGCCTGTATCATGTTCAGATATATCACCAAACGCATTTAAAAACTGCAAAGAATTAGTGAGTATCAGATATGCTGATGGTGTTGAAAGTGCTGTTATGTTCCATATATTTGACAATGCATTTTTTGGGTGTTCAAAGTTAGAAGTTATAGATATACCACAGATAGCATATAATATTAATACAAATGTATTCTTATATTGCGATAGTTTAACAGATATTTATTATTATAATACGGTATCTAATTGGCAAGGTAGAATAACTTCATTTACGAGTGGCAATGGTACTGGTCATACAATAACAGTGCACTGTACTGATGGCGACTATATTTGGAACTAATATTAATCAAATAGGGCATCTGCACAAATGGTGATGTAAATGTCTAAAGCCAAAATAAGTTAACATAAAGTTATTAGAAGAATATTGCAAAAATGTGATATTCTTCTTTTTTGTATATTGTATAATATAATAGTGATATTGTCAGGAGATATATAAAATGGCAGAAAATAAAACTAATAAAGAAACAACAAAAGCAAAAGAAAGCGCGACTAGCTTAACAATAGCAAATCCTTATACAAAGGAAGCAATACTAACTGAAAAAGACTTAGAGCTTTTATTAGCCTTATATAGAGACAAGATTGAAGTCCCAACAGGTGATGTTATTCAAAAAACAGAAGAGTTTTCTTTAGGTTATTATTGGGCGCCTGCTTTTACTACTTATTCTTTTGAAGAACAAAAGGTTTATATCAGAGAGCTTTATGCTAAGTTAGCTGATATTCAAGTTAGAGCAGCACAAGCAACAGACCTTAGCAAATCAGAAGCTAAAAACTTGCTAAACCTTGGTAAAGCTTATAAGGATAGACTTATGAAAGCTTTTGAAAAGCTAAGAGCTGATTATAAGATAGCTGAAGATAGATCAGTAGAAGCAATTACAAATAAGCTATTTACAAAAGCACATGATGAAGCAAAGAAACTAAATCAAGAAGAAAGAGAAAAACGATTAAAGGAAGACCAAGCTTTTGAGGCAGAATGGAATAAGGAAGAAAGAAAAGCTCTTTTCAAATTTGTAGCATTTGTGGGTATTTGTGCAGCTATACTATTGATACCATTTTGGTTGCATTTAGGAGGAGTTATTTAATATGAGTGAATACCGCGTAGATGTAAATATGTCTAAAGAACAAATAACAGAGTTAAAAGAAAAGCTTAAAAATATAAAGCTAACAGCTGAGTATGTATCTTTAAGCCCATTTGCTTATGAAGTAGATGGCAGTTATCAAGTTATTACAGAGCATCCAACAATACATACTTATGCTTCTAGCACAGAAGGTGAAACAGTTTGCATAGATGAAAATGTAGATACTTCTTGTTATGTGCTAAAAGATAAAGCTAATACTTTTGAAGCCATAAATAGACTAGGTTATTTTGAAGAATTAATGAAAAAATATAAAATTAAGGATATAGCTGAATTAGAGTTTATAATAGAAGCTTATATAGATGAAAGGGGAGAATATTAAAATATGAAAAAAATATTAATCTGTATTTTATTGTTAATAATAATGGTATTATGTTTAACCGCTTGTAATAAGCAAATCTTTGATTTCAAATATGAATATACAAATGCTTATTTAAAAGTTGGTGATGAATGGATAGACGTAGAAATTGAAAAGTGGAATGATTATGAAGGTTCAGACCAAATTCAAATTATTCTAAAAGACGGAACTGTTATTTATACTACAGCATTAAACTGCATTTTATATAAAGGCACCTTGCCAAAAGGAGAGTAATATATGATAGGTAATAGTCCATTATTTGAACAAAAAGAGGTTAAGAGATGCCCTTATTGTAATGCATCTTCTTATGAAGAAATGTATACTATGACTACCTTAGCAAGCTATCCCCCTATTTATAAAGATGGCGTTAATATAAATCCTGATAAAAATACAATTACAGCAAAATGTCATTGTAAAAATTGTAATAAGATATTTAAGATAGTCAATGGAGAAGTAAAGAAATAATGTTATTTGAGCAAGTAGATAAAGGTAATGTTATAAGAATAAATCTTAATGGAGATTCTGAACCAAAAGAACTAATTTATCCAGAAGTAGGTAAAGTCTACAATGTTTTTGATGATGGTAAAATTAGATGGTCAAGATTAGAACACTGGAAGATTGTTGAAAAAATTGATTTAGATAAAGATAAGGTAGAACAAGATTTACTAGAACAAATAGCTGATGAAATTAAAAGCTGCTATTGGTTATATAAGCCAGAGCAAACAGTTATTTTTAAAGCACTAGCTGTAGACGACGACGGTAATGTTTCAGCTGAACCTGAAAAGTTTGATAACGGTATTTATAATAACTATGTTTGCAATTTCTTTTTAGCTACAAAAGATAATGGTTGGTTTAGCATGGGATTTTGTACTGCTGGTGAATTAGATGTAGATGGCAGTTTAACAGCTTGGTTAGAAGGAGAATAAAAATGAATAAGAAGATAACAATTGAATGCACAATGGAAGAAGGTTGTATTAAATACTTGCTTTCTTTTTTAAGAAGATTAGAATATAATGGAAATATAGGACATACTGAAGAAATAGCCTTCTATGATGATGGAGATGGCGATATAAGACCACAATTTTTAGTAGATGGTAAGGCCTTAAAAGAATATGATTTGCCGGAACCAGAAATGATAAAGTTTGTGCCATACCCACAAAATATTAAATATATACCAGAGGAAGAATGTTATATAGTGAAAGACAGAGATTTAAGAAACTTACCATTGTTTTAATAGAGGAGAAAATAAGTAATGGAAGATAAACAACCATATATAATAATTAAAGATGGATATTTTTATAAAGAAATATATACAGAAATAGAAGAAAGAGATGTTAGAGAATGGCTATATAAGTTAGGGCTTGATATAGGAGATATGTATTTATATAGCAATGGGACATCTTATCATAGCCTAAAAAGACTAGATAACTAGGAGGCAGGCTATGAGTATAAGTAAGTTTATATATAATTTATTTTTAGATTTGCTAAAAGCTCTTACAGTAGCGATATTATTTTATTGTGCAACAAAACAGGTAGATACTACTTATTATGTAGCACTTGGAAGCTGTATTGGTTTTATAATATATGACACTATTAAAGCTATTGGCAGCATCAATATAGAAAAAACACAAAATAATAAAGAATAAAATATATTAAGGAGAATAAATATGCAAAATAATAATGCAAAGATGGGCTGTGGAGATTTATTTCTAGTTTTATTGCAAATTGTATTTATTGTATTAAAGCTTTGTGGGGTAATTGCTTGGCATTGGGCTTTAGTATTACTGCCTATTATTATAATAGCTGGCCTTTGGGTGCTAGTAGTAGTAATAAAAGTTATCATTTTACTTACTAAAGGTAGTTAAACATTTGCTAAATTATTTGATTGTGTAAAAAGCAGTCAAATAAATTTTTATATAAAGAGAGAAACACAGATTATGATTAAATTAAAATTAGAATCAGATAATGAATTAGACCTTGATTTTCCGGTGTTAGCTAAGCAAGACTATCCTTCTGATTATGATGAAATAGATACTAAAAAAGCTAATCTAACAGAAGCAATAGTTAAACCAGGCGAACTATACTTTGATGAGGGTGAAGTAGAGGAAGAAATAGGTAAAGGTTATATTAATTATGAATGCATTATATTAAAAGACCGCAGAGATGAAAATCCACCAGCTACAGAAGATTATCAAATAAACGTAGAATATGAAGTTACTGTAGATGCTGACGAAGTTGATATTCCTTGGGTATATGAAAGTGAGAATACTTATGTGCCTTATGGAGACAGATATGTTTCATTAGATGATGCAGGTTGGTATATTGATGGTGATATAGAACTAAATGATGCAGTTCAGCTAAATGACTATAAATTGCTAGATGTTGCTGGTAATGAAATAAAAACACCTGAAGAAGCAGCAGCCATCTTACATGTATCAGTTGAAGAGTTTAATAAAGTATTTAAAGAAGCTGAAGAATATATTTTAGCTAATTCTAAAAAGATGACACAAAAATATTTTGAAGATGGTGATAATACAGTAGACAATGCTGAATATTACTACAATAAAAGATAATAAATTAGTGAGTAATTATTAAGGGGATAACAAAATGATAAAAACAGATTTTGCTATTTTATATGAAAAATTAAATCAGCTTAATGAAACATACTGCTTAGAGCTTGACGGATATAAGGTTGGTGAGTTAGTTGAATATAAATGTATTAATCCAGAGCATAAAGCTGGAGAAGATAATTATAAACTAGCTCATGGTATGATATTAGATATCTGGCCAGAAAATGAAAATCGTGCTCATACTATCGGCATATTTAAATTAGATAGTTGAGGCACATGTGATATTCCTTCAAAAGATATTACTAAAAAAATAAGCATAACAGATTTAACATCTGAAGAAAAAAATATTTATAATAAAGCTAAAAAATTTGCAGATGATAGAATTAAAGAATTAGGTGAAAATAGTAATGCAGTAGAAGATGAAAATAAGCTTGATGCCAAACAAAAAGCTGCACAACTATCTAAAAAAATTATTAAAGCATTTAAGGATGCAGGGCTTTCTACTGATGAACTAATTGTTAAAAACGGCATTGGTAAAACTAAAGCTTCTGCAAAGCTAAAAAAGTTAAAACAAAGCTTATTTGGTGAAAGTCTTGAAGAAGACTTTGAAGAAGAAGTAGATTTATAAATAAAGACTTTGATAAATAGCTTTCTGGGCTCATTATAAGCCAAATGGGAAGCAATTATAGCTTTGGTAGGTAAATTATCAGCTAATAAAATAAGGAAGAAATTATGGAAAATTTAGAAATTGATAATATTTTTGCAATGGACTTTCCAGAAGCTACACAGCCAGCTGGAGCTTTGACCGAAGCTGATCTAACAACAGAATGGTTAGATACCTATAATAAAATAGATACTGCTGCGACTCCAAAAGAAAGAAAACCATTAAATGAATAATTAAGGATATGAAGAGCAATCCAGCTTAATGTATCTCAGGTTAAACTGAAGAACTCATAATACAATATGCTATTAGAGAAATAGGATTCAAAGATAGCATAAATAAAACTAACAGGAGAGAAGTAAAATGAAGTATTTTAGTGAAGATCTAAACAAAAATTTTGACACAATTGAAGAATTGGAAGCTGCTGAGAAAGCTTTCAAAGAAGAAAATGAGAAAAAGCTTGCTGATAAAGAGGCAAGAAAAGCAGAAGCAAAAGTTGTAGAAGATGCTTATTCAGCTTTAACTGAAGCTAAAAAAGCTAGAACACAAGCTTTAAAAGATGCTCTAGAAGAGTATAGACAAGTTTGTAGCGAAGCTAAAGAAAAGTATTTAGCAACCAGAGACGCACAAGATTTACTTGTAAAGAAAGCTGAAGAAGCTAAAGAAAAAGCGCTAGATGAATTTACCAAGAAGCATCCAGAGGGATTTCATCTTACCTTACATGGATCAGATGGGTCCACAACAACTATTAGCACTAATACCTATAAAGCAATAGCACCAGAGGTTTCAGACTTTTTTAAAGAAGTAGACGATTTCTGGACAAATATGTTTAAAGGTTGGTTTTAATAGCTAAACAATATTAACTGAGATATTAGGGGTTAGTAATAGCCCCTATTTTTAGCCAGGAGAAAAATGATAGCAATTAGTGTTTATCAAAAATATAAAGGTCATATAACTACAAGATGAGCTCACTTAAACGCTGAGGGTAAGTTTGCACGCGATGTTATAGAAGAAGATTTTGATTTTACTGGTAAGCAATTATTAGCAAAGCTTTCAGAAATTTATAAGAATGAGCAATTAGAGACGGTAGAAGTATCTACAACTAGATTTGTTTTTATGCTATTCAATGAAGACACAAATGAATCTACTGATATATGGATAGAGATAGAATCAGGATTATAATGATTTAAGTTATAGTTATATTATTATGCAGTAGCTAACACTTGCAGATTTTAAGAGCTAAGTTTATGCTTAACTCTTATTTTTTAGACTGCAGAAACAGCAAAACAAGCGCATAATGCTTTTTTTCTGTAATAATACTAATTAAACTTGCAAAAATATAATGTATAATATAATAGATAAGAAAGGAGCACAAGATATGAAAGTATTATTAGATGGAATAATGGCACCAACAGATGGCAATTTTTTAACAGAGCTTAGTGAATACTTAGGCGAAGGATGCTTAAAATGTTATGCTTTCAATATGGAGCCTGAGAAAAAGAAAGGGCCAATAGAAGTAAAGCCAACAGAAGATTTTGATTGGTATAAGATTTACAACAATATGCCTTGGGTATTTTTCGATATGCAAAGAAAAAATCAGGATGTTATTAAGCTTATTGAAAAGTATATCAAAAATGGAACGTTTGAAGAAGATGACTTTGTTATTGTTGATGTGCCAGATGGAATGTATACAGAATTTGCTTATGATTATGAACATGATAAAGATATTTTGTATATTTCAGAAACACCAATAATTAAAATTGAAGGAAAGAATTGGAGAGACTAATGGATAATACTAAGAAAATAGAAGTAAGTTTAAAGCATTTATATTGGTATTTGATAGATACTTGCAGATATGGCTATACAAGAAACAACCATCTAATGCCAGCAACTGCTTTTGATACTTGTAGAGAGCTTTTGCCAAAGATAGCTGAAGCAGATGCTGAATATGCTATTTATGTAGCTAACCAATTAGCAGAAGAAGCTATTTCTGATGAGCTTGTATGGCATTTTGCTGAAAAAGTTGATGACCAGTTTGGTAATATGTCAAAAACTATTAAGTTTATTGAAGATTTATTAAAGTTTATAGAAACTAATGCAGATGGTGCTAATAGAATGTTAAGACCTTATAATTATGAGCATTATCTTGAATACACAAATAATGAGTAAATAATCAGGAAAGTGTGATAAAACATTTGCTAAATTAAATAGAGCCAGTAAGGAGATACTATATGAATAAGCAAAAATTATTAGAAACCGGATTATTTATAGAAAACAATTATTTTGACAGCTATATAAAGCTAATTGAGGCTAACAGTGATACTAAGCGTCAAACTTTTAAAACGCAAAAACATCACATAATACCAACAACTGCTTATGATATATTGCAGTGAGATGGTAAAGATAATGATGATAATTTAGTTAACTTGTTGTATAAAGACCATATTTTAGCACATTATTATTTGGCCTTATGCAGCAAAGATACAGCTTTTAAATATAAAATGGTTTGTGCAATTAATTTTATTTTAGGTAAAGCTGTACAAGTTAAGCTTGATATTGAAGCACTAAAGAAGTTTACATTAGACCTAGACAAATATCAACAGCTATATGAAGAATCTAGAGCTTACGCAGCAAGTTTATTAAAAGGCACAACACATGATACCTCAGAAGAAACTAAGGCTAAAATAAGCTTAGCTAATAAAGGCAGAGTTTATATAAATAAAAATGGAGTAGTAAAAAGTATAAACACTGAAGATGCTGAATTATATATTAAACAAGGCTGAACATATGGAAATCCAAATTGCAAAAATAGAAACATGCATAAAGGAGACACTATAGTTAATAAAGATGGCATTGAAAAGTATATAGCTAAAGATGAACTTGAAAAATATATAATAGATGGATGAATAAAAGGTAGATCAGAAAGTCATAAAAAAGCAACACAGAAAGGCACACAAGCATATTATGATAAGCTTACTATTGAAGAAAAGCACACAAAGTGTGCAACAAGACTTGGCACACATTATATTATGTCTGAAGAACAAAAACAAAAAATTAGTAAAAGCCGTAAAGGTATAAAAGCAACAGATATACAAAAACAAAAAAATAGTATAAATAAATCTGGTACTATTTGAATGACTGATGGTATGCATGATATAATGATAAAGCCTAACTTAGAATCTACTTATAAAGAGAAAGGGTTTGCTAGAGGGCGTACAAAAAATAGAATTAATAAAGGAGAATAGTTAATATGGGAATTTATAGCGGCCGTTGCGATTTGTACGACCACATTTTAATGGAAAAGATGTATGATTTTGGCAATGTTAAAAAAAGTGATGAACTTGAATGTTTTAATCTTTTTAAGCAAAGAACAGGCGGAGTAATCTATCAAATGATAAAAGTGCCTTTTACAGAATGGAATTTTGAAAAATTTGCTGAAATTGAAAAAGCAAAAGAAAATACAACTTATAAGCTTGAAAAGAAAGTTGAATATTTAGATGTGCCAGATAAGAGATGTAAGTCAGGTTTTAGAAAAGTTGAAGATACAACATATTATGCAGATTATTTTGGTAGAATAGTTGAAGCAAAAACTATAGAAGAGCTTAATAAGCAAGTAAACTATTATTTTAGAAAGGAAATAAAGTTTGATACAATTTTTGATATTTTGCCTTATTATCCTTATATTATATCAACAGCTTATTCAAATAAAGAAAAAGAATATATAGTTATTTCAAATGAGTCTTTTGTTGAGTCTGAATTTGAAGACTTATTAAAAGGTGGCTATGTATCAGGAATGTATAATTACTATAAGAAAGATTTACAAGCTCATTATAAAGAGCTTATAGATGAATATGGTGATGAGTTGTTCAACCCAGATTATAAGTATGATCCAGAAAGCAAAAGGAGACTAGTATAATGAGCAAATATCATGCAGGAGACAGCGTTTGGTTAGGTGGCACACAATATGGCACAATAGATGGCGTTGTGGAGATAGTAGGAGATGTCTATTATCCAAATGGTTTATATAGCATTAAGACACTTGATGGAAAGCAAATATATGCAGAAGAAGACTTCTTAGACAGCTTACAAGATAATAAAGTAGTTCCTTGTATAGGTCAAATATCAGGTGAAGATTATAAGTTTATTTTTGAGGAGAATTACAGATAATGAGAGAAGTAGATAAGAGCATATTAAATGATATTTTAGAAAATCATAAAGATCAAGTTGAATATATTGCTGTTACAAGAACAGGTAATAAGGAACAAGTTAGAATTTTATCTGATTATTTAACTTTTTTAGAAGAAAGGCTATTTGGTGAATGGCTTCCTTGTGCAGAAGAACTTCTAGAGGACAGTAATGAATATAAAGAAGCATTTGATAAGCTTGATGATGCAGATAAAGCTAATGTGCATAGCATTGTTAAGTATAGAGGCGAAGTAATTGTAGTTTGTGTTGATGACCCTGGCCAATGCTACTATTGCATTTGGGGTGATAAAGTCTACTCATGTGGTGCCTGGTGTAGCTCAACAGAACTAGGCTATCATCTAAATAGAGCTATTGATCTAAAGCTTATTGATGCAATGGGCGGATTTATGAGTAGCAAGCTAAGAAAAAGAGATAGAGAAAGAAAGAAAGCTGAAAAAGCTGAAAAAGATAACGTATAATTATATAGGTGATAATAATGGCAGAGATTAGCAGAAAAGATTTGAATGCACTTAATATGTTAGTAGGCAACATTGACTTTGATGGCTTAGACAGAGCTGAACAAAAAGAGCTAAAAGAAGCAGGAGATCATATAGCCCAAAGATTGCTTTTATTGGCTGAAATAGAGGAAAGACCTTTTAAAGCTATTGAAATGAAGCAAGCTAAATATGATAGCTACAGAAATAGGAGAATGTAAGATGGACCGTAAAGTATTTATTAGCATGCCAATGAGAGGCAGAACATCGGAAGCTATAACTAACAGCATAAATGAGCTAAAGATGGATATAGCTGCTAATACGCCAGGTAAATGTGAATTTCTTAACACAATAGTTAAAGAAGAAGCACCAAAAAATGCAGATGAAAAGATTTGGTATTTAGCTAAATCTATTGAAATATTATCGCAAGCTAATACATTAGCAGTTCCAATGCAAAGAGACCAATATCCAGGTTGTCAAGCTGAAGCATTAGTAGGCATGAAATACAGCCTAGAAGTTATTGAGTATAACGTTAAAGATGTCTGTCCAGATCTAGAAGTTGTTGAGGTACTAGCACCAAAAGGTAATATTTTTGATGATAGATATTGGGGTATGCATTATAAAAATGTAAGAGAATATTTATCTTATAATGACTATGAAAGCTATTCAACATTATTTTTTGAAAAGGGACTTGATACTCAAAAGCTATTAGATAAAGCATTTGATGAGTTATATCAGGTGGATAAGGTAAATTGTTCAGGCTTAATATTTAAGCTGAAGGGTGAAACTTATTATTGCAACCCAGCAGGTTGGAGTAAAATTGAAGACTAATTTAAGAAAAGCTCATAAAAATTGAGCTTTTTTCTTTTTTATATCGTATAATTTATATAGGTGGAATAACAACATATAGCTTTGATAATTATTATCAATTTTATGATGGTTTTTATTGCTAAATTAAGTAACAAATAGTAGATACTTAAATTTTAGGAGCCATCATGAATATAAAAGATAGATTATTAGCATTAAATTGTGTAGAAAATGAGCACTTAAAAAATTATATTGAGCTTATTAATGCTAACATAAATACAAAAGCGGAGAAATATAAAACTAATAGTCATCATATTATTCCACGCTGTGTATTTAAGCTTAAAGGTGAGCCAGTTGACAACTCGAAAGATAATCTTGTAAATTTATCTTATTCAGACCATTTTTTAGCACATTATTATCTATCTAATTGTTGTACAGGAAAATTAAAGTTTTATAATAGCTTAGCTTGTAGATATGTTGAAACAAAATACGGTCTTTCAGCAGAAGCTATTTTAGATAACTTAGAAGCTTACCAGCAGCTTTGTGAACATATTAGGAAGATTTCTGCACAACAAAAGGTAGGAACAAAAAACCCGCATACACCTGAATGAAATAAAAAGATTTCAGAAGCTAATAAAGGGCGTGTATGCTCGGAAGAGATGAAGCAGCATTTAAGTAAATTAAATAAAGGCAAGAAGCTAACTGGCACTGCTTTATATAATGTGCAACATGAAGATAAAACTAACCAATTGAAAGCTATGAAAACACCTGAGCACAGAGAGAAGTGCAGATTAAATGCATTAGGAAACACAAACAAGCTAGGTTGAAAAGCACCACAAAGCACTAAGAGACTACAAAGTATAAATAATGGTAAAAATGTGCCAATTAAGTGTATTGAAACAGGTGAAGTATTTTATAATATAAATGATTGTGCTAGAAAAACTAATATTAATAGGCATCATTTAATGCTAATAATAAATAATGGCCAAAGTTGTAATGCACGATTATTCAAGAAATATACTGAAGAAACTAAAGAAAGACTAAAATTTTACAATGGTAAACATTTTATAAAGGATGAAAAAAGCAACCAATATGATAGAAATGAAAGTGGATTTAAAAATAAATAAAAAAATTGAACGTATATTAAAGCATATTATTGCACTGGCAAATTTAGACAATATAAATATGTGGCTAGTAGGTGGTGTAGTTAGAGATTTAATGCTTAACAGAACACCAAAGGATTATGATTTATGTTTTAATGCACCAGTAGCTACTTTTATTGATTGTTTTAAAAAGTATGGTAGATTTGAAATTATAGAAACAGGCTTAAAGCATGGCACGATAACATTATATGATACAAAAAGTAGGCTAAGTTTTGAATGCACAATGTTGCGTAGTGAGTCAGGATATAAAGATTCTCGTCATCCTGAGTCAGTTGAGTTTGTAAATAGCTTAGAAGAAGATTTAAAACGTAGAGACTTCACAATTAACAGTTTTGCTTATGACTTGATTAACAAGCGTATTTATGCCTTAGAGGATAAATACTTTACAGATATGGAATTTGGTCTTATTCGAGCTGTAGGGAGCCCAGAAGAGCGTTTTAATGAAGATGCTTTGCGTATGATGCGTGCTGTAAGGTTTGCAGCTCAGCTAAATTATAGCATTGAAGCAGAAACTTTTGATGCTATTGTGGCTTGTGCACCAAAGATTGCTAATATTTCTAAGGAAAGAATTAGAGATGAGCTAACAAAGATTGTTATGAGTGATAGTCCACAAATGATGGAGCTTTTGTTTTTAGCTAATTTTGACAGCTACTTAGATGAGCTAAAGCCAATTAGAGCCATTTTAGAATGTGAGCACGAGAATCCTTGGCATTATACAGATGTTTTTCATCACACAATGGATGTAATTAAGCAATCACCAAAGACTTTTGAAATTAGATGGGCAGCATTATTACATGATATTGGTAAACCAGCAGCTAAAATGTTAAAGCCAGGAACAACAAATCATTATAGATATATTGGTCATCCAGAAAAATCTGTTGAGATTGCACAAAATTTAATGCACGTATTGCGTTTTTCTAATGATCAAATTGAGCTTATTACTAAGTATATTAAATATCACGATGAAAACTTAGCTAACTGCAAGATGAAAATATTTAAGAAAGCAGTAAATGATATTGGTATTGAAAACTTTTTAGACTTTATTAAGTTTAAAAGAGCTGATGCATTAGCACATAGAATTATCAAAGATAAGAAGTTTTACATAGATAATATTTCTAAGCTATATGATAGATATGAAATGCTTATTAAAGAGCAGCCGCCAATGACACTTAAAGATTTAGCTTTGAATGGTGATGACTTAGTAAAGCTTGGTTATAAAGGTAAAGAAATTGGTGAAATGCTAAATTACTGGCTAGATCTTGTCTTAGATAGACCAGAAGCAAATACAAGAGAATACTTGTTAAAGCATAAGAGGTAATATGAAGGTCCTTTTTGTAGATATCGATGGAGTTGTAAATTGTGCAGAAGACTTTGGTGGCAGAAGCAAACCTAATCCAACAATTGGTGGCTTAATGGGTATTGCTGGAGCTAGAGTTAGAAAGCTTAAAAAGATAGTTGAAGCAACCGGCGCTAAAATAGTGCTTACTTCATCTTGGAAGCGACATTATGTGCAATATATAACTACAAAAGATGATATGTATGGTAAATACTTAAGAAATAAATTTAGAAAATTTGGTTTAGATATATTTGATACTACCTTAGATTATGAAACAAAAGGTAGCTGGTATAGAGGAACAGGAATATATAATTGGTTAGCTGCACATAGTGTGGAAAATTGGTTAGTTCTAGATGATGAAAGTTTTTGTGATTATGATGAAACAATTAAAAAACATTTTATAAAAACAAGCTACTATACCGGGCTAACAGATGAGCTTGTTGTAAAAGCAATAGAAATGCTTAAAGAGGAGACGTAATGAAGAAATTAATTTTAATGCGCGGATGTCCAGGCTCTGGTAAAAGTACTTGGATTAAAAAGTATAATTTAGAGCTTTATACACTTTGCCCAGATGAGCTAAGAATCTTATTTTCTTCACTAGAAAAACAAGCAGATGGAAGTTATCGAATCTCTCAAAAGCATGATAAAGTTGTCTGGGAAACATTTGATAAAATGTTAGAATATAGAATGTCTATTGGAGTGCCAACTGTTGTTGATGCAACTTGTTCATTAACAAAAGATTTACGTAGATATAAAGAGCTAGCTGACAAATATAAATATGAGGTAGTTATTATAGATTTTACAAAAGTGCCACTTGAAACTTGTCTAGTACAAAATAAAACTAGACCTGAATGGAAGTTTGTGCCAGAAGAGGCTATAAGAAATATTTATTCAAGATATGCTACACAACAAATACCTGATGGTATAGAGCTAATTGATAAAGATGATGAAGAATCAATAGCTAAATTAATAAACTGTTGTGAGGTATTAAATGAAGGATAAGGCAAAATTTAAAGGTAAAAAAATAGAGCTCTATGACATTGATGACAATATTGAGGAAATAGAGCAAGAGGAAAAACGAAATAAGAAGCTAAATATTTTAATTAGTGTGCTAATTATAATTGCTGTAGCGGTTATTGCAGCTGTAGGCTATCTTCTATTCGCTAGCCAAAAAGCAACACTAACAGAGCCAGAAATTAAACCAGCCGAAATAGCTGTGGAAAATGATATAACAGCAGTAGATATTACTTATAGCTTAGATGATACAACACTTACAATTAATGTATCATCTACAGAGAGCAAATCTTTTACTATTCTGATATATAAAGTTTTAGAAGATAATACTATGGACCGTGTAGATGCCTGGTCTGTTTTATTGAGTAAAAAAGAAGGGTTTAAACGAACTTTTGAAAAAATTGTAGAGAATAATACAAAATACATAATAAAGCTTAAGTAAAAAATAATTCTGATTAGATAGAAAACACAATTTCAGATGAAGTTGTGTTTTTTTATTTGGCTACATTGTATAATATATTGTAAGAATATTAATATTTTGAGGTAAGATAATGGACAATATCATTAAAAAGTCAGTAATTAAAAAGCTAAAACAAATTCAATTTAATATTGATTCACAGTTTTTAGAACCTGAAGAGACTGTTAGTTATTTAACAGGACTAGGTTATTCTGAACAACAAATAGGCCAATTACTGACATTAGTTTATTGGGCAAATGATGAAGAAGACCCAAATCGTAATATTAATAAGCTTTTAGAAAATGGCTGGACAATAGATAATGAAGATGGCACAAATACAGCATATCTAATTCCTGGTGCAAACAACTTAAAAATTGGTTTACATTGTATATGCTGTGGTGAAGAAGTTTTACTTGATTATGAGGAAGGACTAAAAGTACAAGCTTGCCTATGTGATAAATGCAAAGATGCTATTAAAGCTATGAGAAAATTTTTACCTGAAGATAAAGAAATACTAGCAACAAGAACAGTTAGAGAAATTCAGAATGATGGTCATACCCTATGCTATCAAGATCCACCAATTGACCATAGAGATGGTGATATAGTAATTAGTGTACAACCACCAGCTCATTTTCCTATATCAGAGTATTATTCATGGTATGTAGGCTGCTGTCGTAGTGCTAATATCACATTTGAGCAATTAAGTTATGCTATGCAAATGCATCCATATGCAGATACTTTTATAGTAAGAAAAAAGGAGAACAAGTAATGAAAAAGCAAAAATTATTAGGTGTAGAAAAGCTACAAGATAATAAGTATTTAAAGTTTTATAAGGCTAAATATAAAACTGATGATATTGAAAGAGACTATTACTTTGCTTCAAGACATGATGAGGCAGATTTAGCTATCAAAAATAAGTTTGTAAAGCCAACAGCTATTGAAGCTATCACTTATTATGAAGATGGCGATCATATTTATGTAGTTATGATTAAAGAGTTTAGATCAGCTTTAGGTAAATATGTTTATTCATTTCCAGCAGGTTTAATTGAAGAGGGCGAAGATATTGGTCAAGCTTTTGAAAGAGAAATCTATGAAGAAATTGGAGCTGAAACACTAAAGGTTAAGCTATTACAAACTTATCCTATGCCAATGTGTGCAGGAATGACTGATGAAGCTAATTTCATTGCTTTAACAAGAGTAGGCAAGCCAGATAAACAACACTTAGAAGCCACTGAAGATATTAAAGTTGAGGTATTTAAGTTTGAAGAATTAGTAGCTAAAGTAGTAGCTAATGAATTGCCACTAACTATGACAGGCTATTTAGGCTACTTAGCATTATATAAAGAAATTTTAGCAAGTGCTTTAAGATAAGGAGACACTATGAAACTATTATTAAATGACGAAATAAAAGTAGAAGGAACGTTAGAAGAGCTTTTAGATTTTCTGAAGGAATATAAAAAGCTAACAAAAGATGAACCTAAAATAGAACCACCAAGAATAACAACGAATCCAGATGTCTGGAGAGACCCATCTTCCTGTGAAGGTTGTCCAATTCATGAAAGATTAAAAAATGGTGAAATTGTTATAGATGATAGCTGCTACTGGTGTTCAAAAAATCCATGTAAGATAACTTGCACAGCTTATAGTAATGTAAGTAATAACCCAAATAAGCAGCCTTTTGATGAGTATGCTTCAGGTTTAACTGTAAGAGAAGCTATGACAGGTGTAAAACATAAATAAGAGGTAAAAATGTTAGATTTAGAAGAAGTATTAAAAAGACCAGAATATGCTTGGGTAAATGACTATCGTGATAGACTATGTTTTATTACGCTAGGCGGCAGCTACAGTTACGGAACAAACGTTGAAGGCTCTGATATTGATGTCAGAGGTGTAATGCTTCCTACGGTAGATGAGCTAATCGGTTTAAAGCATTTTGAGCAAAGAATTGATGAAAGCACAGATACAACTCTATATGAGTTTAATAAATTCATTAAATTAGTATCAAATACAAATCCAAATGTAGTAGAAATGCTTGGAGCCAATCAATATATTATTTTTAATGATGTTGGTGAAGAGCTAATTGGAATGGCTAAAGATTTTTTAAGCAAGAAGTGCTTATATAGCTTTGCAGGCTATGCTAATTCACAGCTAAGAAGAGTTGAGAATGCTTTTACACATGGTGAAGTAACTGATGAAATGAGAGCTAAAAGAACAGCCGAAGTAATTAATGTTACTAAGGTTAAGCTAGCTGACAGAACACCGATGTTTAAGGAAGATGAAGTAAATGTTAGAGTTGATGGTGATAAGCTATTATGGAGCATTAATTGTGTTGATAGAACAACAGATGAAATTAAGGATGCTTTAAATACTTTAACAGATATTCAAAGGGACTTTACAAAAGCAGGCCAAAGAAATAACAAGCCAACAGAAGCCAAGTTAAATAAGCATATTATGCACTTAGTAAGATTATATCATATGTGCTTTGACATCTTAGAAAAGGGTGAGATTAATACTTATAGAGCTGCTGACAGGGATTTCTTGCTTGAAATCAGAGCAGGTAAGTTTGTTAAGGATAATCAATTAACACAAGAATTTAGAGATTATCTAAACTACTTAGAGGATAGATTACAAAAAGCTAAGGAATTAGATGTAGTGCCAGATAAGGTAGATTATGATAAAATCAATAAGTTTGTAGTTAAGACAAACAGTAAGGTTGTTACGGGCAACTATTCAAGATGCTGTAAGCATATTTATAGATAACTATGAAAAAGCCAGATTTAGAAAGAGGAGAATTACTGTTTGTAATACTATTAGCAGCATCAATAGCATTAACTATTTTTCTTGCTGTTTATGGCATTAGAAACATAATATAAGGAGTATACATATGAGAGACCCAAAAAGAATACCAGTCATTTTAAAAGAACTTCAAAAGCTATGGGAGCAATACCCAGATTTAAGATTAGGACAACTTATATCTAATGTATTTTCTGACCCATATTTTATTGAAGACGAAGATTTAGTGCAAGCATTAAAAACATTTTATAGTTTTGGAAAGGAAGGTAAATAATGAATTACTTAAAATATTTAAAATTTGATCCAATTAAAAATGGAACAACTACTATTATTAAACAAAATGCTTATATTAAAGCAGGTTCAGATTTAGTTATTCAAGCTGATAAAACAGCAAGAGCTATTTTTAAGTTTGCTAAAGGCGAAGATGATAT
>Ga0256405_10004099_pt1 | contig 28133 bp, 24 predicted proteins | sample RumenRJG_02DNA_FD_189096 | JGI IMG/M metagenome (GOLD analysis project Ga0256405, IMG submission 189096) | Bovine rumen microbial communities from Lethbridge, Alberta, Canada - RJG_02 | ecosystem: Host-associated > Mammals > Digestive system > Stomach > Rumen | place: Canada: Alberta... | reverse complement strand
TTTGCTTGTCTTGATTTGCAGCACTAAGGTAAGTGAAAAATCTGACATGGCAAAATCCTGGGCAACTTTTTGTTGCTCAGGAACTTATAAAAATAGTTAAACTAAAGTGCTGCGGAATTAAGGATATCATGACTAAGAAAACAACCATCAGAATCTATCACTCCACGTGGCGTATGCTGCTATTTGCCATTGTCAGCCTTGTTATGGCAGTTGGCAGTTACTTGATGGCTATTCACTCCCCCAAAGGATTCCATATTGTTGTGGGATGGATAGGTGTCGTGTTCTTCGGCGTGTGTGGCATCTATATGCTCTATGGCATGCTGAAAGAGCGGCTGACGGGCAAGCCGTTCCTGACGATTACCGACGAGGCCGTTATCATGGATGGGATGAAGCATGCTGTCATCCACTTAGCCGATGTAGAATCATTCAATATGGTGAAAATGGGAAAACAGGAGTTTGTTGCCGTCCATTACAAGCCTGGCGTGGAGCTTAAAAAGATGAATGAAGCCAATGCCCTTGACCGCAGCATACGCAAGCTAAACCGCCAACTAGTGAATGCGCAAGAGAATATCTCCACCACAGGCACGGGCATGAAGGCTCAAGAACTGTGCGACCTGCTGAATGAAAGGCTGAGGCGGAAATAGGAAGTGACTCCCGAGCGGATATCGAAAGCGGCCTAATCTCGTTGTGAGTATAAGCCTCTTTCGTATAGTAATCTCAGGCAGTTCTCCGTTTTACCCTATACATTTATAGTATATATTACATTACAGGCCGTTCGTCGTGGTGGTCTTTTTGGGGCATTTATATTATTTAGTCTCGTTTTGCAGGATTGGGAGATCATGGGGACAGGTTTTTGAATGAATTCGTTGAATTCACTTCAAACAACCTGTCCCCATGATCCATCTGGCGGTAGCCGCTTCGTGATAGCTATTGGTTGAGAAGTTCGGCAACCTTCTGGAGCAGTTCCTCGCCGCGCAGGTCTTTGGCAACGATGATGCCCTGTTGGTCGATGAGAAGGTTGGCGGGGATGGACTGGACGTTGTAGAGCTTAGCACCCTGGCAGCTCCAACCCTTGAGGTCGCTCATCTGCGGCCATGTCATGCCTAACTGTTCTATCGAGACAAGCCATGAATCACGGCTGCTGTCCAATGAGACACCTACGACCTCGAGGCCTTTTGAGTGGTAGGCGGCGTAGGCTTTGACGATAGTAGGCATCTCGGCGCGGCACGGCGGGCACCAGGAAGCCCAGAAGTCGACAAGGGTATAGCGGTTCTTGCTGACATAGTCGCTGACGGCAATGTCGTTGCCCTGGATGCCAGGCAGACTGAAGTCGATGTACTTGCAGCCTACCGCGGTGCCTTCAGCGGGTGAATCGCTGCGCTCGCTCGTTTGCTGCTGGGTGGTTTCGTTACTGCTGCTGCCTTTCATCTGGCAGGCGGTGAACAGTATGGCTGCGATGCTAAGTGCGAAAATTTTTCTCATGTCGTTATTGTTTTTTGGTCGTTATTGATGAGTTCCAACAGCCGGTCGACGGCTTCGGCCTCGGGGATGTTCTTGAGGACGCACTCCTTGCCGCGGTAGAGGGAGATCTTGCCGCGACCGGCGCCCACGTAGCCATAGTCGGCATCGGCCATCTCGCCGGGGCCGTTGACGATGCAGCCCATGATGCCAATCTTCAGTCCTACGAGATGGCTGGTGGCAGCCTTGATGCGGCGGATGGTGTCCTGCAGGTCGTAGAGCGTGCGCCCGCAACCGGGGCAGGAGATGTATTCCGTCTTCGTGAACTTGATGCGCGCCGCCTGGAGGATGCTGTCGGCTAAAGAGGTGAAGCGTGAAGCGTGAAGCGTGGAGGATTCGCTACCGCCGACAGGGTGTAACACCAGCTTCGTGGCCTTGCGGTCGATGAGCAGAGCACCGACGGCCATGGCGGCTTTCAGCTGGAGGGTTTCCCAATCGTCTTCGCGGGTGAACCGCGAAGCGCGGGAGGGCTGCGAAGCGCGGGAGGGCGGGGAAGCGAGGGAGGGTTGCGAAGCGAGGGCGGGCGGGGAAGCGAGGGTGAGCGGGGAGGTGCAGGTGAGGGGCAGGGTGATGGTGCCGTCCTGGATGCTGGCCTCGGCCTCGGCGCGCAGACGGGTACACTCGGGAATCAGCGCTACGAGCTTGCGGGCGACGGGAATCTCACACTCCGGTTCCTCGCTGAGCGAGACGCGGATGGTGTCGCCGATGCCCTCGGTGAGCAGGGCACCGATGCCCACAGCCGACTTGATGCGGCCGTCCTCGCCCTCGCCAGCCTCGGTGACACCGAGGTGCAGGGGGTAGTGCATGTCCTCCTTGTCCATCGTCGCGACCAGCAGGCGCACGGCGGTGACCATGACGACGGTGTTGCTGGCCTTGATGCTGATGACCACGTCGTCGAACTGCTCGCGACGGAAGATTCGCAGGAACTCCATGCAGCTCTCGACGATGCCCTCGGGGGTGTCGCCATAGCGCGACATGATGCGGTCGGAGAGTGAACCGTGGTTGACGCCAATGCGCACGGCGGTGTGGTGCTCCTTACAGATATTGATGAAGGGCACGAGCTTCGCCTCTATCTTCTTCAGTTCGGCAGTGTACTCCTCGTCGGTGTACTCCAGATGCTTGAACGTGCGGCCCGGGTCGACGTAGTTGCCGGGGTTGATGCGCACCTTCTCGCAGTACTGGGCAGCGATGTCGGCAGTATGTGCGGTGAAATGGACGTCGGCCACTAATGGCTGTGTGTAGCCGTCGGCCTTCAGTCGCGCCGAGATGTTCTTCATGTTCTCGGCTTCACGCGTGCCCTGCGTGGTGAAGCGTACCAGTTCGCCACCGGCATCGATGATGCGCTTGGCTTGAGCCACACAGCCCTCGGTGTCGTTGGTGTCGACGGTTGCCATCGACTGGATGCGGATGGGGTTGTCGCCACCGATGGCGATGTTGCCGACGTGGGCGACGGTGGTAACCCTTCGTGCAGAATCAGACTTTGTACTCATACTTCAGCTCTGCCAGTTCCTTGTTGGCCTTCTCAATCTTTGTCTTCAGACCGCCCTTGTAGGCAGTGAGCCGCCCGGCAATGGCCTCGTCGCTGAGGGCCAACATCTGGACGGCCAGGATGGCGGCATTCTGGGCACCGTTGACGCTGACGGTAGCCACGGGGATGCCCGGTGGCATCTGGACGATGCTGAGCAGGGCATCGAGACCGTCGAGCATTCCCTTGATGGGCACGCCGATGACGGGGAGTGTCGTCGAGGCGGCAATGACGCCGGGCAGTGCGGCGGCCATGCCGGCAGCGGCGATGATGACCTTCACGCCGCGCTCCTTGGCCGTGCGGGCAAACTGCTCGACGGCGTCGGGCGTGCGGTGGGCTGAGAGTGCGTTGACTTCGAAGGGAATCTGCAGCTCGTCGAGCTGCTTACAGGCTTTTTCCATAACGGGCAGGTCGCTGGTGCTGCCCATGATAATACTTACTAATGGTTTCATCTATTCTGTTTTATTGATGAGGCTTATAGGTAAACTATTCCGACAACGGCGCAAACCACGCCGACCAGGAAGCCGACGACGACCTGGGAGAGGATGTGCTGGCGCAGAATCATACGGCTGCTGCCGAGGATGCCAGCAACGAGGATGACCAGGCAGAACCACCACGTGGGGTTAAAGCGGAACACCTCGGAGAAGATGAACAGCGCGCCTGCCACACCACCGATGGCTGCCGTATGGGTGGAAATCTTCCACCAGACGTTGATGAGGGCGCAGACAATCTGGATGATGAGTGCCGCCGTCACTATGCTACGCATGAAATAGGGGATGTGCATCTGTTCCATCAGGTAAAGGCACGTGAAGTAGCAGAGAATGGAAATGAGGTAGGGCACAATGCGCCGCTCCTTAAGACCCAGTTCGGTCAAGGACCATCCCTGATAACGGCGGTAGAAATGGATGAGCAGTGTGGGCAGCAGGATGGTGAACAGGTAGACAACGGCCAACACCATCACTTTGTAGCTGGCCTGATACTGGTTGAGGTAGCTCAGGAAGAACAGAACTACCAATCCCAGGATGGGCAGGTAGAAGGGCGTGAAAATCATACTGACCACCCTTGCTGCCAAGATGATTTGTTTCTCTCGTGTCATTTTCTGAGTCGTGCTACGGGGATGCCTAACTGTTCGCGATACTTGGCGACGGTGCGGCGGGCTATAGGGTAGCCTCGCTGACTGAGCATCTGCGTCAGCAGCTCGTCGCTTAGGGGGCGTCGCTTGTCCTCGTTCTCAATGATGTCGTGAAGGGCAGCCTTGATCTCGCGGGTGGAAAGTTCCTCGCCCTGTTCGGTGGTATATGCGTCGCTGAAGAAGTGGCGCAGGGGGAAGGTGCCCCAGCGTGTCTGCGCATATTTGGAATTAGAGACGCGTGAGATGGTAGAGAGGTCGAGTCCTGTCAGTTCAGCCACGTCCTTGAGAATCATGGGGCGCAGTGATGCCTCGTCGCCGTCGAGGAAGAACTGGCGTTGCAGTTGGATGATGGCCTGCATGGTGAGGGTCAGCGTGCGGCGGCGCATGCGGATGGCCTCGATGAAACTCTGGGCGGCGTCGATTTTCTTCTTGATGTAGAGCAGGGCTTCTTTGGTCTGTCGCGTCATGTGTTCTTTGTTTTGCTGGTACTCTTTCATAGAGTCGGCAAACGACTGCGACACCCGCAGCTCGGGCATCTCGCCCTGGTTGAGGGTGAAGGTGATGGTGCCGTCGTCGTGCGTATCGACGATGAAGTCGGGCGTAATCTGCTGCATGCTGCGCCCGATGACTTCGCCCATAGCGGCTCCTGGCTTGGGGTTCAGCCGGCGCAGTTCGCCAAAGAGTGCCCTGGCTTGCAGGTCGCTTAGCTTCAGCGAAGCCTGTATGCGGTCCCAATGCTTCTTGGTGAAAGCTTCAAAGTAGTCGCTGACGACAGTCCGCATCAGCTGTTTGAGGCGGGAGTCCTCACGTCGCTCTATCTGTAGCAGCAGGCACTCCTGTAGTGAGCGGGCGCCGATGCCAGCGGGGTCGAAGTGCTGCAGCTGTCGCAGTACGTTCTCTATCTGCCGTGGTGTCGTGTCGACGTTGTGGTAGATGGCCAGTTCGTCGCTGATGGCGTCGAGCGGCTTACGCAGCAGACCGTCGTCATCGAGCGAGCCAATGAGGTATTCCATAATGTCGCGCTCGGTATCTGTCAGGTTGGCCAGTCCCATCTGCTCTTTCAGCTGGTCGTAGAAGGAGGTGTAGTCGCCGTAGATGAAGTCTTCGCGTTCCTCCGTGTTGCTATGGTTGTAGACGGGCAGATCTTCATCGTCGCGGCCGATGGAGGCGAGAGCTTCGTCGAGTGCCGACTGGCGGTCTTCGCGCTCGCGCTGGGCATCGTAATCTTCGGGTGCGTCAGTATAATCTGTGTATTCTGCAGGCTCGGCGTATTCGGGATTGTCTGTCTCAACCTCCAAAGCGGGGTTGTCGTTCATCTCGGTGTTGATACGCTCCAGAAGTTGGGTAATGGGCAACTCCACCAACTGCGCGTGCAGTAGTTGCTGTTGGGAGAAGCTCTGGGTGAGCTTCTGTTCCTGTTTCTGTTCTTGTATGAGTGATGTCTTCTCGATCATCGATAGTATTCTTTCAATTGTTCGGCCAAGGCGGCCAGTTTCTCCGTGTCGTCATTGCCATAGCGCTGCCAAATGGCCTGACAGGGCTCTATCAGTGGATTGGCAGTGTTGGCGTGACGCCTCAGATAGGGATCGCAGTAGCGGAAGACTTCCAGCAGGCCGACTACTACGTCAGCAGAGATGCCGATGAGGCGTGCCAGCTCCTGCACCTCGGGGGTGGCCTTGACCATCGTTGCTGGCGTCAGGCGGAAGTAGAGGTCGAGTATGAGGATAAGCATGACAGGCGTCAGCTGCTCTTGTCCGTCAAGAGGCTGCCAGTCTCTCTCCCACGTCTCGTTCAGTTCGACACCTTCGTAGAATTCGTCGGCTCGCCCGAAACCTTTCATCTCACGTAACAGGTGGGCGGCACGCGCCAGCTTTTGGGGGCTATTGGCGTAGGTGTTCCAGATTCGTTCGATGCGTGGGGTGTCCAACGAACTGATCTGCTGCATCTTTGCGGCCAGCACCTGCGGGGGGATGTGCAGCTCCAGTCCCAGGTTCACCATTTCACGGCTGTAGAGCGGTTTTATACCGGCTGGCTTGCGCAGGTAAATCTGCATGAGCAACAGCCAATAGTCATCGTGCCATTTCTGTTTTCTTGTCATAACGCTGTAAGTTCGCACTCTTTGGGTGCAAAGTTACAAAATAAAAATTATTTCTGCAATCTAAAACGGAAAAAGTTCTGCGAAAACGTTCATTAAGCCAGTGTGAACCGTTCGAGGAACTGCATAACCTCGTCTTTGTTGTTGTCGGAGATGGGGATGACGTCCTTGTCGAATACCAGTCTCTGCTTGTCGACGGCTGTCACGTTTGTCATGTGGGCAATATACGAGCGGTGGGTGCGCATGAATTCGGGGTAGGGTAGCAACTCTTCCAGGCGCTTCATGTTGATAAGCGACGTGATGCGTTCGCCACTGGCCAAGATGATACGGACGTAATCTTTCAGTCCCTCGATGTAGAGGATGTCGTCGAGCACGACGCGTACCAGGCGGTAGTCGCTCTTGACGAAGATGAACCGCTGTTTGTCAATACTGCTCAGGTGTTGTTGCATCTCGAACCATTTCAAGGCTTTGTCAGACGTCTCCAAGAATGTCTCGAAACTGATGGGCTTGAGTAGGTAGTCGAAGGCCGAGACCTTGTACCCGTCGATGGCATACTCCTTGAAGGCTGTGGTGAAGACGATGCGCGTCTGTGTGGGGATGAGCTTGCTCAGTTCCAGTCCTGACAGTTCGGGCATCTGAATGTCGAGGAACAACAGGTCGACAGGCTTGCGGCGCAGGTCGGCCATCGCCGCCAGCGCACTGTTATAGGTGCCTGTCAGGAAGAGGAACGGAATGTCCTTGACATAGCTTGCTAAAAGTTGTGCAGCCAAGGGTTCGTCGTCGATGATTGCGCAATTAATTGTCATGGGCGTTCGGTGCTTAGTGGTGTGATGGTGATATGTGATTGATAGATGTTGCTGGCGTCAGCCGGTCCGTAGTGCCAGGTGTAATGGCCGGGGTAGGCTAATTCCAGGCGTCGTTGTACTTGTGTCAGTCCAATGCCGTGGCCGCTATGGTCGTCTTTGCTTTTCTGATAGTTGGTATTTTCTATCAGGAAGTCGATATGGTGGCTGTCGGCTACTAAGCGGATATGTACGAAGCTGGGCTTGTTCATACTGACACCATGTTTGAAGGCGTTCTCTACTAATGGTATGAGTAGAAGTGGTGCGATGGTCACTTCGCTCTTGTCCAGCGAGATGTCAAACTTGACGTCTACCGAGTCGGGGAGCCGTAGTTTCATGAGTTTGACATAATTCTGCAGGAAGTCAATCTCGCTTTCGATGCTGACGAATTGCTCAAGGTTGTCGTAGAGCATGTGCCGTAACATGGCCGACAGCTCTTGGATGGCTTCCTGTGCACGGTGGGAGTCGAAAGCGGTCAGGGCATAGATGTTGTTCAGCGTGTTCAGTAGGAAATGCGGATTCGTTTGGTAGCGCAGGTTGCTTAACTCTGCGGTGACTTGTGCCTGCTCTGCCTTTAGACGGGCTGCCTCAGACTCTTGCCAGTGCTTGGCAATTCTTGTCGAGATAGCAATGATGACGGTTACTGCCAGATTGAAGACATAGCCATTGTTAGTGCCGACCCAGTGGTGCATGGCAAGGGCAAAGGCAAAGACGAGGAACATGTCAATCATCCACACCGAAGCCTTATGGCCGTCCATGTAGAGCGAGGCCATCCATGTATAGTTCAAGTAGAAAATGGCAACCACCGGTGCTGTCGGCAGGAGTATGGTAGGGAAGTTATGCGGCCCGAAGGTCATAGGCAGCAGGAAGAGCACTGACCAGGTGGCAACGTGTGACAGGATGGTATATAGTCGCTTGTCGTTCAATGCCATAGTCTTGAAATTCTCTGGAGTGCTTCCAATAGGCGGCTTCGGGGACAGGCAATGTTGAGGCGGATATACCCTTCGCCCGACTGCGGGCCGTACATCGTGCCGGGGTTCACCCACACCTTTGCGTTGTTGAGCAGCGTTTCGGCGTATTGCTGTGATGTCATACCGGTGGCTGTGATGTCGACCCACGGCAGATAGGTGCCTTCCATTGGGGTGATGTGCCATTTGGGCAGGTGGTCTGCGGCAAACTCGCAGAGTGCCTGATAGTTACCCCAGAGATAGGCGCAGAGTTCGTCGAGCCATGCTTCACTCTCGTTGTAGGCTGCTATGAGAGCGACAGGACCAAAGGGGTTGACGTCGCACACCTCGTTGATGTTGATGGCACGGTCGATGCGGCGGCGCCATTCCGGTTGGGGACAGATGATGTTGGCAATCTGCAGACCAGCGATGTTGAACGACTTCGACGGCGAGTTCAGCGTGACGCTGTTCTGCCGGCATTGTTCGCTGACGGCAGCGAAAGGCTGGAATCGGCAGCCGGGCATGATGAGCTCACAGTGTATCTCGTCGCTTACCACCTTGACGTGGTGCTTCAAGCAGATGTCGTTCATCTGCTGGAGTTCGGCTTTCGTCCATACGCGTCCCGTAGGATTATGGGGGTTGCAGAGTAGGAAGACAGTAGTCTTCTCGTCGGCGCACTTCGCCTCAAAGTCGGCCCAGTCGACCTCGAAGCGGTTGTTGCGGGTGAACCGCAACGCACACTCCAGAACCTCGCAGCCGTTGTTGCGGATGGAGGAGAAGAAGCAGTTGTAGTCTGGCGAGAGGATGAGCACCCGTTCGCCGGGCATCGTCAGTGCCTTGATGGCAACAGACATGGCGGGAACGACACCTGTGGTATAGAGAATCTCCTCGCGATGGATGGTCCATTGGTGGCGGCGTTGGAACCATGAGATAATGGCCTCGTAATAGTCGTCGCCTACTAAGGCGTATCCAAAGACACCATGCTCTAAGCGTCGGCGCAGGGCTTCCTGAATGGCAGGTGCTGCGCGAAAGTCCATGTCGGCCACCCAAAGGGGAATGACGTCGTCCGACGGACATTCGTCCCACTTCACACTGCCTGAACCGCGTCGTTCTGTCAGTTCGTCGAAATCGTATCTCATACCTCTTGTCTCTTACCTTTTACTTTTTACCTTTCCCTCTTACCTCTATTTTGCAATCGGCCGGCTGTCGGATATTTTCGTCGATGGTAACGCTGCCTATAGAGTCTGCTATGATGTGTCCCGAAGTGGGGTTCTTGATGTTCTCGATATGTCCGCGGATGTCGGCCTCTACCGTAGAGTATTCAAACACGCGGTCGCACATCGCATCGAAGGTACAATTCTCGAGTACCAGATTGTCTGTGTAGCACAGCAGTTGTTCGCCGGCCAGGTGGCAGTTGACGAGGCGCACGTTCTTAGAATGCCAGGCTAAGTATTCGCCGTCGAGCACGGAGTCGTAGACGGTGACGTTCTCGCACTCCCAGAACGAATCCTTTGTCAGGATTTTTGCGTTGTGTATCTCTACGTCCTTGCAGTATTGGAAGACGTATTTGGAGTCGCTCTCCAAGCCGTCGGCATAGATGTTCTTAGAGAACATAAAAGGATAGGTGCCGCCGTGGAGTTTCACGTTCTTCATCCGTAGGCCGTCCACCTTCCAGAATGTCTCGTCGGCATCGGTAATCTCTACGTTTTCCAGTTCCACGTTTCGCATCTCGCGGAAGAATTTCGGCGCGTCAATGCGGGTGTTCGTCATACGCAGGTCGTTGGTGTACCAGATGGCAGAGCGTGAGCCTAAGGCGAAATAGCAGTTGTCGATGACGGCACCGTCAACGTGCCACCACGGGTATTTGCCGTAGAACTTGCAGCCGTAGGCTTCCATCCGCTGACACTGCTTGATGCCCGATTCACCGTCGGTGATGGTAACATTTTCTAATCGAAGGTCGTGAGAGGCAAACAGCGGGCGTTCGCCACCGAACTTTTGGTCTTTTACCAGTTTCATTGATTAGTCTTTATTTTGTATTGCTTTCTTTGTCCGTACCTTAAAGTGGTCGAAACCTTCTCCGTAGACGCCGATAACAGCACTCTGCGAGACAAAGGCGTGGGGGTCAACCTCGTTGATAATGCGGAAGATCATGTCGCTCTGTCGGCGCTTGGCCAGTACGAAAAGCATTTTCACGTCCTTGCCCGAATAGAACCCCTGGGCGTCGATGACGGTACAGCCGCGATGGGGCTCGCGGTTGATGCGGTGGCCTATCTCCTCGTATTTGTCAGAGATGATGAAGAACTGCACAGAACGGCGTGCCGACTCCACCACCTGGTCGATACAGAAGGCGGTGACGTAGAGCACGACGTAGCCGTAGATGACCTTCTCCCAGTCGTGTAGTACAAAGTAGGAACTGCTGATGATGACGACGTCGCAAATCAGGATGACACGCCCTAACGACACGTCGCGGTATTTGTTGATAATGGCAGCAATGATGTCGGTGCCGCCCGTCGAACCGTTGTTCGACAATCCTAATCCTACACCGCAACCGCAAAACACCGCGCCGATGATGGCGGCCATGAACGGCTGGTCGGCCAGCAGGTGGGCGTGGTAGTGCGACGATACGACGCTGATACTCACCGTCAGTGTGGCCACGGCAAAGACGGTTTTCACACAGAAGCGCCATCCTAACACGCGCAAGGCCGCTGCCAAGAGCAAGCCGTTGATGACAAAGTAGCTGACTTGTACCGGAATGCCGGTAGCCCAGAAGAGAATGGAAGACACGCCGGCCACACCGCCTGTTGTGATATTATTGGGCAGCAGGAAGATGCCCCATCCTATGGCGTAACTCACCATAGCAATGGTTATCATCGTGTAGTCACGCAATTCCTTGCCGATACTTGCTTTGGTAATCGTTGCTGTCATTATTGCTGTCTTTTTGCGTGCAAAGGTACGAAATAAAGTTGACACAAAGAAACGAATTATAATCATTTAGTAGTTTTTATTTGTGTATTCGCCCAATTATTCGTATCTTTGCACACAAAATATAGACGTAAGAATGAAAAAACTGTATATCGAGACCTACGGATGCCAGATGAATGTGGCTGACTCGGAGGTCGTGGCTTCGGTGATGCAGATGGCAGGGTATGAGGCTACCGACGATATTGCTGAGGCCGATGCGGTGTTCCTGAACACCTGCTCCGTGCGCGACAATGCCGAGCAAAAGATTTATCGCCGCTTGGAGGCCCTTGATGCTGAGCGCCGCAAGCGCGGACGGCTGATTGTAGGTGTCTTAGGCTGTATGGCTGAACGCGTGAAGGAGAACCTTCTGGAGCAATACGGTGCCGACCTCGTGGCCGGTCCCGATGCCTATCTGTCGCTGCCCGACCTCGTGGCTCAGGCGGAGACAGGCCATAAGGCCATCAATATCGAACTGTCGACCACAGAGACCTATCGCGACGTGGTGCCTCAGCGCATCGGACTGGGACATAAGATTGGCGGTTTCGTCTGTATCATGCGTGGATGTAATAACTTCTGCCACTATTGTATCGTTCCTTATACGCGCGGGCGTGAGCGTAGCCGTGACGTGGAAAGCATCCTGCGCGAGGTTCACGACCTGAACGACCGTGGCTTTAAGGAGGTGACGCTGCTGGGACAGAATGTCAACAGCTATTCAGGAAGCCAGGGGAACACGTTCCCGCAATTACTGCGTGCCGTGGCTGAGGCTGCCCCTGGTATGCGGGTGCGCTTCACCACAAGTCATCCGAAAGACATGAGCGACGAGACACTGCGCGTCATTGCCGATATGCCCAACGTCTGCCGCCACATCCATCTGCCCGTGCAGTCGGGCAGCAACCGCATCCTCCAGCTGATGAACCGTAAGTACACCCGTGAGTGGTATCTGGACCGTGTGGCGGCCATCCGCCGTATTGTCCCGGACTGTGGTCTGTCGACCGACATTTTCGTGGGCTACTGCTCAGAGACCGAGGACGACCATCAGCTGTCGCTTTCGCTGATGCGTGAGGTGGGCTATGATTCCGCCTTTATGTTCAAATACTCCGAGCGCCCCGGCACGTATGCTTCGAAGCACCTGCCGGACGATGTGCCCGAGGACGTGAAGATCCGCCGGCTCAACGAACTCATCGCCCTGCAGACCGAGATGTCTGCTCAGCGTAACAAGATGGACGAGGGACACGAGTTCGACGTGTTGGTCGAGGGCTTTTCGAAGCGTAGCCGCCAACAGCTCTGTGGCCGTACGGAACAGAACAAGATGGTGGTCTTCGACAAGGGGCAGCACCATATCGGTGAGACCGCCCGCGTCCGTATTACTAGTAGTACCAGTGCCACGTTATTAGGAGAGGAAGTATGAAAGAGTTCCTGCAGGTGCTGAGGCGTTTTGTGCCGCCATACAAAAAATATCTGGTGCTGTCGGTGGTGTTCAACATTTTATCGGCAGTGCTTAACATCTTTTCGTTTGCAGCCTTAATACCCATCTTGCAGATCCTTTTCCAGACGGACGATGCTGAGGCGGCAACCGAGTTGATGGCTTGGGACTGGAGTAATGTCCAGGCGGTGCTTATGAACAATCTGAACTACACCGTCAACGGACTTATCCGCGACTTTGGCCCTACGACGACCCTGTTGATTATCGGCCTCTTTCTTGCCGTGACAACATTTCTCAAGACTGGTGCCTATTTCCTGACGTCGGCTTGTATCGTTCCTATCCGTACAGGCGTTGTCCGCGATATTCGCAACCAACTCTATCGTAAGATAACATCGCTGCCCTTAGGCTTCTTCAGTGAAGAACGTAAGGGCGATATCATTGCGCGTATGAGTGGAGACGTCCAGGAAGTGGAAAACTCCATTATGTCGTCGTTGGAGATGCTCTTCAAGAATCCTGTACTGATAGTCGCCTATTTTGCTACACTGATATTCATATCGTGGCAGCTGACGCTCTTCACCCTTGTTATCGTACCTGTCATGGGCTGGCTTATGGGGTTGGTAGGCCGTCGGCTGAAGGCACAGTCAATAAAAGCACAGGCTTTATGGAGCGACACGATGAGTCAGGTGGAGGAGACCTTAGGCGGACTGCGTATCATCAAGGCTTTCTGTGCGCAGGAGAAGATGAACCAACGTTTCGACCGCACGAACAGTGCCTATCGTGACGACTTGATGAAAGTTAATATCCGACAGGCTTCTGCCCATCCTATGAGTGAGTTCCTCGGTACGGTGATGATTGTCATTGTCCTGTGGTTTGGTGGTGTGCTGGTGCTCAACAACCAGACTATCACCGGTCCTACTTTTATCTACTATATGGTTATTCTCTACTCCATTATCAATCCGTTGAAGGAGTTCTCGAAAGCGGGTTATAATATCCCCAAAGGTTTGGCATCCATGGAACGTATCGACAAGATCCTGATGGCTGAGAATACCATCAAGGAAGTGGAACGCCCGCAAAAGATTCTCAGTTTCGACCACCAGATAGAGTTTCGAGATGTCTGGTTCGGCTATGGCGACAACTGGGTGTTGCGTGGCATCAACCTCACCATTCCCAAAGGAAAGACTATTGCTATTGTCGGACAGTCTGGTTCGGGCAAGTCCACGCTTGTCGACCTCATTCCCCGTTATTACGACGTGCAGCGTGGTGAGGTGCTTATCGACGGCGTCAACGTCCGCGACTTAGGCATCAACGATCTGCGTCAGCTGATAGGTAATGTGAATCAGGAGGCTATCCTCTTCAACGACTCTTTCCGCAATAACATCGCTTTCGGCGTTGACAACGCTACACAGGAGCAGGTTGAAGAAGCTGCACGTATCGCTAATGCCTACGACTTCATTATGGCTTCGGAGAATGGCTTCGATACCAATATCGGCGACCGGGGCGGACGTCTGTCTGGCGGTCAGCGCCAGCGCGTCTCCATTGCTCGTGCCATCCTGAAGAACCCGCCCATCCTCATTCTCGATGAGGCAACGTCAGCCCTTGACACGGAGAGTGAGCATATGGTGCAGGAAGCTTTGGAGCGACTGATGAAAACGCGTACGACGGTGGCCATCGCCCACCGCCTGTCGACCATTAAGAATGCCGATGAGATTTGTGTGCTCTATGAGGGACGCATCGTCGAGCGTGGTACGCACGAACAACTGCTGTCTTCTGACGGTTATTATAAGAAACTACATGAAATGCAGAGTTAGTTATCTGTTGCGCTTCTATCTGCTGACGGTTCTGATATTCGTCGCAGCGAAGGTGTTGTTTATGCTATTCAATAGTGAAGGGCATGGGTTTGGCGTGGCCGATGTCGGTCAGGTTGTATGGCACGGCCTGTCGCTCGACCTCTCCACCGCTATTTATATTCTGATCATTCCCTTCCTCCTGACTATTGTCTCTGTGTGGACATCCGTGCCGCGTTGGATTTATGCAGTCTACTATGGCGTGATAGGTGTCGCTTTCGCCTTGGCATTCGTGGCAGACACCAGTCTCTATCCCTTTTGGGGCTTCAAGCTCGATGCTTCCTGCCTACAGTATTTAGACCAGCCCACTGAGGCTATGGCCTCTGTGTCCCGGTGGTATTTGTTGCTACGGGCTTTCGCCGTCGTGCTGGTGGCTGTCGTCATCTATTACCTTTATCGCCGCATGACGATAAGAGAAGAGCGGAAGAAGCGTTCTCCGCTAATGGCAAGGATGGCCGAGACAGCCTGTTATCTTATGTCCATGCCACTCATGGTTATTGGTATTCGTGGCGGACTGGACGAGTCGACCACCAATGTGGGGCAGGTGTACTATTCTCCGAAACAGTTCCTGAACCATTCGGCCGTCAACCCTGTGTTCAGCTTCCTCTCGTCGATGGAGAAGACGGCCAGCTATGTGCCCGACTACCAGTTTATGGACGATGCTGCGTGTGCTCAGCTCATGACGGAACTCTATCCCACAGAGAGTACAGCCATAGATACGCTGCTGACGACACAGCGTCCCAATGTCGTCGTTATCCTGATGGAGAGCTGCGGTGCCATCTTTACCGGCTTGGAAGGTCGTGCCGACGTGATGCCCCAACTGGAACGGCTGATGCAGGAGGGGGTCAGCTTCGACAGTTGCTATGCCAACTCCTGGCGTACCGACCGCGGAACCGTCTGTACCTACAGTGGTTATCCCTCGTTCCCCGTCTCGTCGGTTATGAAGATGCCGTCGAAGAGCCGCCTGCTGCCAGGACTGGCTCGCACGCTGGCTGGCGAAGGCTATGAGACGAGCTATATCTATGGTGGCGACATCAATTTCACCAATATGCGTAGCTATCTCGTCAGCACTGGTTTCGCTCAGCTGACGTGGAAGAAGGACTTCTCTGCCGACGAGCAGCGGACGGCAGAGTGGGGCGTTCGCGATGATATCACCTTCAAGGAGCTGGCCCGCCAGATTGCGGACTACGATGCCCGGAAACAGCCTTTCTTCATCGGCTACTCCACACTATCGAGCCACCAGCCATGGGACGTGCCTATCCAACAGATGGACGACGAGATACTCAACGCCTTCTACTACCTCGACCAGTGTATAGGCAGTTTTGTTGACGACCTGCGCCAGACGTCGGCCTGGCAGAATACGCTCGTCATCCTGCTCCCCGACCATGGCATCGATTATCGTGAAGTGGGTGTTGAAGACCCACGCCACAACCACATTCCAATGGTGTGGATTGGTGGAGCCGTCAAGTCGCCGCGACGCTTGAAGCAGGTGTGCAACCAGACCGACCTTCCTGCCACACTCCTTGGACAGATGGGACTTCCGCACGACCAATACCGTTTTAGCCGTGATGTTACGAGCAGCAATTACCGGCGGCGTGTAGCCGTTCATACTTATAACAATGGCATAGCAGCTCTTGATAGTACCGGTCGGGCAATATTCGACCTGAATGCCAACCGTATGATACAAGGTAAAGGACCAGCTGCCGATGAATTGATGAATATTGGAAAAGCCGTTCTCCAATCAGCGGCTTCTGATCTAAAGAATTTACAATAAGATGAAAGAGAAGATATTAGAGTCATACCTGTCGCCGTTGGTGGCCACTGTAGTCAATCTGCTGTTGGCTTATGTCGTCTATGCCATCGCACGTGTGGCCTATCTGCTTGACAACTGGAATTACTTCTCGAATAGTCTGACGGCAGATGTCGTGCAGGGCGGACTGGTGTTCGACACGGCGGCAATCCTCGTCACCAACATCCCCTATATCGTGTTGATGCTGTTGCCGCTACATTGGAAGGAGACCACGTTCTGGCATCGCCTCTGTCAAGTGGTCTTCGTCGTTGTCAACGGCCTCGCTCTCGCTGTCAATCTCTGCGATGCAGCCTATTTCCCCTTTACCTTGCGACGTACGACGACCACCGTCTTCAACGAGTTCGGGAACGAGCAGAACCTTGGCGGCATACTGTTCACCGAGACCCTTCACCACTGGTATTTCGTCGTACTGTTCTTGATTGTTGCCTATGGTATGTGGCGGTTCTATACGACGCCGCGCCTTGAGGCTTCTCGGCTTAAATGGTGGCGCTACGACCTTACGACCTTGCTTTCTCTGGCCGCTGTCGCGCCGTTTGTCGTAGCAGGCATCCGTGGTGGCTTTGCTACTGCTGTGCGTCCCATCACCATCAGCAACGCCAACCAATATGTAGACCGCCCCACCGACGCGGCGCTGGTGCTCAACACGCCGTTTGCCCTTTACCGCACTATCGGCAAGGCCGTTTTCATCGTACCGCAGTATTTTAAGGACGAACAGCAGATGACTGCCGTCTTCTCGCCTGTACATATACCAAACGATACCGTGCCGATGACGCGGAAAAACGTTGTCGTACTCATCGTCGAGAGCTTTGGCCGCGAATATATCGGCGCCTTGAACTGGAACTTGGAGAACGGCAAGTATCGTGGCTATACACCCAATGTCGATTCCCTCATCGCCCTGAGTACTACGTTTGAATATTCCTTTTGCAACGGTCGTAAGTCCATCGACGGTATGCCGAGCATCCTGTCGTCAATCCCCATGTTCGTGGAGCCGTTCTTCCTGACGCCCGCTTCCATGAACCAGGTGTCGGGTATTGCCGACCTGCTTTCCAAAAAGGGTTACGAGACGGCCTTCTTCCACGGCGCCCAGCGCGGGTCTATGGGCTTTATGGCCTTTGCCCGTAAGACGGGCTTCCAGCAGTATTTCGGCCGTGAGGACTACGACGCCGATTCGCGCTTTGGCGGCGATGCCGACTTCGACGGTATGTGGGGTATCTGGGACGAGCCTTTCCTGCAGTATTACTGTGCAAAGATGTCCGAGATGAAGGAGCCTTTTATGACTGCCGTCTTTACTGCTACCAGCCATCATCCTTACAAGATTCCCGAGAAGTACCGCGACGTCTATCCTGAGGAAGGCATCATCATGCACAAGTGTGTGCGCTATACTGATATGGCCCTCGGCAAGTTCTTCCGCGAGGCCAGTCGTCAGCCGTGGTTTAAGAATACCATCTTTGTGATGACCAGCGACCATACCAATATGAGCGACCACGATGTCTACCAGACCGACCTCGGCGGCTTCTGTTCACCTATTATTATATATGAGCCAGGCAGCGACCGCCAGCCCGCCATCCTGCCGAAGGTGGCCCAGCAGATAGACATCCTGCCCACCCTGATGGGTATGCTGCACTATCCCGACCCCTACTTTGCCTTTGGTATCGACGTACTGAACACCCCTGCCGACTCCACGTGGGCCGTCAATTACCTGAATGGCATTTACCAGTACGTCAAGCACGGCCACGTCCTGCAGTTCGACGGCCAGAAGACCCGTGCCGTCTATGCGCTCACTGACTCGATGATGCAGCACAATCTTGCAGGCACTATTCCGCAGCAACCGCAGATGGAACAAGAATTGAAAGCTATTATACAGCAATATATGGACCGAATGACCAATGACCGTTTAAGACCGTAGAGAAGAAAGATTATGACAGAGGAACAGAAATATATTGGAGGAGCATTCCTCATCGGCATCGCTTACCGCCTGCTGATGGGACTACAGGGCATCGACAATGTCGATATGGGATTCTGTATGACGTTCTATCAGAATATCTTCACCCATCCCGACGCTATGCCTTTTTATTTCAATTACTATCTGACGGGACTCATCGGCGGCGTCTGGCATTTGCTGTTCGGGCAGTTCGGTCTGCTGGGTTTCCGCCTACTCGAGACGATGACGATGGCACTGGCCATCTGGCTACTGTTCCTGGCTTTCCGACCGTGGCTGTCGTCTCCACGCATATCGGCAGTAGCCATCCTGCTGTCATTCCTATTCCCCTCGCTCATCGTCACCTTCCACTATGACACTCTGTCGTTCTTGCTGATGGCTGCTTCAGTCTATGCTTCTTCTCGCTACCTGCGAGGGAATGCCCTGCTGTGGCTCACTGTTGCCGGCGCAATGATTGGCATCAGTTTCTTTGCACGTATCGTCAATGGCGTACTTGCCGCCTTGGTATTCTTCCCGTTGCTCTGGGGGTGGCGTAAGTCTCCCCGTGACGGATTTGTTGCGGCATCCTACTATGCCGGTGGTATGCTCGCCGGCTGTCTGTTGGTGCTCTCGCTGATGGGCTTGCTGGGACATCTTCCTTATTTCGGAGAAGCTCTTGCAGAGGCTTTCGGTACGTTCAGCGGTCATGAGACGTCCCATGCTTCAGCCAATCTCTTCGGCGTCTACCTCAAGAGCTATGTCAATATCGGCCTACAGATTCTGGTGGTTGCCCTGCTCGCACTCTATTTTGGTGATGCGGGCCATCTCTCGGCCAAGCTGCGTACGGTTTTGCGCATCATCATGCTCGTGGCCTTGTTCGTGTTGGTACTCACCAGTCAGCCCTATCTCTCGGCTGTCGCTATCTGTACGCTGATGATTGTCATCACGCCGCACCCGCTGCCGCTCTTGTTCTATGCACTGGCCTGTGCCTATCTTTTCCCCTTTGGCAGCGATATCGGCATCCCCGGCATCTTCCACTGGTGTGGCGGCCTGCTCATCGTTCCTGCTGCCTATTGCTATAAGAAACTTACCAGCCAGTGGCAGCGTACCGTCACCGGTCTGCTGGGGCTTGCTGTCGCTCTGAATATGGTTTATAAGATGGGAGCTACTGCCTATGGCGAGGATTATCCCCGTTCAGAGACTTTTACTCAGGCGTTGTCAGGCACGCTGAATACCATGACCGATGCCGACCGTGCCGTCCGCTATCGTAATGAGGTAGCGCGTATTCGTCAGTATGCTGCCGGCAACAACCTGTTGCTTATAGCTAATCAGGCTTCAGAACTCTATTACGCCACAGGCCTGTTGCCCTTTACGGGCAATACCCAGATGGGTACCTATATGGGCGAAACCCTCGTTAAGCGTCTCGACAGCCAGCATGAGCGCCACGGGCGCCTGCCGCTGATAGCGTTCATCAAGCGTGGCCATGACACCGATGATATGGATGAGTTCCGTCAGACATTACATCCGTGGATGGTCAGGCAAGGTTACCATACTGTCTATGATGACGATGACATTGAATTGTTTGTAACTGAGAAACCTTGAAATACGTAAACAGAAAACAACAGAAAATAATACAATGAGTAAGAAAGACGAACTTAAAAAACAGATACTGGAACTCACGCGCCAGTACTATCGTGAAGTACATGAGCCTAAACCGGCTTTCGTTCCTGGCGAGACGCGCGTCAACTACGGCGGTCGATACTTTGACGATGCCGAGATGGTGAATCTCGTTGATGCTTCGCTCGACTTCTGGCTGACCGCCGGTCCTTGGGCGCATAAGTTTGAGACCCGTTTGGCTCAGTGGTTGGGCGTGAAGTATTGTTCGCTTTGTAATTCTGGCTCGTCGGCAAATCTGCTGGCGCTTACCGCATTGACGGCTCCAGAGTTGGGCGAGCGCCAAATCCGTCGCGGTGATGAGGTCATCACGGTCGCTGCCGGTTTCCCTACAACCGTGGCTTGTATCGTACAATACGGTGCCGTGCCGGTATTCGTTGATATGGACATTGCTGAAGGGAATATCGATACCACCCAGTTGGAAGCCGCCTTCTCCCCACGGACAAAGGCTGTTATGGTAGCCCATAGCTTGGGAAACCCCTTCAATTTGCAGGCCGTCGTTGATTTCTGTCGCCAGCACAACCTGTGGCTTGTCGAGGACAACTGTGATGCCCTTGGTTCAGAGTATTTCATTGACGGTGAGTGGCGTAAGACGGGCACTATCGGTGACATCGGCACGTCGTCTTTCTATCCGCCACATCACATGACAATGGGCGAGGGTGGTGCCGTTTATACCAACAATGCCGAGCTGCATAAATATGTCAACAGCTACCGCGACTGGGGACGCGACTGCTGGTGTGTGGGTGGTGTCGACAATACCTGCGGCTGTCGTTTCACCGGACAGTTCGGACAGTTGCCTGCCGGCTACGACCACAAGTATGTTTACAGCCATTTAGGCTACAACCTGAAAGCCACCGACATGCAGGCCGCCATCGGCTGTGCGCAGCTCGAGAAGCTCGACTTCATCGTTCAGCGCCGCCGCGAGAATTTCGACATCATGTACTGCGGATTGCAGGATGCGAGGGGGTTGCTGCTGCCTGAACCTCAGAAAAACAGCCGTCCCAGCTGGTTTGGCTTCTTCATCACCGTGAAGGAGGATGCCGGTTACACCCGTAACGAACTGACGAGCTATCTTGAGGACCATAAGGTTCAAACGCGTAATCTCTTTGCTGGTAACCTGTTGCGTCATCCCGCCTTTGAGCAGTATCGCGAAGGTGTCGACTACCGCGTTATTGGCAAACTGCCGGTCACCGATCGCATCATGCGCGACTCCTTCTGGTTGGGTCTCTATCCCGGTATGACAGAGGAGCGCCTTCAGTATATGATACAAACTGTGAAAGACTTCACTAATAAGTAATAATCAGCCTATGAAAGTAGTATTGTTAGCCGGTGGCTTCGGCACCCGCATCAGCGAGGAGTCGATGTTCAAGCCGAAGCCGATGATTGAGATCGGCGGTATGCCCATCCTTTGGCACATCATGAAAGAATATTCCTATTATGGCCATAACGAGTTTATCATTTGTGCGGGCTACCGTCAGGAGTATATCAAGGAGTGGTTTGCCAATTATTTCCTGCACAACTCTGACGTCAGTTTTGACTTCCGTGGCGGGGAAAACGAGATGACAGTCCATGAGAGCCACCTCGAACCTTGGAAGGTCACGATTGTCGACACAGGCTACAACACACTGACAGGCGGACGCATCAAGCGCGTTCAGAAATATGTTGGTGACGAACCGTTCTTCATGACCTATGGCGACGGTGTCTGCGATGTCAATATCAACACCCTGCTCGATTTTCATCGTCAGGAAGGGAAACTGGCCACGCTGACAGCTGTCATCCAGGCGCAGGAGAAGGGTGTGCTCGACATTGACGAGGCAAACTCCGTGCGCTCCTTCCGTGAGAAGCGTGCCTCCGACGGGCAGGCAATCAATGCCGGCTACATGGTGCTGCAGCCTGAGGTTTTCAACTATATTGAAGGCGACAATACCGTCTTTGAGAAGGGACCGCTGATGAAGCTTGCCAAGGAAGGTCAGCTGAAGTCTTATGTCCATCACGGCTTCTGGCAGTGTATGGATAATGTCCGCGAACGCGACTTCCTTGAAAACCTTCTGCGTACGGGCAAGGCCCCCTGGAAGAAGTGGGAACGTGTCGTGCCTCGTCAGCGCTGTCGCTAAAATCTGCTAAATAATTTGGTCATGTCGTAGGAATTGTTTATTTTTGCAGAATAAATAATTCCTTATGACGAAATTGAGTAAGTTTTTATCGGAAGCTTTCCGTGGGCGTCGCGTGTTGGTAACAGGCCATACGGGCTTCAAAGGCTCATGGCTGTGTATCTGGCTGAACGAACTGGGAGCCGAGGTGACAGGGGTTGGTCTGGATCCGTATTCCGAGCGCGACAACTTCGTACTCTCAGGCGTAGGCCAGCGTCTGAAGGCCGATATTCGTGCTGACATCCGCGACGGTCGCCGCATGGCTGAGATTATGGCCGCCTGTCAGCCTGAGGTGGTATTCCACCTTGCCGCACAGCCCTTGGTCCGTCTTAGTTATGAGCTGCCGGTAGAAACCTATGAGACAAATGTCATGGGCACCATCCATGTGATGGAGGCCATGCGTCGTACTGACAGTGTTCGCGTAGGCGTGATGATTACCACCGATAAGTGCTACGAGAACCGTGAGCAGATATGGGGCTACCGCGAGAACGAACCCATGGGCGGCTATGATCCGTACTCTTCGTCGAAAGGCTGCGCCGAACTGGCTATCAGTTCGTGGAGGCGCTCTTTCTTCAATCCCTTAGACTATGGCACGAAGCACCATGTCTCGTTGGCCAGTGTGCGTGCTGGCAATGTCGTTGGCGGCGGTGACTGGGCCAAGGATCGTATTGTGCCCGACTGCATCCGTGCCTTAGAGGCAGGAAAGCCTATTGACATACGCAACCCGAAGGCCATCCGGCCATGGCAGCACGTCCTCGAACCGCTGAGTGGCTATATGTTGCTGGCAGCGAAGATGCTGCAAGAGCCGACGGCCTATTGCGAGGGCTGGAACTTCGGTCCGCGAGCCGAGAGTATTACCCCCGTCTGGGAGGTGGCCGAACGTATCGTGAAGTACTACGGCCGTGGCGAACTGCGTGACGTCAGTGATTCCAATGCCCTTCACGAGGCCAATCTGCTGATGCTCGACATCAGCAAGGCCCGTGTTCGTCTGGGCTGGGAACCCCGTACCGACATCGAGCACTGTTGTCAGATGACAGCCGACTGGTACCGGCGTTACACGAGCGAGAACGTCTATGACTTATGCGTTGAACAGATAAACGACTTTGCCGGATGAAATATGTTGTTACGGGAGCCACCAGTTTCTTAGGCCATGCATTGACTGAGCGCCTGTTGTGGGCCGGCCATTCTGTCGTGGCAGTGTGCCGTCAGGGTTCACCGGCGATAGCGTCGCTGCCTGCAGGCGCCGAGGTGGTGCTGGCCGACATGAGTGACTATGGCAAGTTGTATCAGGACATAGCCGAGGCTGACGTGTGGGTGAATCTGGCATGGGAAGGCACGGGACACGATGGAAGGGATATGGCCGATGTACAGCATGCTAATGTCATCAACACGATAGCAGCCATGTTCTGTGCCGACAAGATGGGCTGCCGTCTGTTCGTCGAGTCTGGTTCGCAAGCGGAGTATGGCACGGTGTTGTCGACTATCAGCGAGACTACGCCCTGTCATCCTTTTTCAGAGTATGGTAAGGCCAAGTCAGAGGTGTGTCGACAGTTGACCGAACTCTCTGCTCAGTTGGGCGTCAGTTATCTTCACCTGCGGATTTTCAGCCTTTTCGGCGAGGGCGACCATCCGTGGACGCTGATTATGAGCAGTCTCGGTAAGATGCTGCGCGATGAACCGATAGCGTTGTCTGCCTGCACGCAGCAGTGGAACTTCCTTTATGTCGCCGATGCGGCAGAACAGATTTCGCGGCTCTGTGACTATGCTCTGACCCATGACGGTTTTACACAGGATACCTTCAATATCGCGTCCGACGATACAAGGCCGCTCCGGTCATTCATCGACGAGATGTACCGTCTGACAAAGTCGCACAGTGAACTGCAATTTGGCGCTTTGCCACAGCAGCACACTGTGTCGCTCCAACCGGATATGACAAAACTGCGGCAGACCATTGGCTACGTCTCGACGACACCGTTTGCCGACGCCATTCAACGAATCATATATACATTGCAACATGATAAAAGTTAGTGACTTCATATTTCAGCATCTGGTAGAGCGCTACCACGTCCGCCACTGTTTCTTGGTGACGGGTGGCGGAGCCATGCACCTGAACGATTCTATCGGCCACACGCCAGGGCTCAGCTACGTATGTAACCACCATGAGCAGGCCTCGGCCATCTGTGGTGAGGGCTACTATCGTGCGAGCGGGCAGCTGGCTGTTACTTGTGTCACAACAGGTCCCGGTGGCACCAACGCCATTACCGGTGTTCTGGGACAATGGCTCGACTCCATCCCCGGCCTGTATATCTCTGGACAGGTGAAGCAGTCGACGACCATTGCTGCCTGCCCCCAACTGCCTCTGCGCCAGCTGGGCGACCAGGAGGCTGACATCAAGAGTATGGTGCAGTCAATCACAAAATACTGCGTCACCATTACTGATGTGCATGATGTCAAGTACGAGCTCGACAAGGCTATTGCTATCGCCCTGAGCGGTAGGCCAGGTCCTGTATGGGTAGACGTTCCTCTCGATATCCAGGGCGCCTATGTTGAGGAGTCAGAGATGCGTGAGTTCGACCCCGCCGAGCTGACCGATCCTGTTGATCACGCCCTGGTCGACCGCCAGCTTCAACAACTCGTTGAGCGTCTTCAGCACGCCAAGTCGCCGGTAGTATATGTAGGCAACGGCGTCAGACTGGCAGGGCGTGCGGAGCAGTTTGTAAGGCTGGCCGAACAATGGGGCGTCCCTGTCGTGACGGCTATCAGCGGCAGCGACCTGCTATGGTACGACCATCCGCTGTATTTCGGTAAGCCTGGCATCTGCGGTGACCGCATCGGTAATATCATGGTGCAGAATAGCGACTTACTCATCATCATGGGTACCCGACTGAGCATCCGCCAGGTGAGCTATGCCTACGACTTGCTGGCACCGAGGGCCTACAAGGTGATGATTGACGCCGATGCCGCCGAGATGGAGAAACCGACGCTCAGCATAGACTTGAAAATACATGTTACGCTTGATGAGGCTATCGACAAGTTGCTGGCATTAAAAGCCGCGGTAGCTGACTTCGGCCGCTGGCGGGAGTGGGGCCGCGATATTGAAAAGCAGCTGCCAACGCTCTTCGACGACAATCCCGACTGCGAGGGCTATACCAATAGCTACCGCTTCGCCGACGAACTGTTCCGCCAGCTTCAGGGCGGCGACGTCGTCGTCACGGGAAACGGCACGGCCTACACCTGTACTTATCAGGCTATGAAGGTGAAGCAGGGCGTGCGCGTCTTTGCCAATCAGGGCTGTGCAGCTATGGGCTATGGTTTGCCTGCCGCTATCGGTGCCTGTGTGGCAAATCTCTCACTTCCCACCTCTCATCTCTCACCTCGTACCATCTGTGTCACGGGCGACGGCTCTATCCAGATGAATATCCAGGAGTTGCAGACGCTGGTCACCTATCATTTGCCACTGAAGCTCTTTGTCATCGAGAACGAGAGCTATCTGGCCATCAAGACCACCCAGAAGTCATTCTTCAAGGGACGTTTCACTGGTAGCAATCCTGCCAGTGGCGTGGTCTGTCCCGATTTGTCGAAGTTGGCTGCAGCCTACGGCATCCCCTATGTCAGCATCAGCGAGAACGGGCCTGCGCTGACGGAAGCCATCAGCCGCACGCTGACCACCGAGGGGCCTGTCATCTGCGAGGTACACATGCACCCTGAGCAGACGCTCTTCCCGAAGTCGGCCTCGTTTATGGACAAGGAAACGGGACGTATGTCGTCAGCGCCGTTAGAGAAGATGGCGCCCTTTATGCCCGATGAACTGCAACAAAAGTGCATCTATCAACTTGACGATTAAAGACATCATACAGAAGTACTACGACGTAGTCGACAGTCAGTTCCTGCGTTTCGTGTTGGTCGGTGGTCTGAACACTGCCTTCGGCGTGGGTGTCTACTGTCTCGCCATCTTCGTGGGTCTTCCCTATTTCGTGGCGACGCTGATAAGTAATGTGCTGGGTGTCCTTTTTAATTTCTTCACGACGGGCAATCTTGTGTTTCGCAACGGCAATCCGCGTCTTATCGTCCGTTTCGTGGCCTGCTATGTGGTCATCTATTTTATCAATACGGCCGTCGTGAAACTCTTTCTGATGAGTGGGTTCAACAGCTATTGGGCAGGCATTGCGGCCACGCCTGTTGTTGCTCTCTGTTCTTATTTCTTACTGAAACGATTCGTCTATAAAGCATGAAAAAAATAAGTATAGTGACCCCGTGCTATAACGAGGAACCAAACGTCGAGGAACTGTATCGGCAGGTAAAGACACAGTTTGAGCGCCTGAGCGGTCGCTACGATTACGAACATATCTTCATCGACAACGCATCGACGGACGGCACCGTCAGGGTGCTGAAAGAGTTGGCGTCCAAGGACCATCGTGTGAAGATTATCATGAACGCCATGAACTTCGGTCATATTCGCTCGCCTTTTTATGGGCTGTGTCAAGCCACTGGCGACGCTGCCATGCTTGTCGTGGCCGATCTGCAAGACCCGCCAGAACTCATCCCGCAGTTCCTGGCGCAGTGGGAAGCTGGCCATCGCGTGGTTATCGGTGTGAAGAACAAGAGCAAGGAGAATCCTCTGATGTACGGTCTGCGCACGGCCTTTTATAAGATTATCAAGGCCATCAGTGAGACCCGTCAGGTGGAGAACTTCACCGGCTTCGGCCTCTATGACCAGTCGTTCATCAAGTTGCTTCGGCAGATTGACGACCCCTATCCCTATATGCGCGGCCTGGTGGCAGAGTATGGTGGCGACTTAGGTGAGGTGTTCTTCACGCAGCCGAAGCGTCTGCATGGTAAGACGAAGAACAATTTCTATACGCTTTACGATATGGCCATGCTGGGCTTTGTCAACCATTCCAAGGTGCCCCTCCGTATGGCCAGCTTCCTGGGCTTCATCTGTAGTGGCATCAGTCTGTTGGTGGCTCTGGCCTATCTCGTGATGAAACTCTGCTTCTGGGATTCTTTCCAGTTGGGAATGGCTCCGCTCATCATCGGCCTCTTCCTCTTTGCCAGCGTTCAGCTGTTTTTCCTTGGTGTCGTCGGCGAGTATGTTGGCAGCATACTGACGCAGGTGCGTCGCCGGCCGTTGGTCATCGAGAAAGGGCGCGTCAATTTTGATCAAGACGTTCCTTCGGAATCATAATCTTGTAATAGCCGTTGCTCCAGACCGTCTTATACCGATGCTCGCCGATGAAGCGTAGGATGTTTTGCTTCATGTCGAGATTGGAAAAGGCCATCCTGCTGTCAAGTGCGTAGTAGTCGTCCTGTATCTCCGACCAGTTGTTGCTCGAATAGAAGTACTGCATCACCAGTACGGGCATCGTGCTGGTCTCCCTCTCAGCCTGCATGAATTTCCTGACATACTGTTTTCCGTAGAAGACGCACGGCCAGGAGATACCGGCGAAAGGCCGGGTGTCGGTGAGGTAGTAGACGAGGGGCGAGGAGTCGTAGACGAGTAGCGTGTCGCCAGCCTTGACATATCGTTTCAGTTCATCCAGCATCGGGTTGACGATGGCAGCCTTCTCGGCTCCTGTATAGATGCCTTTGGCCATGGAGCTGTTGATAGGGTGTACCTTGGCGATGCGGTCTCCTGGGTCGTAGTACACCTTGTGCTCTATTTTTATGAAGATGGTGACCAACAATACCAGCAGGCAGAAGGCATAGCCGTATTTGATGTGTGATGCCGGTGCCTTCAGTCCCGACTGGGTATTCTTTGCGCTGGGTGAGCAGAAGAGCAGGTAGATGGCCTTCTGCTTTTCGGCGGATCTGCTGATAAAGTCGTAGATGCCGCTAAGTCCGACGGGCAGCATCAGCCATGTGCCTACCCACATTGTCTGGAAACCGCCGTCGCTTCCTAATGGGAATATCAGTGACATGATGATGGCACCGAGGGCTATGGCGCGTTTGTCTTTCTCCTTATTGTAATAATAAAGGGAACCGAAGAGCCCCAGACCGTTCATCATCGCCAGCAGTGTGTCGCCCAGCATGTTGCTGCGCATATAGGTGTTCTGGTAGAGGAAGAACACAACGGCAGCCAGTCCGGCGAGCCCCAGGAGACGGCTCTTCAGTCGGAAGGCCACACCGGCGACGACGGCCAGCAGGCAGAAAACGAAGAAGTGCCAGACGCAGCTGAGGTAGTTGTCGATATACTTCGTCAATAGTGCGTCCGAGGCATGGGTGCTGTCTCCGCCAAGTGTCTCCGGGATAGATGTGATGAGCTCTACCGTCAGCTTGTCAGCCCCCCAGTATACC
>Ga0256405_10004098_pt1 | contig 28135 bp, 23 predicted proteins | sample RumenRJG_02DNA_FD_189096 | JGI IMG/M metagenome (GOLD analysis project Ga0256405, IMG submission 189096) | Bovine rumen microbial communities from Lethbridge, Alberta, Canada - RJG_02 | ecosystem: Host-associated > Mammals > Digestive system > Stomach > Rumen | place: Canada: Alberta... | reverse complement strand
GACTAGCCTGAGTCTTAACTGACTACGTTATCAAGAATATATAGGCACCTACGGACGTTATACCTAATCTGTAGCTCTGCGGTGTATGTTTAAACAGTTCTTAGGGGCAGGAACAGTGATGTACACATATAAACCTTGAATAACATTGGCGAAGGTATCCTACGGCAGCATACAGCCGGCTTACAGCAAAAATAGTATGCAGAAAGGAATGTCATGTTGACGTATGTATTAAACAGTAACGGACAGCCGCTTATGCCGACATCGCGTTCCGGCAAAGTGAGAAGGCTTCTTAAAGATAAGAAAGCCAAAGTAACTAAATGCTGTCCGTTCACCATTCAATTGCTGTATGAAGCTGAAAACAATGTACAGCCGGTTACATTGGGTGTTGATGCCGGTTCAAAACATATCGGTATCAGTGCCACTACAGAAGATAAAGTGCTTTATGAAGCTGATGTTGAACTTCGTAATGACATCGTAGATCTTCTCTCAACAAGAAGAGAATCGCGCCGAACAAGACGCAACCGCAAGACCCGTTACAGAGCGCCACGCTTTGATAACAGGATCTCAGCCAAGAAAGAAGGCTGGTTGGCTCCTTCTGTCAGGCAGAAAGTCAATACTCATTTACAGGTAATCGCAAACATTCACAAACTGTTGCCAATTATCAAAGCAATCATTGAAGTTGCTTCCTTCGATATCAAGAAGATCAATGATCCTGATATTGAAGGTACAGACTATCAGGAAGGCGATCAATTAAACTTCTGGAATGTCAGAGAATATGTATTGTTCAGAGACAACCACGAGTGTCAGTGCTGCCACGGCAAGTCAAAAGATAAGATCTTCAATGTACATCACATCGAATCAAGAATGACCGGAGGAAACTCCCCTAACAACCTTATTACGCTGTGTGAGACATGTCACTCAGGCTATCATGCAGGAACAGTAAAACTTCCTTCTTCCATCAAAAGAGGCATGAAATTCAATGATGCGACGTTCATGGGCATCATGCGTTGGGAAGTCTACAATCATCTGAAAGATATCCTCCCAGATGTAGAACTTACTTACGGCTACAAAACCAAGAATACTCGCATCAAGGCAGGTCTTTCCAAGGAACACTACATCGATGCCAGATGTATATCAGGACATTCTGATGTCGCATCAGACGGTACTGTCTACTACCAGAAGAAAGTACGCTGTCACAATCGTCAGATCCATAAGTTCAGGATAAACAAAGGCGGCGTAAGAAAACTCAATAAGGCTCCTTACCTTGTCAAAGGATTTTGTCTGTTTGACAAAGTAAAAGCTAAAGGCAAAGAGTGGTATATCCACGGAAGACGCCTTAAAGGCAGCTTTGTACTTAAAACATTCCAGGGAGAAGTGCTTGAGATTATGCCTTCCAAAATCAGAAAGCTATACTCACAACACGGGTACATCACAGAAAGGAGGGCCGTTTCCTCCCCATGGCTGAAACCAGGGGTACCCACGGCTGTTATTTGATGGGGATCTGACTGAGTTCGATGAGGAAAACCTTGTTGACCCCTCGATATGGAAAAAGGTCAAGGATTTCGAAGAGAGATAGTCTTGCAGCCCATCTCTTTGACCCGGATGACCTGTTCCTTTACCAGTGAAGAAGTTCCGGTCTGTGATATGAAAAGATAAAGTGCCTTTGAGTTACAGACCGTCTTCTTTAAAAAGGTGTTTGGTAGTAAGGCAAAGACCTGGGACTTAGTCACTTTTTCCATAAACGGCGATGCGCAGTTCGCTGCGTTGAAACTGGAACCGGAGGCGATCATAAAGATCTCTTCGATCTCATTCAAATCCGGAATCAGCGTCTTGATCGGCGCAGTATTCTCTTTTGCCTTGTCTAGTACAGTGTGTCCTACCGGTACACCTTTTTTGATACAGTCTAACACTGCTGTTGATGTCTTAAAACTTAACTATATTGATGAGTATACCCAATACTCCTCCAAGTAAGATCACATATAAGGGATTGGGTTTGAACTTATATAACAGGATAAATGACAACGCAAAGATCAGAGTATTTCCTAATTTCAGACTGTTATCGATATAGATCGATCCCGTAGCTAAGGTGATCGTCGTTACCGCCAATAAAGCAATGACCATACACCTTAGTCCTCTTAACTCATTGACGAAGATCTTGTTCTGAAGAAACTGTTTATACATCTTCATAAAGATCAATGCGATGACACATGACGGGATGATACAGCCTACAGTTGCGGCGATCGATCCGATAACACCGGCCAGTTTCTTACCGACAAAGGTGGCACAGTTGATCGCCAAAGGACCCGGAGTTATTTCATCCATGGCCAGTAGATCAGAGAATTCCTTCATCGTCATCCAGTGCTTGATCTCGACGATCTCCGTATGTACGACCGGGATCGAAGCGTGTCCGCCCCCGAATGATAAGAGCTGGATCTTGATGAAAGTTATGACAATATCAAGTAACAGTTTCATCTGAAATGCCTCGTCAGAAGTATCGTTCTGATATAAGTTGCGATCACCACAAAGATAAACAGATAGAGTAAAGAATAATCAGTAAACATGGCATAGATAAAAGATATGACCATCAGGATATAACCGTATATATCACAGTTCTTTCTGTTTAATCTAAAAGTATCAACAGTCACATACAGCAATAAAGCCGTCACTGCCGACTGCATACCGGCCATAAAATAAGAAACATAGATATTATTGACAATCTTCTCATAGAACATCGTTACCAGCAGCATGAACGCAAACGGCGGGATCGTCGTTCCGATCATCGTCACAAAAGCTCCGATCAGTCCTGCCACCCGATAACCCAATATGACGGATACGTTGATCGCAATAGACCCCGGTGTAGTCTGACCGATGGAAACAAGATCCATGAATTCATCTTCACTTAACCAATGGTATTTCTCAATAATAATCGGCTTTAATACAGCCGTGATCGCATGTCCACCACTGGTCGTAGCGCTGACCGCAAAAGTCACCGCAAACAGTTTCCATAGCTTTTCCAGTTTACTCATAAATGAGATTATATATCTTTATTAAATAAAGTCAATTATAAAAAATAATCCACTCTTATTATGATCAATTTTATAACATTGTTATCATAGATGCTCCCTACGATTCGGAAAGGGCAATTTCTGAAAGAGAGGTAATGAACCATGTTCGACAACATCAGCAAGGACGGAGTATACAGGCTCCGGCTGAGCAACAGGAATCCCTACGCAAGATATCTGGTGGTAAAGACCTACGGCACGACCCAGATGAAACGTGCTGTCTGCGACGTTGAAGACATCAGGCAGCAGCTTATGGAATGGGATGACCGGTTCGGCATAACGGATCAGAGCAAGCGGGGGCTGAAAAACCTGCTCAGAAACAACAGACCAAGGGCAAGGGAAAACTATCGGAACTACTATTCCGTCTATGACAGCGGAGGCAATCTTTTTATGGAGGGCTTCGGTCAGGATATCGCAGAACATTTCGGCTGCAAGGCAAAGACGGTCTGTAATATCGCAAACACCGAAGGAAGATATCTGAACGGCACGGCAGACGGGAAAACAGCCAGATACAACGTTGTCAAAAACGCCGCAGCAAACGCGATAAACGTTGCACCGGGAACGTACTGGTAGAGTGAATTTCAAAACGGCACGCCCAAAAAAACCTTGAAACAAACCACGATACAAAAAACCGTAAGCAATCACTCACTTACGGTTTTTCTTCTTTTCCATGTCCTTACGGCCCAGCTCCCTGATATAGTCAGCGAAATTCTCCTGGGATTCAAACCAGTCGATCAGATCGGCATCCTTTTCCCGGTTGAGCCTGAGCGCAAACGTCCGATAGTTCTCCTTGGTGTACCTGATCTGGTACTCTCGGTAGGAATCGAACGCTTCCTTGGTCCATTCTCTGGCCGGCGTGATCACCTTGTTCCGCTTTTTAATGAGCTTGGGCTTTGTGGATTTCATTGTCTACATTTTACTATTTTTCTTCTGTTTTGACATCAGAGATGTCGTTTAACAGATTGTTTAGTAAAACAGATCTTCCAATGTGACCACATTGGTAAAGGCGCTGCTGTATTCATTACGTTTCAATCCATATGTTGTGATCAACGTACTTTGAATTGAAATCTTCGGGGAAACGATCTCCCTAATTCGTTCGGGTCTGCTGAGCAACACCCTGTAATAACTCTTGTCCACGGCAAAATCTTCACTTGTGAACTTGAGCTCGCACATATTGATGACATTATCACTGCGTTCAATCAGCAGATCGATCTGTACGCCCTCCCTGTCATCCTCTTTTTTCGACCAGGCAGAATGGGTCGTGATGATGCCGGATATACCCAGCGCATGCTTGATCTGTTCCACATGATTAAAACAGACATGTTCAAAGGCGTATCCCCGCCAGGTAACGATTGGCTGTGAAGTAACATTTTGCTGCCAGAATCTTTCGTTTGTTTTCACTTGACTCTGCACGAAATGCAGATAAAACAGGCAGAATGGATCAATCAGCTTATAATGCTCTTCGCGTTTGCTTAAACCGAAAGGAACATACCTGACTATGAAATCGCTTGCCAGCAATGCCCTCAGGTTTTTTGTCAGGGTTCCTCCATCCGATATGCCAAGCCTTTCTGTGATTTCACCTCTTGTAAAGCCTGCATTTCTTGTATACAGCAGCTGTACGATCGACTTAATGGCTTCAGGATTCGTAAAAACAGACTCGAAGAGCCGATCATATTCATTTTTCAGAACAGCATTCCGGGCAAAGAAAAGAGAATCCACATTCTGGGCAAGACTCAACTCCTTGTCCATATAGCCAAGATAGAAAGGAACGCCGCCAAAGATCATATAGCTCTGCGTAATATCATACCGCGAGAACTGTACATCCCGACTGCGGTAGAATTCTTCGCATTCGCGCAAGGTGAACGGAGACAGCTTGATCTCATAAGTTACCCTTCCATAAAGCCCGCCATGATTATTGATCAGCTTGTCCAATACCCATGAGTTTGCGCTTCCGCATACGATGACCATCAGGTTTTTACGATGGCAGCCCCATGTGTTCCAGAACCCTTCAAACGCTCTTAAAAAGCCTGATCTAGGGCTGTCAAGCCAGGGCAGTTCATCAAGAAAAACCAGCTGCCTGGATCCATTATCGATTTTCTGCAGGTGTTTCTCCAACAACAGAAATGCATCCAGCCAGTTTTCCGGCTTTTCACATGATTCCATACCATGCAGAATCAGAGAATTGTAAAAATGATTCAGCTGGGCTTTCAGAAGACCGGTTGCCTCTTCATCTGCCGGAGAAAGGCCTGCATGCTTGAAGGTAATACGTCCCTCAAAAGTCTCATCCACCAGATATGTCTTACCGATGCGGCGGCGTCCATAGATAGCAACAAGCTCTGCACGTCCGCTGTCATACAGTCTATTCAATTCTTTTGTTTCACGCTTTCTGCCGATCATAGAACCTCTTCCTTTTATTCAGCGGCTAAGCGTATTTTTGGTCGTTCGCCGCTGATTTATTTTTTCGAGGACATCATAACACGTTTTTATTCAGCGGTCAACGCACCTTTTTCCTGTTCGCCGCTGATTAAACACTTTATCCTGTTTTGTTTGTTCCGGCGCTCCATCGGCCAGTTCAATGACATCCGTGATATCGCATTGAAGCGCATCACAGATCTTTACATCGGTGTTGAACGTGTAAACATCCTAGGCGTCATCACTCTCCGACGTCAGCAGGATGATTTTTCTTTCGTACTTGTTCAAATGGTGCCTTTTGATTCACGTTGCACACTATTTTTAAATGTTAGATTCGAAAGTCAGGTACTTTGATTTTCATCTTTTGATACAGTGATGCTGCTTAACAGATTGCTCAGCGCATCTTTCATCGATATGCCCTTTTCTTCTGCGGTGTCCCCGGCATTCTTGACCACCGCCTGAAGGATCCTTCTGGACAGAGCCGACGTGCTGGTGTTCATATCGTTCGACAATTTGTCCAGCTGTTTCTTGAATTCGCCGGTGGTGTAAATGCCCAGGGTCTTTGTGCTGTGCTGCACTCTTTTTTTCTCCTTCGGCTTTGCTTCAATGAGTTTTACCGGACTGCCACCCTCTGTGCCCAGTCTGTCTTTGAAAGGGGCGATGAATTCTGCTGCGCCTGATCTTGCGACCGCATTGAAGAAACGGCAGCGGATCTCGTAGTCGTCCCCTGCCAGATCTTTCTGATCCATAGAGATCTTTGCCAGTTCAAGGTATTCCTTTTCGCTTGCGATCTTATAGCCCGTGGATGCCAGGCAGGAGTCGATCATCTGCCTGCCGGCGATGTAGCCGTTTCTGTTGTAGATGTGAAACACGCCCGATTTTTCATCTACAAGATCTCCAAGGGCAATGCTGTCACCTTCCTCTGTCAGTTCGATGAACCACAGACCGGGCTGGGAAGAGCCGTCTTTTCCGCTTTGGACCGATTCGATGTGGACGCAATGCGACAGCGTCTCCATCATTTCTTTCCTGGCGGCAATCAGGATCGGCAGATTCCTGGCTCTTGCCTCGTCGGCGATCCTTTTCAGAAGCTTGATTTCGTAAACCGGAAGATAAAGGGCTCTCACCGACAGCGGAAGATAGGTTGCCCGGTAAAGCCGCTGTTTCTGGTCGAGTTCAAAGCGGCCATCCTCAGCAAACAGTCTGTCGCCTTCTTCCTTCCACTCCTCAAGAGAATGGGAGGTGATGTAGCTGAGCATCCGTATCCCCTGGTCTCTGTCATCGATCGAATAGATCCGCTTGAAGCGCTTCGAGGTGCAGTCCAGGATGTCGAACTCCCTGGCTTTCTCGGTCATCTGGGTAAGGTCTTTTCCCTTGATCCTTCCCCTCTTGTTGCCCATGGCCTCAGAGTATGTGTGAGAGGGGCCGATACCGATGGTGATCGCATCGATCGCGTTTTCATAGACGCCGCTTCTTGATGAAGAAGAAGCATCGGCCAACACCGGGATCCTTCTGGCCACGTTTGTAAAGACGGCGATCCTTCTTGAGAGCTTGGTCAGCAGGTTGGTCATCGACTCGTTGCGGACATAGACCCTTTTGTTTTCGCCATAGGAAAGCACGAAGTTCACGAACAGGTTGGTGTTCGAAAGGAATATCCCCTGCCAGTCGACGCCCTTGATCGAATCGGCGCTTCCTTTGTCGGTCGACTTGAGATAGGCGGTCACTTCCGCCTTGGTGTAGAAAGCGCCGGCCTTCAGGAATTCCTCCAGCTTCTCCTTCCTGTTGCTGCTGTTGAGACCTTCGTAGTAGCGGTCAAGGTTGCTGTTGGAGTAGGGGACTTTCCTGATCCCGAACTTATCGGTACTCAGATTGAAGGAGAGATAGCCCAGCGAAGGCTTCTCGTACGGAAAGCAGGGAACCCCGGCAAGACAGTACATGATGAAGACCTTCTGGTTTGTCAGATGGGGGTAAAGGACCCTCTTAAGCTGAACGGTCGTGAACAGGCTTTCCTTGGCGCGGGGGAACTTGAGGAATCTTGGCTCCTCGTGATCCTTGTAGTAGGTCTCCCCCTGCTGGGACAACGCGACTATCGTCGTCGTTTGGCCCGCTTGCCTTTTCACGCCTTCCACTTCGATCTGCCTTTCCAGAAAGGCTTCATTTCCCCTTTCCTTCAGAACGCGCTGCTGCAAGCGGCCGTAGGTGATTCTTCCGGATTCCCCCAGAAGCTGATAGAAATCAGACTTGTAGCAGGGACCATACATGTAGAGAAACCTCATGGCTTCCAGAATATATTTCTTCAAAACAGCTCCTCCTTTTATGTGTTATCAAGTGAAGATACGTAACTTTCGGGTGCGCGGGTGTTGAGACGCCACCCTGCAGGACGCGTGACAAGACTGCTCGCAAGCTCACGTCTCGTAACACATCCTTTGGGCTTCGCATTCAGGACCGTTCACCCTGACGGTTCAGGTCCGTTCATGCTCGTCGCCGAATCAGGAAGGCGCATCCTGCCTGTGCGCCATCCTGTTCGCCGATGGCAGAATGCGAGTCGATGATTTCGGATATGACTTTTTGTGCCACCCTGCACTCACCGTTCCAGGATTTCATCCGGAACCGTTCGCTTGGGCTCCGCTCCTCGCCCTTCAGCATTTCAGGCTTTCAGCCTTCGTGCTTTCGTGCCATACGCTACGGTCTGTTTCCCCAACAAGGAAACAGACTGGCAGATTCATGAAACTTAATGTACAAAGACAAGACATGCTGATACTTTCGGATCCCCCTGTATGAATGGATACACGAAGGATGAGAGAGTTCTGCATGCTTTTTGTCGTTGAATATAAAGAAAAGTAAATTATGCAATCCCGAATCCAAAAAAATCAGTAAAAACAAAGGATTTCAATAACCAAGAAGAAACAAAAATGTGAACTTGTATAAAGACAGCACAGAATTGTTACATTTTTATTGATGCCCTTTACCTCTTAAGAAATCGAAAGACCTGCTTTCTGAAAGGAACCGGTTCTCAAGAGCGTTCCTTTTTTCTTCAGAAATCAGCAAGACGGACGTCCCGGAGAAATGTCCGCCTTGGATAAACTCGATTGAATTGACGCTTGTGATCAGACAGCTGTACGAATCATCGAGATCCAGTTCCCTGACAAGGACGTTGATGATCTTTCTTGCCTCGATGTTGTCGATATCCGGAACACTTGCACTGCTCAGATTGCACAGACACCTCCTGTAAAGACAGACAGCAAAGGGAAGATCAAGCAGATCAGCAGCATTTTTTCCGGACGCAGACAGATACCTTCTTACGCTGAGCAGGACCAGATCCTTAACGAGATTCTCTTTTGCCCTGCTGGCGTGTGTTCTGTAGCTCCCCAGTACTGCCGGGGTATCGATCAGCAGTGCGCGATATTCATCCGAATAATAGGCTCTGCACGGAAAGGAATCGAAGATTCTGTCTTCAACCTCGCGATACAGGGTGTCCTGATCGCCTGAAGCTCGACGCTCCTGAGCATAGCACATCTGCAGATAGAGCCAGAGAAATGACAGCTCCATATCATCGACAAGAGATCCGTCAATCAGCTCGCTCATCATCGTATCCGGATAGGAGGGTTCCTTCTCCAGCTTTTCGATGATCCTTTTACATTCGTTGGCGACCTGTGACTTGATCAGATCTTCGCGGTTGCAGAAGGTTTTTTCAAATAGATCAGTCATGGTACGGGTCATCCTTCCAGCGTTCTTCGGCATCCCTTGTTTCTACGACGCGGTAATGATTGTCGCGCTCATGATCAATCACGACGATATGACTGAATCCCACATAAGGTACCCTGAAGGCATAGCCCTCATCATCCAGAATGCAGATCCTTCTTAGACCGTCCTTGACGTGATTCGAACTGATCTTCGGCAGTTCCTTCAGCATCTCGCACCTGTTGTACTCGTAGCCTCTGGCGATATAGGTGATCTCGTAGAGACGGGATGGCCTTTCCTTTGTTTCTTCAGTCACGAAAGCAACTGACCAGGGCTGTGAGGCGATGATGAAATCCTTCGAATCCGGTAGCATGTCAGCAACGAGCCACAGGGCTTTTGAAAGAGGCCTGTTGATCTCGCGGCACCGGCTGTCCATTTTCGGCAGCCTGTTGAAATGATCTTCGTTCAGCTCGTTTCTCCGCTGAAGGAACCTGTCGCCTGTAAGACGGATATACTGGCCGGTCGTCATTGACCAGCCGTCCACACTCATCAGAATAATGCTGTTTCTCTGCAGCGCAAACATCACGCTGTCGGTCGTTTCGATCGGCTGACTGAAATAATTGGCGATCATCAGTTTGAGCTGTTCCGTTTTGATCAGCGGCACGGTCCGGGTGATGTCCTTTACGAATTCCTCGTATTCCTCATAGTTATCTAGCATAAATACCTCCTTTTTTACGAATGAATATAAGCGGGGAAATGTCCGCTTCGGTTTGATTTGCAATTCAATATAAGATACATATTATTTAGAAAGGCAAAAACCTGTGTCAGTTAAGAAAGATAAAAATAACAGCAACGCAAAGCAGATCAAGGAAGAAAAATGGATGAGCATGTATATGATGCTCAGATCATATATCGATAGCGGTAATACATTTGATCAGATCGCAAAAGATCTTATATACGATGGTCGGTATGTACGTGATTGGATCAACAACCAACGAATCGTGTTATCTAAGCCAGAGTATGCCGATCATCCTCACAAAATACTTCTTGACTCTATTGGATTTCCCTGGCACACCCAGAAAGAGCTTTATTTTGAAAAAATGATACAGTTGATAACTGAGTGGACAAAGGAGAACAACTGCAGCATTAATGAAATAACCAACGCCGTCGTTTATAAAGGTGTTGATATTGGATATTACATAGAAAGCCAAAGATACTTGCATAAAAAGGACCCTGCAAAATATCTGCCTTCCCGTGCGAAAGCGTTTGAAGATTTAGGTATAGCATGGGATATCAATGCATACCGATGGGAAAAAGGATACGAATGTCTCAAGAAATTTAAGAGCCAATACGGAACGACAATCGTTCCTATCGGTTATAAAGACGAAGAAGGTTTTGAACTTTATAACTGGGTCCTAAATCAGAGAAACGATATCAAAGATTTAGACTCATCAGAAGTCAGAAAGAACCGCTCGTTTTCCTTGGTTGACTGGTCTTATCGTAAACAGAAGCTTGAAGAGATTGGCTTTATTTTGGATAAGAAAGAATATGAATGGTCGGTGTTTATTCAGGAGATAGAAAAACACGGCTTTTTCCCAGATCCAAATTATAAAAGTGAAATCACGGGATATAACCTAAGAAACCAAATTATTGCAGTAAGAGGTTTAAAAAGACAAGGCAATCTTTCAAAACAAAAGATTGATCAATTGAACAACTTAGGGATTGAATGGGACCCGCTGGATGCTCAATGGGAAAATGGATTTTCTCATGCTCTCGAGTATTATAGACAGAACGGACATTTATATGTATTGGCAGCATATATATGTTCTGATGGTTATCAGCTTGGTAAGTGGTTATCTCATCAAAGGAGGTATAAGAGAAAAGGCACTATCTCCGAAGAAAGAATAAGCAAACTGAATTCTCTGGAGTTTGACTGGGAACCAAAGCTGAAAAATCAAACATCATACATGGAACAAGCCGTTTTCTACTATTTGTCTTCGATCTACCCGCAAACAGTCAACGGGTGTCATGAGATTGAAGGTGTTACCGAACTGGATATTTATGTGCCCGAATTACAATTAGGCGTTGAATATGACGGTAAAGGCAGTCATTCAAAGGATAGATCAACAGCAGACTTAAACAAAGAAGCAGCTGTTATTTTTTCCAACAAAGTTAAGAGCCTTATAAGAATTCGGGAAAAGGGAGCAAAATCAGAAACAAATGCCTCCACGTATTATGTTGAAAGAACCAACGATCTGAGAGAAAACACAATAATCATATCCAACATTGTAAATCAAATTTTAAAGGCTATTGATTCTGACAGATTCGTTAAGTATCAAGATGGAGATGTTGAAAAGATAACGAAGCTATACCTGACCTTTTTTGACTATAAATGGAATAGAGGTTTTTCTCATCTAAAAGAATATTATCTTGAGCACGGCAATTCAAATGTTCCGCAAAGATTTGTGTGTCGTGATGGATATAATCTTGGCACATGGATAAGTTGTCAAAGAGCAAGGCATAGAGGTGATAGAGGGTCAATTCCTCTGGACTACGAACAAACCAGAAAATTAAACAGTATTGGATTTGTATTTGATCCAAAACCTAACATAAAGAAACTATCATTTGAAGAGTATTATGGTCCTGCGAAAAAATATCTTCTTCGAACGGACAAACCAACAATTTTTTCATGCACAGAAAGTGTTCAAGGCATGAGCTTAAAAAACTGGTTTGACAGAATGAGATGCGCAGTTCGCGGACAAAGATACACAAAGCAGCTTTCTGATAGGAATAAACAGCTGTTTATTGAACTTTTAGAAATCAATGAATCCAATAAAAAATATCATTTACAGCAAAGATACGCTCATTCTGAATAATCAAATAAGTCATCAAGCTCTATAGCATCCTGATACAGTTCCTGAAGTCGTTCCTCCTCTTCTCTTCTCTTTTTTAGATTGACATATTTTTCAAGAGTCTCTTTATCAGTAAAGGTCAGAAGCTTCTCGGTCTCGGTTGGCGTCATCATCAGATATATCCTGGTTTCTCCAGCTATTAAAAGTGCCTGTCCAGCTTTGAACCTGGTAACGTTTGATACTTCGCTTTCCGAAATATCGATCATGTCCTGTACGATTCGTGCATCTTTTTCTTTCATCGTCATAAAAAGCTTTGTTGCACAATTATTCAGTACAGCTAGACCAAATTTGCCATCTTCATATGCTAGAACATCCGTGAGATTTTGAGTCGCGATGCAAGTTGATGTTGAAAATGCTCTCAACAAGCGGATTGATGCCATCAGACGGTTGGCGGCGATCGGATTCATCAAGAGTTTCCAAGCCTCATCGATAATAAAGTACTTGTTCCTGATCCGGTTTTCCATGCACTTTGAAGTTATAAAGTCCATGGCCATGAAGATTGAAAGACCAAGCATGTCTTCGGAATTATGTTGCAAACCGACGACAACAAAGTTGTTATTGATATCAACATTGGTCTGTCCGTCGAAATGCTCGCCGTTTCCTTTGGTTAGAAGCTTGATCGTTTTGGCAAGCCTTACAGTGTCAGGCTTGGCTTCAAGCTCGTTTACCAGATCGGAGATGATTGGCATCTTCTTGTAATGGGTGTGTTTTTCGTCCGCCCAGAGTGACTCGTTGGAGGACGTAATACCTTTTTTCTGATAGGTAGAGATGATCGCTTCCTCTAGATCGAACCTTTCGGTGGAAGAGATTGTCGGGATATGCAAGGCAAAGAAATCTGACAGTGATGAAACCTTTCGGATCAGATAAGATTCTGCAATTCCTTCATCGCCATCGATATATGCCATCTTGTCCCTTGAGGATTCATCTACCGGGAAGATCTCCATGATGTTGATGCGGTCCGGAGATCCGGCTCCGATATCGACAAACTGGCCACCGATCGCAGCCGTCAGGCGCTTGTATTCATCCTGCTTTTCCGGTGCGATGATGTACACAGGCAAATTCTTGACCCTTGCCCTGAGTGCAATGAGCATCAGCGTTGTTGTTTTGCCGGCTCCGGTTTCTCCCGCAATAAACATGTGGGGATTATTGATCCTCTTCCGGCTGAACTGATCCAGGACGACCGGCGAACCGTTGCTGTCATCGGCTATGTAGAGTCCGTTCTTATCCACCAGCTGGAAGGTCGTAAAAGGATAAAGGCTTGCTGCCCCTTCCGTCAGCAGGTTTCTTTTTGTTTTTTTGAAAGTATAAATGCTGTCGTCCCATGAAGACGTTGGGAGGACCATGTTGAATGTCTCCTCTGCCCGGTTGATATTCTCCTTGAGGACGATGTCGTCCTCCCTGGCATCCTGCTTGAGCTCGTTGACATAGTAGGAAACCTGTTCGGGAGATGTTCCGGACACGGTTATGATGATCGACATGTTGTAGAAGTCATTGCCCATCGAAAGACCGTTTTTCAGATATTGCGCCGATCCTAGGGTATTGAGAGATTCCTCGTATGATTCAGAAGTATCCAGGTTCTCGCTCGCGGCCAGTCTTGCGTGGCCGATCGATCTCCTGATGCCGTTGATGACCTGATCCTTCGGGATCCTTTTTAGAAAAACATCGACATCGACCCCCGGATACGAAGTGACGAATTTGTTCAGCCAGCCGGTATAGGCGACCGGGTTATAGCCGTCGCTTGGAATGTAGAGGAATGAATAATAAGTGTTGTTGATGACCAGATATCTGTTTGAATCGTAAGAGATCCTGGATGGTGCGATGTAGTCCTGAATCGGAATGTAGAAATACTGATCCTTCATCTTTTCCAGATAGCGGGAGTTGATCTCCAGGACCCTGTTTTCAAACGGCTCGATCAGATATGAATCGCGGTTGTATACCATGTAGAGCGTTTTCAGGATATCCATGTTCGGATCCTGAGGATACTCGCTGATCGTTTCGTTTCCGCACTCGGCAAGCGAAGACCGCAGCCGGTATTCGTCATTGTCAAGCGAGCGGACGATCTCATCGATGTTGACGGACTTGAGGCCTCCCTGCCTGCCGGTGTAGGGGAAGGACATAAAAAATCTCCGGGATATACCGTAGGACTGAGCTTCTTTCAGTCTCTGGATGTATTCCCCGCCCATTTTCCGGCATTCCTCATCCTTTTCGCTTTCCATGCATCTTTCGATCTCCGCGATCTGATAGGAAAGATCGGAGGGAAGCGACATTGATTTGATATGCAGCTCGTCCGGTCCGGTCTTGAGCAGGTTGGCGAAAAAGTCGGAAATATGGTTCTGTTCCCCGATTTTCTTGAGGAAGAAAGGCTGCGGCTTTACTTCGACAAGCTTGACAAACTTTTTGCCGGCGGTGATTGCCACGCCGTTATAGACATCCCTGATCGGAATGTTCTGCTGAGTAGAAGGAACCGGTTTCCTGTAGGTTCTCTTGGTCTTCTCTTTCTTTCCCTTTGTCATCATGCCCGCTCCTTTCTTCTTCTCTTTTCCTCTTTTCTGGCAAGCTTCAGCTGCCTTTTCTCCTCTTTCTTTCTCTGTCTCTCCCTTTTCCTTAGCATCTTCTGATACGCTTTGTACTCGGAAGGATTCATGTATTCGACCGGCTTTTCAAGATAACCCTCGTCATCTTCGAAGAACATTGAGGTCTCGTCGAAGGTGTTGGTCTTCTGGAACTCAAGCATTTTCTCGCGTTCCTTCTTTTCCAGTTCGGTCTTGTACTTGCGGTAGAAGGCTATGATCTTTTCCCGCGGAAGAGACTGCATCTCGCTCTCGTATTCGTAGATGTAGGGGATCGCTTCCCCTTTGATGTGGGGGTTGTAGAAGGCCGACCTTCTGTTCTTCCGCCATCTGAGCCGGTTGGCCATATACTCTGATATCGGTTCATCATTCAAGCCGACGATACCAAGGACCAGACCGATCGCTGCGACCGAAATGATAAGGCCGATCCTGGTTCCGACATCGATAAAGCCCATTTGGGAAAAGGCAAGATATCCCAGTGCTCCGAAAGCAATCGCCAGAACACCGCCCTCCAGGACGTTTCGGAAACGAAAGTTCATGCCGATCAGATTGATGCCCGTTGAGTAGTTTTCAGGGATGTAATGCTGGCGTCTTACCTCATCCTGCTTCATAGATCTACCTCCTTTACGAACTCCAGAATCTGCTTTATGTTCTTGAGGTTGCAGGTCATGACGGCAATCATTTCCGAGAGGGCCTTTTTGCTCGGCCTGCGGTCGATCCAGATGAACGCCGTACACTGCAGCTTGCCGTCTTTCATGCTGTATCTGAAGGGAGCCTGATCCCTGTTGAGCTCATCGATCAGTCTCTGGTCCGCGGCATCCGAAACATCGGCCGAGATGCCGATCGTCGAAAGAAAGCCGCCGTTATAAAGACGGATCTCGTATCTGCCGTCTTCATCTTCGAATTCGCTGACGCTTGAATCAAAGACGGAGCTGTTGAATATATCAAAAATCTGCTGATTTTTCATTTTCCTCCTTTCCGCGGGTCAGAAAACGACCCGCCGGCATTTCAGATCTTGACGGCATTGCCGGTGACGATGTCGTTGTGGATGGCGCTGACACACACCGACACGACATCGTTGATGCTCAGATCGACGAAGCCCATGACGTTGTTTCGGTAGACAAAGGCCGTTACGCCGTTGCTCAGCATAATGGTGTAGATGTCCTTTTCGGGATTGAACCAGATGACCCTTCCGACGTAGTAGGATCCCTTCTTCATCGAAAGGATCGCCTTCTGCGCACCTCTTTTCATGCGGTTCGTAAGACCGAGCCGAACCCTGTCGCCGTTTATCTTTATTTCTCTGATCCTGAGTTCAGGAAGCACGTCCCCCACTCTTGTGTACTGCAGACAGGACGAGATCCTTTCCGGGCAGAGATCGTTTATATGGATCCTTGATTCTACTCCCAGCGCAACAACAGTCACGTACTGGTCGTTCACTCCGACCACAAAGCCCTCGACCAGATCGTCTTCCCTTACCGTGATCGTTTTTCCCGGTTTTTTCTTGTTTTCGTGGAAGAAATACTTGTCCCTGAGCTTTTTCATCGCGGATGTACGGTCGCCAATAACGCTTGTCACATACTGGCCGGAAAAGCGGGGATCTTCGGTCACCTCCCTGGAAACGCCCATGACACAGAAATGGATCTTGGCTCCCAGATACTGAAGAATCGCCTGTTTCCTGATCAGATACTGGTCACGAAGCGATCTGGTCTCATAATCTCTGGTAAAGTGTTTTCCCGGCTCGAAAAAGACCATTTCCGGAATGAGAACCTCTACGGCTCCCCAGTGATTACGGCTCTGACGAGGTTCGTAGAGAAGCCTTGCACCAAGCATCATCTTTTTCGGATCATCCTCGATCGATATGACCGTTCCGACCAGGATCTCCCCGTTGTACCTGCACTTTCGCATGAAGCGGAAGGAATAGTCCTCCTCCTGAGCTCTTGTGGTGTTTATTGCGGCAAATTCATTGTCGATATCGGCGGAAAAGGTTCCGATATTGCGGTATCTGCCGGGTTGTTCCTTCCCGTCCTTCTTTCTCGGTTCAGCTTTGCTTAATGACGCCTCCTCCTGGATAATTTCGGCAGGCACAACGACCTCGGATACCTCGGGAAGCGAACTCTCTGCTGCTGCTTTGTCAGCTTTGCTCTTCGACGGCTTTCTGACAGATTCCGTTTTTTCGACCTTCTTTTTCCTTCCTGATTCTGTTGCTTCTTTCTTCTTCGCGTTTTCTTCTTTTTTGACAGAAGTCTCCTTTGTCTTTTCTGCAGCTTCTGCCTTTTCGTTTTTCTTTACGGGCATTTCATTCTCCTTTCTTCAGATCAGCAAAATCGATTTCGACGTAGTAGTCTTCCTCGACTGCCCTTTCCTTAACCGATAAATGCTCTTCGTCTTTTATGGAGGATTCAGGTTCTGGGTGCTTCTGATTTTTTCCAGAAGTCTGCTGTTCAGCTTCCTGAACAGGTCTTCTTTCCGTGATCTCACCCGAATCTTCGTCCACATCGTAGTTAACGAGACTTATGAAGGTGTCATCGTACTCTCTGGTGATCCTTTCCTCCTCTTCGGCTCCGGTTTCGTTCATGAAATCTTCCCGGTCGTAAATCGGAACGATGTCATGATAAATGCTGCTTTTTTTGCACTTGCCCTCAATGTATTCGGGCAGTTCAACCCAGGTAAACGGCTTCAGTTCAAGAGGCTGCTCACCCTGCTGGAAGACGAGCACCTTGTCCCTCCACGTGCGGGCCTCGCCCTTTGTGACAACGTTCCTCTTGGCGGTGCTTGCGCGGTATCCGGGGCTCAAAGCGTTTAGTGAAAGCAATCTGGACGATTCGTCATGCGATTCGTCAAGAACCGTAGCTTCCCCGGAGAATTCCGATATGAATTCGATCGTGCTTGGATCGTTGCCGCCCAGATAGACCAGCGTTGCGCAGTTTCCCTGGATCGAATCCTTGATCAGAGGTCCATAGAGGGCTTCGATCTGGTTGTACTGCTGTACGACGATGGTGATGTACACTTCTCTCTTCCTGGCGTCAGCCATGGTTCGCCCGAAGTCTTCGGGATCTCCGTTGATCACACCCAGCGAGAAGAAGTCGTCGAGAATGATGGCAGAGCCAAGACAGGGATTCGGCTTGTCTGTTCCGTAGTAGAGATTCTTGTTCTTGTCGTAGACATCCTGGATGTCCTTGAACAGGAAGGTGAACAGCAGAGAAGCGATCGGCTTTGTTTCCGATGACTTATCCTGGGTGACGACAAACAGCGCTGTCTGCCTCATGTTGAACTGCTTGAGATCGATACCCTTGTGTGAAAGCATGTAGGTTATGTTGTGATCGATGAACAGGTCGAATCTGAGCTGGGCGCCCTGGATGGCGGCTTTTCTGACCTGATCGGTATCGTTTGTCTTGTAGACGACGTAGTTGGTATAGGCCGGGTGCCATTTCTCGATCGGAGAGAGCCCGCTTTCCATATCGTCCTCAACGGTCTTGAAATTGATGATGTAGTCGTATACCACCTGAAGGGTAAACGGCTTAACAACGTCCGCGTATTCGTGGATCTTCTTAAATACCTTGTCGATGTCTTCTTTTCTGTAGCCGTTTTTAATTGCTATGTCTGAGATATATTGACGGCACCATTTGAAGGAGACCAGCGAAGTGTTCAGCTTCTTGAAGAATTCATCCTTGTGAACAGCCACGTCCTTTCCAATGATTTTCAGATATAGCTTCTTGTATCCGGCGATGATGACGTTTTCGTGCCAGTAGGAGGTATAGCCGATGACGGCTTTGACCAGGTTGACGGCCGATTTGTACCAGAAATCCTCTTTCCCTTTGCCGGTGTTTGTCATGAAAACCTCGACGAACTGGGTGAGTCTGATTCCGTCAAGCCTCTCTGTATCGGGATTGATGCACTCCTCGATGATGTTCCAGCACATCGAATATGCAGGGTCGGCAAGATGAATGATCTGCACGTCGATGCCCATATCCCTGAGCAGAACGCCCAGATCGCCATAAAGACCACCGTCCGGATCGGTCACGGCCAGAGAATGCCCGGCTTTTGCGTGCTGTATGATGTAGGTTCTGACCTGCGTGTACGACTTTCCGGATCCGGATGGCGCCATGACCAGGATGTTGCGGTTGAACTCTGCTCCGACGGGCTTCTTGTAGCCGACGACTTCTTCCCCGTTTTTCGTGTACTGGCCATAGACAACTTCGTTGGTGTTGTGGATATCGGTAACGGTAAAGACCTCTCTCGCCCTCTCCTTTGACATCCATTCCGCAGTTCCGTGAGTTCCCTGCCCCATGAAATGAACGCCCCTTTCATCATCTGTTTTCGTATAGTTCTTCTTGTTGACCGATAGAAACAGGACCAGCACGAAAACCAGAATGATTCCGATGAATACAAGCGAAACCGGCCTTCCAATCTTTGAATTAAAAGCATAATGAAACGGGCTCAGTGTCGGATCGTTTCCCGGAAAGTTTCGGATCGACAGACCCAGAGCATAAAGCGTGACAGCAATCAAAACGGCAACAAACAGAACCATCATGAAGATGATTCTGATCTTTCCCATGGTCGTTTCGTTTTTGAAGTTGCGGATGATTTTATTCAAAAGCGTCCTCCTTTCTGGAATAAAAGCAAAAGCAGAGTTTCCCCTGCTTCATGTGAATGTATGGAAATCAGCCACCGATCATGCTGTCGAGGCCTTCGTCTTCAGGAAGCGCTCCTTCGGGCGGAGTGGCTGCCTGCAGTCTGCCTGCAACCGAGGCATTGAGTGTTTCAATGTCCTTATAGTAGATGGAGATGCCGCCCTTGTGGTCTCTGTTGGCATCAGCTATGATCAGCGTATTGCCGACCCTTCCCAGCACGATCATTGTGTGGCCGTGAACCGTTCCGTCATATGCCGGCCGGCTCAGTATGGTGCCTCTTCCGATGGCGTCAAAACTGCCTGACCATCCTCGGCTCTGCAGGATCGATGCCGCCTTGATGCCGTCGCTTCCCGGATAACGATTGTATCCATAGAGCTTATAGGTCACATAACTGACAAACTCCGAACACTGCAATACCCCCGTTCCTTCACCAAGGATGAGTCCTTTCCGCTGCAGATCCCGTATTTCGGCAATCATTTCATCGAAACTGGACAACCCAAGCGTTCTTAAGAGGTAACTGACATCTCCTTCGATCACGTGCGGATTGAAGAAATCCGGATTCAGAACCGATTCAGGAATGAGAGCAGCATACTGTTCAATATAGAACGCGATGAACTGTTCGGCGATCTCGCTGGCTTCATGGGAACTTCCGATCTTCCGTTTTTCAGCCGTGTCACCTTTCTCAAAATATAGTTCCTTTCCCACCATGTGTTCAATCATGGCGTCAAGCTCGTCCTTCTTGTATTTCTTCTCATCGCATTTCATGGGAACATAGATAGTTCCAAACTGCGCATCTACCAGGATCGTGACCTCTTCCTCCTTGTCGTGAGGAACTTCGCAAGCCACCTCATCATAATGGTATTTGCCGTCAACATCGCCAGTCAGAACATAGCAGGCGGTGACCTGCTTTTCCTTCTTGCCGATATGAAAATCGACTTCAACCCACGCACTTGTGTCGTCTTCGACCTTGAAGATCTTTTCAGAGTTGTCATCAAGCGTCTGGAAATAGGCGTCGGACTGATTGTTGGCGTATTCTGCGTTGTACTGACTGTAGTTGTCGTATCCGTAATCAGTGAATGAAATATTGCCTTCATCGTCAACGACTGTCAAAGGAGAAGAAATATCGGTGTTCTCGCCTTCGGTGAGCTCCTTTGAGCTACCCTCCTCAAAATACTGAAGCGTAGAGTTGACGGCAACGGCTCTGGAGTCGATCCGGTAGGCAAAATCCTCAAGATCCGGGGTGAATTCTATCGTGATCTCGCAAGCGTCTGTCGAATAGACGTACCTGTTCTTGTCAATCAGTGAAGACATGCCTCCGCTTCCGCAGTTCCATTTGGAAGCCACATACCGCGAGATCATACTCGATGCATCTTTTTTCTTCTTTACAAACCCTCTTTCCAGAGCGTGAATGATATATTCGATCTTCGTAGGCTCCGAATCAAACAGAATCGCTGCGTTCGATGTCGTGACAATCAATATAAAGACAGCCATAACGACCAGTGCCACCGGAACGAATGCCGAACCTCCGGCAATTCCGGCGGCTGCACTTCCGCCTCCGCCGAATATGCCGCTTTCTGCAAGAGCGGTTCCTGCGGTTTTTGCTGCGCCGAAAAAAGACGAGCCAGAATTCCTTTTATCTTCAGCCATTATATATTCCTTGGTTCATATACTTTTTCTGAAACGACGTCTGAAGACGCATCTTCAGTAAATGTATCGGGTATGCTTTCCTGGCCGGAAGCCTTGATATCGCTGTATTTCATATTGGGATCGCTTAAAGAAGTGGAATAGACCGACCCAAAGCTGTTTTCAGTGATGTAGAGACTGCCGCTGAAGCCCTCCGGGGCATACGGAAGATTGGCGGACGGTTCCGTCAGATTCCAGGCCGGAATATCCACAGTCGAACCGGGAGAAAGCCTTGAACCATCATCCAATGCAAAGAAAGCGTTTCTGGATGTTTCGACCTGACCGTTTCTGTTGATCGCCGCATCACCAACAAATCCGGAAACAGCCCTGCCATCCGAGGTCCTGACCATCGCCGGCTGAAGCATTGACTGAGGCCCGTTGCCCAAAGCGTGCACACGGCTGGAACTGTTATATCCCAGTGCCGAGTTGAGCGTTGCAGCGCTGATGGCGGTCTGGTTCTGCATGGCGCTCTGAACGGAAGACATGGCTCTGTTCTGCGCGTTGGCGTTTCTGATGGCTGTAACAGGCCTCCAGGAATTGGCGACTTGCCAGGCTTGTGAGGCCTTCATGCTGGCGGAAGAACGCAGACTCCCGTCGGCGGCAAAAGCACCGGTTGTTCCAGGTGCCATTTCCATTCCGTTGCCAGCCGGTCTGCCGCCTCCTGCGTGCATTCTTTGCAGACTGGCTACGCTTGTTACCGAAGTCATGAACAGAGCAGCACCGGCAACTGCGGCTCTTGCACTGTCTCCAAGCCTCATCGTCTTGAATCCCATGGCGTCAAGTATTTTTTCTGAGTTTTTCATGACACCCAGTATTGCCAGCATGATGGCATAGTGAAGCAAGGTATCGGAATCCGAGGCTGCGCTCTCGATAAAAGCAACCCACATGATCAGAGAAATGAAGATCGCCATAAACTGCGATATCACTCCCATCATCCAGTCTTTGAAGATGCTTTCGGTGTTTTTCGATGTATACATCGCTGTTGCCACCGGCCCCAGAATAATGTAGATGGCAAAGCATATGATCCTTTCAACATACTGCAAGGCTGCGGAGACGATCATGGTCAGCAGAGAAAACTCCAGAAGTATTACTCCAATGTACTCGGCAGGATTTGCATGAAATGAAAACTTGAAGGTACTCGAGCCCGGTATTGTTCCGATCTTGGAAAGAATTGTTCCAAACCACCTTCCAATGACATCGAGAAGACCGTCAAACTGAACGGACGCTGCACCGCTGGCGTACTTTGTACCGAAGATCGCCATGATCAGAATAATGGAAACAGCAGCTCTGACCACTGACTGGGCTGGATTCTCCGTATCGTTTCCTGTAAAAGGTGCGGATATCGATTTGAGTACGGATATGATCATCAGCAGAACGACAAGTCCGTAGGATATTCCTTTGATGATCGGCCCGAGATGAAGCGACCCGGAAAACGGAATCAGATTAATGAATGAATGGAAGATGTTCTGGTTATCGTTGAATGTGGTAATTGAACCGTCAAGAATCGATTTTGCGACCCATACCACGGCACTCTCAATCAGTTTCAGGATGGTTTCGAGACAGGTATATATTAATGTAGCAATTATCAATTGGAATCATCTCCCTTCTGAAACAAAGGACAAAGGCCGCGATGCCTTTGTCCCTAAAGTTGTTTGCAAACAATTCGATTTTGAATCGAAAAACCCACTATTTGATTGTCTGAAGCCAGTTTACGATCGGTTCCGCCATGTTGATCAGGACAATACCGATAATGACACTGATAGCCCATCTTTTAACCTTGCTTAAAGTCTGCTGGTCGCTCCCCAAAAGCAGATACACGCCCATCAATACAAGTGAAAGTACGGCAATCGGATTAGCGATGTTTCTGACTGTAGCGATAACTGTTTTTATGGCGCCGCTTATCTGTTGATCCACGAAAGTTCCTCCTTTCCTTTTGGTTAAAACAAAAAGCATCATAAAACGATGCTCCGTTCAACCTCTGACAGCTTCCGTCTTCAAGGACGGCATAACGCACTGCCCTGCGCCTTTAGGCATACGCCTACACATAAATAATATATTGTATTTTTGTCTTTTTCAAGTTAAAAACGCATATGTTAACATATACAAGTATAAAAAGAGACGAAACGAATATTACAGTTTAATAATAGTGGAATTTCGTTCAATAATTTAATGTTTATTTGACATGAAATAAATATGTTAATATATACTTGGAAAAACAATGGACACCAAGATCCGCATCTTCATAAAAACCTACAAAACAGGCAAGTCGTTTGACTCTTTTTCCTGTGTTGTCATGGGTGACAACGGAAAAAGAGGAAAGATATTTGAGACGGGATTGGCAAGCACCGGCATGAACAGACACCGGATCACGCTGGAAGCGATCCGCCGTTTCATCCAAAGCATAAAGGATACGAAAGACTATGAAGGTTACAGGCTTATCTTTTATGCCGACAACGACGAAATCGCATATGAATGGAACAAGGAACACATGACAGACGGGACCTTTTCCGAATCTACGGAAGATCTCGATCTTTACAATCTGATCATCAGGCAGCTGAAAAGAAAGAATCTGACAATGGAGGTCATAGGAAAGGACAGTTTTCTTTCCTCGATGAGAAGCATCGTATGACAATAGATCTTCAGGATTACATAAACAGAGAATCATCCTCTTCCCTTCTGGAACGCGTTCCCTCATATTCCGCGCACGGGACGCTCGCGAAAAAATACATCAACGAAATACTGGAAACGAATATGGAATACCGCGGTTTTGCCAGGGCGGTCGCCGAGTATCCCGTCATGAAATGGGGCAAGCTTTCAAGAGAGAAGATAATGCTTGATCCAAGGCAGATCAAAACGGTCTACTTCGGTATTGAAGGAAGCGAGTTTGTTGAGAAACAGAAGCGTCATCTGCTGTTCTGCGACAGAATCATCGACTTCATTGAAAAGGCCATCAACGGCAGCGTCGACAGAGAGCTTCTGTGGTCTGTTCATAAATACAGGGCAGAAGGCGTTTCCACCTATAAGATCAATACCTACTATAAAACCGCCTTTGAAAATCTCTGCAAGGCCAATTACAAGGCTTTCAATGATCTGATCGGCGATTATGCTGAGGAAAAACCGGATGACGACGATATCCTGTTCGTTTACCGCAAAGCGGATATCCTGCTGCGCTTGAGATCCGTACTGGAAAAACGGGATACGTTTGCCTATCAGGATACGATCGAATGTATTGACCGCTGCATCGCCTGCTTTGACAGCTACTATCTGAAGGATCCGAAATTCAGGAAGGTCATTTCCCTGTATTCCCAGGGATTCAGGGAAACAAGGATCGCTGAACTGTCCGGAAAATCAAGGTCGTACATCAGAAACATGAAGGAAGAAGCCGCAAGAGCCCTATCCTATATAATATGGGGATATTGCGTGCAATAGACTGCAATCATAAGGCGAGAAACGAAATTAATCTGGATCAGAAAATGAGAGAAACCAGCTTGACACTCCCCATGCCTGAAGGTAGGGGGATTCCTGATTCGTCCTGAGATTGCTTTTTAGGTTATTTCTAACGGTCATCCACAATTGCTCAGTCCTCAGGCTTTGTTTATACTGTTCCCGTGTGCCCCGCGGTACAGTGTATGGTTAGTTTTAGCTGATTATGATGCTGAAACCCGTATTCTTAATGCTTCATTGAGAATGTTTATGGCTGCATTATGATCCCGATCATGATGTGTTCCGCAAACCGGACATGTCCACTTCCTGATCTTGAGATCTTTGACATTACTGTTTCGATATCCGCAAACATGGCATATCTGCGATGAGGCATAGAATCTTGGAACTATTATTATTTCTGCTCCATATTCAGCAGCTTTATACTCCAAGAGCCTATAGAACTCTGACCAAGATACATCAGATATCGATCCGGCCAGTTTGTGATTGGAGATCATTCCCTTCACATTCAGATCTTCAACAGCGATGATTTGGTTTTCTTTCACCAGTCTTGTCGATTGCTTATGTAAAAAGTCTGATCTGGAGTTATAGATCTTCTCGTGGATCTTAGCTACCTTGATTCTCTGTTTCTGAATGTTCTTGCATTCAGATAACGGTTTCTTATAGACAGGAACTCTGTTTGAGGTATAGTGATCGATATTCATTTCGATCATACGGGACAGCTTCTTCTGTTCCTTAAGAAGTTTCCTGCTGTATTTAGCAAGATACTTCGGATTCTCAACGACCGTTCCGTTGGAATCCGTATAGAACTCCTTAATACCAACATCGATGCCGATCTTACCGCCGCCGTTGGGTTTGACATCCTCTTCATATTCACAGCACAAGGAAACAAAATACCTGTTAGTCTTGGTTTTGGAGATCGTTGCATTCAGTATTCTTCCCTTGATGTCTCTTGATAGCTTGATCTTGACCTTGCCGATCTTTGGGAGGATGAGCCTGTTTCCTTCAATACGAATGCTGTTGTTTTGGTTCCTTGTTCTGTAGGACTGCATATCGTGTTTGGAATGAAACTTCGGATAGTCATTGTTCTTCCTGAAGAAGTTTTGAAAAGCCCTGTCGAGATCTCTTAATGATTCCTGTAGAGCCATGGAATCAGACAGATTCAGCCATGCGTATTCTTCATTCTTTTTAAGCTCTGTGAGTAAGGAAGAGGTTTTGGAGTAGCTGACGCTATTCTTCTTCTGCTTCCATTCCTGTGTTCTTAGATCAAGAAAGTAGTTATATACAAAACGGACATTGCCAAAGGTCTGTTCCATCTGCTGCTTCTGGAATTCATCGGGATAGATGCGGTATCTGAAGGCTTTGGTAAGAGTGATAGTATCTTTCACATCTTCTTTATAGAACATTCAAAACTGAAATTCAAAAAACAGAATGCATTTCCCTCATCTTGAAGGACAGCAATTGTCTAAAACCATACTATAGCAATTCCTGCCTTATATCCCCATAGCTGAAGCAAGGGGTATTACGGCAGGAGGTGATAAACCGTTTATCAGCGAGACTGCGTTTTCTGCACTGACGGAAGAAGACAGCGAATTCATACGAAAGGTCAACACAAAACTGCTCCTCTCTGATCTAAAACACCTTGATATTCTGGATGATCTGCTCGACTACGACCCAAAGGATATTTACAAGTCGATCAGAGATCACGTGCTCGTTAAAGGAAAATACCTGTCCGGAAAACAGAAGGAATTCATTGAAAAGCCTGCTAATAAAAAGTCAATAGATATTTGGCAGGTTCGATAAAAAGACGAAGGGGCTAAATGTATTCACGACAAAAAAGACCGCTTGTTCGGCCTGAACGCAAAGATTGATCAAATGATAACTAACCGGTAGTTGTCTGTTCTTCTTCGAGCTTCTTCAGATATTCTCTGACTCTGCCGTAGTAGATGCGAAGAAACTTGTTGGCTCCGGCGGTCATGTAGACGTGGTATGGCTTTCCTTCTTTCCGCTTCTTGTCTAAGAACTGATAGACAGGATCATCTTCAGGCATCTTCTGTAAAAGCGTCGTCATGATCTGAAATAAGACTTTGCGAAGTCTTGCGGATCCGCATTTGGAAGCCTGGACACTCTTGGCCATGCGTTTGCCGGAATCGTCCTTTCCCGGATCGACGCCGGCGAAAGCGGTAAGCGCTTCACGGTGAGTAAAGCGCATGACATCGCCGATCTCCGCCATGAGCTGCGGTCCGTAGGTCTCACCAACGCCATACATCTTCATGACAACGGGATATTCGGGAAGCTCAGATGCCAGCTCGTTCATCTGTTTTCTCAGTTTCTCTACATTGGCTGATTCCAGATTGAGCTGATCAATGGAATAACGGATCAGATCCCTGTAGCTGTTATCTTTCGCAAGAGAGGGTACAAGATGTCGGGAGGATTCATGAATCTGGCTGCCCTTAGTCTCGCTGTAGTTATAGCCATATTTCCTGCAGAACGACTTATAACGCTCAAGAAAGGCGTTTGAAGAGAGCTTGGATACACACTCGACATGCCAGAAGGCATAAGCGAAATCGACCCATTTCTGGCTTCCATCTTCTCTTACAGGAGAGTCAAAGAGTTCATTGACTCCCGGATAGGTCTGATCGAGCAAAGCGATCAGATTACACTTGGCGGCATTTTTCTGCTTCATGAAGAAGTCAAATTGGGTATTCATGATCTTGAGCTGTTCACGTTTGAAGTCCATAACTGAATACTCTAAAAGTTCTGCCCAGTTGTCAAGTGTATAACGGGCGATCTTCTTGGCATCAGCCGGGTCGGTCTTGATCTTGCGCAAAGTGTTATTGCCATAGTTCTTGATCAGATGCGGATTGACAGCGCTGACAAAGATCTTTCCCTTATGAAGAGCTTGAAGTATTGGCTTGTGATACTGGCCGGTACATTCAAGAACAGCTTTTGTTTCACCATTCAGCGATCTGATGTAGCTTACCAGTTCATTCAGTTCCTCCTGATTGTGAAGGACATCGAAAGGCTTGCGTATCACAACACCACCGGGCTGCAGGACCGCAATGGTGCTTTTCCCTTTCGATACATCGATTCCTACTGCGTTAAGCATATGGCTTCCTCCTGATAAAAATCGTGCAATGGTACCAGTTTCCTCATTGCCGATTCAATCTCCTGGGGTATCACACGAACGTATGCATAAAACACAGTTCAACCTGCATAAACCGAATGACTGTCAATGAAGTGACCGGCTGACTGGCTTTTCAGCGGACGCTGTTTGGTCCAAGGAATAAACCGTCACACCCTTGCCACTTCATTCTAACAGTCTAAGCAATGAGAGTATGCAGTCCTGGCTGGCTGCCAGGAAATGCAACCCACACTTATATAGTAGGAGGAATATGAAACACTGCTGAAAAAGAGAAACGAAGTTACGATCGCCATTTCAAATGGGTACGAATTCAAAGAGTATTTAAAGGAAGACGGCTATAGCTTCAATCCGAGAAAAAAAGAATGGAGCAAGACCGTTCCTTCAAGATCTGTTGATGATGAACAGGAGAAACTGAAGGCCATAGGTATCGATTCAAGCTCAGTTCAAAGGAGAAAGGCAACGTGGTAATAGAAGCAAAAGAAACTCGCTAAGGTTTGTCAATGATAAATTCACACAAACTAATTGTCCACTATGAAAAGTCGTCACAATCGGACGATTTTTCTTTTCGGGTTGATTGTTATGATTATGTTTCTTTATTCTG
>Ga0256405_10004097_pt1 | contig 28143 bp, 16 predicted proteins | sample RumenRJG_02DNA_FD_189096 | JGI IMG/M metagenome (GOLD analysis project Ga0256405, IMG submission 189096) | Bovine rumen microbial communities from Lethbridge, Alberta, Canada - RJG_02 | ecosystem: Host-associated > Mammals > Digestive system > Stomach > Rumen | place: Canada: Alberta... | reverse complement strand
TATAATTTTTTTACGAAGAGTTAAATAAATTTTAAAAAATACTCTTTAATACAAAGATAAAAAATAGTAAAATAACAAGCAATAACTGAAATTTAGAGGGAGTTTTTGAATGAAAATAGGAATAGTTGGGCTTCCTAATGTGGGCAAAAGTACACTTTTTAATGCTCTTACTAATTCAAAGATACCCGCTGAAAATTTTCCATTTTGTACTATAGACCCTAATATTGGCATAGTGCCTGTACCAGATGAAAGATTACTTAAGCTCAAAGAAATGTACAGCCCAGAAAAATTTACTCCGGCTGTTATAGAGTTTTTAGATATTGCAGGACTTGTAAAAGGGGCCTCTAAAGGTGAAGGGTTAGGTAACAAGTTCCTTTCGCATATTGCACAAGTGGACGCAATACTTCATGTTGTTAGGTGTTTCCAAAATAGTGACGTTACCCACGTGGAGGGGTCAACAGACCCAAAAAGGGACATAGAAATAATTAATTTGGAACTGATTTTTTCAGATCTTGAAAAAGTAGAAAAAAGAATAGAGAAAGTGAAAAAACTTTTAAAAGCAGATAAATCCCTAAGCTTTGAGGCGGAATTTTTAGAAAAGGTTAAATCGTTTTTAGAAGAGGGCAAGTGTGCTAGAAATTTAGAAATACTGGAAGATGAAGAGAAAAAAATTTTAAAAGACTTAGACCTTCTAACAAATAAACCAGTGATATATGCAGCAAATGTAGATGAGGAAGCGTTTAAAAACAATTCTAATTCTGACAAGTACATTAAAGAAGTTGAAAAGATTGCAAAAGATGAGAATAGTGCAGTCCTGCCAATTTGCATAAAATTTGAAGAAGAAATTTCAGATCTTGAAGAAGGCGAAAGAAAAGATTTTTTAGAAGATTTAAATTTAAAAGACTTTGCACTTAATCGTTTAATTAAATGTTGTTATTCTACTTTGAACTTAATATCTTTTTTAACGGCTGGAAAAAAAGAGGTAAGAGCCTGGACAATAAAAAAAGGTACAAAAGCTCCTGGGGCTGCAGGCAAGATACACTCAGACTTTGAAAGAGGCTTTATTAAAGCAGATGTTATATCGTACGATGACCTTATAAAATGTGGTAGTATGAGTTCAGCCAAAGAAAAAGGTCTTGTACGTTCAGAGGGCAAAGAGTATGTTATGAAAGACGGAGACGTTGTAGTTTTTAAGTTTAACGTTTAAAAATTTTTTTAAGGGACAAAAAAGCAAGATGGTTAAAATTGTCTTCGGGATCAGTTATTGATTATTTGTGAAAAATTTATAATTTAATTTATTTTTATGGTACAGCGAAGGTGTATCTGTAACGGAAAATGTAGCTTAGCCGGAAAGACATAAGTAAAATTATTGAAAGAGTGGTTAAAAACGGTAGACTTGGAAAATGCTGAGCTAAGGTTAAAAGTGGCAGTATTGGGGTAAGAGGCTGGAATTTTCCCTGGCTGAATTGGGGGCTAAATATGGAGTTACATCAAGCCAAACGCAAAGGTCACTTTTGAAAGCTAAATTATAGGTAAACGTGACTTTTAAAATATATTTTTATGGATTATTCTTGTATTATTATGTTTTGCCATTACAGCTGGTGTGTTAGACGCCAGTTACAAGTGGTTTATGTGATGTATGTTGTTTTAGTCGTGGCTCTGAACAGGTAACATATACAACAGGGTTTATTTTTTTAAAAGATAGTTTATAAAATACATTGTTCTTTCTAGATTTTTATTTATTAAATTTTGAAGTTTTTATTTTTTATAATTTTCTGAACTTAGCTTTAAACTATTACATTAAAGTATTTTATTGGAATTTAATTTTTAGGGGCCTGTGTGTTTAGGTAGCCCTGAGTTTTTTATATCTGAGGGATTTTTACTCTGGTAGCCTGTGCTATTCTAGGAAAATTTGTGTGGTAGCGCTAAAAAATGAACTAATTAAAGCTGCAAAAATTATTTTTTACATAAAAAAGACTAAATAAATTTACTTTTCTAAAAATATATTGAGGTTTAAGATTACTGTAAATGCTATGTACATCCGACTTTAAAACTGCCTTTGACCAATATATGTTGAAATTTTTTGTTTTGTGTTGCATAATCATTTTATGTAATTTACTGGAGGTTTAATTTATGGCGTATGAAATATCTGAAAAAAAATGTATAGGTTGTGGATCATGCAAAGTTTCGTGCCCAGCTGAGGCAATAAGTGAAAATAAAGATAAATACAAAATTGACCCTGAAAAATGTATAAGCTGTGGTACTTGTGCATCTGTTTGCCCAGTAGAGGCACCTAGTCCTGAGGGTGAAGATTAAGGCTAGCTGCTGGGAATGCAGGAAGTCTAGTTGTTGGTGTGCGACTTATGACCAACGTCATTCAGTGCGAAAGTTGGATGTTTCTGGGTGACAAGTAAGTATCTGGTTCTATTTTGTTATGCGAAATGAGTTTATTGAGCGAGCCATGTTTGCTACGGACGTCGGCTTTTTGTTTGTTTTTTAGATGTGTTTATATGGTTTTAGCGCTACCCGTGATAAATCTTTGACTTTTTGGATTTTTTGTGTTTTGCTAGAAGCTTTAATTTTGGATTTTTCAACAATTTTTTTATTTTATGATAATCTAGACAGTAAAAGTCCGGGGTGCGGTTTTTTGCAAGAATACTGATGGTAGTTGACTGAAAAATGCTTGGCTTAAGAAAGTTAGTTTTTACATAAAGGTACTCTGCATTTTTTAGTATAGAATCTAGAATCTCACCTTTTTAACTCTTTCCAGCGCATGCTTATTATTAATTGTCTAATTCAAATCAAATACTGTTTTTTATACCTTTTATGTGTTTGTTTAGAATATAATAGGTTTTGTTTTTGGTGAAGAGTTTAAAAGTTTAGAAAATATTAGTTTTGTTTGCGCATGTTAGGAGTAAAATATGGCTTTAGAATACGTTACTTCTGAATCTGTTACAAAAGGTCACCCGGATAAACTCTGTGACCAAATTGCTGATTCAGTTTTAGATGAAATTTTAAGAAAAGACCCAGAGGCTCATGTTGCTTGCGAAGTTACTGCTACTACTGGTCTTATACATGTTTTTGGTGAAATTTCTACCAACTGCTATGTGGATATTCCCTCCATTGCAAGAAAAACAGTAAATCTTGCAGGGTACAATGATGTATCTTTTGGGTTTAATGGAAACACATGTGCAGTTTTAACTTCTATTAATTCTCAGTCGCAGGATATTGCTATGGGAGTAAATGAGTCGTGTGAATATAAATTAAGCCCTGAGACAGACCTAGAAGATAAAATTGGTGCCGGTGACCAGGGAATAATGTATGGCTATGCTTGTAGTGATACTAAAGCGTTTATGCCTATGCCAATTTTTTTAGCACATAAAATTACGAGGGAACTTAGCAATTTAAGAGAAAAGGGCATTTTAAATTATTTAAGACCAGATGGCAAAACACAAATAACACTTGCTTATAAAAAAGGTGTACCATGCGAAGTAAAAAAAATAGTCATATCCTCTCAGCATAGCGAAGGAGTTTCTCTAAAAAAAATAAGGGAAGATTTAACAGAGCTAATAGTTTATAATGGCCGTATTATACCCGAAGAGCTTTTAAGCAAAGACCCTATAGTTATAATTAATCCCACTGGTAAATTTAATATAGGAGGTCCTGTGGCTGATTCTGGCCTTACTGGAAGGAAAATTATGGTAGATACCTACGGAGGCATTGCTCACCACGGCGGAGGAGCTTTTTCTGGCAAAGACCCAACCAAGGTAGACAGATCGGGTGCTTACATGGCAAGGTATGTTGCTAAAAATATTGTAGCTTCAGGTCTTGCTTTAAAGTGTGAAGTTAGTGTAGGGTATGCTATTGGTGTTGCTAAGCCTGTAAGTCTTGGCGTTGAGTGCTTTGGAACTTCTAAATACTCGAACAGTGAATTAATATCTTTAGTAAAAAAAGTTTTCGACTTTAGACCAGGTGCCATAATAGAAAATTTTAAACTTAAAAGACCCATATATAAAGACTTAGCAGTGTACGGACATTTTGGCAGGGAAGATCTAGACCTTCCTTGGGAAAAGATAGACAAAACTGATGAACTGCTTGAAAAAGTTTCTTTTAAAGAAAAAATCTAAGTTTTTTGTTTGATGATAATATTGGCCTTGTGGGAAATATTTTAAATTTAAGTTAAACTTAAGTTTCCTGGGTCCTAAAGTTTTTTTATATGGAATCGGTATTTAGAGGTTCCGAAATTTTTTTAAAATAAGTTTTCTAATTTTTTATTTATACTGTTTTTGAACTGCCCGCCACGCCCTAATTTAAAAATGTTACTCCATGTATAGACCTTTGATTCTTTAAGTGTTAAGGTTGACTCAATCGCAATGAAAATTTTTTATACAAAAAGTTATTTTTTGTATTTGAAAACTTTTATAAATTTGACTCATTTTTAAAAGACGAAAATAATCATGTGAATTTAATAAATTTTTGGTAATACCAGAATTTAAGAGATACACCTGGGCATAAAACAAAAATAGAAGAAAGTATTAAGGGTATCCCGTTTTATTAGCGTTTTGCATTAAAGATTTATTGTTAGCCCTTGAGCTTAATAAATTTTTTTAATACCAGAATGAATTTAAAAGATACGTCGGGGGTACAAGATGCGAAAAAAGGAGGAAAGTGTTAAGGTAATCTTGTTTTTATTAACATTTTGCATTAAAAAATTGTTGTTAGCCCTTGAATTTAATAAACCTTTTGGTAATACCAAAATTAAAAAAATATACAAGAGCATAAAATGTGGAAAACGGAAATAAGTATCAAGGCTAATGCGTCCCGTCGCTTTGTGCATTTCTTATGAAAAACTTATTGTTGCCCTAAAAAAATAGGTGTTATAAGCAGCTCATTTTTTGTTTATAAAGTGTATTTTTGATCTATACGTTCACTTTTAGTATAGTACTTTAAAACCTAAAATATATGTGTTTAATTTTTTAACTGCATAAATCTTCTAGCAAAGAGTTGAGTTCATTTTGGTCTTCTACTTCTATTCCGTTTTCTAGTATTAACTGGTCTTTTTTAGGTAATCTTTTTGTAAAAACTTTTGTAACTTTAAATGGATAATTTTCAGAATTTTTTTCAAATACAGCTACATTTCCCTTAAAATCTTTTACAATATAAGATATACTAGTATTGTCTTTACTATTTTCTATCTTCTTGTTAATTGATTCTGGTTTTTTTTTAAAAAATAAGAAAGTACCAATTGATAAAATACACAAAATAGCAAAAAAAGCTGTACCAACAAAGGCTTTTTTCAAAGTAAGTTCCTTCCGATTCACTAAAGTTAAAATTTTTTAGTAGAAAATTAAAAAGTTTGTAAAGACTATTATTTTCTTATTTTTTTAAAATATACTGGGCCAGGTATTAGTAGTAAAATGTGCTTACATAAAAGGTCTTTTTAATAGAACTCTTTGCAAGAAAAAAGGGAAGACAGCTTGTATAATAGTCTAAGTATTATCACTTTAATATACAGGACTTATAAATTGGAGCTTTAAAAGCAATGGTCTTAATTTTTAAGGATACATTAAGAAGAATCTTAAGAACACTTTTTGTTATTTTTTTAATTGTAAATTTTTTTACAGCTGGTCCAGTACTAGTTTTTTTATTTAATATAATTACAGAAAAGTTTCCTTACGATGCTAAAATAGCCAAACTCAATTTATCTAGCACTGTTTACATAACAGATGATGAAACAGGTGTAACAAAAGAATATACAAAGGCATATACTAATGAAAACAGGGTATGGGTAGATTTTAAAAAAATTCCAAAGGCTATGAAAGATGCAATAATAGCTATAGAAGATAAGCGGTTTTACAATCACTTTGGAATAGACCTAAAGCGTTTGTGTGGTGCTTTTTTAAGTGTAGCAAGTGGTAAGAGAGTTTATGGCGGGTCTACTTTAACTCAGCAGTTAATAAAAAATATTACCGGTGAAAACGACGTTAGTATAACAAGAAAAGTTAAAGAAATTATTAGATCTTTAAATTTTGAGCGAAATTATTCAAAAGATGAAATATTAGAGCTTTACTTGAACACTGTTAATTTTGGTAGTGGATGTTACGGTGTTCAAGCAGCAGCAAACCTTTACTTTAGTAAAGACATAAGTGCATGCTCGGCAGCGGAGTGCGCAGCAATTGCAGGAATAACACAAAACCCTTGTGCTTATACCCCTCTTTTGAACCCTGAAAATAATAAAGAAAGACGAGAGCTAGTTCTTAGTGAAATGTTTAACCAAGGCAAAATTACAGAAGAAGAATATAAAAATGCCCTAGAAGAATCTAGAAAGATGACTTTTAAAAAAAAGAAAAACGGTAAAAAACAGGAAAACGTTAAAATTAATGACTGGTACACAGAGGCTCTTTTTAATGATGTTATAAATGATCTATCTACCAAATATAAGCTTAGACGCGATGTAGCTGAAAAGATGGTTTATACTCAAGGGCTCAAAATATACAGTGCTATGGACCCGGTCGCTCAAGAGATAGCAGAAAAAGTAATATGTGACTCTTCTATATTTTCGGGAGATAAAAAAGTAGAAGCCGGATTTTATATGATGGCACCAGATGGTAGAGCGCTAGCCATTGTTGGTTCTAGAAACAAAAAAACCGCAAACAGAATTCTTTGCAGGGCAACTTTAACAAAGAGGCAACCTGGTTCAGCCTTTAAACCTATTTCAGTTTATGCTCCTGCTATGGATTTAGGACTTATAGATAAAAACTCTAAAGTGAATGATACCCCCATAAAAGACTATTATGGTCCTGGAACAAGTGGACCCAGAAACTGGTACAAGTCGTACAAAGGTGAGATTCCGCTTAATTTAGCCATACAGCAGTCAGCTAATGCTCCCGTTGCAAATTTGCTTTTAAAACTAAAGAACAGAAATAGCTACAACTTTTTAACACAAAAATTGAACTTTGGTAGTTTAGATAAAGAAGATCTGGTTTCTTCACCCTCACTAGCTTTAGGAGGTCTCCACAAAGGAGTTACTGTAAGAGAAATGGCGGCAGCTTTTCAAATATTTTCTAACGGTGGAGTGTACAATAGGCCTTACACTTACCACTATGTTCTGGATAATTCCGGGCAAGTCCTTTTAGACAATAGAAACAAGATAGGAAAAAGGGTGATAAAACAAAGTACAGCCAATACCATGAATAGCCTTTTAAGGGAAGTTGTTACATCTGGCACCGGAAAAGCCGCTGATATTCCTGGAATAGACGTAATTGGAAAAACTGGAACGACAGACAAAACCAAAGACAGCTGGTTTGTTGGTGCTACCCCCGATGTAGTTGCTGCTGTCTGGACTGGGTACGACTCTCCTGCTACTCTTTCTTCTACTCATTATGCTAAAGCCGTGTTTAAAGAAATAGTAAGTCAGTACACAGCTAAAAAAGGAAAGATAAAATCGTTTCAAAAAGAGGAGGAAAAAACGGAAGCTAAAGAGGTTTATTGTTGTAAAGAAACTGGAATGATGGCTCTTGAAAATTGCCCTGTAAAAGAAAAAGCTTATTTTGCTGAAAAAGATATACCTCCTCCTTGCAATAAACACAACACAAGCAATGTTAGTGTGGAAAAAAGTAAAAGTAACTTTAGTTTTAAAAAAGTAGAAAAAAATGAGCAAAATGAAAGTTCAGATTTAGACGAGAGTATGGACCAAGAAATAGATGAATCTGCTTTCCAGGACGATGAAGATTGATAAAGACAATCAAGCAAGAAGTTGTAGCAACGGTTGAAAAATGTAATGCTGCCTTGCAATATGTATAGTGACAGTAATAACGACATAAAAAAAGTAACTCTAGTTTTAAAAAAGCAGAAAAAAATGGACAAAGTGAAAATTTAGGTTTAGATTGGGATATGGGCCAAGAAATAGGTGAGTCTGCTTTTGGAAGCGACGAAGATTGATAAAGAAAGTTAAATAAAAAGTTGTAGTAGCATAGTGGCTGTAAAGGTATGAATAAAGTAGGATATCCAAATTTAGAAGATATATGAATAAAGAAATTTACACATATACTTTTGGTAATAGCTACAATTAACAAAAACAGTTAACAAATAAATATAGCAAACGATATAGTTTGTAACAGTAACTATAGTGTTAAAATTAGGAAAAAGCAAAGAATAACAATCCACTTATTGATTTAAACTTAAATAAATTTTTATTTTGAAGGTTAAATTAATAATTTTTAAGATAGTACTAAGACCTATTGTATTTAGGTAGCAGAATTCATTTAGAGTTGCTTCTTAAAGTCACGAATTTTTAGGCCTTAACGTTTTAAACTTTGAAAATAACAAATACTTTATCTTTTGTATAAAACCGCAGCTTTTCACATTTCCAATTTTGAAATAATCACTAGAGACATTTCTGTTAAGTATTTTCAAGTAAGAATAACTCTCAACGGCTTGGAAAACTAGCTTAAAAAATGTAGTGGGCTTAACAATGTAAAACATTGATAAACCTTTTATGAAGAGTACAAAAAATCCGGAATATAAAGAAATTAAATGAAAAGCACAAATTTTAACGGTTGGGCGTAAAATTTAATGATTTACTCAAAAAATTAGATAGTTTTATTTTCTCGTTCGCCTCTTTTTTATCTAATTTGATCTTTTAAGTTTTTGTTAAAACTTTTTGCAAGGTAGTGCTAGAATTTAATGGATGTAGGAAATAAAAATAATTGCTAATTTCATGTAGCTCATGTAGCCGAAAAATAAGCGCCTTTAAGAACTAATTTTTCCTTAAAAATAATTTTTCCACCTAAATTTATTATGTTTTAGAGTCGTCGGTTTGCAGTACCAAATTCAAAGTCTACTAAATTAATATATAATACTATTAAAAATCTAAAGAAAATTATAATAGGAACTTTTACCAAAATGTGTATTTAAAATCTTAAAGTGCAAATTAAAAATAAATTATTAAAAGTTTGGAGATGAAAAAATTGGGTTTAATAGTTCAGAAATACGGAGGGACATCTTTAAAAAACACAGAACTAATTTTTAGTGCGGCAAAAAAAGCCATAAAAGATTACAAAGAAGGTAACAATGTAATTATTGTAGTTTCAGCACAGGGTGACCTTACAGATAGATTAATAAGTAAATCTAAAGAAGTTAATAAATCTCCTTCGAAAAGGGAACTCGATGTATTGCTTTCTGCAGGAGAGCAAATATCTGCATCTTTAATGGCAATGGCAATAGAAAAACTTGGGTACCCTGTGGTTTCTCTTTTAGGTTGGCAGGCAGGAATAAAAACCAGCTCTATTTATAGCGATGCTGTTATAGCTAAAATAGAAACTAATAGAATAAAAAAAGAGTTGGACAAAAAAAATATAGTAGTTATTGCAGGGTTTCAGGGAATAAACAAATACGAAGATATAACAACTTTAGGTAGAGGAGGGTCCGACACTACCGCAGTAGGGGTAGCTTCCACTTTAAATGCAAATAGGTGTAAAATATATACGGACGTAGAAGGGGTCTTTACCGCTGACCCTAGGTATGTAAAAAATGCTTTAAAATTAGACGTAATTTCTTATGATGAGATGTTATCACTTTCTACTAGTGGAGCAAAAGTTTTAAATAATAGAGCCGTTGAAATAGGAAAAAGGCATAATGTGGAAATAGAGGTATTATCTAGTACTTTAGAAAAGCCTGGTACAATTGTTAAGGAGTCTAATAATATGGAAAAAAGAGTAGTTAGTGGTGTTACTAAAAGTGATGATATAGCGCTTGTTTCAATTTTTAATTTAAAAGATGAGCCGGACCTTAGCTTTAAGTTGTTTTCTAAAATATCTTCCAACAATATAGACTTAGACACTATATTCCAAAATATTAATAGAAATGGTAAAAGAGATATCTTTTTTACTGTTAAAGAAGAAAACCTTGGTGTTTGCGAAAAAATATTAAGAGAATATCTAAATATTTTAGAAGATAGTCCTTTATTAGAAACTAAGAAAGACGTATCTAAGGTGTCTGTTGTGGGTGCTGGAATAGCCGGGCATTCGGGAGTTGTTTCTAAAATCTTTGAGTCACTTTATACCGCTGGTATAGATGTAATTACTAGCTCTAGTAGTGAAATAAAAGTGTCTTTACTAGTAAACAGAAAAGATTCTGAAAATGCTGTGGTGGCTATACATGATGCGTTTTTTTAGGTTGTTTCATTAGCTGAGTGAAGCTTTTATTTTTAAAATTTTAACTAAGAGGAAAAATGTTTCTATTAGAAAGTAACTTAAATCTGAGATATACTGGTCCATTAAGTGTTACGCTTTTTTCACAAACTTCCAGCAAACAAATCAAAACGAAAATCTGGGTGCTGTTTCTGTTAAAGAACGAAATAAATGTTTTGGCAAATTCGAAAGTAAGCGACTGAAATATATAATATTTTTAAAAAATCAGACAAACAACACACAAAATGAGTGGATTTATTTCGCTTAATTATTCTTTTAGAAAAATGCACTACCAAAATTTTAATTACTCATAAGAAATTTAGTTTGATGCAGAAAGAATAGAAATAACTGTATTAATAGGTTCGGGGGGGTCTTCTATACCTGCAACTTTTTTTATTATATCCGGTGCAGTATTGAAAGCATATTCAACGAAATCAAAAGAATCTAAAAGACTACTTTCGTCTAAATCAGAACTTTTATAAAGTGAAGACAAGTGCGGATCTTGGTTTGTTAAAAGATACAAAAGACTTTCATTAACTTTTTTACCAAAAGCGCTAACAAGCGGGTTAAGTAAAATTTTTGTTGGATACATGATTAAATCAGGCACATTCAATAATTCTGTGACTTTATCAAGCAACAAGTTCATAGCAACAGAAGGCACTTTACTAATATAATACCAAGGTAAAATATCTGCTTGGTAAGCATCATCACTCATACCTGGAAAAGAACTTTTATCTAAAAAATATCCTCTTGCTGCTAAATACCTTACGTACCCTGCTGGAGTAGAGTAATGCTCTTTTACACATTTCATAGCTTCTAAAACTTTGTCTCTAATGTCCATTGGGTTAAAATTTTTCTGTTTAATAATTGTTTTCAAATCGTTTTCAATTTTTTCCATTTTTTCATTATATTCTCGGCACTGGATTAAAATTTTCGCTTCTGATTCTGAAAATGTAATTAATTCTTTCAATAGTTCTTTATCTTCTTTTAAGGGGGTCTTAACTACTTTCTCTACTAAACTACTGTAGTAATCTGGGATTTGTGGGTATTCATATCTTTCCCTTACCGTTATATTCAAAAGCTTGTCAATTAAATCATATTTAAGGGTTTCGCTTCCCTTTTTCTTAGAAAATTCTTTTTCAATTTCATCTAATTCTTTTATTGCTTCTGTATTATTATGTTTTTTTAAAATAGCTCTTATACGTGGGCCAATAGAATCAGCTACAGCTTTATCAAGTTGAATCCTTAAGCAATGTCTAGTAAGTTCAGCAATAGTGTGACCATTTTTCAGCTCTATTTTGTTAACTTCTTCAGTGTTTAAAATATCAACAATGTCGTCATAACACAAAGCATAATTTTGTGTTGCTCCGGTAACTAAACTACCTGTCATTAAAATACCTACCCACTTTTTCTTATTCACTTTTTTGCTCCTCTTAAATTAGATTAAATAAACAAGTATTTATAATAAAAAATATAAATACTTACATAATAATTTTAAACTAACGGCCGTTTATATTGCAATATATTTACATTTTTAAAAATAAATTTCGTTTATTTAACTAAATAAATATAAACTTTATACTTAATTTTAGAAATTGAGCAACATTGGAAATCTTTAATTTATTTGCTAAAATAGCTGAAAGTCTAGATTTTTTAAGGATTTTATTAAATTGCAAAAAAATAAAGTTTCACGAAAAATAAAAAAAAATAGAAAAATAAAAGAAACGCCTACCGTAAGCAATGTAAGTACTGCAGGCGAACTTTCTAAGAACGAAAAATCAGGTAATCCCGCTGTTTGCGCACTTTTGTTTGTAACTTCTTTGTTTTTATTTAGCCTGCTTTTTTTTTCAGGCGAGAGTTTATGGCTAAAATTTCACGAAACTTTTTTAGGCCTTTTCGGTGTGACTTCTTTTCTTTGGCCTTTTTTGTTTATGTATTCATCTGTTGTTTGCGCTCTTAAAAAAGAAAATTTTAATTTTAAAAGAACACTAATTTGCGGGGCAATATTAATTTTTTTTGTTTGTACGCTTTTTTGTCTGATTTTCAATAGCAGACAAGTAGAAGAAAACTTTTTTTGTAAGGTGGCGGGCCTTTATAATTTAGGCAAAAAAAGTAAAAGTGCAGGCGCTTTTAGCGGAATTTTAGGGCTTCTTTTGCTTAAAATTTTTGGTAAAGCCGGCTCCAGAATTATTGTGGCTTTAACAATTTTTGTTTTATGTGTATTTTTCTTTAATGCAAATTTAGGTGATTTTTTTATAAATACCATAAATTTTATAAAAAATGGTTTAGTTAATTTTAAAAAAACTATTAAAAATAAAAATTTAAAAAACGGTGAAAACTTTTTAGAACCAGTAAAAGAAGATCAAAATACAGATGCTTTATCTTTTGAAGAAGCGAAGGTCTATACTGAAAAAAATAATGACAATAAAGGTTCATTAAAAGGAAGAGAAAAAGAAAATAATAAAAACAAAAATAAAATAAGTGCTGAAAATGAGGAAATATCTAGTAAAAATGTTTCTGAAGACGGATACGAATATCCTCCTGTGTATTTTTTAAAAAATTCATTGGTAGAAAAAAACTCTTTAAGTACCAGTAAAGAACTTAAAGCGAAGGGCGATCTTCTAATAGAAATACTGAAGAATTTTTCTGTTAAAGCAAAAATTATAAACATAAGTAAAGGCCCTGCTGTAACGAGGTACGAACTTCAACCGGCGTGCGGAACTAAAATAAGTAAAATTACTAATTTAGCAGACGATATTGCCCTTAATTTAGCAGCTTTAGATATTAGAATAGAAGCTCCTATTCCGGGAAAATCTGCTTTAGGAATAGAGGTGCCAAACCGGGTAGTTAACCTTGTAAGAATGCAAGAACTAATAAACTCTAAAGAATTTTTAAATTCTAAAAGTAAGCTTACAGTTGTTTTGGGTAAAGATATTGAAGGAAAAGTAAAAATAGCAGATCTTGCAAAAATGCCACATATATTAATTGCAGGGTCTACAGGCTCTGGAAAATCTGTTTGCATAAATTCTTTTATTGTAAGTCTTTTATATAAATCTAGCCCCAGTGAAGTAAAATTTATAATGATCGACCCAAAAGTCGTGGAGCTCGGAATATACAACGGCATTCCCCATCTGATGGTCCCTGTAGTAACAGACCCAAGAAAAGCTTCTAATGTTTTAGGTTGGGCTGTTGTAGAAATGCTAAAAAGGTATAAACTATTTGCTCAAAATAACGTAAGAGATCTAACGTCTTACAACAACATGGTTTTGGAAAATAAAAGCAATAAAAAGTCAAATTTAGAACCGCTTCCTCAGGTGGTTATAATAATCGATGAGCTCGCTGACCTAATGATGGCATCACCAAAAGAGGTAGAAGATTCTATTTGCAGGCTCGCACAAATGGCAAGGGCTGCTGGGATGCATTTAGTAATAGCAACACAAAGACCTTCTGTAAACGTTATAACAGGTGTAATAAAGGCTAATATTCCAAGTAGAATAGCTCTAGCGGTTTCCTCGCAGGTGGACTCCAGAACTATTTTAGACTCTTGTGGTGCTGAAAAACTTCTTGGCAGGGGGGACATGCTTTTTTCACCAATTGGTGCTTTAAAGCCTACAAGAATACAAGGTTGTTTCGTTTCGGAAAAAGAAATAGAGTCCGTCATAGAATTTATAAAGATAAAGAACAAGGTAAATTACAATAAAGTGCTCCTGGAAGAAATGGAAAGAGTCCACTATTCTGAAGACGATGAAAAACCTAAGAAGAAAAAATATTTTAAAGGTAGAAAAGGTGAGGATGATTTTTAATTTTTATAGGGCGAAGTGTTTGGTAGCGCTAAAAGTTAGATTATTCACACTTAACTTTAGCATAATTTTTATTAATTAAGCCAGCCTGAATTTTAAAAAAAGCAAACTACAAAAAATTACTTTTGGAAGAAATGGCGAAAGTACACTATTCTGAAGACGATGAAAAACCTAAGAAGAAAAAATATTTTAAAGGTAGAAAAGGTGAGGATGATTTTTAATTTTTATAGGGCGAAGTGTTTGGTAGCGCTAAAAGTTAGATTATTCACACTTAACTTTAGCATAATTTTTATTAATTAAGCCAGCCTGAATTTTAAAAAAAGCAAACTACAAAAAATTACTTTTGGAAGAAATGGAAAGAGTCCACTATTCTGAAGACGATGAAAAACCTAAGAAAAAGAGATATTCTAGAGGTATAAAGGACGATGATGATTTTTAATTTTCATAATAAAAAAAGTTGGTAGCGCTTAAAATAGATTACTCGCACTCACCTTTAGCACAACTTTGAGTAGCTCTTCTACAACCATAGACATGCTATTTATATAAACTCAGATTAGAGTATTTTTCTGGGCTTTTTCTCTGCTTATAAATTTAAAGTAAAAAAATCTATTAAACAGAAAAAGTCAGAAAGTTGAGTTACATTCTTGTTCAGTTGTCATAGTAGAATCTTAGATGCTGTTGCACAAAATCCAATCTATCTTTTAAACTTTCCTTTTTTCCATCTTTATTATCATACTTTACTATATCGTATCCTGTATTTCCTTCTTTAAGGAAGCGTTCGATTGCTTTAAAAACAGCGTCTCTTAATTCTTTTTCCTTAAAGTTACTATTAAACTCTGCAGCTGCTAATTCACGAACATCTTTATTGTTATCATCAAATATTAATAAATCAAAATATTTTAAATTTTTAAATAAACTTCTAACTGAATTAAGTAATAAATTGTCGTCAATTGATTTAACATCTAAGCCAGTTTCTTTTAGATATCTTTTAATAGTATATAAAAAACTATATTTCACAAACCCTTTTTTATAAGGTGCTTTTTCATATTCTTTATCATTACAAATAATATCAATAAACTCATCTGCGCCTAACTCTTCTCTGGTTGCACTTTTAGCATCATCAAGCGCGTTCCGTAAAAGACAAATTTTTGACACAAATTCGTCATCTTTTTGGTAGCAAAAACAATCTTCTTCTCCGAACAATGCCGGCATTTTACCACATGCCCAAGTAAGTAATGGATCTATAACTTTTAAAAGTTTTTCTTTATCTTGTTGAGAAAGTTTTTTCAAACTATTTATCGTATCTACACTGTCTATTTCTAAAAATAACTTTTTAAGTGTTCCTTTTGCATCTTCTAATTCGCCATTATCAAGAGGTTTATAATCTTCCTCTTTAGCATCATCTGGTGCCCTTTCTAAAACTAACAGTTGCCTAATAAATTCCGAACACTCTTCATTGTCTTTTACTATATCTTCAAATTCTTTTAGTGTATATTGCTTATTAAGCATGTCTTCTTTTATTCTACCATTTAAATTAGCACGAGCTTTTTCAGCATCTTTAAGAAATGAATTGTGCTTGAATACATAATTCTTGTAACATACACATCCGGCTACTACTAAGGCACATATACCTCCGAACAATAACATGAACACGGGCAATGCCACCACTCGAAGTAATGCACCAGCTATAAGACCACCCGCAATGCTTCCTACAGCGCCTGCAAAGCCAAGTTTGGCTTGGTCACGCTTATTGACATAAAAATCATCATAACCCATAAAAATAGACGCGTTTTTTAATAACTTGCCATCCCTCTCTGATTTAATAATTTTTTCCTTTTGCGACTTTAAAGATTTTTCAGCTTTTGACCCAGTAAAAAAATTTTTAATACTTCCAAAAATATTGCCTTCAGCACTAACATTAGTTGCCGCTTGCCCTGCAATAGACGCCAAAGATGTTCCCGCAAGGATTAAGCCGCTTGTTGTTCTTTTTTTACGCATAATTTTACCTCCACATACCATAAAGGTACTACAAAAACTACACATAATTTTAACATATTTGTAAAAAAAGTCAATATTTTTTAATAAAATATAAATTTATTTTGTGTTTTGCATAAAAAATCACAAATGAAACAATCCCCAATTTCCAAATAACTAATTCTGCACAAATAGATAACGGGCTCTTGGTAAAATCAAAAGTGAAAAACCAAGCAAGTTTAAGTCACAGAAGCTATTTTTTAGATAAATAAATTTTGGGAACGTGTTTTTTCTTAGACAATACTTTTTAAAATTTAAGATTCTCAAAAATGTTTTCAACTACTTTTATTCGCTTTTAGCACCGGATTCTGCTACAAAATAGTAACTTTAAAATTTCGATAAAATAAAATAATAATATAAATAATTAAAAATCAAAAACTAATTATTTAAAAATCCTCTTAGTTTTTTGCTTCTACTAGGATGACGAAGTTTTCTTAAAGCTTTGGCCTCTATTTGCCGAATTCTCTCCCGTGTTACTCTAAATGCTCTTCCCACTTCTTCTAGAGTATGTGGCTTGCCGTCTAAGAGACCAAACCTTAGTCGCAAAACTTTTTCTTCTCTAGGAGTTAAAGTATATAAAATATGAGAAAGTTGTTCTCTTAAAAGAGTATTGGATGCTGCATCTGCTGGAGCTAAAGTGTGATCGTCCGGAATAAAATCCCCTAAATGGGTATCTTCTTCTTTACCAACCGGGGTCTCTAAAGAAATAGGATCCATAGATATTTTTAAAACGTGCCTAACTTTTTTTATGGGCAAGTCAATCTCTTTAGCGATTTCTTCAAAACTTGGTTCTCTTCCCAAATTATGCATAAGCTGAGCAGCAGTTTTTTTTACTTTATTTATAGTTTCTACCATATGTACAGGAATTCTTATAGTTCTAGATTGATCAGAAATAGCTCTAGTAATAGCCTGTCTTATCCACCAAGTTGCGTAAGTAGAGAACTTAAAACCTTTTGTACAGTCAAATTTCTCAACAGCTTTTATAAGTCCGACATTGCCTTCTTGTATTAAGTCTAAAAAGCTAAGTCCTCTTCCTAAATACCTCTTAGCTATGCTAACTACGAGTCTTAAATTTGCCTCTGCCAGTTTCTTTTTTGAAGCTTCGTTGCCTTTTGCTATGCTAAGCGCTATGGCCTGCTCCTCTTTTAAAGTAAGAAGAGGAATTTTCCCTATCTCTTTTAAATATAAACGAACAGGGTCGTCTACACCTGGTTCCAGTGAAACTGTTGCTTTCTTTTTTAAAATATCCAAAGGCTCAGAATCTTCATCCGCTCCGTTAATAGCCGAAACGGTGTCTAAAAAATTGTCTCTATCCTCAGAGGTGCTGCCTACAACACCCTCAATATCACCGTCAAAATCCTCATCTTGTGTTTCTACTATTTCAACACCAGCATCGTCTAAATCATTGTAAAAATGCTCCAAAATTTCAGGTTCAACATCTATTTCGTCAAAGGCATCTAAAATTTCTTTGGTAGAAATTGTTCCGCGTATTTTTCCTAAAGACATAAGGTCATGCATTATGTCTTCCTTACTTCTTCGCTCTTTAACTTCTTCTTTAGAATCTTTTTCTTTTTCATCCGCTTCTTGAAGTTCATCTTTACCTTCTTCAACATTAATGCCTTCATCAAATTCACTATCTTCATTTAAAAGATCACTGTCCAAGTCGTCACAAAGATCTTCAAAGTAATCATATCCGACTTCTTCGTTATCAAAATTATCTTCTACAAAATCAGAATTTTTTAAATTTTTATCGCTTTTTTTAGCCTTAAGCTTTTCGCTACTACTCTTTTCTTTTTTATCTTTGCTCTTTATATTAAGAGCAACTCTTTCTTTACCCTCAGCCTTAACCTTTAAAGACTTAGCCGTTTTTTTGCTTTTTTTACTAGAACTAGTTTTTAATTTTCCTTTACTATCTTTGCTAGCCATTTATTTCACTCCTATCTTTTTAACTGCCTTAATTTTTTTATGTATCTGACCACTTCTTCATTTGAAACATTTTCAGAATCCAAAACTCTTTTTTCTTCATTTTTTAAATTTATAAATTTAATATATTTTTCTATATCTTCATAAGAAGAATCTCTAAAATTTTCATACGCTAAATATCCACTAACTTTGTTTATCTCCTCCTCTGTAAGGTTCAAGCAAAGGCTCTGAAAATCAAACTTTTCATTGTTTTTAGCTTTTTCATAAATTTTTTTGTATATTCCTTTATTGAAATCAGAAAAAAAGTACTCTACTGGTAGCCTGGAAAATATATTATTAGCACTTTCAGGGTTATTTATGATGTACGCTATAACTGCTTCTTCTGCTCTAATTACTTTAATATTTCTTACCTCTCTTTCTTTTGTAGGCAATGTGCCCCTTTTTAAAACTTTACTTATTTCTTTAAACTGTTCTTTTTTTAATTTTTTTTGTAGTCTTTTTCTTTCTTTTTCTATTTGGCTTAAAACTGTATATTTATTTATTTCAAAAATTCGACTAATTTTGCTTGCATATATTTCTCGCTCTATTTTATTATTTACACTGCTTAGTATTTTAATTGCATTCTCTAAATATTTTACTTTTCCCTCACTAGTATTTGCGTCAATTTTTTTATATTCTCTTATTAATTTATATTCTACATCATTTTTTGATTTACTTAATATATTTTTAAATTTTATATTCGCATTTTCTCCAGATATTCGTAAAAATTCATCCGGATCTTTCCCTTTTGGTATTTTTATTATTTTCACTTTAAGTCCTTCTTTTCTTAAGATTTTACTAGCTCTTAAAGTAGCTTCTTCGCCAGCTGTGTCTGAGTCGTAACATACAAACACTTCTTTTACTAGGCAAGATATAATTTTTGCTTGATTTTCAGTAAGAGAAGTCCCTAAAGTAGCTACAGTATTTTTAAAACCATTTTGATAGAGAGATACAGCGTCCATGTACCCTTCAACTAGTATTAAAGAATCCATTTTTTCTTTTTTTGCAAAGTTTAAAGAAAACAAATGCATGCTCTTTTTAAAAGCAGCTGTATCTGATGTATTTAAATATTTAGGTAAAATATCTTTACTTAAAGTTCTACCACCAAAAGCTACAACGTTTCCTTTTGTATCTATTATAGGAAAAATAATTCTGCTAAAAAACCTAGAGCTTAAGTTTTTGTATTTGTTGTAAGCTAAATTGGCATTTACTATTTCTTCTTCTTTATACCCTTTATTTAATAAAAAGTTAGCGAGCAAAAACCTATTTTTTGGAGCATATCCTACCCCAAAAGTTAACAAGGTTTTTTTAGAAAAATTTCTTTTTTTTAGATAAATAAGAGCATTTTTAGACTCATCTGACCCATTCCATAAAAATTTATAGAAAAACTTAGCAGATTCCCTATTAATTTCTAAAATTCTTCTTTTTTCACTAATTTTTTTTTGTTGTTCAATAGCTTCTTTGCTATTAAAGTCAAGACTTATTCCTGCTAAATCTGCTAATTTTTTTAAAGACTCTAAATAGTTAAGATTTTCTATTTTCTCAACAAATGAGATTATATCCCCGCCTTCGCAACAACCAAAACAGTAAAAAGAATTGCTTTCAGGGTATACACAAAAAGAAGCCGTTTTTTCAGCATGAAAAGGGCAAAGGCCTATCCAATATCTTCCTTTATGGCTCAAATTAACATAAGAAGATGCTACATCTAAGATGTTAACTTTCTCTTTTAATTCTTCCAAAAAACTTTCCTGTATCATTAAAAATCCTAAAAATTTAAAGTTCCTATGCTATACTCCAAGCTTTTGGAATAAAAGCGTCTTTAAAAGTGTTTACAGCAAAACGGTCTGTCATTCCGGAAACATAATCACAAACAGCCCTATGTGCTCCCTCTTCTGCCGCTATGATTTTTATATCTTCTGGCCATTTATTTTCTACCTTAAGTAAATATTCATACAAAAATCTAATGAAGTCCAGTATTTTTTCATCTTCATATTTTGCCTTTGAGCCCGTATAAACAAATTCGTACATAAAAGAATGAAGTTCTTTGAATACAAAATCCATTTCACTGGACATTCTCAAAGTTCCATTATTGCTGTTTTTAATTAAAGACTCAAAGAATGGATCTATTTTAAAACCATTTTCTAAATTTAAATTATCCAAAACAGATTTTGGAAAATCAGAAAATTTTAGTATATTAGCTCTTAGAGCGTCATCAATGTCGTGATTTATATAAGCTAATCTATCGCAAATTCTAACTAATTGCCCTTCTAGAGTGCAAGGTTGTTGCCCTCTTGTGTGGTTCAAAATTCCATCTCTTACCTCATAGGTTAAATTAAGTCCTTTACTGAATTTTTCTAATTTATCTACTACTCTAAGACTCTGCTCATAATGCTTAAACCCACACTCTGAAACATCGTTTAAGGCTTTTTCTCCAATGTGCCCAAATGGAGTATGCCCCAAGTCATGAGCAAGAGCTATTGCCTCTGTGAGGTCTTCATTTAGTTTTAACGCTCTCGCTAAATTTTTAGCAATTTGGGTAACCTCCATGCTGTGAGTAAGTCTTGTTCTATAATGGTCCCCTTTTGGTGCAATAAAAACCTGAGTCTTATGGCTTAATCTTCTAAAGGATTTGCTGTGTACTATTCTGCCTCTATCTACTTGGTAAACAGTTCTAAAAGGGCAAACTTCGTCTTTACTTTTGCGACCCTTACTCTTTTTTGAAAAGGTAGCATATGGGGACAAAAAAGTCTCTTCTAAGTTTTCTGTTCTTTCTTTTACCGTTGTACTCATAAAAAAAAATAACCTGAATCTATTACTACGCAGAATTTAAAACAAAAAATTAACTTAGCACCTATAAAACTTTGCCAACCAAAATCCAAAATCTAGAGCTTAATTGCTGACACCAACAATATTTATAATCGTCAAAAACAAAAAAAGAAACTTATTTAAAAAGCGTGTACCAACAAGAGACATCTTTTAAAATATTTAAAAAACAAAGAGCTCTACATTCCCTCTTAAAAAAGTCCTCCTGTATGTAAACAATTTAGCCTTAACCTACTTTATGTATTCTCTTTCCTAAATTTTCAATTTTTATTTTACCACAACTTACGTATTCTAGATCTTTCTTCAAATCAGAAGTGTTCTGCTCTTTAGAAAAAACATATAAACTCACCAGTTGGTTAAATACTTTATTTTCTAAAAAAACTCCACTTTTTCTAAAAACAGACAAAACATTATCTAAAACAGAATAATCACAAGTTACTTTGCAGTAGTCACACATGAACATTCTAACTACACCGGCCTGCTCTACAGCTTTTTTGGCTGCACCGGAATAAGCCCTTGTAAGACCGCCACGACCTAGCAAAATTCCACCAAAATACCTGCTAACAACACAAATTACATCCAGAAAAGAATTCTTCTTTAAAACCTCTAAAACGGGCTGACCTGCAGTACCGCTTGGCTCACCATCATCAAAAAATTTTTCCTGCCCTGAAAATAAAACATAAGCATAAGCATTATGTTTTGCACCGTAATGTGTCTTTCTTACCTTAGCGAGAAAAGACCCAACCTCGTTTTGGCTAGAAACAGGGCCCAAACTTGCAACAAACTTTGACCGCTTTTCTACAAGCTCACATACAAATTCCCCTTTTACTGATTTATACTCGATGCCCAAAAAATAACCCTAAAATCAAAAAATAGAAAAAATTCAAAAAAGCGGATACAAGGAACCAACAAATAGGACCCACACAGTCACAAAGACCATGCGAAAAATTGGAGCTTAACCTTCACTCTCCTACGAAACAACTGCACCTCTGTAAAAAAATAAGCCACTTCGTGTAACAAAGACTAAAGCCTAAAAGTAAAGAAATAAAAACTTAAAATACAAAAAAATACTTTCAAACCCTATGTCAACCAGTTACAACAGCATCCACTTGTAAGCCCCAGGAACTTGAACTTAAGATAAAAATTTGTGCAAACTTGTACGTAAGTAAACGCCTTGTAACTAAGCTAAAACCTTCCGCCACTCACTGATTCATTTCAGCAAAACTTCAGCATTAATAAGCAGAAAGCACAAAACTTAAAAGCCCTAAAAACAAATGCAAAAAAACAGAAAAAAACTACTTCCCTGCGGCTGCAAACCTACGATTAAATCTGTCTACTCTTCCGCCTGTATCTACTAATTTTTGCTTACCAGTAAAAAAAGGGTGACACTTGGCACATATTTCTACTTTTACGCCTTTTTTAGTAGAGCGCGTATTTACTATATTTCCACATGCGCAAGTAATAGTAGTTTCTTCGTAATTTGGATGTAAATCTTTCTTCATGCATATTCCTCCTATTCAATAAAACTTGCTGAGTATTGTACATCTTTTTTTTAAAAAAAGCAATAGAAAATAGCAACGGCAATAAGAAAGCAGATGGATAAATTATACCAAGAGCTTTATTCAAAAATCCTTTATTTGTGTAAGTATTGAAATGTTCACAAAATTTTATGTTAAATATTAATTATTTAATCGTATATTTAAGTAACTAGCTCTGCTTTAGCAAAACCTAAAATCTTAAATATAACTTTAGTATTCTATAAAAAACATTAATAATTTTAGCTTTTTATTGTATTTTCTGTAAAAAATAACTTGAAACTTAGAATAAATTTAAAAAAATCTAATATAAATAATTTATGCCCAAGTTGATTCAAAAGATTAAATTTTTTATTGCAAAAAGATCTAGTATAGTTAATGGTCAAAATAAATAAAAAAATTATTATTTTTATTTTTCTTAGTATTTTTTTAGTGTCTTTTTTTACTTTTAAGATGATACTAAAAAATTTTTCAAAATTATTATCTGTAAACGCTGTCCCGGCGGCAAATACACAGTTAAAAAATGAAAATGAAATGAAAGCTGTTTGGGTAAGCTACATGGACCTTAATATGAAAAATACAGATTACTCCAAAAAGGCTTTTAAGGAGAAATTTAATAGTATTGTAGAAAACTGCAGAAGGTTAAAAATTAATTCTTTAGTTGTTCACGTTAGGCCTTTTTCTGACGCTTTGTACCCGTCTAAATACTTTCCATGGTCGCACATAGTTTCTAAAGAGCAAGGGCAAAACCCTGGTTATGATCCATTAAAATACATGGTAGAAAAAGCACACAAAGACGGTATGCAGTTTCACGCTTGGATAAATCCTTTTAGAATACAACTTAATAACATACCAAAAAAAATAGGATCTAGTAGTCCCTTCACTAATTTCAAAACTATAAAAAGTAAAATTTTAAACGAATATTTTGTAGATTTTGGGAGTTCAAAATATCTAAATCCTGCAAATTCAAAAGTTAGAGAATTAATAGTTAGTGGGGTAAAGGAAATTGTAGAAAACTATAACGTAGACGGAATACACTTCGATGACTATTTTTACCCAGAAGTAGAAAAAGGATCCGAAACTTTTGATGAAGAAAGTTACAAAGAATATATTAAAAATTTTAAAAGAGAAGATAACTTTCTCTCACACAAGTCATGGCGTATGGAAAACGTAAATGAGCTAATAAAAAAAGTTTACAAGGAAATAAAATCTGTAAATCCTAAGGTAGTTTTTGGAATTTCACCATGTGGGAATATAAACGCTAATGAAAAAATTGGAGCAGATGTAAAAACCTGGTGCCAAAATAGAGGTTATGTAGACTACCTTTGCCCACAAATCTATTTTAGTCTTGATCACCCCGTTTTACCTTTTAAAGTTTGTGCTGATTCCTGGTTAAGTCTACAAAAAGATCCTTCTATAAAACTTTACTGCGGATTAGGCGCATACAAAGCAGGTCGAGAAGACTACGACAAAGGTACCTGGAAAAAGCAAGCAAATATTCTAAAAACTCAAGTAGAGTACACAAGAGGAAAATTCCAAGGTTACATGGTGTTTGATTATGGTAGCCTAGTTAGTAAAGAGGGCAAAACAGAAGTTGAGAATTTATTAAAAATTTTTTAGGCTACAGTACTAAGGCTGAATACACGAAACGGAGCAAATAATCAGAGATATAAAAATTTAAAGAAGTATAATTTAGAAAAGAAATATTAAAACATATTTTCACTAAAAAAATAAATCTTGCTGCTTAAGCCTGCCCGGTTTTTGCAATACTGTTGGGCGCAGTTAAATTTGGTTAAGCGATGCTCACTTAAATTTATAAAGCAATTTCTAAATATAAACATCCTTTTTAATTTTTGCATTTTTGGTGAATAATTATTTTAGTATTTTACATCTTAAATCATCCGACTATTATTGTTAATTTATTTACACCGTATGGTTGAAACCTCTTAATTAAGAAATATAAAATCTAACTTGCAGTTCTTTATTTTTGAAGTGATAGATTACTAAATAATAAACTTTGTATGTAAACACTGGAGCCATTTTTGCGTAGTAGAACGCCTTTAATAATTTGGATGAGAAATCACACTAAAAAATAAAAAGGCTACGGTTACTTTATGCAGCAGTAATAAAGTATTTCCATCTGCAAAAAATAATAAATTTAAAGCTTTCATTATTTGTATTAATATAAAGTGACATTTAAACCTTTTTTAAAGATTAACAACCCGTAATGTAATTTACATGTTTTACCTTATTTAGTGAAATAACTTTACTTTAATATTTTTTGAGTAGTTTGCAAAAAATTAAAATTTGACGTAACACAAGCAGTTTTATGGTATATATTACTTAACAGCAAAAAATTTTTAGAACGTGGGTCTTCCTCTAATAAAAATAAAAGTCATTTAACACTACTTCTGAAACTGTTTGGCCGCCAGTATTTTTTACAATTTTTGGTTACAATATAGCAAGCAGAAAAAGTGCTGCTAAATTCAAAATAAACTTTAAAAACTAAACTCGGTACGTACTGTAAGTCCTAAAACAAAAAAGCACCTATATGACTTTCTTTTTTAAGGTTAAAGACTAAACCATAACACTCTACTTCTGGAACTGTTCGGAAAGTATTTTTCACGGCTTTTGGTCACAATATAGAAAGCAGAAAAAGTGCTATTAAATTCAAAATAAACTTTAAAAACTAAACTCGGTACGTACTGTAAGTTCTAAAACAAAAAAGCACCTATATAACTTTCTTTTTTAAGGTTAAAGACTAAACCATAACACTCTACTTCTGGAACTGTTCGGAAAGTATTCTTCACAGTTTTTGGTCACAATATAGCGCACCAAAAGTGCTGCTAAATTCAAAATAAACTTTAAAAACTAAACTCGGTACGTACTGTAAGTTCTAAAACAAAAAAGCACCCATATGGCCTTCTCTTTTAAGATTAGAGCTTAAACCATTTTTAGCACACCTCAACCTTTGCCAGTCTTCCCCTTATTGTAAACCTTTTGCTAAGGTCATCTAATAAAGCAGCTGCTTTCTCGTCTTTTACAGAAACTATAGTAACGTCATCTCTAATATCAATGCGACCAATGTCTTTACCGTCCACAGAACTTTGGGAGGTAATAGCACCTAAAACATGTTTTGGTTCAAGCCCGGCGTTATTTTTACCAAAGTTTATACTAACTTGTATATATTTTGCAGTATTTCTTCTTGAAAAAGTTTTACTTCTGGAAAAAGAGTTTTGAGGGCCGCTAAACCTTGCCGCTTTACTAAAAAATTGCTCCTCGCTAGGAGGTTTTATTTCTATTATATCATCGCTTGAAGTTACACTGTTAAAGTAAAGGTCTAACGCTCCACGGGCTATTTGTTCCGGAGTGAATCCTTCGTTTTTTAACTGTTCTAATTCATTTTTATAGATGTCGCTGTTAATTACACCTTCTACACTTTCTTTTATTTTTAAAATTTGCCTTTCTTTTAAGGCTTTTTTTACAGATTCAGCACTTGGAAACTTTTCCTCTACTATATGGGCGTGAATAATCCTAGAAATTCTGTTTAAAGTACTAATCTCTCTATTCCCTGAGCACAAAGTCACTGCCATACCAGATTTTCCAGCTCTGCCTGTCCTTCCTATTCTGTGTACATAATATTCTATGTTCTGAGGGATATCAAAGTTTACTACGCAATCAATGTCATTAATATCGATTCCCCTAGCCGCAACATCCGTCGCAATTAATATTGCCGAGTCAGCATATTTAAAGGCATCTAAAGTTTTTTGCCTTTGGATTTGATTCATATCTCCGTGCAGGGCTTTAGAGTTAAATTTATGCTTGTAAAGGTAAAGGTTTAACTCGTCTACCCCCTTTTTTGTGTTGCAAAATATAATAACCAATTTAGGTGCATGGTATTTAAGCAGCATATTTAGGGCTATCATTTTTTGATGAAGCGGGACGTTGTAGTAAATTTGTTTTATATTTTCGACAGCTAATTGCTTTCTGTTTATTTCTACAATTTGCGGGCTCTTTTGATATTTTTTAGTAACAGCTAAAATTTCAGGAGGCATAGTGGCAGAAAAAAGCACGACCTGTTTTTTTTCTGGTGTAGAGCTTAAAATAGTCTCAATGTCATCTCTAAAACCCATGTTAAGCATTTCGTCTGCTTCGTCAAGGATTGCAAGATTAATATTGCTAAGCTTCAAAGTCCTTCTATTTATATGGTCTATTACTCTTCCCGGGGTTCCTACAACAATATTAGCATTCCTTAATTTTAAAATCTGTGGCTCTATTGGCACTCCACCAAAAATAGCTACAGACTTAATGTTTTTTAAAAATTGTGTAAGTTTTCTTATTTCCTCGTTAACTTGGCAAACCAGTTCTCTTGTTGGACACAAAACAAGCACACTAAGTCCATTTTCTAAATTATTTTTTACTTTTTCTACAGCCGGAATAGCAAAAGCTAAAGTTTTCCCAGTACCAGTTTGCGATTTACCAATAAGATCTACCCCTGTCATCATTAAAGGGATTGCTTTTTCCTGAATAGACGTCATCTCATCAAAACCCATTTTTTCTATTGAATCTTGTATTTCCGAAGACAAATTAAGTTCTTTAAAAGTCATCTCTGTAAAATCTCCCAAACAAAAATAAAATATTTTTGCTGCTTTTTTATGAACGTCTTGCGAAACTAAAATGCAAATAACTATAATTATTTAAACAGCACAAAACAAAGCAGCCAATGAAAAAACACTAAACTGCACTAATATTCAATTACTTAAGTCAATTTATAACCTACAAGATAATTTTTGCGTTTCAAAAAATCTAAATTAAAGTATTCGAACATACGCACAGAAAAGATGTCGACTTTATTCTATCATAATATTAATATTTTTCCTATATAAAAAATGAGTCTTAACTAAAAAATAAAAAACTTAAAATACATACCGCCAAAAATTTATTTATTAAAATAGTTTTTAAACAATAATTATAAAAAAATTGACACCAATATAATTGTTTCTCAATTTTTATATTTTACGCTTTTAGTTCCAAAAAGCCTTGATATTTTTCTATCTTAACGGTTTAAAAAACTTAGCCCCTGGCTACCGTCCGCGGCACTAGCTTTAGGTATCGCCGGCAAAACCCTGGTTTCTAAACTACTGCCGGCGATACCAGGGCGCCGTGCCGCGGACGAAAAGTAAAAAACTATTAATTATTTGTTGACAACTCTAAAAAAATAGTTTACAATTGTAACTAAGACTAAGACTAAGACTAAGACGCTGAGTTTGTCTGTTTTGTGCTTTGGGTCGGGTCTTAGAATTTTTAGTTTAGTGAGGATTTTGGTTATACCTTTTAGTAAAAATAGAAAACACAGTGGAGTGATTTTGGCAGGAGTTACCACAGCTTCTGTGGCCGCTAGTGCAGCTTCGCAAAATCTTGCAAGTGCAAATGTATTAACGAATAGTATACAAAATCTTTTTGCAAGTAGTAACCGCTATGTAAGAAGCGCTGCTTATTTTGGAGCTTTCGCAGTTATTGGTGCAATTTTATATTTTGCTTACAGATATCTGACAGGTGGTGGCGGAGAGCAGAGTCTATTGGATAAAATTGTAAAAGAACTAAATAATATAGAACTTAGCAATGGTATTGATAATAAAGAGACTGCAAGAGAGAAAGTTTTAGAAAAATATAAGCTGGGCATTGATTTTAATAATTTTTTTAAGAAAGGCAGAAAAATAGAGGATATTAAAATTGAAGAAAAAAGCGGTGTGCTTACGTATATTGATGAATATAACATAACGTCTATTATCAATCCAG